>Ga0310811_10008212_pt1 | contig 13420 bp, 12 predicted proteins | sample YCmetagenome_FD_207642 | JGI IMG/M metagenome (GOLD analysis project Ga0310811, IMG submission 207642) | Soil microbial communities from experimental microcosm in Duke University, North Carolina, United States - YC | ecosystem: Engineered > Artificial ecosystem > Soil microcosm > Unclassified ... | reverse complement strand
GGCGGAACGCCCGCGGTTCGGCAAGAATCTAGCTCATCCGATTGATCCTGGGGGCCTGCCAACTCGCGTCGATCAGCGACTCGGTCGGCTCGTAGGCGCGCAGCACCAGGCGCATCGGGCCGGCCGGTGCGGGCAGCCAGTTGATCTCGCGTCCCTCTGCCGGACGGTCGTGCTGCAGATGGATTTCCAGCGATCCCTCCGGGCCGTGGACGAGGCCGCGGGTGCGGTCGCCGATCGCATAGCGGCTGATCGGGTTGTCGGTGAAGAAGGCATGGCCCTCGGGCGTCAGCTCGTACATCGACAGCGACCAGAACGCCTTCGCGGGCGGCAACTGCCCCGGTTCGAAGCGCAGCCGGTAGCGGTTCCGGCCGTCCAATGGTTGGCCCTCGGCGTCGCTGCTGCACATCAGGTAGGTCGCCTCCGCAACCTCCAGCGTCGCCAGCGCAGTCAGCGCGATCACCGCGCGATAGAGATAATCGTTGCCGAAGTTGCCGAGATTGCGTTGCGGATAGCGCCAGCCGTTGACGATCGTGCCGAAGCCACCGGGGTTGCGGATCTCGTCGCGGGCCCGGGCGATGCCGCGCCCGATCGCCTCGCGCTCGGTCTCGCTGAAAGCGCGCAGGTCGTACTTGCGGCCAGGCCGCAGCCGGAGCGGCGCGAAGTCCTCGAGCACCGTCTTGTCGGGCTCGGCCAACGGGCTCTCGCCCAGCGCGCGCATGCCGACCTCGAACAGGTCGAACGGATCGTTCGGGTTGACCGGCGGCCAGTCGGCGACCGGCTCGGGCGGCGCCGTGCTGCGCTGGCGCATCAGCTCCTGCGTTTCGAGGATGCGCCGCTCGTTGCGCATGTCGGGGCTCTCCAGCAGCGTGCGCGACTGCAGCGTCCATACGGTTTCCAGGTCAGGCGGCCCGTCGACCAGGATGCGGCCCAGCAGCCAGACGCTGTTGGTCGGCGCCCGCACCAACTCGACGTCGTGGTCGGCCACGCCCTTCCAGCTTGGCCCGACGATCATGCGCGGCTTGGGCCGATTGCCGTCGAGCCGGCGCGAGACGCAGGCGAAGTTGTCGGTGAACAGGCTCATCAAGGCGAAGCTGTAGTAGCGGCCGCCCATGTCCGGCACGGTGAGGAACACCGGCTCGGCCGAGAGATCGAGCCAGGCCGAGGAGTAGAGCGTGTCGGCGTTCGGCGTGGTGACGGCACGCGAATGCCAGGTCGCGAGCGCCGGCACGTGCAGGATGTGGTTCAGCTTCTGCCGCGCCCGGTTCTTGTCGTTGACCGTCGCATTCCAGCGCGTGCGGTACATCTCGTAGACCGGGAACAGATAGATCGCGGCACGGCGCGCCAGATCCTCGAGCATCAGGTTTTCCTGCGCGCGGGCCCCTTGATCGCCGAGAAGGGCCGGCGCCGCGAGCGCGGCTCCCAGCACCAGCCGGCGCGACGCCGTCATGCGGCGCGCTCCCGCGCGAGACGCCGCTCCATCACGAACGCTGCCGCTTCGCGCCACGGCGCGATCGTCCAGAACGAGCGGGCGCGGCCCGACGGCGAGGCCAGCACGAACGCGACCGCACCTTCCAGCAGCTCGGCCTGCCGCCCGTAGGCTGGCGCCTTGATGCCAAGGCCGAGCGACGCGGCGTTCTTGCTGGTGAAGGCAATCGCCGCCGGCCGGAACTTCCGCAGCTTGGCGTGCAGCGACTTGGCGTCCATCGCCTGCGCGCTCAGCTCATGGTCCGAGCCGTATTCGGTCTTGTTGAGATCGGTCAGGCCGATGCCGCAGGTCAGCAGCTCGGGATAGCGCTGCGGCGCGAAGCGCTCGGGCGTCAGGCCGACCGCGTGCAGCGTCGCCCAGAAGGCGTTGCCGGGATTGGCGTAGTAGGCGCGCGCCTTGAACGAGGCGGGGCTGGGTGCGGTGCCGCAGAACACCAGGTCGAGGCCCGGCGCCAGCAGGTCCGGCACCAGATGCTTATTGCGGCTGGATTCCCGCGGCACGGATGACCTCGCCCCAGCGCTTGTGCTCGGCACGGATGAAGGCGTCGGCCTCGGCGATCGTGAGCGTGCCGGGCTCGAAGCCGCCCTGCTTCATGCTCTCGAGCACGTCGGGCTCGCGCAATGCCTTCTCGGTGCCGGCCCGCAGCTTGTCCTTGACTGGCTGCGGCGTGCCCTTCGGGACGGACCACAGCGACCACGAGGTGACGACCAGGTCGGGAAAGCCCGCCTCGGCGAAGGTCGGCACGTCGGGCAGGCTGGGCGCCCGATTGGCGCCGGTGGTGGCGATCGCCGTGAGCTTGCCCGCCTTCACCTGGCCGGCCAGCGAATCGATGTTGGCGACCGACATCGGCAGGTGGCCGGCCAGCACGTCGGCCGCCGAGGCCGAGGCGCCGCGATAGGCGATCAGCATGATGTCGATGCCGGTCTTCTGCTTGAACAGCTCCATGGCGAGCGTCGGCGAGGTGCCGATGCCCGAGCCGCCGTAGGAGTACTTGCCCGGCTCCTTCTTCGCCGCGGCGATCAGCTTGGGGACCGTGTTGTGCGGGAACGAGGGATGGCAGACCAGGATGTTCGGCTGGGTGCCGATCCACGCCGCCGTCTCGAGGTCGGTCAGCGGGTTGTAGGGCGGATGGGCATAGAGGTGCGGCACCAGCGCGTGGCTGCCGATGTTGCCCAGCAGCACCGAGTAGCCGTCGGGCGCCGATTTGGCGACGTTGTCGGCGGCGATCGAGCCGCTCGCCCCGGTGCGGTTGTCGATCACGAAGGACTGGCCGAACTGCTCGGCCAGCTTGACGCTCAGCCGCCGTGCAACGTTGTCCTGCGAGCCGCCCGCCGTGAACGGGCAGACGATGCGCACCGGCCGGACGGGCCAGTCGTCGCCCTCGGCGAGGGCCGGCCGCGCGAGCGGGGCGGCGAGGAGCGAGGTCAGCAGGGAGCGTCGTTTCATGGCCCGATGATGCACGCTGGGCACCGGCAATTCCAACGGGTAGCATCGCCCCAATGAACCGCCCCGGATGAGCCGCCCCGCGTGAGCCGAATCATGCGTTGGATCGTTCTGGCCGTTGCCGTCGCGCTCGCGGGGGCGGCGAGCGCCGCGCCGGCTTCGGACCAGAAGGTCCGTGACGCGGTCTCGAATGTCTACGACTGGGCGGGCTACCAGCGCGAGCTGCCGGGCGAGCAACCGCCGCCGAAGCCGAAACCGCCGCCGAAAATCTGGGACGTGCCGTTCGATCTCGGCTCGATCGTGAACTACCTGCTGATCGGCCTGCTGGTCGTGGTGCTGGTGGTCGTGGCGCTCCGCCTGCTGTCCGGCGAATGGACCTTGTCGCGCCGCGGCGCGGAGCCGCCGGCGCCGGAACAGCAGACGCCGGGCACGGCGCGCCGCGAGCAGCTGCAGGAGCGGCTGCAATCGGCCGATCGCGAGGCTGTCTCCGGCGACTGGGCGAGCGCCATCCATATACTGCTGCTCACCAGCATCGAGCTGCTGCGTCGCCGGGTCGGTCAGGACGTGCCTGACGCCATGACCTCGCGCGAGCTTATCGGCGAAGCGCGGCTGCCTGCCGAATCGCGCGAGGATTTCGCCGCGCTGGTCGCCGCCGCCGAGGTTTGCCACTTCGGCGGCCGGGCGGCGGACCAGTCGCTCTACGAGCGCTGCCGCAGCCACTACGAACGGCTGTGGGGCATGGCGCCGGAGGCCGCGGCATGAGCGGCACGACCGATCTCCGGCCGTTCAGCCCGCGCACGCTGTTCCTGCTGATCGGCATCGGTGCGCTCGCCTTCGCGGCGATGGCCTGGCTCATGATCTCGGCCGACGATCGTGCCGCGCGCAATGCCGAGGTGGCGCCCAGCACCGATTCGCGCTCGGCGATCGGCTTTCGCGCCTTCGTCCAGCTGGTGCAGAAGCTCGACGTGCCGGTCGCCCCGACCGTGGTCCGCGGCGTTCCCTCGCTGCAGATCGTGCTTGAGCCGCGCCTGCCGGATCTCAGGGCCTTGCTGGCCACCCGCTACCAGACGCTGGTCGTCCTGCCCAAATGGCGCGGCTATACCAAGCCCTATGGCGACCATCTCACCGCGGTCAGCCTGATCGATCGCGCGACAGTGCAGGCGATCGCCCGCGTGGTGGCCGACGACGCCGAGATCGTGCGGACGGACGGCGCAGGGCCATGGCACCACGAGGTCTTTCACGGCGATCCGACGCTCGGCCATCCCCAGCTCCTGCGCTCGGGCAAGCTCTGCCCGCTGGTGTCGAGCGGCGGGGACATGCTGATCGCCCGGGTCTGCCGCCAGCCCTCGATCTTCGTGCTGTCCGATCCCGACGTGATCGCCAACCACGGCTTGTGGCGCGGCGACAACGCCGTGCTGGCCATGAGCTTCGTCAGCCTGATGCGCAACGGCGACGGCCCGGTCGTGACCCCGGGCGCGCCGATCCGCCAGCCGGTCAAGGGCAAGCCGAACGTCTTCGGCCTGGCCTTCGAGCCGCCGTTCGTCCTGATCACCATCGCCGCTCTGATGGCGATCGCCATTGCGGTGTGGCTCGCGGCGATGCGCTTCGGGCCGCCGGCGGCCGAGGTGGCCGATCGGCCGCCCGGCGTCCAGACCTTGATCGAGGTCGCCGCCCGCCTGCTCGGCGCGCGCGCCGGCGACCGCCTGCTGCGCCGCTATGCCGAGCTGGTGGTTCTCGATCTCGGCCGTCGCCTGCATGCGCCGCGCGCGCTGTCGGGCATCGCCGAGACCGGCGCCTGGCTCGATGCCTCGCGGCAGGGCGAATCGAGTGACCTGAAATACGCGGTCCTGGCACAGCGCATCGAGAGTGCCGGGCCGACCGAGATCGTTGCGCGGGCGGCAGAGCTGCATCGTTGGCGGGAGGAATTGCTGAATGGACGTTGAGCCCCTGACCGCGCTGAAGGCGCGCGTCGCCGCTGAGGTCGGCAAGGTCGTGGTCGGCCAGCACGAGGCGGTCGAGCTGATGCTGGTCGCGCTGATGGCCGACGGCCATATCCTGCTCGAGGGCGTGCCCGGCGTCGCCAAGACGCTGCTGGCGCGCAGCTTGGCTGCGACGCTCGCGCTCGACTTCAGCCGCATCCAGTTCACGCCCGACCTGATGCCGGGCGACGTGATCGGCGCCAGCATCTTCAACTTCCAGACCAACAGCTTCGTGCTGACGCGCGGGCCGATCTTCACCCAGCTGCTGCTGGCCGACGAGATCAACCGCACGCCGCCCAAGACCCAGGCCGCGCTGCTCGAGGCGATGCAGGAGCGCTCGGTCACGATCGACGGCCATGGCCATCTGCTCGGCCCGCCCTTCATGGTGATTGCGACCCAGAACCCGATCGAGCAGCAGGGCACCTATCCGTTGCCCGAGGCTCAGCTCGACCGTTTCCTGTTCAAGCACCGCCTCGACTATCCGTCGCGCGACGAGGAGCTGGCCGTGGTGGCGCGCCACGGCACGGCGACGATGGTCGACCCGCAGAGCGCGGGGGTGACGGCGGTGGTCAATGCCGGCGACCTCGCCAAGCTCAAGGCGATCGTCGCCGAGGTGCGGCTGAACGACGACATCGTCGCCTACGTCGTCGACCTGGTGCGCGCCACCCGCGAGCATCCGTCACTGCAGTTCGGCGGCTCGCCGCGCGCCGCGGCGATGCTCGCCTCCTCGGCGCGTGCGCTCGCGGCTTTCAAGGGCCGCGACTTCGTGATTCCCGACGACATCAAGCAGCTGGCGCGACCGGCGCTGCGCCACCGGCTGGTGCTGGCGCCGAGCGCGATGATCGAGGGCCAGGACGTCGACGGCGTGCTCGGCCAGATCATCGACCGCCAGGCGGCGCCGCGCTGATGCAGCCGACGCCGCGCGCGGTCCTGCTGTTCGCGCTGGCGGTGGCGCTCGCCGTGCCGTGGACGCTGCTGCTGGGCGCGTGGTGGCAGGTCGGCGTGGCCCTGCCGCTGACCGCGCTGCTGGCGCTCGGCATCGATGCCGCGCTGGCGCCGCGCCGCAGCCGGCTCAGCGTCGAGGCGAACGTGCCGGAGATGATGTCGATCGGCCGCCCGGCGCGGCTCACCGTCTCGGTCGGCGCCGGCCGCAACGTCGGCGGCGGCCGCTGTGTGGTGCTGCCGGAAGTATCGGGGCCGTTGCAGCCGCCGGCCGTGACCGAGGTCGACTGGACAGGCTCGGATTCCGGTGCCGCCGTCGCCGAATGGCCGCTGCAGGCCAAACGCCGAGGCATCGGCCGGCTGGAACGGATCTGGCTGCGCTGGACCGGGCCGCTCGGCCTGATGGCGGTGCATGGCCGCTTCGAGATCGGCCGCGCCATCGCCGCCACGCCCGACATCGCCGGTGTCCGCGAGGTCGCGCTGCGCTTTGCCCAGAACGACGCCCTGTTCGGCCAGAAGGCCATGCGCCAGCACGGCGAGGGCAGCGAGTTCCGCGCGCTGCGCGAGTACGCGCCGGGCCTCGATCCGCGCTCGATCGACTGGAAGCAGTCGGCCAAGCACCGCGCACTGATGTGCAAGGAGTACTTCACCGAGCGCAACCAGCAGGTCATCTTCGCCTTCGACTGCGGCCACCTGATGAGCGAGCCGCTTGAGGGCGTGCCGCGACTCGACCATGCGATCAACGCCGCGCTGCAGATGACCTGGGTGTCGCTCGACCATGGCGACCGGGTCGGCGTGTTCGGCTTCGACGCCCGCGTGCGCCGCTACGCAAGGCCGATCGGCGAGGTCGCCAACTTCGCCTTGATCCAGCGCCAGATGGCGGAGCTCGAGTACCGGCCCGAGGAGAGCAACTACACGCTCGGCCTGATGGACCTGATGGGCCGGCTCGACCGGCGCAGCCTGATCGTGGTGATGACCGACTTCGTCGACACCGTCACCGCCGAGCTGATGCTCGACAACCTGCAACGCCTCTCGGCGCGCCATCTCGTGCTGTTCATCGCGCTGCGCGACCGCGCGCTCGACGGCGTCGCCACCGCCGAGCCGCGCGACCTGCGCGGGCTCGCCCGCTCGGTGCTGGCCAACGACTTCGTCGCCGAGCGCGAGGTCGTGCTGCAGCGCCTGCAGCGGCTCGGCGTGCTGTGCATCGACGCCGAGCCGGGCCGGCTGGGCACCGAGATGGTCAACCGCTATCTCGACATCAAGCGTCGGGAGATGCTCTGAGATGGCCCTGCAACTGCGAAGTGCCGTGTTTCGTCGCGAGCGCGAGCAGACCTGGCGCGAGCTGGAGGCGCTGGTCGAGCGGGCCGAGAAGAACGGCGTGGCGAGCCTCGATGCCGCCAGCCTGGCGCGCCTGCCGACGCTCTACCGCGCGACCCTGTCGGGCCTGTCGGTGGCGCGCGCGATCTCGCTCGACGCCAATCTCCTGTCCTATCTCGAGGCGCTGTCGGCGCGCGCCTATCTCTCGGTCTATGGCGTGCGCGAGCGGCCGGGCGCGCTGCTCGCCGCGTTCTTCGCCTGGCGCCTGCCGGCGGCGGTGCGCGGCGCGTGGCGCGAGATCGCGCTCGCCGCCTTCGTGATGCTGGCCGGCATCCTCGCGGCCTGGCTGCTGACGATGCGCGATCCGGGCTTCTACGATTCGTTCGTCTCGTCCGGCCTGCAGGGCGGCCGGAACTTCCACGCCACCGCCGAGGATCTGCGCAAGAGCCTGGCTGGCCACGGTGAGAAGGTCGACCAGCTCGGCTTCTTCGCCGCCTGGCTGTTCTCGCACAATGCCGGGATCGGCATGATGAGCTTCGCCCTGGGCTTCGCGCTCGGCGTGCCGACCTTGATCCTGACTTTTTACAACGGCCTGATGCTCGGCGCCTTCCTGGCCCTGTTCCAGTCCAACGGCCTGTTGCTGCCGCTCGGCGGCTGGCTGTCGATCCATGGTCCGACCGAGCTCTCCGCCCTGGTCCTGAGCGGCGCCGGCGGGCTGAAGCTCGGCGGTGCGGTGCTGTTCGCCGGGCGCGAGCCGCGCCTGGTGCGGCTCGCGCGCGAGGGCCGCGACGCGGCGGTGGTGATGATGGGCGCGGTGCTGCTGTTCCTGATCGCCGGCCTGCTCGAGGGGCTGGGCCGTCAGCTCATCCTCGACACGGCGCTGCGTTACCTGGTGGGCTGGGGTGTGTTCGCGACCCTGCTGGCGTACTTTCTGTGGCAGGGCCGGCGATGAGCGACACCGCGATCCTGGCGCAAGATCAGAACGACAAGCTCGCCCGCGAGGTGGTGACGCCCGAGGGCGTGGTGGTCCGTGTGCGCCTGGCCGCCGCCAGCGCCCGTCTGAGCGCCCTGATCCTCGACCTGCTGATCCTGTTCGCGGCGCTGATCGCGCTGGCCCTCCTGACGCTGTTTGCCGGCGGTCATCTTGGACGCGCGGCCGGCGTGCTGGCGCTGTTCGGCTTGCGCACCTTCTACTTCTCGGGCTTCGAGCTCGCTTGGAACGGCCGCACGCCCGGCAAGCGCATGACCGGCCTGCGGGTCATCAACCGGCGCGGCGGCACGCTCACGCCGGCCGCGGTGATCGCCCGCAACCTGATGCGCGAGGTCGAGCTCTTCCTGCCGCTGTCGATTATCATCAGCGGCGGCGCCGGCATCGCGACCGATCCCTGGACCTTCGCGGCGCTGCTGGTCTGGGTCTGCGTGCTCGCCTTCCTGCCGGTGTTCAACCGCGACCGGCTGCGCGCCGGCGACATGGTGGCCGGCACCTGGGTGATCATCGAGCCCAAGCCCGCGCTGCTGCCCGAGCTGGTATCGGAGACGGCCGCGGCGGCTGCCTACCGCTTCACCACCCAGCAGCTCGCAGTCTACGGCGTGAAAGAACTGCAGGTGCTGGAGGAGGTGCTGCGCTCGCCGATGACGAGCCGCGAGGCGCTGGAGCGCGACGTTGCCCAGCGGATCGCCCGCAAGATCGGCTATGCAGATCCCGCCGCCGTGGCGGCCGACGCCGCGAAGTTCCTCGGGGCCTTCTACGCCGCCCAGCGGCGCCGGCTGGAAGCCGAACTCGCCTTCGGCCGCCGCCGCCGCGACAAGAACGACACCTAGATCGAGTCCTCCCCATTCTTATGGGGAGGTGTCAGCGTCTTGCGCTGACGGAGGGGTCAGTCGAACACCGCGGCGATCTGGTGGATGTCGACGCCTTCCTTGTCGCGCCGCAGGTAGTAGTAGAGCGTGGCGACGACGCAGGCGGTGAAGGCCTGGCTTAGGGCGACGAAGGCCCAGACCAGGATCAGGAACAGGGTCGAGTCGATGCCCGTGACCACGCCGACCACGCCGCCGACGATCGCACCGCCCACGGCGGTGATCAGCCCAGCGACGAGATAGGCGCCGAACACGCGCCAGCGCCGCTCGCTGGTCAGCTCCTGGCTGCGCGACAGGGCCTGGGTGGAGCTCTTTTGCTCGATGACCGCCGCCGGAATTGCCACCGCCCACATCGCGGCGAGGATCAGGCCGGGGATGATCAGCAGGATCATGCCGAGGGCGATGCCGATGCCCGACAGGATCGCGACGCCGAGTGCCGCGCCAAGTCGCTTGAGGCCTTCGGACAGGCACTCGCCGATCGTGACCTGCTTCCCGCGCAAGGCCTGCACCGAGCCGTAGACCAGCGTGACCGAAACGATCTGGCCGACGATCAGGTCGACGATCGAATGGAAGTACGAATCGGGCACGAGGTAGTCGAAGACCAGGCTCGGCACGCTGGCCACCAGGGCCGTGCCGAAGAACGGTCCGAAGTGACCGAACAGGATGGCGCCGGCGGTGCTGACCACGTTGCCGATGGTCCAGCTCGCCTCGCCTGCGCCTGACTGCATTGTCGTCATGATATTCTCCCCGTCAGTCGAACACAGCGGCGATCTGCTCGATGTCGACGCCTTCCTTGTCGCGCCGCAGGTAGTAATAGAGCGTGGCAAGCAAGCAAGCGTAGAGGGCAAGGTTGACGGCGTTCAAGGCCCACTGCGCCACCGCGAGTCCGGCGCCGGGATGGCGGACGAGCTCCGTCATTCCTTCGATGAAGCTGCTGCCCATGCTCCTGATGACGATGAATCCGATCACGCCTTCAATGGCCAAGATGATCAGGCCCGCGACGAAGAGGGTGCCAAAGATGCGCCAGCGTCGGTCGCGGGTGAGGGCCCTGCTCCGGCCGAACGAGGCGGTGACGCCGGCGCGCTCGACGACGGCAACCGGCACCGCGACGATCCACATGAGCATGACGATGATGCCTGGCACGACCAGCAGGAGGAAGCCGATGAAGTAGCCGATCGCCGCCAGGATCGCCACGGCCAGCGCTACACCCAGCCGCTTGAACCCCTGCGACAGGCACTCGCCGATGGCGACCTTGCGGCCGCGAAGCGCCTGCACTGTTCCGTAGATCAGGGTGACGAAGGCGACCTGCCCGAGGATCAGGTCGAGCAGCGACTGGAACGGCGACTGCGGCACGGCCAGCATGAACAGCAGGCTCGGCACCATGACCAGCAAGGCCGTGCCGACGAACGAGACGAAATGGCCAATGAAAATGGAACCGGCCGAGCCGATCACGGAGCCGATGCCCCATGGGCGCGCGCCGCCTACTTCGATCGCCGTCATGTCGAGCTCTCCCCCTCTCTTCACGTGCGTCCTGCGAAATGTAGCACAATCAGATTGTGGGGAACGTTGACTCTCGCAGGGGCTCTTTTCACTTTGGGAGAAGTTTTGGGAGGACATGAATGGCGACGATCGACCCGGCCGACGAGGCGCAGCTTTTCGCGACCATCGACCGCTGGGTCGAGCGCGAGGTGGCGCCGCGGGTCAAGGAGTTCGACCACGCCGACAAGTGGCCGGCCGAGATCGTCGAGCAGATGAAGGAACTCGGCCTGTTCGGCGCGACCGTCAGCCCCGAGTATGGCGGGCTCGGCCTGCCGGCCACGACCTACGCCCAGATCGTGATGAAGATCTCAGCAGTATGGATGGCGATCACCGGCATCTTCAATTCACACCTGATGCTGGCGCTGGCGGTCGAGAAGTTCGGCACCGAGCCGCAGCGCCGCCACTGGCTGCCCAAGTTCGCCTCGGGCGAGGTGCGCGGCGGCCTGGCGCTGACCGAGCCCAATGCCGGCACCGACCTGCAGGCGATCCGCATGACCGCCCGGCGCGAGGGCGGCGACTACGTCATCAACGGCACCAAGACCTGGATCTCGAACGGCATCGAGGGCTCGTGCTTCGCGCTGCTGGTCAAGACCAACCCCGAAGCGAGCCCGCGCTACTCCGGCATGAGCCTGTTCATCGCGCCCAAGGGGCCGGGCTTCACGGTCGGACGCAAGCTCGAGAAGCTCGGCTACCACTCGATCGATTCGGGCGAGCTGGTCTTCCAGGACTATCGCGTGCCGGCCGACCACCTGATCGGCGAGGTCGAGGGCAGGGGCTTCACCCAGGTGGCAGGTGGGCTCGAGCTCGGCCGCATCAACGTCGCCGCCCGCGGCGTCGGCATCGCCGAGGGCGCGCTCAGGCTCGCGACCGACTACGCGCAGCTGCGCCAGACCTTCGGCAAGCCGATCATCGAGCACCAGGCGATCGCGCTGAAGATCGGCGAGATGGCCACGCGCGCCCGCGCCGCTCGGCTGCTGACACTCGACGCGGCGCAGGCCTTCGACCGCGGTGACCGCTGCGACATGGAGGCGGGCATGGCCAAGTACTTCGCCTCGGAGGCGGCGCTGGAGAACAGCACCGAATCGATGCGCATCCACGGCGCCTATGGCTACTCCAAGGAGTACGACATCGAGCGGCTCTATCGCGACGCGCCGCTCACCTGCATCGGCGAGGGCACCAACGAGATGCAGCGCCTGATCATCGCCCGCCAGTGGACGCGCCGGAGTCAGGCATGAGTGCGGCTGCGAAGCCCCTCACGGGCATCCGTGTCCTGACGCTGGAGCAGTTCGGCGCCGGTCCCTACGGCACCATGTTCATGGCCGAGCTCGGGGCCGAGGTGATCAAGGTCGAGGCGCCCGAGGGCGATCCCTCGCGCCAGGTCGGGCCGTATCGCCTGGGCAAGGACGACAGCGAATATTTCCAGGCCTGGAACCTCGGCAAGAAGAGCGTGACGCTCGACCTCAAGTCCAAGGACGGGCGCGCGAAGTTCGAGGCTTTGGTGAAGACCGCCGACTGCGTGGTCAACAACATGCGCGGCACGCAGCCGGGCAAGCTCGCCATCGATTACGCGAACCTCAAGCACATCAATCCGTCGATCGTCTGCCTGCACATCTCTGCGTATGGCCGCTTCAACGAGCGGGCCGACTGGCCGGGCTACGACTTCCTGATGCAGTCCGAAACCGGGCTGATGGAACTGACCGGAGATCCCGAGGGGCCGCCGACGCGCGTGGGCGTATCGCTGATCGACAGCATGAGCGGGCTCACCGGCACGGTCGGTTTGCTCGCCTGCCTGCTGCGCGCCAAGACGACGGGGCAGGGCTGCGATGTCGACACCTGCCTCTACGACGTCGCCATGCACCAGCTCACCTATCCCGGCCTGTGGTATCTGAACGAAGGCGACGTCTCGCCGCGCGTGCCGCGCAGCGCGCATCTGTCGCTCGCGCCCGTGCAGACCTTCCCGACTGCCGATGGCTGGATCTTCATCATGTGCATGACCCAGAAGTTCTGGGTCTCGCTGGTCCACGCGATGGACCGCGCCGATCTCCTGAGCGATCCGCGCTTTCCCGATCCCAACACGCGGGCGAAGAACCGTGCCCAGCTCACCGAGGCGCTCGACCCGACCTTCCGCACGCGCACGACCGCGGCGTGGTTGGCAACGTTCAACGGCGTGCTGCCGGCCGCGCCGGTCTATCGCCTCGATCAGGCGCTCGACAGCGATTTCGCCAAGGCGACCGGCATGGTGTCGACCGTGCCGCATCCGGTGAAGGGAAATCTGCGCGTGATTGCCAATCCCATCCGCATCGACGGCGAGCGGCCTGCGCAGGCCGCCTGTGCGCCGCTCGGCGCCGACAACGCTCTGGTGGACAAGCAAACATGAAGCTCGAAGGCATCAAGGTCGTCGACCTGTCCTGGTTCCTGCCGGGGCCGTATCTCACCACCGCGCTCGCCGATCACGGCGCGACCGTCATCAAGGTCGAGCCGCCCGGCGAGGGCGATCCCGGCCGGCACATCCGGCCGCCGGACGAACGCACCTCGGTCTTCTTCCGCAACATGGCGCGCGGCAAGAAGAGCGTCGTGCTCGACCTCAAGAACGAGCAGGGTCGCGCCGATCTGTTCCGGCTGTGCCAGTCGGCGGACGTGATCGTCGAATCCTTCCGCCCCGGCGTCGCGGCGCGCTTCGGCATCTCCTACGACGCGGTGAAGGCGGTGAACCCGGGCATCGTCTACTGTTCGATCAGCGCCTTCGGCCAGGACGGCGCCTATCCGGGCCGCGCCGCGCACGATCTCGCGCTCGAGGCGATGACCGGCGTGCTGAGCCTGACCTTGGGCGACGACAACCGCCCGGCCGTGCCCGGCA
>Ga0310811_10008211_pt1 | contig 13420 bp, 14 predicted proteins | sample YCmetagenome_FD_207642 | JGI IMG/M metagenome (GOLD analysis project Ga0310811, IMG submission 207642) | Soil microbial communities from experimental microcosm in Duke University, North Carolina, United States - YC | ecosystem: Engineered > Artificial ecosystem > Soil microcosm > Unclassified ... | reverse complement strand
AGCGAACCCGCCACCAGCACGTAGTGGAAATGCGCCACCACGTAGTAGGTATCCTGCAGCTGGATGTCGATCGGCGTCACGGCCAGGATCAGGCCGGTGAAGCCGCCCATCGTGAACACGAAGATGAAGCCGATCGCGAACAGCATCGGCGTTTCAAAGGTCAGCGAACCACGCCACATGGTTGCGACCCAGTTGAAGATCTTCACGCCGGTCGGCACTGCGATCAGCATCGTCGCGTACATGAAGAACAGTTGCGAGGTCACTGGCATGCCGGTCGTGAACATGTGGTGCGCCCACACCATGAAGGACAGGATCGCGATCGAAGCGGTCGCGTACACCATCGACGCATAGCCGAACAGTTGCTTGCGCGAGAAGGCCGGGATGATGTGCGAGATGATGCCGAAAGCCGGCAAGATCATGATGTACACCTCCGGATGGCCGAAGAACCAGAAGATGTGCTGATACATCACTGGATCACCGCCGCCGGCGGCGTTAAAGAACGAGGTACCGAAGTGGCGATCGGTCAGCGTCATCGTAATCGCACCAGCCAGCACCGGCATCACGGCCAGCAGCAAGTAGGCGGTGATCAGCCAGGTCCAGCAGAACATTGGCATCTTCATCAGCGTCATGCCCGGCGCGCGCATGTTGAGAATCGTGACGATGATGTTGATCGAACCCATGATGGACGACGCGCCCATGATGTGCAGCGCAAAGATGGCCAGATCCATGCCTGGGCCCATTTGCACGGAGAGCGGCGCATATAGCGTCCACCCCGCAGCGGTGGCGCCGCCCGGCACAAAGAAAGAGACGATTAACAGAATCGCGGCAGGCGGCAGCAGCCAGAACGAGAAGTTGTTCATGCGCGCGAAAGCCATGTCCGACGCGCCGATCTGCAGCGGCACCATCCAGTTCGCGAAACCGACGAAGGCCGGCATGATGGCGCCGAACACCATCATGATGCCGTGCATGGTCGTTAGCTGGTTGAAGAACTCCGGCTGCATGAGTTGAAGTCCCGGATGGAACAGTTCAGCGCGGATCAGCATCGCCAGGAAACCGCCGGACAACAGCATCGCGAACGAGAACCACAGATACAGCGTACCGATATCCTTGTGGTTGGTGGCGTACACCCAGCGACGCCAGCCATGCGGATGATCATGAGCATGATCGTGGCCGTGCGCGTGATCGTGTGCGTGATCGATTGCAGTCGTACTCATTTCAGTCTCCTGAATAATTACTTGCTCGCAGCCAGGATTTCGGCCGGCTGAACGATGTTTTCTGCAGCTTTATTGGACCAGGTGTTACGCGTGTAGGTGATCACCGCAGCAATTTCGGTAGGCGACAGCGTACCCTTCCATGGCGGCATTGCGGCCGGGTATTTACCCGAATGGCGGCCATGCAGCACCACGTCGATCTGCTCGCCCTTCGGCCCGATCACGACAGGAGAACCATCCAGCGCCGGGAAGCTGCCCGGTACGCCTTTGCCGTTGGCCTGGTGGCAAGCAACGCAGTTGGAGGCATATACCTTTTCACCGCGCTTGACCAGTTCGTCGACCGTCCAGGTCTTGTTCGGATCGTCGGCGTTTGCGGCCATTTCCTTCTGCTTGCCATCGACCCATTTCTTGTAGTCTTCGTCGCTGACCACGTTGACCACGATCGGCATGAAGGCGTGGTTCTTGCCGCACAACTCGACGCACTGGCCGCGATAAGTCCCGACTTTCTCAGCTTTGAACCAGGCATCGCGTACGAAACCAGGAATCGCATCCTGCTTCACCGCAAAGGCAGGAATCGTCCACGAGTGGATGACATCGTTCGCAGTCAGCACCAGGCGCACTTTCCTGTTGACCGGCACCACCAATGGGTTATCGACTTCGAGCAGATAGTTGTCGTCCTTCTTGAGGCTGGAATCGACGACTTGCTGGTAAGGGGTGGAGAGATTGGAGAGAAAGAAAATGCCCTGCCCCTCGCCGTTCAGGTAGTCGTAACCCCACTTCCACTGCATGCCGGTGACCTTGATCGTGAGGTCGGCATTGGAGGTATCTTTCATCGCAACCACCGTGCGGGTCGCGGGCAGCGCCATGCCGATGACAATCAGGAACGGAACCACCGTCCAGGCAATTTCGACGACCGTGCTTTCGTGGAACTTGGCAGCTTGATGGCCAAGAGATTTCCGATGCTTGAGGATGGAGTAGAACATCACGCCGAACACGGCGATGAAGATCACCAGACAGATCAACAGCATCCAGTGATGAAGAACGTAAACTTCTTCTGCGATCTGGGTTACAGGCTGCTGGAAATTCAACTGCCGTACAGCCGGGCCGCCGGGACTATCAACAACTGCCCAGGACGGCATGCTTGCCGCCATGGATAACGCACCGAACATCAACGAGTGAAGGCGCTTCGCATGTTTCATGGTTTCCCTCAAAAGCCCAATTAAGAATCTGCATTCTATTTATATGAATCAGCCCCCTGCAGCAACCGGGGACAATTCGTGGCGCAATTCAAGCAAAAGCTCATGCCGCTTACGTGTTGTCAGATATCTTCCTACTTCTACTTCCACTCCCGTGCCTGCCGATTGCAAGCGAATCAATCCCGGCGGCGCAGACAACACCGTCAACCTGATACCGCGGCACGCCAGTGTAAAGCTGCGGGCCTTTCCGCCCTCTGTCAGTTCCACCTTCAGCCATTCGCCGCGCAGGACGATGCGTTCGCTGTCCGTCGCATGTCGGGCATAGTACAGCATGGCGCTGCCGACGATACCGAGTTCAAGAACGGAAAACCCGAGGACATACCAGGCACCGCGCACACTGAACGCGATTGCAATGCCTAAGGAAGCCACGCATAAACCCGAGTATGCCAGCATCAACTGGCGTGGTGAAATCGAGCAATTACGCTTCATCAGCCATTCGCGATCGGCCATATCGCACCCGTATATCGTGCAGGCGCACTACTTCCACGCGCAAAACCGTCGAAGTATAAGTCCGAATCGCGACTGTTATCAAGTATAAAAATAATAGTTATATCCGCTGGTGATCACTCGACAAGCAGATCAAAGAAATCCGCATGACCGGGCATGCCGGCGGATAGCAGGGATCATAGAGAGAAGGAAGACTGCGCGATCGCGCGGAAAGCACCTGCCTATTTTTTAGGCAGATCGAAGCGGATGATGGATTCGCCACTGGCGGTCTTGCGCGGCGCGGGGCGAAATGCGTGGCCGTAAATCACTTCAAACGTCAGCGGGAAGGTGCCGTCAGCGCGGCGATTTTGTTCCAGCGCCTCGCGTACGCGGTGCCATGCATTGCGGCCCAGTAGGTTGCGCCGCCGCGTATCGAGCGGATTACCGCCCCAGGCACGCACATCCGCCAGCAATTTGTCCACCGAGGCATAGGTGACGGTCAGCGTCTCCATATCCATCACCGGCGTGGTGAAGCCTGCGTTCACCAGCATGTCGCCGAAGTCGTGCATGTCGACAAAGGGAAGCGTATGCGGGGTATGGTCGACCGCGGCAAACGCGGCACGTATTTCCTTGAACGTGTCCGGCCCGAAGCAGGAAAACATCAGCAAGCCGTCGGTGCGCAACACGCGTCGCCACTCGACAAAGACCTGATCCGGCTGTGGATGCCAGTGCAAGGCAAGATTGGACCACACGATGTCCACTGCATTCGCAGGCAAGGGCAATTGCGAAAAATTACCGCACAGCAGAGCGGCACCCGCATCCTTTCCGCTTGCCGGCAACCATTGCTGCAGAAGACGGCGCATCGCCGAGCGAGCAGCCTGCTGATCCTGCCGCGCTTCCTCCAGCATCGCAGGCGACGCATCGAGACCGAACAACATGGCCTGCGGAAATCGTTTTTGCAGGGTGGAGAGGTCGGCGCCTTCGCCGCACCCCGCGTCCAGCACGCATGCGGGATCGATGCGCACCAGCGCCAAGCGCTCCTGCATGCGGTTGGCAATTTCGCGCCGCAGGAAACCGGACTCAGCCACGCGCGCGGCATCTGCGAATAAGCCACGCACCCGCACCAGGTCAATGGGGGCGCTCAGGCGCGAATCGGAAGGGGGAAGATGGGCAGACACAGAAGGCAGGAACTTCGATGCGATAATGCGCGCAAGTTTACACGCATGAAGACCGGACTGCGCCATGCTGCCTCATTTTTTTGAATGGACCCGACGTCTGGCAGCGAACCTGCCCTCTTCGTGTGCCTTGTGCGGCATTGCCGGCCCGGCCAATCTTTGCGCGCCTTGCCATCGGCGCTATTTCAGTCGCGAACGGCCGCGCTGCCTGCAATGTGGCTTGCCGCTCGGAGACTCGGATCCCGGCACCGACCGTTGCGGCGAATGCCTGCAAAACGACCGCAGCTTCGATGCAACGGTCGTCGTTGCAGACTATGCGGCGCCGGTCGACCATCTGGTGCTGGCGCTCAAGTTCGGTAGTCAGCTGGCCTTGGCACCGCTGTTCGGCCATCTGCTGCGCGACGCGATGTTGCATCACCGCGGCAGCGCACTGCCGGACATGCTGATCCCCGTACCGCTGGGCGCGGCACGCCTGGCCGAGCGTGGCTTCAACCAGGCGCAAGAGATCGCCAAGGCTTTGGCGCGGGCGATCGCAGTACCGCTGACGGCTGACCTGCTGGAACGCACGCGCGACACGCTGACGCAGTCCACGTTGCCGCTGAATCAACGGCAGGGCAATGTACGGAATGCCTTCGTCGTTACGCCCGGAGGAGCCGACATTTTGCGCGGCAAGCACGTCGCCGTGATCGATGACGTGATGACCACCGGTGAGACGTTAAACGAAATTGCGGCAACGCTGAAACGCCATGGCGCGGCCCGCGTGACCAACCTGGTGTTTGCCCGCACACCGCCGAAATAACGCAATTCATTGATCGAAGGAGAAATACTTGTTTCACGTCGTCCTGGTGGAACCTGAAATTCCACCGAACACCGGCAATGTCATCCGGCTGTGCGCCAATACCGGCGCCCAACTGCATCTGGTCGAACCGCTTGGCTTCCCGCTCGACGACGCAAAGATGCGCCGCGCGGGCCTCGATTATCACGACTATGCCTCGATGAAAGTCCATCGCGACTGGCAGGCCTTTCTCGCTTCCTTCCCTGGCGATCAGCCGCTCAACCCGGAGCGCATGTTTGCGATGACGACCCACGGTTCGACGCCTTTCGCCAATATCGCATTCCGACCGGGCGATGTATTCGTGTTCGGATCGGAAACGCGCGGATTGGCGCCCGCTTTGCGCGATTCCTTCCCCGCTTCCCAACGGATACGTCTTCCAATGCGGCCAGACAATCGCAGCCTCAATCTTTCGAATACAGTGGCAGTTGTCGTCTACGAAGCATGGCGGCAAAATGGCTTCGTCGGAGGCTCCTAATCAGCCGCTACTGCATCGCCTCCAGCATTGGGGGCTTATTCATATCAGGAAAGGCAGCACATGAAACTTCGTTCCCTGTTTGCCGTTTTACTTGTTGTCGCTGCGACGAGCGCGGCGGCGCATGCACAGCATGGCCAAGTCGCTGTGCTGGATCCTTCGTTCGCGCGCGCCAGCCTGCCGGGGCAAAACAACAGCGCTGCCTACCTCTCGCTGCAAAACAAGTCGGCGGCGCCCGATACGCTGCTGTCGATCAGCTCGCCGGCGGCAAAGGAAATCGAGATACATACGATGTCCATGCAGGACAACGTGATGCGCATGCGCGAGGTGCCGCATATCGAACTGCCTGCCGGCGCGACACTGACGATGCAGCCAGGCAACGGCTATCACCTGATGCTGATGGAATTGAAATCGCCGCTGAAAGCGGGCGACAAACTGCCGCTGGTACTGCGTTTTCAACGTGCGGGCACAATAGAGACTACGGTGCCGGTGCAGGAAAGCGTGGCTGGCATGTCGACGAAACGACATTGACCGGGGTACAAAAAACAAAAGCCGCTTAATGCGGCTTTTGTTTTTTGCTGCGAGAAAATCTTACGCGGCTTGCGCGGACGGTGGCGTCATGCGGCTGACGATTTCCTTGCGATAGCGGTTCAGCTCTTGCACCGTGGTGAAGGTGTGTTCGAACAGCAGCGACAGATTGTGCAGAATGCGGTCGACCACTTTCTTTTCCCATTCGCTGTCGAACTTGATCTGGCCGTCGAGCCAGCGCTCCAGCCATTCAGGGTCCGGCAAGCGGGATTGCACGGTATCGTTCGGGAACAGCGATTCGTTTACGTGCAGATTGGTCGGGTGCAGCGGCTTCTCGGTGCGACGCGCGGAAGCCATCAGCACACCGATCTTGGCAAATGCCGCACGCGCGCTGTCACCTACGTCGACCAGCGCCTTCTTCATATAGCGCAGATAGGCGCCGCCGTGGCGTGCCTCGTCCTGGCTGATGATCCGGTAGATATGCTTGATCACTGGTTCGGTATGCCACTCGGCTGCACAGCGATACCAGTGATTCAGACGGATTTCGCCGCAGAAATGCATCATCAGCGTTTCCAGCGCCGGAGCCGGATCGAATTCGAAGCGCACGTTGTGCAGTTCTTCTTCCGTCGGCACCAGTTCGGGGCGGAAACGACGCAGATATTCCATTAACACCAACGAATGCTTTTGCTCTTCAAAGAACCATACCGACATGAACGCCGAGAAATCGCTGTCTCCACGGTTATCACGCAGAAACATCTCGGTGGCCGGCAGCGCCGACCATTCGGTGATCGCATTCATGCGAATTGTTTGCGCCTGCTCGTCGGTCAGCTTGGCGCCGTCGAATTGGTCCCATGGAATGTCTGTCTCCATATTCCAGCGGACCTGCTCCAGCGATTTGAATAATTCTGGGTACAACATGATTGCCTTAAGCGCCTTAAGAATTTAGTTAAGTCCTTGATTCTACCAAGAAATCCCTCGTCAAAATAGCGCGTTTATACGTAGTGTCCGTCGAAACGGCAGAAAAATCCGAACACGGGCGACGCGATTGTGCGTCATTCATGTGTCATTTCGATGACTTCGTGCCGGCTTTGCGCGTTTATCGTGTGCCTGCTGCAACAAGCTCAGCAGAATCAATGCATTAGGCACTGCGTGGCCGTTGGCCGTGTTGTCGAACACACACCACACCTGCTTTGCCCTCGCTGCCGCATGCTCTATGCGGTGCGCCAACGCTTCTAGGAAAGCGTCGTCGTAAGCGGACCGGTAAATTTCCGGCGAGCCATGCAGGCGCAGATAGACGATTCCCCGCAAGTTCGGCGGGGCCTCAGGCACCGGCGGCGGATCCGCATGCACGAAGGCGATCTTGTAACGCTGCATCGCATCGGCCGCTTCTTGTCCAAACCAGCTAACGTGGCGCGGTTCGCAGGCGACTGCGACGCGCGTCCGGTCGCGCAACGCCCTAAAAAAAGATGTGGCCTCCGCTGCGTCGAAACGCAACGAAGGCGGCAACTGCAGCAGCAGGCAGCCCAGCTTCTTGCCGAGATTGCCTGCCTGCGCGAGAAAATCATCCAGCAACGCTTCCGAATCGCGCAAGCGCAGCTCGTGACTGATCGTGCGGGGAATCTTTACGGAAAAACGAAAATCGCCCGGCACGCTGTCATGCCAGCGCACATAGGTGGTCGGTCGATGCGGACGGTAGAAGGAGGAATTGATTTCGACCGCGGGTAGTACCGATGCATAGCGTTCCAGATGCGAACCATTGCCGTCAAATTCTGCCGCGACTGCCGAGGAAAGGCTCCATCCCGCACAGGCAATCAATATCCGAGCGCGTTCCTTTTCCATGCCACGTCACCGGAAAGGCTGGCTCAAGAAGCGCGAGCCGGCAAGCCCGAAGCGCCACGGCACGTCGATCGCCTTCGAGATGCCGATACGCGGTCCGCTGATCACGTCAAGCGCGCTCGGCACGGGCAACAACTCGAAAGGCGGGGCATCCAGCGGCATGTCGTTGTGTTCGCGCGTGACACCCAGCGCCTGGCACAGGCGTCCCGGCCCGGAACAGAGCAGGCGCACATCTTCCATCCCGCGCCGCTGACGCATCTGGTCGATGCCGGTCGTGGGTTCCAGCGCACGGATCAGCACGCCGGCGCCGTGCCCGCTTTCGCGGCAAACGAAATTCAGGCACCAGTGAATGCCGTAAGAACGATAGACGTAGCTGCGCCCAGGCGGGCCGAACATGGAAATATTGCGCGGTGTAGGACCGGAAAAGCTGTGCGACGCTGGATCTTCGCGGTCATAGGCCTCGGTTTCGACGATGCGGCCGCCGATGCCATCCACCAGCAGCGTAACGCCAATCAATTGGCGCGCCACCTGGTGCGAGGGCGTCGAAAAATCGATACCGGCAATAATGTAGTTCATGCATCAATTGTATGTCCGGACGTCGCGGCTCTCGTGTGCTGTGGCGCACGGACCACGTCTCTCCCGCGCTGGCAGCCGCCAGGGCAATCGGCCAGGAAACGCCGCAATGCTTCGACAGTGCTACGATATGCAGTCCCATTTTATTAGTCGGCCGTCCCGACGGCCATGATTCCCGATCGGGAAAGAAACACGGCGTTACGCCCCATCACCATGCGCATTCTGATCATCGAAGACAACGCCGATATTGTCGCCAACCTTTACAGCTTTCTGGAATCGCGCGGGCACGTGCTCGATTCCGCGGCGAACGGCTATGCCGGTTTTGCGCTGGCCGCGCAACATGAATACGACGCCATCATTCTCGACATCAAGTTGCCGGGCATGGACGGCTTGGCACTCTGCCGCAAGCTGCGCGACGAATTGCAAAACACCACCCCGGTATTGATGTTGACTGCGCGCGACACACTGGACGACAAGGTCGCGGGCTTTGACAGCGGCGCTGATGATTATCTGATCAAGCCGTTTTCGCTCGTCGAAGTCGATGTGCGCCTGAAAGCGCTGGTGCGCCGCGCGCGGGGCAAGAACCAGACCTCGAATTTCCTCAGTGTCGGCGACCTGCAATTCGATACCTCGACCTATCAGGTCAAGCGCAATGGGGTGCCGATCACGCTGACCAAGACCGGCTTCAAGATTCTGACCTGCCTGATGAAGGAGGCGCCGAAAGTGGTCACGCGTGAAGCGCTGGAACTGGAAGTCTGGGGCGATCACCCGCCAGACAGCGATGCCTTGCGTACGCACATCCACGCGTTGCGCCAGGCATTGGACAAATCGCACTCCTTCGCCATGCTGCGCACCGTACAAGGCATCGGCTATCGCCTCGTCGCGCCGGATGAAGCCTCCTAAGGCCGCTGCCGGCTCCTTGCGGCGGCGGATCATCGTCGCCTACCTCTTCTTTGCCCTTGCCATCTGCACCTTCTTCGGTGTGCTGGCCGCCGTCACGATCGAAGGCGTCGAAGATCTGCTGGTGGACGAACATCTGCGCAGCGTAGCTGCCTGGGCTTCGCCGCGCCACGCGCAGGGCCTGCCGGTCGAGATGCCGGCCGACGTCAGCTTTTACCACGGCGAATCGATTCCGGCCGAATTGCGCGATCTGGTACCCGGCGTAGCCAAGCGCGATTTCGAGGGACGAGAAGTGCATCTGCTGGTGGGCGAGGACAGCGCGGGCAAATATGTGGTGGTTGACCGCGCCAGCGAGTACAAGCGTATCGAAAATACGATGTACGCGATGATCGTTGCCGGCTTTTTCGGCTTCGTCGCATTGTCGCTGTTCCTCGGGCGCTTCATCGCGCATGGCTTTGTCGAACCGATTACCCGGCTGGCAGAAGCGGTGATGGAGCAGGAACCGAACGCCGATCTGCCGCTGCTTACTAGCAAGGACGAACTCGGTGTCCTTGCGCGTGCATTTGCGGCACGCACTGCGGAACTGCAGCGCTTTCTGGCGCGCGAGCGCTTCTTTACCGGCGACGTCAGCCATGAATTGCGCACGCCGCTCACGATCATCACCGGCGCGGCGGAACTACTGGTCGAACAGACGGCCGGCCGGCCCGAGTTGCACGCGCCGGCACAACGCGTGCTGCGCGCCGCGCGGGATGCCACCGAATGCGTCGGCATCCTGCTGCAATTGGCGCGTGCGCCGGATCGCATGAATCGCCCGCAAACCTTCATCGATGACGTCATCCGCGAGGAGATCCAGCGCTGCAAGGTATTGGTGGCGAACAAACCGGTCGAACTGCGCTACGAAGCCGGCGATGATTTCGCCGTCGCCGCACCCAAGGAATTGCTGAAGGCGGCCGTCGGCAATCTGATCCGCAATGCCTGCCAATACACCGAACTCGGTTCCGTAACAGTACGGGTGCAGGAGCATGCCGTGGTAGTCGAGGATACCGGCCCAGGCTTGCCGACCTCGATCCAGATTCGCCTGCAGCAAACCACGCCGGTCAAGCCGCTTGTCGGCTCCGCCGGGTCCGGTCTGGGCCTCGCACTGGTAGTACGCATCTGCGAATACCTCGGCGCCAAGTTAAGCGTAGAAAATAATCCAAAAAACGGTAGTAATTTCCGAATTGATTTCCGGACAACTTTAACGAGTTTTTAACGTATTTATTACGTTTCATTAATCACCCTCAGAATAACCTGCGACTGTGCGTTTCGGTCGCATCTCCCTCGGAAGAGCGGCCTTTACACCTCGGCTTCATCAGTTTTTCTCGAACCGAAGGTATTCGGTTTCAGGCGAATGAAATGCATGCCTGAAACGTCGTGGCTAAAAGCGATTTCTCAGATTTTTCTGATAATCGACAAGAAGATGGTCGGAAGACTGCCACGTTTATTACCAACTCATCTTGAGGACGACATGGAATTATTAAGCTCTCCGGCCTTCTGGGCCGCCCTAGGCAACATCATCCTGATCAACATCGTGCTGTCCGGCGACAATGCAGTGGTGATTGCGCTGGCAGCCAAATCGCTGCCCCCGAAACAAAAGAAAATGGCCGTGCTGTACGGCAGTGCCGCAGCGATCATCTTGCGTATCGTGCTGACGATCTTCGCGCTGCAGTTGCTGACCCTGCCTTACCTGAAACTGATCGGCGCCGCCGCGCTGTTCTACATCGGCGTGCAATTGCTGGCCGACGAAGAGGGTGAGGAAGAAATCGAAGGCCATTCCAACCTGTGGGGCGCGATCAAGACGATTCTGATCGCCGATCTGGTGATGAGTCTGGATAACGTGCTGGGTGTGGCTGCGGCGGCGGACGGCAATCTGGCTCTGCTGATCATCGGTCTGGCAATCAGTGTTCCGCTGATCGTGTTCGGCAGCACCTTGGTGCTGAAGCTGATGGAAAAATTCCCGATCATCATCACCTTGGGTGCGGCCCTGCTCGGTTATCTGGCTGGCGAAATGCTGTTCTCCGACACCGCGGTCACGCCGTGGATCGAAGCCAACATGCCGCATCACGAGTTGGCGCTCTTCGGTAACAGCCACCTGAGCATTCCAGGTCTGGTCCTCGCAGTGGGCGTCGTGATCGTTGGCAGCTACATCGCCAAGCGCCGCCACGCCGAAGCAACCGCCTGATAAAAGCGCCTTCCGCTGCAACTTTGCGGCGGAATAGGTAACAAAGGAGCGTTACGGCTTGCCGTAGCGCTCCTTTCATTTGTACTGCGCGTCGACAGGTGCGCTCGACACGAGCGCCGTGATATGCTGCGCAGCCAGAACAAAAACACCTGCTGTCCATGACCACCGAAACCGCTTCCAACCCGTATCAAGATGCCCGAAAACTGCTGAAGGAATTGCAGGAAAAATTCACCGTTTTCCGGGATTGCCAGCCGCTGGCAATTGGCATCGACAAGCAGATCATCGCGCAAACGCCGGATGTCAGCCGCAAGCTGCTGCGTACCGCGCTAGGCATCCATACCCATTCGCTGCGTTATCTGAAGGAAATGGAAAAAGCGACCGTCCGGCACAACCTCGATGGCAGCACTGCGGATGAAATCACCGAAGAGCACCGCACGCACGCGAGTACCAGTCTGAAGGAGCGCCTGAAGAAGACCGCCGAACAGCACAAGGCAAAACGCAAGGCAGAAGCCGCGCAACGTGCAGCCGAAGAAGCGCAGCGCCAGCGTGCAGAAAAACTGAATCAGCTTGCCGAGAAGTTTTCACGCAAGCATTGATCTCGCGCCCAGGACGGGCTGCGATCTCCCGCTACCAGTAAGTCCATAGCATTTTTGCAGCCAGGATGTACAACAGGCAGGCAAAGATGCGCTTCAAGACCGGCACCGGCAACCGATGGGCAAGCCGGGCACCGACCGGCGCAGTGAGCACGCTGCCGCAGACGATTCCGCCAAGTGCAGGCAGCAGCACGAAGCCGGCACTGTACGGCGGCAAGCCCGGCACGTTCCAGCCTGAAATCACATAACCGATGGTGCCGACGAAGGCGAGCGGAATGCCCATCATCGCCCCGGTGCCTATGGTCTTTTTCATCGGTACGCCGCACCACAGCATGAAGGGAATCGAAAGGAACGCGCCGCCGGCCGAGACCAGTCCGGCGATGATGCCGATGATCAGGCTGATTACGAACAGGGGACCGGCACCGGGCAATGTGCGCGAAGCTTTCGGCTTGCGCCCGAGAAGAATTTGCGTGGCGGCGAAAAAAACGATCACCGCGAAGGCAAAGGCAAGATGCCGTTGCGCGATCCAGCCGGAAGCCGTCGTCGCGAGCAGGCTGCCGATCGTCATGCCGGGGGCCATCCGCTTGACGATGCTGAAATCCACGCCGTCGAACTTCAGATGTTCGCGCACGCTGGAAGTGGAAGTGAACACAATACCGGCCATGCATGTCGCCAGCGCCAAATGCACCACGTGGTCCGGCGCGAAATGCTGCGCTGTGAACAGTGCGGCCAGCACGGGCACCAGCGTCATGCCTCCGCCGATGCCAAGCAGTCCCGCCAGCACACCGACGAAGGCGCCGGAAAAGAAATAGGCAAGGAACCAGATCATCGCGCTTCCCTCGCGTGCCGCTTTCCCCTTCCCTGCTGAATCTGCATATGTTCTCCGCGATTGAATGATGAGCGACTGGCGCATCGCCGCCACTTTACACCAGACCCGTTTACACTAGCGCCCATGACAACGACCAGGCTCTCGCATCCCGTCCGCACACGCGGAATCTGTGGTCTGCGCGGATGGAGCTGGGTGCTGGTCTTGCTCGGCATTTCGGCATTGCTGCATCTGATTGTCATTGCATGGCTCGGCGATACGCTGCATATGCCGCTGCCCGCTGCAAAAAAGCAGGAAGTGGTAGTGGCGACCTTGCACACATTGCCGCCGCCGGCGCCGAAGCCGATCGTCAGGCCGGCGTCGCGCCCCACCGTACGCAAGCCCAAGCCGCAGCCGGCTCCGCCGCCCTCCGACACCGCTATGCCGGAGCAAACTGCGCCGCCTGCACCAAGCATTGCTGCAAACGACAATGTTCCGATGAACGCGGATACCCACACCGATTCCCGCGACGCCGCCAATCAAGCTGCGACCGGAGCCAGCGCGCCCGCGGAACATCGCAACGACGTGC
>Ga0310811_10008210_pt1 | contig 13421 bp, 9 predicted proteins | sample YCmetagenome_FD_207642 | JGI IMG/M metagenome (GOLD analysis project Ga0310811, IMG submission 207642) | Soil microbial communities from experimental microcosm in Duke University, North Carolina, United States - YC | ecosystem: Engineered > Artificial ecosystem > Soil microcosm > Unclassified ... | reverse complement strand
TGCATCTCGCGCCAGCGGGCTTTCCGCGCCGCGCCCGGCCAGGCCCGGCCCGACTGGTGGATGTTCACCGAAGTCGGCCGGCGCATGGGATGGGAAGAGGCTTTCGGCTGGCAGGATCCTGCGGACGTCTTCCGCGAGCATGCCGCCCTGTCGGCCTTCGAGAACAATGGCAGGCTTGCCTTCAACCTGGGCGGCCTCGCCGATATCGACGACAGCCAATATGACGAACTGCCGCCGGTCCAGTGGCCCGTGCCAAGGCCCGGCGCCGGCGTGACGGGCCCGCGCCTGTTCGCGCGCGGCGGCTTTTCCACGCCGGATGGCAAGGGCCGCATGATACCGCTGAAACTTCCCGTGCAGGAGGAAATGGCAGAATCCTCGCTGACCCTCAACACGGGACGGGTGCGCGACCAGTGGCACACCATGACCCGCACCGGGCGGGTGCCGCATCTGATGATCCATATCCCCGCCCCCAGCATCGCAATCCATCCCCGCGATGCGGCGGCGCGCGGCATGACCGACAAGGGTTTGGCGCGAATTGAAAGCGATCATGGCTCTGTGGTGATGCGGGTTTCGCTGGATGAAGGCGTGCGGCCCGGCGATGTGTTCGCCCCGATGCATTGGAGCGACCAGTTCACCTCGTCCGGCCCGATCGACCGGCTGGTGCACGCGGTAGTCGATCCTGTCTCGGGACAGCCCGATCTTAAAGGCACGAAAGTCAGCGTCAGCACCATCGCGGAATCCTGGCGCGGACATCTGTTGCGGCTCAGCGGCGGCGAACCCGAACTCAGCGATGCGCTGTGGTGGTCCAAGGTCCCGCTCACCAGCGGATTTTCTTTCGAGCTGGCTGGCTGGAATGTCCTGCAGCGGGAAGTTCATTCGGAAGGCATTCTGCGGAGGCTGCTCAGGATTTCCGCGGACGCCGAACTGGTTTCCTATTCCGATCCCCGCAAGGCCATGTTCCGCTATGCCGGTATCCTGCATGGCCGGTTGGAGGCCTGCGTCTTCTTCGGACCGCCGGGAGCGGATTTTGCCGGCGTGGAACAGGCCAAGGCGCTCCTGGGACGGGAAATCTCGCACCTGGAGCGCATCGCACTTTTGGCCGGGACCAGCGGAAGTGGCGCAAAGCCTGCCGGAAATATCGTGTGCTCCTGCTTTTCCGTCAGCCAGGACACGATCCTGGCCGCCATACAGGCCGATGGCCTGACCACTGCGGCCCAGATCGGTGCCCGGTTGAAGGCCGGCACAAACTGCGGCTCCTGCATTCCCGAACTGAAGAAACTGTTGCAGTCTGTCCCTGCATTGAATGCGGCGGAATGATCATGGGAGCCTTGGACGGTCTGACGATCCTGGTGCCGGAAAGCCGCGAGCTGGACCTGTTCGCCGGCATGCTGGAAGCACAAGGCGCGCGCGCCTTGCGATGCCCCCTGGTTCAGATCGTGGATCTGGAAGACGGAAGCGCAGCGCAAGATTGGATCGCGCGGATGATCGCGGCGCCGTTCGATTTTACGGTGCTCCTGACCGGAGAAGGCCTGCGCCGGCTGCTGACCCTCAGCGGTCCGCGCCGGGCCGATTTCATCAGCGCGCTCTCCAAAACCCGCACTGTCACCCGCGGGCCCAAACCGGCGCGGGCCTTGCGCGAGATCGGGCTTGCCCCCGGCATGGCGGCGGCGGAGCCCACGTCACAGGGCGTACTGGAAGAATTGGAAGAAGAAGAGCTGAAAGGCCGCCGTATCGGCGTGCAGCTCTATCCCGGCGAGGGCGCCCTACCATTGGTGCAAGCGCTCAAAGATCATGGCGCGGAAGTGTTTCCTGTCACGCCCTATCGCTATGTCACCCAGACCGAGTCCGAAGAGGTCGCCGCCACCATCAAGAACCTGGCCGCGGGCAAGATCGGCATGATCGCCTTCACCTCCTCGCCCCAGATCGAACGGCTGTTCGCTGTCGCCAGGGAATTCGGCCTGATGCTGGAGTTGACCCAGGGCCTGGCAAAGACCCCCATCGCCGCCATCGGGCCGGTGATGGAAAAAGCGCTCGCCGCCCATGGTCTGTCCAGCGCCATTCATCCCGAAACCAGTTTCCACTTAAAGCCGATGATCAACGCCATCGCGGAAGCTTGGAAGGCAAAAGTATGAGGCCGGCGGCAGTCATCCTGGCAGGCGGACGCTCCTCGCGCATGGGCGGCGGCGACAAATGCCTGCTGCCGGTACAGGGCAAATCCCTGATCGCGCACATCCTGGAAACGCTGGCGCCTCAGACCAGGGATGTCCTGATCAACACCAACAGCGACCCCGGACCGTTCCTGAAATTCGGGCTGCCGGTCCTGCCTGACGCCATTACGGGCTTCCAGGGACCGCTGGCAGGCCTTCTGACCGGTATGCTGTGGTCGCGCCGCCGCCATCCGCATCAGGTTTATCTCCTGAGCGTGGCCGGGGATGTACCGTTCCTGCCGCAAGACCTGGTGACGCGGCTATATACAAGCCTCATGGATGACCAGGCCGACATCGCGATTGCAGCCTGTCCGGACTCCAACCATCCCACCATCGGGTTGTGGCCGGTCGATCTTGCGGAGCGGCTTGAGCATGACCTGATGGAAACCAGCATCCGTTCGATGCTGGACTGGAGCAGCAGCTTCCGCGTCGCCCGGACACAATTTTCCTCTGATGTCCTGACGAACATCAATACACCGGCGGAACTGGATGTCTGCCGGAAAAGCCGCCCCGGCCATCTCCGCCTGGATCTCGCCGCCGCTTCTATTTGATCTTCCCGCGTCCGGCCACTTTCCATACGCCTTCGATCCGTTTGCCGCGGAACGCCACCATCTCTTCATGCAAATGTATGGTCGTATCGGTATATCCGGGAATGAATTCCACCCGGTCTCCGACGCGCGGCCATTCGCTGGGCGCTTCCAGTTCGATCTGGGCATGTTCGGCCGACAGCCGCACGTCCGCGACCGGCGGCAGTCCCAGAGGATGCGGCACCGCCGTCTCGATGCTCATGGTCTTGCGGCCCGCGTCCAGGATGATCCGGGTCGGAGTCGGGCGGCTGGTCACGGTGGCAAGGACTTTCAGGGCGAAGGGCAGATCGATGTTGTAGTGCCAGCGGTAATGGGCGTCATTCATCACCGCGCCGCCCACCTGCACTTCGCTCACGCCAGGCTGCTTGACGCAATAGAGCAGCGTGCCGGTCCCACCACAGCTCACGATCGTCATATCGTGCCCGGCCTTGCGGCACAGATCCGCGCTTTGGGTCAAAAGGGCGATGGCGGCCGCCACTGCCTTCTCTTTTTCGCTCGCATCGGCGATCCCTGTGGTCTGCGCCTCCCAGCCCATCACGCCGATAAGCCGTAACTTGGAATGCCGGGCGATCTCCTGCGCCAGCGCCACCGCGGGTTCTCCGGGGGCAACGCCTGCCCGGTTCATGCCGATATTGACCTCGATCACCACGCGCAGAGTTTTCCCCGCCTGCCCGGCGGCAGCCGCCAGCTCGCGGATATTCTCCACACTGTCCACCGCGACAATGATGCCGGCCGAATCCAAAAGACGCATCAGCCGCCGGATCTTGAGGGCACCGACGATCTGGTTGGCGATCATGATGTCGCCGATGCCGTTGGCCGCGAGAATCTCCGCTTCTCCCAGCTTGGCGCAGGTGATGCCGATCGCCCCGGCCGATATCTGCATCTGAGCGATTTCCAGGGTCTTGTGGCCCTTGAAATGCGGCCGCCAGTGTATGCCATGCGCGCGGCAGACCTGCGCGATATGGGCGATATTGGATTCCATCACGTCCAGATCAACCAGCAGCGCAGGCGTGTCCAGGGTGGCATAGGGCGACGGGCTCATTCCGCGGCCCGCCTTGTCGCGCGCAGCCGGATCGTCCCGTCAGCATCCAGGCTGCCATCGGCGCCGATCACAACGCCATAGTCCCTGGCGGCGCTTTCCAGCGAAATCTTCTCGTCCATCACATCCTGCACCACTTTTTCCGGCGCACGGTCCAGGGGATTGCCCCAGCCGCCGCCGCCCGCCAGTTCCGCGCGATAGGATTCCCCGCGCTTGAATGTTCGCATGAATTTTCCCGGCAGCGCGCTTTTCCTGTCATCGACCCCACGCAGATAATTTCCCGCATTGGCGCCGGGCGCTCCCCCCTTCAGGCCATAGGGCTGGAATTTCTGGCGGTCGCTGCGGACCTGCAGCACCGCTTCATCGACGCCGACCAGGCGATATTCGCGCACCAGCCCCAGCCCACCGCGGAACTTGCCCGGGCCGCAGGAATCCTGGCGGAAGCCATATTCCTCGATGCGGATGGGCTGCTCGCGTTCCACGATCTCCACCGGGGTGTTGGAATAATTTACCGCCAGTGATGACAAAGCATCGATGGCGTCCTTGTCGGGGCGACCACCCCAGGTCCCGAACAAAAATTCCAGCAACACAAAGGGGCGCTGGTCCGCGCCATAGCCTGCAATGGTGACACCGAAATCGCCCTGTGCGCCGCAGGAAAACACTTTGTCCGGCAGCATGCTGGCCAGCGCGCCCCAGATTGCTTCGGTCACTCGCATGGAGGTGAGCCCGCGCGCCGCGACCGGCGCCGGTGAGGCAGGATTGACGATCGAGCCCGGCTCCGCAATCACCCGGATCGGCCGCATGAATCCCGAATTGGTCGGAACATTGGGGCCAACCACCGAACGCAGGCAGGCATAGACACAGGACTGCGTCATGGCGATGGGCAGATTGATCGAGCCCTTGACCTGCCGTGACGTGCCGGTGAAATCGACGGTGATATCGGTGCCGCTCTTGATGACGCGCGCCGCGATGCGGATCGCATCCTCGCTGAAACCGTCATCGTCCAGGAAATCCTCGAATTCCCATTCGCCGTCGGGAAAGGCGCCGAATTCGGCGCGGGTCAGGCTTTCCGAATAATCCAGCAGGTTCGCCATGTCGGCGGCGATCGCATCGGCACCATGCTTTTTCGCCAGCGCGATCAGCGCCCGCTCGCCGCGGGTGCAGGCCGCGATGGTCGCCTGGACGTCGCCGATCACGGTTTCGGGCACGCGCACATTCAATCGCAGGATGTCGAAAAACGCATCGACCGGTTTGCCTTGATCGATCACCCGCAGTGGCGGTATCCGCAGGCCTTCCTGGAATATCTCGGTATTGTCGCAGGCATTGCCGCCGGCGACGCGGCCGCCGATATCGGTCTGGTGCCCGATCGCGGCAGCAAAGGCCAGCAGCTTGCCTTCGTAGAAGACCGGCTTGAAGATGAAGATGTCGGGAAGGTGCAACCCGCTGCCCTGATAGGGGTCGTTCAAGGCATAGACATCGCCGGGACGGATCTGGCCGGCGAACTTCTCCAGCACCGTCGCCAGGGTCGGCGGAAACGACCCCATATGCACCGGCAGGCAAAGCCCCTGCGCGATCAGATTACCATTGAGGTCCAGCAAGCCGGTGGAAAAATCCATCGCCTCCTTGATCACCGAAGAACGCGCTGTGCGCACCACCGTCGCGGCCATTTCATCCGCGATGGCCGCGAAGGCGTTCTTCATCAATTCCAGCCGGATGGGATCGTTGATGGCAGCCATCGCCCTACCCCATATCCTTCAACCGGATGCGCACAACGCCGGACATGGCCCGCACCGTTCCATCCGGCGGCACCACGATGGTCGTATCATATTCTTCGACAATCAGCGGGCCGTTCAGCGGCGTCTCATTGAGATCATGCCGGCGCAGGACCGGTGTCTTGATCCAGCCCTGCTGCGGACCGAAATAGACCTGCCGCTCCGTTGCGCCGGCTTTACCCGCGCTGGTACGCAGCGCCGACGGCGCAGGCAGGTGATCCTGCCGGTCCAATCCCCGGGCCCGCAGGCGCAGATTGACCAGCTGCACTTTCTCAGTCCGGCTGCAATAGCCGTAGCTGCGCTCATGCTCGAGATGGAATTGCTCCGCCACCGCCGCCAGCAGTGCCGGATTCAGGACGGATTGGTCTACCGGAATGCTCAACTCCGAACTCTGGCGGGCATAGCGCATGTCCAGCGCAAGATGAAGTTCGCTGTGGTCCATCGCAACCCCTTCGGCGGCCATCATTTCGGCCGCCTGGCGGTACAGGTCTTCCACCCGCCGGTTGAGCGCCGGATAGTCGATGGCCTCTACATCGCACCAGTGAACCGCCACCAGCCGGTGCTGGATGCGCGCGAACAACAGGCCCAGGGCGCTGAAGACCCCGGAAGCGGGCGGAATGATGATGTCCGAGATTCCGGCATGGGCCGCCAGGGTCGCACCATGAACCGCGCCATTCCCGCCGAACGCCACCATGGTGAAATCGCCCGGCGACCGGCCGATCTCGCTGGATACCGCCTGGATGGCGCGCGTCATGGCAGCATCGGCAACCGCGTGAATGCCCCAGGCTGCCGCTTCCAGGCTCAGTCCCAGCGGCTCTGCAATATCGGAGATGATCGCTTTCCTCGCGGCCTCGATATCGATGGCCATGTCGCCATCCAGCAGATGCGAGGGGTTGAGAAAGCCCAGCACCACATTGGCATCGGTCACCGTCGGACGCTTGCCGCCGCGGCCATAGCAGACCGGTCCCGGCGCCGCACCCGCGCTTTCCGGTCCAACCCTCAAGGCGCCGCCCTGGTCTATCCAGGCAAGGCTGCCCCCGCCCGCGCCAATCTCGGCCAGGTCGATGGTGGGCGAGCGGACCAGATAGCCGCCACCGCCCAGCAACCGCTGGCCTGCATTGATGCCGGCGCCGACCTCCATTTCGTCGGTGAGGCGCGGCTCGCTGTCCTCGATGAGGCAGGCCTTGGCGGTGGTGCCGCCCATGTCAAAAGCGATGATGTTGGGCTCGCCCAGCATCTCGCCCAACGCGGCGGCGCCGATAGCACCGGCTGCAGGTCCCGACTCCACGCAATAGGCAGGAAACTGGCGCGCGGTGTCCGCCTTGGCGATGCCGCCGGACGATTGCATCACCATCAAGGGCGCGGTGATCCCGATCCGTTTGACCCCGTCTTCGACCAAAGCGAGATAGCGGTCCACCACCGGCTTCACAAAGGCGTTCACCACTGTGGTGCTGGTGCGCTCATATTCGCGGATTTCCGGCAGGACCTGATGCGACGCAGAGACCGACAAATTCGGCGCATGTTTACGAACCAGCTCCATCACGGCGCGCTCATGGGCAGGATTGGCGTAGGCGTGCAGCAGGCAGATGGCGACAGAATCCACTTCATGCTGCCCCATCTGGTCCAGGGCGGCGATCACGCTGCCTTCATCGAGTGGCCGCACCACCTGGCCGTCACCGCCCATCCGCTCCTCGATCCCGAAGCGCAAACGGCGCGGTACCAGCGGCCGGGGCTTGTCCCAGTCCATATTGTAGAGCTGCGGCATTCTCAGCCGCGCAATTTCCAAAACATCGCGAAATCCCTTGGTGGTGATCAGCGCGACCCGCGCACCCTTGCCCGTCAGCAGGGCATTGGTAGCGACGGTAAAGGCATGCACCAGGCTGCCGACCGATTTGGGATCGACCGCGCCATCACTGAACAGCCGGTTCAATCCTTCGGCGATGGCCCGGCTGTAATCATCCGGCGTGGAGAGAAGCTTCAGGGTGCGGGCGGTGCCGTCCGCGTTCGACACCACCAGGTCGGTGAAGGTGCCGCCGACATCTATGGCAATGCGATGCAACCCGGCTGTCATGGTCATGGCCCGATGAGGAAATCGAAATCGCAGCCATCGGGCGCCTGGGTGACGCTGCGTTGATAAAGCGCCGCGTAACCCCGCGCCGGCTGTGCAAGCGGAACGTGGTTGGCCAGGCGCTGTTTCAATTCCTGGTCGCTGACCAGCAGGTCGATGCGCTTTTTAGCGACCGACAAGCGGATACGGTCGCCGCTGCGGACGGCTGCCAGGGGACCGCCGATCCCGGCCTCCGGCGCGATATGCAGCACCACCGTGCCAAAGGCGGTTCCGGACATGCGGGCATCGGAGATCCGCACCATATCCTTGACGCCCTGCTTCGCCAGTTTCTTGGGGATGGGCAGGTAACCCGCTTCCGGCATGCTGGCCGCCTTTGGCCCCGCATTTTTCAGCACCAATATGTCGCTCGCGGTCACATCCAATGCGGGATCGTCGATGCGGTTGGCAAGGTCTTCAAGATTGTCAAACACCACGGCGCGCCCTTCATGTTCGAACAAGGCCTGCGTCGCAGCCGCGCGCTTGAAAATGGCGCCCTGCGGCGCCAGATTTCCCTTGAGCGCGATCAACCCGCCATTCTCTGAAATCGGCTTGGCAAATTCGCGGACCACCTTGCGATCCACCCACTCCAATTTTTCCTCAAGTCGCTCGCCCAGGCTACGCCCTTCAATGTCCAGCGTATCCAGATGCAGCAAGGGCCTTAGTTCGCGCAACACCGCGCCCACACCGCCCGCGGCAAAGAAGTCCTCCATATAGCCTTCGCCCACCGGTTTCAGGTCCACCAATACCGGCGTGGTGTCGGAGATTTCGTTCAACCAATCGTAAGAGAGCTTGATACCCGCGCGCCCCGCGACAGCTGCCAGATGAATAACGGCATTGGTGGAGCCGCCCACCGCCATCAACACGCGCAAGGCATTGGCGACGGATTTTTCGGTGATGACCTGGCGGGGAAGGATCGGCTTCTCCACCAGCGCCATGGCGGCGCGGCCGCTGGCTTCCGCCGCCAACAGACGGGCGGAATGGACCGACGGGATGGCGGCCGAACCGGGCAAGGCGATGCCCAAAGTCTCGGCGATGCAGGCCATGGTGCTGGCGGTACCCATCACGGCACAGGTGCCTGACGTCACCGCCAACCGGCCTTCAATCGTCTCGATCTCGTCGGACTCGATTTCCCCGCCACGGTATTTTCCCCAAAAGCGCCGGCAATCGGTGCAGGCCCCCAATCGCTCGCCCTGGTGGCGCCCGGTGGACATGGGGCCGGTGACCAATTGCACCGCCGGAATGTTGGCGGACAGCGCCCCCATCAACTGCGCCGGTACCGTCTTGTCACAACCGCCGATCAGGACGACCGCGTCCATCGGCTGGGCGCGGATCATCTCTTCGGTGTCCATCGCCATCAGGTTGCGGAACATCATGCTGGTGGGGTTCAGGAACACCTCACCCAGCGAGATGGTGGGAAACACCCGCGGCAGCCCGCCCGCCGCCAGTACACCGCGCGACACCGCCTCGACCAGTTCGGGCATGGCGCGGTGGCAATTGTTGAAGCCGGATTCCGTCGCTGCGATGCCGATCACCGGCGCGGCCATCAGCCGGTCGGACAGGCCCATGGAGCGGAGGAAGGAGCGGCGCAGATAAAGCGAAAAATCCTGGTCGCCATAATTGGTGAGACCCTTGGCGATCCCTTTTTTACTCATGCCTTCCCTGCCCGACCATTAGCCTGCGGCCGCAAAACCCATGCGGCCAATAACGCCACCACGACCTGGACCGCAGCCAGCGCATAGATACCGGCTTTATAGGTTCCGAAGGTATCTGTCAGCCAGCCCAGAATGAAGGGACCGAAAAAACCGCCCAGATTGCCGACGGAATTGATCCAGGCGATGCCGCCCGCCGTCGCCGATCCCGCAAGCACAATGGGCGCCAGCGGCCAGAAAGGCGCCTTCAGGCCATGGATGCCGATACTGGCAAAAGCCAGCGCCGCGATCCCGATGGCCGACGCGCCGCCGGCGCCGAACATCGCGGCAGCCAGAAATCCGCAAGCCGTGATCAGCAGCGTGACCAGCAGCAAGGCATAGTGATTGGAAGTGCGATCCGACAGCCAGCCGATCACCACCAGGCCGAGCACCCCCACAGCCGACGGGAAAGCGGTGAGCCAACCGGTGACGGTGAGGCTGACGCCCGTGCTGGCAATGATCTGTGGCAGAAAGAAAGCCAGCGAAAGATTGGCGGAGATATTGGCGAAATAGACCAGGCACAGCACCATCACCCGCACATCGTAGAAAGACTTCAAGGTGCTGCGCAAATGCGGCGGCTCGTAATGCCCCGGTTCGGCCGCCAATTTGCTTTCCAGCCACTGTTTCTGGTCGGCCGAGAGGAATTTGGCGTCGCGCGGACGATCCGGCAGGGCGACCAGCACCAGCAGCCCGATCCCCACCGCCGGCAAGCCTTCCAGAAGGAACATCCATTGCCAGCCAGGCAGACCGCCAATCCCCGACATCTTCAGCAATTGGCTTGAGATGGGCGCGCCGATCACGGTGGACAGGGGAATGCCCGCGGTGAATAGCGCCATCATCCGCGCGCGATAGTCCGCCGGAAACCAGCACACCAGGTAATAGATCACGCCGGGGAAAAATCCGGCTTCTGCGAAGCCCAGAAGAAACCGCAGCAGATAGAAACTGGTGGTTCCCTGCACAAAAATCATGGCGGCCGACAGCAGCCCCCAGGTCACCATGATGCGCGCGATCCAGCGGCGTGCGCCCAGCCTGGCCAACAGCATGTTGCTGGGCACCTCGAACAGGAAATAGCCGATAAAGAACAGACCCGCGCCGGTCGCGAATACGGTGTTGCTGAAGCCAAACTCCTTCTTCAGCGCCACACCCGCAAAACCGATATTGATGCGGTCGATATAGGCGGCGAGATAGGCCAAAAGCAGCAGGGGAAGCAGCCGCCAGATCACCGTGCGAATGGTCGCGCGTTCCCACTCTGCCGTCATGACGTCCGCCCCTTTTTGGTAAGCCGGACGGTTGATCCGTCCTGGCCCTGCCCCCAAAAGAAAGCCCGCTACCCGCGGGCCATCAAATGAGGCTATCATATTCCTGTATCAGCTCGGGGGTGCAATGAAGCCCGTTTTTCGCAATGTTCTGGGGGCCGTCCTGGTCTGTGCCGTCCCCGCCTTGGCGCAGGATTCGGGCGTCGATCCTGCCGAGCTCAAGCGCCTGATGGCCGAGCATCCGGCCTGGGCCGTCTGGCTGGCCGATCCCAAGCTGGCCCAATTGACGTTGGCGGGACCCAAGATGCCAGGCTCCCAATATAATGTGGATGATATCCGTCGGCCGCAGCCGCGCCATGTCGATACCGGCACCGCCTGCGCCGCCGAACCGCCCGGCGATGCGGAGGTTCTGTTCGACGGCCATGACCTGTCGAAATGGACCGGCGACCATATTGAGGAATGGACGGTGCGTGACGGCGTCGTGACCACCGGCGCGCGCGTCTACAATTTCCTCAAGACCAAGGCATCATACGGCGACGCGCAGATTCACGTCGAATTCCGCGAGCCGGCCCAGCCCAATCCGCCCGCCAACCCGCAATATTGGGGCAATAGCGGCGTTTTCCCGATGGGCCTGTACGAAGTACAGATCCTGGACAATTACAAGAACGAGACCTACCCCGACGGCATGGTGGGCAGCATCTATTCCCAGTTTCCGCCGTCGGTGAATGCCGCGCGGCCCGCGGGTGTCTGGCAATGCTATGACATCACCTTTCATGCCCCGCATTTCTCAGGCCAAACGGTGACACAGCCGGCGCGCATGACGGTGGTGCTGAATGGCGTCAAGGTGCAGGACAATGTCGCCCTGATCGGGGCGACGGTGCATGGCAAGGTCGGCGTCTATGCCCCGCATTCGGCGGAGCTGCCGCTGGCGCTGCAGGATCATGGCAATCCCGACAGCCATGTCTCTTTCCGCAATATCTGGGTACGCAGACTTCCGTAGGGCGACAAATAGATTGCTCTCACCCTTCGACAAGCTCAGGGTGAGGATATGAAGAAGAGTCCTCATGCTGAGCTTGTCGAAGCATGAGGCCGCCAGCGGAACTGGCAATGATCACTAGACCGACTTGATGTCCAGCTTTGCCAGCGCAGCATGGAGATGTGCCAGCGCTTCTTGTGTCGGGCCGGGATAATCACCGGTCATCGGCGCATTGCCCATATAGCCGATATCCTTCATGCCTTCCGGCAGGGAATAGAAACCGCCCATCACCAATCCGCGCAGCCGGGCAAAGAAGAAGGCTGGCCGCTCGTAACCGGGCTGCACCTTGGCGCGATAGGCGATGCTGTCGAAGATGGTGCGGCGTTCGGTATCGCTGGCCTGCGCAAAGCTGTGACTGAAGCGGGCGTTGCTCTCCGCATCCAGCCAGGCCAGGCCCGACAGGATGATCACCCGGTCGCGGCGCTGCTGGTCATAAGGCGCGCTGACCCATTCATCGATGAAGGCATCGATCGGCAAGCTGCCCGCCGATGGCGAATGAGAGTCCGCCGGCAGGATCAGATCGGCGGCGATGCGCAGCACCGCGCGCTGGTCCTGGGTCAGAGTCAGCGGCCATGGCGCTGTGGGTTTGACCAGATTGGGATCCTGGCCATAGCCCCCTGCAGTGATGGGCGTGACATCGATTTCTTTCCAAAGGCCCATCGGTTGGGCCTGCGCCGGCTCAACGCTTGCAACAGTCCAGGGGCTGGCGGTGGCGGCCGCAACCCAGGCCAGGGTGACGCGACGGGAAATCTCCATCTTCAGACCTCCCCCTTGCGCATGCGCTCGGCCAGATGATCCATGCTGCGCCAGGCCAGCGCCAGGATGGTCAAGGTCGGGTTCTTGTGCGCATTCGAAGTGAACACGCCGCCATCGGCCACCACCAGATTGTCCACGTCCCAGGTTCTGCCGAAACCGTCGGTGACGGAATCCGATGCCTTCGATCCCATGCGGACGGCGCCCACTTCATGGATGATCCAGCCGCCCACCGCGATGGCCTGCTGCGGTGTCTGGGCGGGGCCGATCACCTTGCCGCCCAACCGTTCGATGATCTCCTTGGCGGTCTTCATGCCATGGGCGATCTGGTTATACTCATAATCCGACCATTTCCAGTGGAAGCGCAGCACCGGAATACCGAACTTGTCCTTCACCTGGGGATCGATCTCGCAATAGGAGTCGGCATTGGGGATCATCTCGCCGCGCACGGTGAAGGAAAGCTGCGCACCGTAATAACGCCGCGCATCTTCCTTCAGGGACTGGCCATAGCCATCTTCCATCCCGCCCAGCGGAACGCTCGCACCCGGCTGCCCAAAGCGCCCGCCGATCTCATAGTGATAGCCGCGCGGGAAATCGAGCTTGCCCGCTGCCTGCTCCTTGTAGAGCCACCAGGGAATATAGAGATGCGCCTGATCGGCTCCGTCTTCGTTATAACGGGGACGATTTTCCAATGCCGGGATATGGCCGGTAATGTTGGTGCCGGTGGTGTCCATCAAATTCTTGCCCAGCTCGCCGCTGGAATTGGCCAGTCCGCCATCCTTGGAATTCAGCAGCAGCCGCGCGGTCTCGCAGCCGCCGGCCGCCAGCACGACCGCGCGCGCCTTGACGAAATGCGTGGCGCCGTTCTTGTCGAAATACTCCACACCCGTGGCTTTGCCGTTCGCACCCGTGACGATGCGCGAGACCATGGCATTGGTGATGATCCGCGCCTTGCCGGTGCCCATCGCCATGGGAA
>Ga0310811_10008209_pt1 | contig 13421 bp, 15 predicted proteins | sample YCmetagenome_FD_207642 | JGI IMG/M metagenome (GOLD analysis project Ga0310811, IMG submission 207642) | Soil microbial communities from experimental microcosm in Duke University, North Carolina, United States - YC | ecosystem: Engineered > Artificial ecosystem > Soil microcosm > Unclassified ... | reverse complement strand
ATTGTCATCCCCAGCGCAGCGAGGGATCCTTCCCTCCGGTGGTTCGCACTGGCTGGCTTCAGCCAACAAGCGACCACTCCGAGCGCACAAGACCGATGTAGAGAATGCACGTGGCAGCCCCCGAATCGACGACGACCCCCATCCTGTCCGGCAAGTGCTTCTGCGGCGCCGTCGTCTACACCGTGCCCGACGCCTTCCTCTACGCGATGAACTGCCATTGCTCGAATTGCCGCCGGACGACCGGATCGGCGTTCAAGCCGTTTGCCGGCCTCTCACGCGACAAGCTGATCGTCACCCAGGGCGAGAGCAAGCTCATGATCTTCGGCGACGCCAACGCCAACGACACTCACTGCCGGCTGTGCGGCTCGCTGCTCTATTCGGTCGTGCGCAACGGCGGCTTCGTCCATGTCGCCCTGGGAACGCTGATCGACGCACCCACCATCCGGCCGAGCGCGCATATCTTCGTCGGCTCCAAGGCGCCTTGGTTCACGATCACCGACACTCTTCCGCAGTTCGAGGAGTTTCCGCCGCGTGCCTCCGAGGACTGAGCATGGTCGCCAGCGCCTCCTTCGCCGAGTTCCTGCGCGAGCAGCTCGCGTCGCTCGGTCCCATCTCGATGCGGCGCATGTTCGGCAAGACCGGCGTATTCTGCCAGGGCGTGATGTTCGGGATGGTGACGGAGGACACGCTCTATGTCCGCGTCGACGACCACAATCGTGAGACCTTCAAGGAAGCCGAATCGTATCCGCCGCTCAACTACGCGAAGAAGGGCGCCAGCATCGACCTGTCGTTCTGGCGGGTGCCGGAGCGGCTGATCGACGAGCCCGACGAGCTGGCCATCTGGGCGCGCGCGGCGTTGGCGGCGGCGCACCGGGTTGCAGCGAAGAGAACCCAGGCGCCGCCAGGCCGGAAATCAAGGTCTCGATCAACATGAGGTCGATGGATGACACCGCGAGAAGCAACTCTCGAGCGGATCAGGGTAGCATCTCCGGTGCTGAGGGCCTGACTACCGACGAAAAGCGCGCCCTGCTTTTCGTCGCTTCCTTCTATCCTGCCAATCCGATCTGAGATCGGATCGCCCCTACTGAGGGGGCAGGACCGTCATCGGATCGACGGTGCGGCTGCCGCCGCGCCTCACCTCGAAATGCACGCGCGGACTCGTAGCGCCGCCCGAGTTCCCGGCCTTTGCGATGGCCTGACCCTTCTTCACGGTGTCGCCCTTCTTCACCAGCAGCGCTTCGTTGTTGCCGTAGGCGGTGATGTACCCGCCGGGATGCTGCACCAGCAGCAGGTTGCCGAGATGAGCGACCTCGCTGCCCGAGTAGACGACAGTGCCGTCCTCCGCTGCCTTCACAGGGGCGCCGGTTTCGGCCTGGATGTCGATGCCGTCGTTCTTCTGGCCGCCGCTGCCGGTGCCGTAGGGCACCAGGATCTTGCCTTTGATCGGCCACGCCATGCGGGCGGGCGGCGATGCCGGCGGCGCTGCTGGTGGCGTTGCCGGCACGGTGACGCTGGTCTGGCTCGCCGCTGGGCTGACCTGTGTCGGCTCCCCGGGAGCCGCCGAGCGCGGCGCCTCGCCTTTGACGGGACTGGCGAGGGTCTCCCGCTTCACCGATCCCGGCGCGTTGCTGGCGGTTGCCGTGGCCGGCCCGCCCGTCGAATCTGGGACGAACCGGGCACCCGGCATGGCGAGTGACTGGCCCGGCTTCAATGTGTAAGGCGGCTGCAGCTTGTTGCGCTCGGCGATCGTCTGCACCGGCACGCCGTAGCGCTGCGAGATACCTTCGATCGTATCCTTGTCCTTGACGACGTAGACGGCCGTGGCATTGGGCCCGGCACCCGAGCCGGGATACTCCATGGTGCCGTCACGGCCACTGCCGAGCATGTTGGAGCAGGCGCCGAGGGCGACCGACAGCACCGCCATTATCCCCAGCGTGCGCAGCCGATCGGCCCATCGCGAGGAGGAGCGAGGGGCACTTTTCATGCGTCTATTTTACTGCAGGACGAATTCGGCGGAAATAAGGTGCGCGTGCTTTTTGCCTTTTATTTCAGCGATTTGGTCCGGGAAACTCACTCAATTGATCACCATCCTTGTCCGGTTCAACGAATGGGCCACCATGGACGGAAGCGTAGATTCTTTCGCGCAATTTCCCTCAGCTTGACCCCATGTCGGCTTTCATGACGGCACAGAAAGGCTGAGTCGTTGTAGCCGGCTTGTGAGCCAAGCGCGCTGAAGGCATGGAGCGTGACGATGACGGAACTTATGATCCGGCTGCCAGACGACTTGGCCCAGCGCGCCAGAGATGCGGGCCTGCTCTCCGACCATGCAATCCAGCAATTGCTGGAGGACGCGATGCGCCGGCAGGCAGGACGCCGATTGCTGGAGGTGGCCCGGCATATCCGTGCTGCCGCCATCGAACCGATGTCGATGGATGAGATCAATGAGGAGGTAGAAGCCGCCCGAGCCGTGCGGCGTGTTCGAAAGACTGAGGACGGTGCGGATCGTACTTGATACCGACGTCGTCATCTCGACACTGATCTGGGGCGGCACACCCATAAGCTCATCGAAGCGGCAGTGGAGGGTGACGTCGTGCTGTGCACGTCTCCAGCATTGCTCGACGAACTCCGAACCGTACTGGCGCGCGAGCACTTGGCCGTGCGCCTCGAGCGACAGCAATCTTCGGTGGAGGAGACCGTCACGCTCTACGCCGCCTTGAGCGTCACCGAATTTCCCATTGAAGCACTTCCCGTGGTGCCTGGAGATCCGGATGATGACCAAGTCATCGCAGCGGCCGTTGCCGCCGCTGCTGATCTCGTTGTCTCGGGGGACCGTCAGCTACTGGCAGTTGGCAAAGACGCAGGCTTTCGAATCGTCACACCGACCGAAGCTGTAACGACGATCGCCAAGTAACTTCAAAATCGCCACCATTCTTACCCCTGTCCCAGCACCGGCAGCGCACCCGTCACCAGCGGGACGAACCGTACCGGCATCAGGGTGTCGCGCTGCAGGCCCTTTTCGCTCTTGACGATGCGCTCGACGACCTGCGCGGTGGGATCGCGGCCGACCGGGACGATCAGGATGCCGCCCATGGCGAGCTGGTCGATCAGGGCCTGCGGGCGCTCCTCGGCCGCGGCGGTGACGATGATGCGGTCGAACGGCGCCTGGCCCGGCCAGCCCTTGCTGCCGTCGCCGACGTCGAACACGACGTTGTGGATGCGCAGGTCGATCAGCAGGCGCTCGGCTTCGCGCGACAACGGCTTGTAGCGCTCGATCGAGTAGACGCGGCGCGCCAGCTTGGCCAGCACCGCGGCCTGGTAGCCCGAGCCGGTGCCGATCTCGAGCACCTTCATGCGCGGGCCAACCCGCAGCGCTTCGGTCATGGCCGCCACGACCAGCGGCTGGCTGATGGTCTGGCCGAAGGAGATCGGCAGCGCGGTGTTGTCCCAGGCCCGTTCGGCGAAAGTCGGCGAGACGAAACGCTCGCGATCGACCGCGCCGATCGCAGCCAGCACGGCTTCATCCGAGATGCCCGAATTGCGGAGCTCGGCGATCAGGCGTTGCATGGCCGGGACATTCACGGCCGCGCGCCCCTAGTCTGCCTCGGTGCCGAGCGCCTCGAACTGGCCGGCGAGCTTGCGCCGCATGCCGTCATGCGTCAGGTCGAGGTGGAGCGGCGTCACCGAGATGTGGCCGGAGCGGATGGCGGCGATGTCGCTCGCCTCGTCGATCTCGCCCTCCTGCGGCTGGTAGCCGATCCAGTAGTAGGTGCCGCCGCGCGGGTCGCGCCGCTCGATGATGTGGCCGCCGAAGCCGCGCGTGCCCTGGTGGGTGACCCGCACGCCCTTGACCGAGGCCGCGACGACGTCGGGGAAATTGATGTTGACCAGCACGTTGCGCGGCCAGTCCGCCGCGAGCACGCGGCGCGCCACGGCGGCGCCGTGATGCGTGGCGGTCCCCCACTTCACCGGATGGTCATGCATGTAGGCCTGGCTGAAGGCGATCGAGGGCAGGCCGAGCAGGCAACCCTCCATGGCCGCGGCGATGGTCCCCGAATAGGTGACGTCGTCGGCCATGTTGGTGCCGCGATTGACGCCCGACAGCACGATGTCGGGCTTGCGATCCTTTAGAAGATGCTTGACGGCAAACAGCACGCAGTCGGTCGGCGTCCCTTCGACCGCGTACTTGGAGTCGCTCACCTCGCGACAGCGGATCGGCCGCGACAGCGACAGCGAATGGCCGGCGCCGCTCTGGTTGACCTCCGGCGCCACGATCCAGACGTCGCTGGAAAGCTGCGTCGCGATCTCGATCAGCGCCTCCAGGCCGGGCGCGTGGATGCCGTCGTCGTTGGTGACGAGGATGCGCGCCCGAGAGAGCTCGGCCGGCTTCACTTCCGCGCCGCCGGCGCCGGCAGGACGGTGAGACCGCCCATGTAGGGCAGCAACGCCTCGGGGACCGTCACCGAGCCGTCCTCGTTCTGGTAATTCTCCAGCACCGCGATCAGGGTGCGGCCGCAGGCCAGGCCTGAGCCGTTCAGGGTGTGCACGAAACGGTTGCCCTTGGTGTCCTTGGGCCGGTAACGCGCGTTCATCCGGCGAGCCTGGTAGTCGCCGCAGTTCGAGCAGCTCGAAATCTCGCGATAGGCATCCTGGCCGGGCAGCCAGACCTCGATGTCGTAGGTCTTGCGCGAGGCCGGGCTCATGTCGCCGCCGCACAGCAGCATGGTGCGGAACGGGATCTCCAGGCGCTTCAGCACCTCCTCGGCCCGGCTGGTCATGCGCTCGTGCTCGGCCGCCGACTGCTCGGGCGTGGTGATACTGACCAGCTCGACCTTGGGGAACTGGTGCTGGCGGATCATGCCGCGCGTGTCCTTGCCGGCCGACCCGGCCTCGGAGCGGAAGCACGGCGTCCAGGCGGTGAAACGCAGCGGCAGGTCCTTCTCATCCACCACCGTGTCGTTCACCAGGTTGGTGAGCGAGACCTCGGCCGTCGGGATCAGCCAGAAGCCGTTGTCGGTATGGAACATGTCCTCGGCAAAGCGCGGCAGCTGGCCGACGCCGTAGGCCGCGTTGTCACGCACCAGCAGCGGCGGATTGACCTCGGTGTAGCCGCCCTCGGGGCTGGTGTGCAGGTCGAGCATGAACTGGGCGATCGCCCGCTCGAGCCGCGCCAGATGGTTCTTGAGGAACACGAAGCGCGAGCCGGAAATGCGGGCCGCCGAGGCGAAATCCATCTCGCCCGTCGCCTCGCCCAGCACCACGTGATCCTTGGGTTTGAAGCTGAAATTGCGCTGGCTGCCGACGCGGCGGACCTCGACGTTGCCGGTCTCGTCGCTGCCGTCCGGCACCTCGTCGAGCGGCAGGTTGGGCAGCACCTCGAGGCGCCGCTTCAGCTCCTCGTCGAGCCGTTGGGCCGCCGCCTCGCCGGCCTTGAGGCCGGCGTCGATCTCGGCGACCTCGGCCATCAGCGCGTCGGCCGACTCGCCCTTGCCCTTGGCGATGCCGACCTGGCGGCTCAGCGCCTTGCGCCTGGCCTGCGCCGACTCGGCATCGGTGATGGCGGCGCGGCGGCGCTTGTCGATCTCCAAAAGCTCACTCGAGAGCGGCGCCAGATTGCGCTTCCTGAGGCCGGCGTCGAACGCCTGCGGATTGTCGCGGATGAATCGGATGTCATGCATGGTCAGCTGCCGGCTGCATCGGCCTTGTTGGCCTCTTCTTCGGCTTTCTTGTCCTCGGCCTCGCGCCGCCTCTCGATCCAGCTGCCGACCAGGATACTGATCTCGTAGAAGGCGATCAGCGGCGCGGCGAGCGCGACCTGGCTTACCACGTCGGGCGGCGTCAGCACCGCGGCAACGACGAAGGCGATGACGACGGCGAAGCGGCGCTTCGAGCGCAGGCCCTCGGTGGTGACGATGCCGACGCGGACCAGCAGGATCAGCAGCACCGGCACTTCGAAAGCAAAGCCGAAGGCGAAGACCAGCTGCAGCACGCGTTCGAGATAGTCGGACGAGCGCAGGGTCTTCTCGATGTCGGGCGGCGCGTACTGTGTCAGCATGAAATTGATCACATACGGCATCACGATGTAGTACATGACCGCGCAGCCGGCATAGAACATGAACGGCGTGGCGATCAGGAACGGCAGGAAGGCGCGCTTCTCGTGCCGGTAGAGTCCGGGCGCGACGAACAGCCAGATCTGCGAAGCGATCAACGGAAACCCGACGATCAGCGACACGAATGCCGAGAGCTTCACCGTGACGAAGAAGAACTCGAAGATGTCGAGGACGATGACCTTGTAGCCGTCGCGGATGGCCGGCTGGATCAGGAACGAAAAGATCGGCTTGGCGAAATAGAAAGTGATGAAGAACACCAGCATGAAGCCGACAAGCGCATAGATCAGACGCTTGCGCAGCTCGATCAGATGATCGAGCAGCGGCATCGGCTTGTCGTCTTCGGGTCCGTCGTGCGCCTGGGTCACTATACGCTTCGCAGCATGAGTGGCGGGTTATGCCGCCCTTTGGCTTTCAATTCAAAGCGCTAATTGACGATCGGCGCTCTTCAATTTCCTCCCCCGTACGACGGCGGAGGCAAGTCATCGTTCCCCTCACCCGGCGGCAGCGGCCTTGGCCGGCTTGTCTTCGGGTGTCTGCTCCGGCGCGGGTACGGGCTGCGGCGCAGGTGTCACCTCGGCTGCACTTTCAAGGCGCGGGGCCTCGGCGGGTGCCGGTTCGGCAGCGATCTGGGGAGCGGATTCAGGCTCGGCGAGCGGGTTGTCGAAGGTCGACCTGGCTTCGTCGATGGCCTTCTGGCCATCGGCCATGCCCTCCTGGATGACGCTGCGGATCTCCTTGGTCGGGTCGAGCGACTTGAGATCGAGACCGGGGGTCGATTCGAGCTGCTTCTTGACCTCGTCGAGCTCGGACTGGCGGACCATCTCGTCGACGTGGCCACGAAACTCCGACGCCATGGAACGCGCCTGGGCCATCCACCGGCCCCAGCTGCGCAGCATGTTCGGCAGCTCCTTGGGGCCAATGACGACCAGCGCCACGATGGCGATGACCAGCAGTTCCGGACTGTCGATTCCGAACATCGTTCAGACCTTGGCCGTCGACCGACGGCCGTCAGACCTTGGCGGCGCTGTCCTGGCGCACCTGACCGTTCGGCGGCGCCGTGGTGGTCTGCGCCGTGATCGGCTTGGCGGTGTCACCTGGCTGTCCCGCCGGCGCGGCCGCTTCGTCCTGTGTGGCGCCCACGCCCTTCTTGAAGGCCGACAGGCCCTTGCCGAAGTCGCCCATGAGCTGCGAAATCTTGCCGCGACCGCCGAACAGCAGCAGCACGACGGCCAGCACGATTAGCCAGTGCCATACGCTGAAGCTACCCATGTGAAAATGCTCCCAAAACGATTGCGATCGGCGTGAACCCGATTATGGCACCGCGTCCGAAGCCCCGGCAACAAAACGAATAAGGTTCTTTAAGGGCCTTAGCGGTTGTTCTCGTCGACCACCAGAGGCTCCTGGGCCTCGTCTTCGCCGGGTTCGAGCGGCAGATCGGGCTCGTCAGGACGGAATATGGGGGGCTGCGCCCGCGGGTCCAAGAGGCCGGCCGCCTTCAATTCCTCCTGGCCCGGCAGGTCGTCGAGGCTCGGCAGACCGAAATGCTCCAGGAAGAACTCCGAGGTGCCCCAGGTGACCGGCTTCCCGGGGGCGCGACGGCGGCCCATCGGCTTGATCCAGTTCTGCTCGAACAGCAGGTCCAGCGTGCCCTTGCTGAGGCCGACGCCGCGCACTTCCTCGATCTCGGCCCGCGTCACCGGCTGGTGGTAGGCGATGATGGCAAGCGTCTCGATCGCCGCGCGCGACAGCTTGCGCGTCACCGGCCGCTCGATCTTGAGCTTCTCGGCGAGGTCGGGCGCGGTGCGGAAGGTGTAGCCACCGGCAACCTGCACGACGTTGACCCCGCGTCCGGCATAGAGCTCGGCAAGATCGGCCAGCAGTCGCTTGACGTCGGCGTCGTTGGGCAGCCGGTCCGCGAGCTCCTTCTCGTCGAGCGCCTGGGTGCCGGCGAACAGCAGGGCCTCGAGCAGGCGAAGATGCTGGGCATGGTCGGCCGAAACGACGTCGGTGACGGCCGCCGGGACCGCTGCCATCGCAGCCGCCGGCTCGGTCACGGGCTCAGCCTCCATTGCGGGCGATTCGGCCGCAGTCTCCGCAGCCTCGGTCGCCATCTCGGCTTCGGCCGTAGACTCCTCGACCTCGGTCACCGCCTCGGCATCGGCCGTAGACTCCTCGACCTCGGTCACCGCCTCGGCATCGGCCGCAGGCTGTTCTTCCTCTCCCGTTGCCTCGGGTTCGGACACGGGCGACCTCGCCTCGGTCGCCGTCTCGGCCTCGGCAGCCGTCGGCTCGGGTTCGGTGACTGCCTCGGGTTCGGACACTGTCGACCGGGCCTCGGCCGCCATCTCGGCCTCGGTCGCGGGCTCGGACTCGGTCACAGGAGGAGGGGTCTCGGTCTGGGACATCGGATACGCCGTTACCTTTGCTCGCTGCGTTTACGCAAATAGATCGGGCCGAATCGCTCGGTCTGGCGCAACTCCACCGCCCCCTCCTTGGCGAGCTGCAGGCCGGCGACGAAGGTCGACGCCATGGCCGAGCGGCGGCGGGTCGGGTCGGTCAGCCCGGCCGGCAGGAAGGCCTCCAGGGTCTGCCAGTCGATGGCGATGCCGAGCATGCGGCCCAGCCGCTCGGCGGCATCCTCGACCGAGAAGAACTGCATCGGCTCGATCTGGTAGGTGTCGGCGTCCTTCGGCCGCACCTGGTGGCCGTAGGCCGACAGCAGGTCGTAGAGCTTGACGTCCCACACGGTGCGGCGGACGACGACGACGCCCTCCGGCTTGCCGCGAGAGAAAATGTCGCGGCCGAGCTGCGGGCGGGCCATCAGGCGCACGCCTGCCTCCTGCATCGCCTCGAGCCGGCGCAGCTGCCATTGCAGGGCGTCGGCCATCTCCTGGCCGGTCGGCTCCTCGTCGGGCGGTGGCTCGGGCAGCAGCAGGCGCGACTTCAGGTAGGCGAGCCACGCCGCCATGACGAGATAGTCGGCGGCGAGCTCGAGCCGGATGCGGCGCGCCTGCGCGACGTGCGCCAGGTACTGATCGACCAGCGCCACCATGGAGATGCGTCGCAGGTCTACCTTCTGCTCGCGTGCCAGGGTGAGCAGAAGGTCGAGCGGCCCCTCGAAGCCCTCGAGATTGACGATCAGCTCGCCTTCGCCCGGCGCGATGATGTCCGGGCCGGAAGCGGTGAAACCTTCAGGATTGGCGGGGCGGCTCGGCTCGTCCATGCAGACCCGGTTTAGTCAGTGGCGGCGGACCCCGCCACAGGATTTGGCCATTCCTTATCCCCATCCGCAGGCAGCTCAGGGGGCGTCACGATCCTCTCCCCCAATCGGGGTGTCCTCAGCATTCCGGCAACAGCGCCGTGAGGCGCCGGCTGGCCTCGGCGAGCCCGGCCTTGCCGAGCGGTGCGCGGTGGCGGGCCAGCGTCCTGCGACCGGCGTCGAAGCGCCGGACGGCGGCCTCGGTCATCGGCCCAGTACGGGCGACGATGTCGGTCATTTCCGCCCGGTCGCCGTTGCAGTGGAGCGCCACGTCACAGCCGGCGGCGAGGGCCCGCGCCGCGCGCTCGCCGAGCGAGCCGCCGAGCGCCTGCATCGACAGGTCATCGGTCAGCAGGAGGCCGTCGAACCCGATATGGCCGCGGATGATGTCGCCTATGACCCGCGGCGACACCGTTGCCGGTGCGACCGGATCGACCGCCTCGAACAGGAGATGGCTGGTCATGCCCCATGGAAGATCGGAGAGCAGCCGGAAAGGCAGAAAGTCAGTTCGCTCGAGCAACTCGCGGGGCGCGCCGACCCGCGGCAAGGCATGGTGGCTGTCGACGGTGGCGCGGCCGTGCCCCGGCATATGCTTCATCACGGCCATCACGCCTTCCGCCATTAATCCTTCCGCAGCGGCGCGGCCCAACGCCGCGACCGTCTCGGGCCGGTCGGCGAAGGCGCGATCGCCGATTGCCGTGTGGGTCTCGGGCAGGCCAAGATCGAGCGCCGGCAGGCAGTCGACGTCGGCGCCGATCGAGAGCAGGTCGGCCGCCAGCAGGCGGGCATTGAGGCCAGCCGCTTCGAGGCCGCGCTCGGGGTCGCGGGCATAGAGCTCGCCCAGCCGCCGTGCCGCCGGGGCAAGTCGCCAGTGCGGCGGGCGCAGCCGGGCTACCCGGCCGCCTTCCTGGTCGACCAGCACTGGCGCCTCGGCGCGCGCCACCGACGAGCGCAGCTCCTCGACCAGGCGGCGCGCACGCGCCGGCGTGTCGACGTTGCGCGCGAACAGGATGAAGCCCAGCGGATCGGCATCGCGGAAGAAGGCGCGCTCGTCGGCCGTGAGGTCGGGACCAGAGCAGCCGAAGATGACGGCGCGGGGGGTGGTCATCACGCTCTCGCCTCCCCCGTCTTACGGGGAAGGTGCCCCGTCATACGGGGCGGAGGAGGAAGGCCACAGTCGAGATCAACCTGATTCCGACGTCGCAATCTCATAAGACCGCCTTTGAGGCCCTCCCCCTCCGCCCCGTATGAGGGGGCACCTCCCCCGTAAGAGGGGGGAGGAGAAAGAGCGGAGCGCCCCACCCTCTCAGCGCGCCGGCGGAACCGTGACGCAGTCGGCCTTGCGGCTCTTCAGCGTGGTGCAGACGTTCTGGGCCTGCTTCTCGTCGAGCGGGCCGGCCTGGACGCGGTACCACACGCCCTTCTCGCCGAGATCGACGCGGACGGCCTGCATCTTGAGGTTGGCCATGACATCACCGTGGGCGCTCTGCAGGCGCGCCCAGGTCGACTTGGCGACGTCCTCGTTCTTGACCGAGGCGACCTGCACGCGCCAGCCGGCGCTCGGGCCCGACATATTGTCGATCAGGCTGGCGATGGTCGGGCCGCTTTCGGTGGTGCCCGGCTTGACGTCGGTCGGCTGCACCGCCGGGGGCGTCGGCGTTGCCGCTCCAGTCGTCGAGGCGGTCTGCACAGGTGTCGGGGTCTTGGCCGGTTCGGCCTCCTTGGGCGCTGCCGGTGTCGGCAGGCCGTTGGCCGGCAGCTTGGGGTTGGTTGGTCCCGGCAACAGCTTCTCGGGCTGGGTCTGCACGGCGCCCGGCGCGATGCGGTTGAAGACTTCCTTGTCCTGGTTGGGTGGCACCAGGCCGCCGGCATTCTCGGGCTTGGTGCGGGTCGGCGTCGTGGGCGCCTGGACGACCAGCGGCTCGAGGCCCTTGCCGCCGGCTTTCACATCCTGGTTGTGCGCCCACCATACGACCGAGCCGAAGCTCGCGATGGCGGCGATCGAGACCATGACGGTGAGGATCTGGCCGCGCCGGCGATTGACTCGCATGAGAAGCGAATCGCGCGGCGGCGGCGGTATCGAATCAGGCTCGTGCGCGACGGGTCGCGGCGGCGGATCGAGCCGCATGGCTACCGACTCGTTGGGCCGGTAGATCGTCGGACCGTCGCCGGAGGGGGACCGGCGGATATGCATGCCTTTATCTCATTTCCTCGACGGGTGTTACGCCGAAGACCTTTAAACCCGATCCTATCACAAATCCGATGGCCTGTACCAACGCGAGACGGGCGCGCGAGAGCTCTTCCTCGCCCTCGACGACGAAGCGCAGGCCAGGTTCCTCGCGGCCGCGATTCCAGTGCGCATGAAACGCGGCGGCGAGGTCGTAGAGATAGAAGGCGATGCGGTGCGGCTCGTGCGCCGCCGCAGCCGCCTCGATGGTGCGCGGCCATTGCGCGATCAGACGAACCATGGCCAGCTCACCTTCGTCGGTCAAACGGTCCAGCGGTGCCTCGGCCAGCCCATCGGTCGCGATGCCGGCTGCCGCAGCCTGGCGCATCACCGAGCGGGTGCGCGCGTGGCCATACTGGACGTACCATACCGGGTTGTCGCGTGATTGTTCGGTGGCCTTCACCAGGTCGAAGTCGAACGGCGCGTCGTTCTTGCGCGTCAGCATGGTGAAGCGCACGACGTCGGGCCCGACCTCGTCGAGAAGGTCGCGCAAGGTGACGAAGCTGCCGGCGCGCTTGGACATGCGCACCAGCTCGCCGTTGCGCAGCACGCGCACGAGTTGGCAGAGCTTGACGTCGAGCGTGCCCTTGCCGTCGGTGACGGCGGCGACCGCGGCCTTCATGCGCTTGACGTGGCCGCCGTGGTCGGCGCCCCAGATGTCGATCATGTCGGCGAAGCCGCGACGATACTTGTCGTCGTGGTAGGCGATGTCGTTGGCGAAATAGGTCCAGCTGCCGTCCGACCGCTTGAGCGGCCGGTCGATCTCGTCGCCGAACCGGGTGGCGCGGAACAGGGTCAGCTCGCGATCCTCCCAATCGTCGGGCTTCTTGCCCTTCGGCGGATCGAGGCGGCCGGTGTAGATCAGGTCCTGGCGGCTCAGTTCCTGGAAGGCGCGATCGACGGCGCCCGAATCGACCAGCGCGCGCTCGGACGAATAGACTTCTATCTCTACGCCCATGGTCTCGAGGTCGGCCTTGATCTCGGCCATCAAGGTGGCGATGGCGAAGTCGCGCATCGCCGGCAGCCACTCCGTCTCAGGCTTGCCGACCCAGCGCGCACCGTCGCGTGCTGCGAGGGCGGCGCCGACCTCCTTCAGATACTCGCCGGGATAGAGACCATCCGGGATCTCGCCGATCGACTCGCCCAGCGCCTCGCGGTAGCGCAGGTAAGTCGACCGACCGAGGACGTCGACCTGCGCGCCGGCATCGTTGATGTAGTATTCCTTGGTGACGGCATAGCCTGCCTTGATCAGCAGGTTGGCGAGCGCATCGCCGACCACGGCACCGCGCGCGTGCGCCACGTGCAGCGGTCCGGTGGGATTGGCCGAGACATACTCGACATTGACCTTGTGGCCGGCGCCCATCGTCGAATCGCCGTAGGCGACGCCGTCGCGCAGGCAGTCGCGCAGCCGCTCGCGCCAGAAGCCGTCGGCGATCTTGAGGTTGATGAAGCCCGGCCCGGCGACCGCGCCGCTCGTCACCTGCGGATTGGCGGCAAGGCGTTTCAGCAGCGCATCGGCGATCTCGCGCGGCTTCTTGCCCGCCGGCTTGGCCAGCACCATGGCGGCGTTGGTGGCGATGTCGCCATGCGCCGGATCGCGCGGCGGCTCCGCCGTGATGGCGGAAAAATCGAGCTGTTCCGGCAATTCGCCGGCCGCCTGCAGGGCCTGCAGGGCGCCGACGATCTCGGCGATGAAATGACGGTAGGGATTCATGCGCGCGGTATTGCGCATCAGGGCCGGTTTGTCATGCTCTTCGCTGGGACCGCGCCACTTGAGGCGGAGGAACCTCCGCCGACAGTGGCGCTCATCTTTTCCTCCCCAGCGAAG
>Ga0310811_10008208_pt1 | contig 13421 bp, 15 predicted proteins | sample YCmetagenome_FD_207642 | JGI IMG/M metagenome (GOLD analysis project Ga0310811, IMG submission 207642) | Soil microbial communities from experimental microcosm in Duke University, North Carolina, United States - YC | ecosystem: Engineered > Artificial ecosystem > Soil microcosm > Unclassified ... | reverse complement strand
ACGCGACCGTCACGGCGGTGGAGCGGGGCGCCAGCCAATTCGAGGTCACCATCGGCGAGTCCGAGCACGTGCCAACGCAGGCCGTGCTGCTCGCGACGGGCATCTGCGACCAGCTGCCGCCGATTCCCGGCCTCAACGAGTGCTACGGCATCAGCGTCCATCACTGCCCGTACTGCGACGGCTGGGAGCATCGTGACGAACCGGTGACGGTGATGGGGCGCGGCGCTGCCGCCTGCGGCCTGGCCCTCTCGCTCAAGACATGGACAGACCGGGTGACGCTGTGCGCGAATGGGTGGACACCGACGCAGCAGCAGCGCGGACAATTGGAGACACACCACATTGCCGTTCGCACCGAGCGAGTGATTGGCCTCGACCACGACGGCGGCCGGGTCACGCGGGTGCGCTTCCACCGTGGTGAGCCGGCGGATTGCCGGGCCCTGTTCATCTCCTGCCCGCAAGTGCAGCAGTCCGAGTTCGCACGGAGACTGGGATGTGAGTTCACCCGGAAGGGGACGGTCAAAACCGATCACCTGGGTGAAACGTGTGTCCCCGGCGTTTACGTCGTCGGCGACGCGTCGCGGGACGTCCAGTTCGCCGTCGTCGCCGCGGCAGAAGGCGCCAAGGCCGGCGTCGCGATCAACAAGGCGCTTCAAAGACGGGCTGGACTGGCAGTCCTTCCGGAGGCTTCCAATGCCTAGCCCGCTGCGACGCCTTCACGCACGCGCCGAGGTCCCACCGACGCTGCACGACACACAGGTCAGCGTCCGCAGCGTCGCCCTCACGATCCTCGCGTTCGCCGCGACGATGTACCTCCTGCACTGGGCGCAGGAGGCTTTCATTCCCATCGTCCTGAGCATCTTGATCAGTTTCGCGCTCGAGCCACTCGTTGTGATGCTCACGCGCATTCGTCTGCCGCGGATGGTCGCCGCCGGCCTCGTCGTCACGATGTCCGGAGGCGCGCTCGTGTACGGCATGTACTCGCTATCGGACGACGTGGCCGCGATGGTGGCGCAGTTACCAGATGCGGCGCAGCGACGTCCGGTCCGATCGCGCAAGTGCAGCAGGCAGCGGCGGAACTGCAGAAGACCGCCGACCAGGCCGCACCGACGAACCCCGCGCCGAGGGACGTGACGCGTGTGCAGATCGAAGAGCCGGCGATCAACATCCGCCAGTACGTGACGTGGGGTTCGACGAACGCAATCGCCTTCGCCGGCCAGGCGACGCTCGTCTTCTTCTTCGTCTTCTTTCTGCTCGCGTCGGGAGATCTGTTCAAGCGGAAGCTCGTCAAACTCGCCGGCCCCTCGCTGGAGAAGAAGAAGATTACCGTTCAGATCCTGGACGACATCAACCGGCAGATCGCGCGCTTCCTCTTCGTCCGTATCGTCACGAGCATCGTCGTCGGCGTGGCGACGTGGATCGCGTTCTCGATGATCGGGCTCAAGCAGGCTGCGCTCTGGGGGGCAGCGGCGGGCGTCTTCAACACTGTGCCGTACTTCGGTCCGGTGATTGTCGCGCTGGCGACCGCTGTCGTCGCGTTCCTCCAGTATGGAACCGTGGGCATGGCTGTCTACGTCTCAGGCATCTCCCTGGTGATCACGAGCATCGAGGGCTGGCTGCTGACGCCGTGGCTGACGAGCCGCATGGCCCGCACCAATGAGGTTGCGATCTTCGTGGGATTGATCCTCTGGAGCTTCGTCTGGGGCATCTGGGGAACGCTGCTGGCGGTACCGATGCTGGTCGTGGTGAAGGCGTATTGCGATCACATCGAGGGTCTCAAATCCGTCGGCGAGCTGCTCGGGGAGTGAGGAGTGTCGTCAGGTCGGTTCTTCCTTTCGATGCCAGCAGCGGTTTCCAGAGACCGTCGCGCGCGGTCTCGGCCGAACCGAATAGATGCTCGCCAGCGTTCTTCCCCACGCGTTCTGGTTGTAGTCGACCAGCACGCGGCCGCGCGGTCGTTTGGCAACCCTGTATTCGGAGGTCATGAGCAAGGGGCTTCGCGCTGCAAGCTCCACGGCCAGCGCCTTCGCGAACGTCCACACGTCCTTCTGCACCGGCCCACGGACGATCGGCACATAGACGTGCAGCCCCTTCGAGCCGCTCGTCTTGACGAGCGGCTTCATGCCCAGTACCTGAAGTGCATCGCGGACGAGCAACCCACATTCGCGCACCTGGGCAAACGTGGCTCCCTCCCCGGGATCAAGATCGAAATGGACGTAATCAGGGCTGTTCACATCGTCGCATCGGGCATACCACTGATTGAGGTCGATGCATCCGAGATTGATCACCCACATCAACGACGGCACATCGTCAATCACCGGGAAGTCAATGACATTTCCGGAGTCGTGCACGATGCGACAGGTTCGAATCCACGCGGGCCTGGGCGTCGGTGCGCGTTTCATGAAGAAGAACGGTCCGTCCGCGCCGTGCGGATACCGTTTCATCACCATCGCCCGATCGGCTATATGGGGAAGCAGGACCGACGCGACGTCGACGTAGTACTGAATCAAGGCGCCTTTGGTGATGCCGAGCGTCGGCCAGAACGGTTTTCGCAGATTGGTGAGGCGAACCTCACGCTGCGCCACCGTCAACGTCACGTTGTCGAGGTCGGTCGGGAGCGTGATTGCCGTCGGTTTGGCCACGTCAGCGTTTTTGGGCGCCACCAAGAATGCCCTTGATCGGCGCGAGCTTCGGTGGACGTTGACCGTGGCGCGTGGCGCCGGCGATCGACGCGTACTCGAGCTCAACGTCGGCGAGTACGCATCGCAGCATCAGACCGCCACGACTCATGTCGCCGCGACCGACAAACGCCGGTGGAAACACGAGCTTGTCGCCGAAGACCGGTTGCAACACTTCGACGTACTTGCCTGACGCGATGCTGCCAAGCAGCACAATCTCGCAATCGGGTCCTACCGCATCGCGCAACGCCCGCGCACTCCGTTCAAGCGGGCGACGATACGAGGCGTTTGCAAGATCGATTGAGACCGATGCAAACGCCTGGAGCGACTCCAGAGTGACCGGCGTGTCCGCCGAGCGCAGCCCCGCATTCGGGGTAATCACCAGCACGCCACTCGCCGCGACCGGATCTGCCGGATCCGGCGGCTTCGCAAACCGCCGCGCGTACGCGAGCTTGCCACGAAAGTACAACCCGCTCACGAAGCTGAAGACTTCTCCAAGCGAGGTTCCCTCGTCAGACCTCAGCTGCCGTGCGAGCGAGAATTGCGCCGCCGGCGACATGACCATACGCGCACGCATGCCGCCGCAATTCGCCGGCGACAACAGGAACACACGCGACTCTGTGACCCTGGCGCGTGCGCCAGCTCGCGAGGTGGCTGGGGAACGGCGGCTCTTCGCCACAATCAGCGGAGGAGACCGGCGCCCAGACTGATCAGCCAACCCAGCACCAGAAACGGCACGGCCGCGATAATCAGCACCGCGCCCATCGACACCACGACAAACGTCCAGTCACCCGCGGATGCCGGGCGTTCCTCATAGACATGCTGCTCGAGCAGAGCGACGTTCATCTTGTTGGACTTCCAGGCAAAGTCGAAGAGGTCGCCGATGATCGGGACCAGGCCCACGACAGTATCGATTCCGACATTCACGATCATTCGCAGCACGACGACGCGCGGAAGCCCGAGGTCGCGCGCCTGCCAGATGATTCCGAGCGTGAAGAGCGGCGACACGATGTCGCCGATGCCAGGGAGGAGACCCAGGATCGGATCGAGACCGAACCGGAACGAAGTTCCAGGGACCGGAAGCGCGGAGTCGAGAAGACCAGCTACCCGCCTGAGCAGTCCGAGCCGCTGTTCCTGGCCGGCTGTTAATCGCCGAAGACGCGTTACTCTTTGAGTCCCCACCTCAACAACAGCGATCCGACCGTAAAGCCGGCGCCTACAGACACCATTAGTAACAGATCGCCGCGCTTCAGCCGTTTGTCGGCGACGGCGTCGTTGAGTGCCAGAGGAATCGTGGCGGCTGTTGTGTTGCCGAACCGCTCGATGTTGATGACCACCTTCTTCTCAGGAACGCCCAGCTTCTCGGCCGCGGAGAGGATGATGCGCCGGTTGGCCTGATGCGACACGAGAAGATCGATCTCATCGGGTTTGACGCCGTTGCGATCGAGAATCCTGCGGCATGCCTCCTCGGTGTTGCGCACAGCAAACTTGAAGACGGCCTGTCCGTCCTGTTTGACGTAGTGCATCCGTTTCGCGACCGTGTCCAATGACGCGGGCTGACGACTGCCACCGGCGGGCATGCACAATGCGCCGCCACCGCTGCCATCGACATAGTTCTCGAAATCGATGATTCCGACACCGGGGTCATCACTCGCCTCGACGATCGCCGCGCCTGCGCCATCGCCGAAGATCACGCACGTCGTCCGATCCGTGTAGTCGATGATGCTGGACATCACGTCGGCGCCGATCACGAGCGCGTGCTTGCTGCCGCCCGCCGACACCATCTGCGCCGCGGTGGTCAGCGCGTACGTGAAGCCAGAGCACGCGGCAAACAGGTCGTACCCCCACGCGTGGTTCGCACCGAGGCGCTCCTGGACGAGACAGGCGGTGCTGGGAAACAGCATGTCCGGTGTCGTCGTGCCGACGACGATGAAATCGATGTCGTCGGGTGTCAGACCCGCGCGCTCGATCGCGGTACGTGCCGCTTCGACCGCCAGGTCGGACGTCGCAACGCCAGGCTCGACGATATGGCGTTCGCGAATACCAGTGCGCTGAAGAATCCATTCGTCACTGGTGTCGACCATGCGCTCCAGATCCGCGTTGGTGAGTACACGAGGCGGAACATACGTGGCCAGGCTCGAGATGCGCGCACGGCACGGCGTGCGCGTGGGAGGAATTACCACAGGGTCGGATCCTTTTTCGGAGGTGTGAGGCCGAAGTACTCGTAAGCGCCCGCGGTCGCCACACGGCCGCGCGGCGTGCGATCGAGGAAGCCTGCCTGAATGAGGAAGGGCTCGTAAATGTCCTCGATCGCGTCCTTCTCCTCATGAATAGCGGCGGCGAGACTGTTGACCCCGACCGGCCCGCCGTTGAACTTATCGATGATCGTTCGCAGCAGCTTGCGATCCACTTCGTCGAACCCGTGCTCGTCCACCTCGAGCAGCTTCAGCGCGTCGACCGCCACGGCCACCGTGATGCGGCCTTGTGCGCGGACCTGCGCAAAGTCGCGAACGCGACGCAGCAACCGGTTGGCAATGCGCGGCGTTCCACGCGATCGGCGCGCCAGCTCGACGGCCGCAGCGTCGTCCATCGCCACATTCAGGATGCGTGCAGATCGGCGCACGACTTCCTCGATGTCGTGCACGGTGTAGAAGTCGAGCCTGTGGACGATGCCGAACCGGGTGCGGAGCGGCGAGGTGAGCAGACCGGCGCGCGTTGTTGCGCCAATCAGCGTGAACTTCTGCAGCGGCACCTTGACCGAGCGGGCACCAGGTCCCTGGCCGATGATGATGTCGAGCTCGTAATCCTCCATCGCGGGATAGAGGATTTCCTCAATGGCCGGCGACAGACGATGAATCTCGTCGATGAACAGCACGCCGTGCTCCGGCAAATCCGTGAGCATCCCGGCCAGGTCGCCGGCTTTCTCGATGACCGGACCGGCCGTGCCCTTGACGGCCACGCCCATTTCATGACCGATCACGTACGCGAGCGTAGTTTTGCCAAGGCCAGGCGGGCCATACAGCAACACGTGATCGAGCGCTTCGCCGCGCTGTCGCGCCGCGGCAATCGCGACATGCAGGTTGTCGCGAATCCGATCCTGGCCGATGTATTCGTCGAGCGCGCGCGGACGCAGGCCAACGTCGAACTGCACGTCCTCGTCGACACGGACGGAAGCGACGAGACGCTCGCTCATCGCATCAGCTCCCGCAGCGCGACCTTCAGCGCGTGCTCAAATGTCGGTTCGGACATGGTCTGGAGTGTGGCGTCGACGGCCTTCTCCGCCTGTGGGCGATGATAGCCGAGGTTCTGAAGCGCCGAGAGCAGATCGCCGCGGACACGATCGACGCCGTTGACCGGCGCCACATCGACAGGAGCCGCGCCAGGAAGCTGCGCGAGCCGGTCGCGCAGCTCGAGCACGATACGCTCCGCGGTCTTTTTGCCGATGCCGGGAATCCCCGTCAGGCGGGCCACGTCACCGCGCTGCACACACGCGAGCAGATCGCGCGAGTCCATGCCTGACAGCACGGCAATCGCAAGCTTCGGACCGATGCCGCTGACGCTGATCAGCCGCTCGAAGAGCTGTCGTTCGAGCTCGGTGAGGAAGCCATACAGCTGCAGCGCATCCTCGCGGACGTGTGTGTGGATGCGCAGCGTGATCTCGGCTCCCTGCTCGCCGGCGTCGTAAAAGGTCGACAGCGGGACGTGGACCTCGTAGCCAACGCCCTGGACATCGACGATCAGCGTATTTAGTTGCTTGTCTGCGATGCGGCCGCGAAGAAATCCGATCATCCGTGGGCAGGGGGTCGGTACTGGCGCCAGGAACGTCCGGCTCCGCGCGCATTGGGGGCCGCAGCGGCGGGACTCACATGCAAACGGGCAGCGGGACGTGAGTGCACGTGGCAGATGGCCACGGCCAGGGCGTCCGCGGCGTCGTGCGGCGTCGGCGCCTTCGCCAGCCCGAGCAGCAGCTTGATCATCTGCTGCACCTGGTGCTTCTCCGCACGCCCGTAGCCGACGACCGCGCGCTTGATCTCCGCAGGCGTGTACTCAACCACGTCGCATCCGGCTTCGACCGCCGCAAGAATGGCCACGCCGCGCGCGTGCCCCAGCTTGAGCGCGCTGCGGGCATTGACCGCGTGAAAGATGCTTTCGACGGCGACGCAATCCGGCCGATGGGACGCGAGCAGGGCGGCGAGCTCACGGTGAATACGCGCGAGCCTTTGTGGAAAGGGATCGCGTGCGGCGGCCGTGATGGCGCCGCAGGCAATCAACTGATGGCGTCGGCCGTCGGTCTCGACGCAGCCATAGCCGGTGCGCTCCGAGCCGGGGTCGATGCCGAAGACTTTCACGCGAGCGAGGCCTCGATCTCCTTTTCCTCGATGTCGAAGTTCGCCCAGACGTGTTGCACGTCGTCGTGGTCGTCGATCGCCTCGAACAGTTTGAGCATCTGCTGCGCTTCCTTGCCCTGCAGCTTGATGTAGTTCTGCGGAATCATCGCGACTTCGGCACTGGCGGGCTCGATCCCGAGCGCTTTGACCGCGTCGCGAACCTTCTCGAAGCTTTCCGGCGGACTGATAATCTCCCACGCGCTGCCGTCGTCGCTCATGTCGTCGGCGCCGGCTTCGAGCGCAGCGTTGAGCAGCGCTTCCTCGTCGGCTTTCGACTTCTCGACGATCAGCTGACCCTTGCGGCTGAACATCCAGGCCACGCTGTTTTCCGCGGCGAGGTTCCCGGCGTACTTGCCAAAGGTGTGGCGGATTTCGCCGACGGTCCGGTTCTTGTTGTCCGTCAGCGTCTGCACCAGCATCGCGACGCCACCGGGTCCGTAGCCCTCGTACCAGATCTCCTCGTACGAGACGCCCGGCTCTTCACCAGTGCCCCGGCGAATGGCGCGTTCGATATTCTCGCGCGGCATGTTGTTCGCCTTCGCTTCCTGGATGATCGTGCGAAGGCGAGGATTCATATCGGGATCACCACCGCCGGCGCGCGCCGCAACGGTGAGTTCCTTAATGAGGCGCGTGAAGATCTTGCCGCGCTTGGCGTCAGCAGCACCCTTCTTGTGCTTGATGGTGTGCCACTTGGAATGGCCTGACATGAGAAAAACCCCCGGAAATGCGTGAAAACAGACCGGTCATTTTACCACGGGCTTTCTGGCCAGGATGATCCACACGTCAGCCCGTGTGTCCCATTGGCCGCCGCGGTAGTCGCCCAGTAGCGCCGAGATCTCGAAGCCTGCGCGTTCGAGGCGGCGCGTCATCTGCGGTACTGACAGCGTTCGAAACGCAAGAGAGAAGCGATGGACGCGCGCCTGTCGTCCGCGGCGTTCGGTGAACTCCTGATCGAAGATCGTGCGGTGCCGCGCAGGGTCCTGACGAACCGTTTCGACGAGGGTCACGTGCGTTCCGCCGCGACGGCCGCGCCAGCCCTTCAGGCTGACGCGCTTCTGGTATTCGTCCCACGACGGCAGGTCAGCGACCAGTTCGAGCCCGAACGTACCATTCGGCGCGAGGACGCGGTGGATCTCCGATAGTGTCCTCGCAAGATCGCGCTCGGACAGCAGCGACTGCAGAATTCCGTACGGCGCCATCACCATCGCGAAGCGCTCGCGTGGCCCGCGCTTCGCCACCGATTTCGTCGCGGCAGGAGGAAACGGCAGATGCCGGATGTCTGCCTGCACGAGTCGGAGAGTGCGCTGGAGACGCCCTCGAACGAGTCGGAGACGCGCGAAATCGAGCATCGCCGCGGATCGGTCGACCCCCACGAGTTGGACGCCGGCGCGCGCGAGGGGAAGAGAGATCCGGCCAGTGCCGCAACCCAGTTCCAGCACCTGCCCGCCAGCGTTCAGGGCAAGATTCCGCCAGAACGGCACATCGCGCCGACCCAGTGTCTGCGCATTCTCCCAGTCGTAGAAGGGCGCGTAGTCATCCCAGCCCTCGTGACCTTCCATCAGCCTCAGTTCTTCTGCCCGACTGTCGCAAACAGCATGGTGTGCTGGATTTCGACGAACGCGGCGGCGACCGATGCGTCGGTCTGGTAGGTGCCGAGCGCGTGGAGCAGCTCGCGGCCCAGCTCGCGCACGTCCTTCCGCGTGACCCGTTCAATGACGTGCTGAATGGCGTTTCGCCGCTCCGTCCATTCGTCGGTGGAGGGCGGACGCAGCCTGGTATGCGAGACCGGGAACAGTCTGACGTGGATCGGCTCGATGCCATTCGCGCCAAACAGCGCAGGCAGCTTCGGGCCAATCTGATCGAGCGTTCGTTCTCCGCGCGCTTCAGCGGCCGCAGCGAAGAACTCGCGGGCCAGATCGAACGCCTTCACGCCCGCAGGAACTGAGCTGAACAGATAGCGGGCGGCGTTATCAGGTTCCACCGCAACGATGCGTCCGTGTTGGGTCGTGACACGCGCGCATTCCGCTACCGCGGCACCCGCATCGACGATGTGCTGCAATACCGCGATGCAATACAGCGAATCGAAGGCACCGGCGCGGAATGGCAGATGAGCCGCATCTGCCGCGGCAAATCCGACCCGCTGGTTGTGCGACTTCGTCGCCTGCAACGCCGCCGTGACTTTCGAGACGATGAGATCAATTCCGACCAGGCGGATCTGCGAAATGTGCAGACGTCCGAGGCTGACCTCGGCCAGCCCCTCGCCGCAGCCGACGTCGAGAATCCGGTTGCCCGGCCGCGGACGAAGCGTCTCCACGAGGAACTCGGTGAACTCGTCGGTCCACCAACCTTCCCGCACGTGCTTGAGCGTCGCGGACTTGAATCCGTCAATCGGGGGCGTCATGGCAGGCTGGCAGATGTCGTGGCAGGCATCACGGCTAATCCGAGACCGCGATCTCGCCGGGCACGATTGGCCGTGTTCGCGGCAGCACGCCCAGCCGAGCGAGATTCCCGACGAACGCCAGGATCAAGATAAAGGCACCCAGCTTGATGACGTCTGTGACCGTGCCCTGCGGAAGCACCTTCCACAGCAGCCACAACACCGGTTGCGCGATCGTGACCGCCCACACAGAGCCGTAGAAGTACCGCCGCTCGTGCCCTTCTCCCTTCGTGGATTTCTTGACACGGGGCAGCAGACCGAAGGCACCGAGCGCCCAGACTGTCCCGGCGATCGGGAAGTAGGCGACCTCGTACATCTGCTTCAGACGCCATTCCCCAGTCACGGCTGCGTAGGCGAGCCCCGCGATGTTCAACACCGCAAAAGCGACCACCTCGCCCCAGGCGGTCGTGTAACAGACGCGTCGATACAGCGGGTTGGGCCGATCCTCGGTGAAGCGGATGATATACGGTGCGGGCTCACACCCCGGCAGGCGGCCGCGCAGCCCGGCAATCGCGGTCCCGGCCAGCACCACACCCAGCCAGATCAACATCCGGCGATCGAAGCCGCGTTCGAAGAGATCAAAGGTCAGCGGTCCGGGCGCGATGAAGAAGACGAATATCCAGATCGGCCAGTGATTGAACCGGTAATAGAGCTTGTTCCGGTGTCGGATCTTCCGCTCGGTGTCGCGCTCGATAAAGCGCGCGTGCGTGTCGATGTGCGCCTGCGTCGGCATGAAGTGCGAACGATTCTATGACAGCACGTCCGCCGGCGGGCCTTCGCGGATAATGCGGCCGTCGTGCAGCAGCAGCACGCGATCGATACAGGCATTGGCGAACGCCACGTCATGAGTGGAGATGACGATGGTCGTGCCGTCCGCCGAGAGACTGCGGACCGTCGCTGCCAGATCGTCTCGCCGTGCGGGATCCAGGGAGGCCGTCGGCTCGTCCATGAGCAGCAGTACCGGTTTCATCGCGATCGCTCGAGCGATGGCCACGCGTTGGGCTTCACCGCCCGACAGCTCGTGCGGTCGCGCGTGCATTCGATGTCCAACGCCAAGCTGTTCCAGGAGCGCCTTGGCGTGCGCTTCCGCTTTCTGGCGGGCGACGTTCGCAACGTGCACGGGCGCCAGGCAGACGTTTTGAAGTGCCGTCAGATGCTCGAACAGATGGTGGAACTGAAACACCATGCCGATCGGGGGCGTCGGCCTGGACACGCCAGGATCATCCTCGGCGCCCCGCGCTTCGGTATCGGGCCGACAGATGCTGACCGCGCCGGCCACTTGCGACTCCAGACCAGCAATCGCGCGCAGCACTGTCGTCTTGCCCGCGCCCGACGGCCCCATCAACGCCACACGCTCGCCTCGCCCTGCCTGGAACGTCACGCCGTGGACGACGGGTCTGTTGTCGCGTTCGAGGTACAGGCCCTCAACCTGGAGGACTGCCGTTATTGCTGCCATGTCTTCTCAATCCGGCGGGCGAAGCGCGCGAGCGGCAACGACAGAGCGAGGTACATCGCCGCGCACACCGCGCCTGGCAGCACCCAACTGCCGATGTTGGCGGCGAAGATCGAGGTCTGCTTCGTCAGCTCGACGACCGTGATGACGGACACCAGTGAGCTGTCCTTCAGCAACGCGACAAAATCATTGGTCATGGGAGCCAGCGCAAGACGGAATGCCTGCGGAGCCCGCACCAGCCTGAGCGTCTGCATGTTGCTGAAGCCGAGCGTCCGTGCTGCTTCGAGCTGGCCACGCGGAACAGCCTGCAAGGCGCCTCGATAGATTTCGCTCTCGTATGCAGCGTAATTGATGCCCAATCCAAGCATCGCCGCGACGAAGGCGGGAAGCTGAATCACCGCCGCCAAACCGAAGTAGAGCACAAAGAGCTGGAGCAACAGCGGTGTTCCACGGATCAGCTCCACCCACGCGGTCAACGCAATCTCGAGCGGCCTGGATCCGTAAACGCGGCCGGTGGCGATCACGACGCCGAGCGCAACAGCCAGGGACATCGACAACGCCGAAAGCAGCACCGTGATGCCAGCCGCCCGGAACAGCGCGGGCAGATAGCGGATCGCCGACTGCCAGGCGTTTGTCGTGACCGCCGCGGTGCTCGCGGTTTCTGGCGGTGCCTGGCTCTCGCTGGTCAGCCGCGCATACAGCGCCGTCTGATCCTCATTCCAGAGCCTCCACCTGCGAAAAATGGCCTCGAGACGTCCGTCGCGCATCGCCTGGCGCAGGATCTCGTTCATCCGATCACGCAAGCCGGCATTTTCCGGGGCGAGAACCCCGACGTAGTGACCGACACCGACAGGCGTCGGCTGATTCATCAACCCGGGATTCCGTCGAACGCCCCGGTCCGCGAGTACGTAATCCAGCAGCACCGCGTCGACCCGGCCAAGCGCCAGGTCGCTGTACGGATGCACGTCGTCCTCGTAGGTGACCGGCACGAGATGGTGATCGCGCTCGGCGGCCAGCAGCAGGTCGTAGGCGAGCGTCGCACCGAGCGTGGCCACTCGCCGGCCAGCCAGATCCGCCAGTGTTCGATAACGGGCGCCGTCCGCCGTGCGGACGGTGAGGATCTCCTGAAACTCGTAATACGGGATGGTGACGGCGAGACGCGCACGTCGCGCTGGACTGTCCTCGATGCCGCTCAGGCCAATATCGAAATCTCCACGCGCCGCGGCGGCGTCGAGGCTCGTGAAGCCGACCTGCACGAATCGCGGCTGGCGAGCGAGGCCGGCCGCAAGCAGTTGCGCCACTTCAACGTCGAAACCGACGACGCGCGCGGGATCGCGTGGATCGGCTTCGACAAACGGCGCTCCGCCTTCGGCGTCGCCTCCCCAGCGAAGCTCCGGTGTCTGCTGAGCCGAACTCGACGTTGACACCAGCAGCACCAGCACGAGTGCGGACACGCTCCGCATCACACCGGACATCGTAGGGGCTCAGTTGTGTGTGGGTATGCAGCATAGACGATCCGCAGGCGAGGTTCGCTCCGGTCCGCTGCAGTCATCCGCGCCGCCGGCGCTCGAGTTCCTCAAGCGTCTTCGGCCAGTCCTCGCGAAGGAGCCGTGAGAGCGCGCGGTCGGCGAGCAGACGTCCGCCGGTCTGGCAGTTGGGACAATAGTTCGCTTCATTGGCGGCGTAGACGATCCGCTGAACAGGACTGCCGCAGTCCGGACACGCCTCGCGATATCTGCCGTGAACGGCCATTCCCGTCCGGAACGCGGTGACCTTCTCCGGAAACGTATCGCCGGCCTCCTCACGTAGACGCTCGATCCAGTGCGTCAGCGTCGTGCGTGTCGCGGCGTAAAGCCGTCGCAACTCGGCCTCTGAAAGCGAGCCGGTCTGCTTGAACGGAGAGAGGCGCGCCGCATGGAGAATCTCGTCCGAGTACGCATTGCCGATTCCACTGAACAGATGCGGATCGGTTAACGCGCGTTTCAACGTGTGATTGTCCCGGCGCAGAGCGCGTGCGAACGTTTCGACATCAACCTCAAGGACGTCGATGCCACCGGGATCGTGCTCCTGAAGCGCAGCGTGGCCGCTGACAAGGGACAGCGACGCCTGTCGCTTCGTTCCTGCCTCGGTGAGAAGCAGCGTGCCGTGGCTGAAATCGAGTGCGAACAGGCCGACCTTGCCCGGAATCCGCACGCCAGCCTCCTTCCAGCGAAGCCGGCCCGCAATCATCAGATGCAGAATGATGAACAGCTCATCTTCCAACTCGAACACGATGCGCTTGCCGAGGCGATGCAGGGCGACGATGGCCTTGCCTTCGACAGACGATAGGGGTGGATTAGTGGACCGTAACAGGAACGGCGACGCGAGCCGGACCCGTTCGACGCGATGCCCCACCACGCGCGGCTTCAGAGCATGCAGATAAAGGAGAATGTCGGGAAGCTCCGGCATTGCGGACGCTATGGCGGCGA
>Ga0310811_10008206_pt1 | contig 13422 bp, 9 predicted proteins | sample YCmetagenome_FD_207642 | JGI IMG/M metagenome (GOLD analysis project Ga0310811, IMG submission 207642) | Soil microbial communities from experimental microcosm in Duke University, North Carolina, United States - YC | ecosystem: Engineered > Artificial ecosystem > Soil microcosm > Unclassified ... | reverse complement strand
CAGTACACCGACATTCTCGGCATCAACAAGAACGTCGAAATTCCGTCGTCCCAGTTCGAGAAAGCACTGGCCGGCGACATCATGTTCGATGGCTCGTCGATCGAGGGGTTCGTACGCATCGAAGAGTCCGACATGCTGCTCGCGCCCGATCTCGACACGTTTCTCGTCTATCCGTGGGGCGATCAGGATAACCGGATCTGTCGGCTCATCTGCGACATCAACACTCCCGATGGAAGCCCGTTTCCCGGTGATCCGCGCGGCACCCTGAAGGGCGTCCTCGCGAAAGCGAAGTCGATGGGCTTCGTGATGAACGCGGGAATGGAGGCTGAGTTCTTCCTCTTCAAGCCCGACAGCTCCGGAGCGGCGAGCACGACGACGCACGACGTCGGCGGCTACTTCGACCTGGCGCCGGCAGACCTCGGCGAAGACGCACGCCGAGCGATGGTCGATACGCTCGAGCGAATGGGCTTCGAGGTCGAAGCCGCGCATCACGAGGTCGCACACGGCCAGCACGAGATCGACTTCCGCTACGCCGACGCGCTCAAGACGGCGGACAACATCGCGACGTTCCGCTTCGTCGTGAAGCACGTCGCGACACAGTTCGGTCTGCTCGCGTCATTCATGCCCAAGCCGATCTTCGGGCAGAATGGGAGCGGCATGCACACACACCAGTCGCTCTTCAAAGGCAAAGAGAACGCGTTCTGGGACGCCAAGGCCGAGTGGCAGCTGTCGAAAACCGCACTTCATTACATAGGCGGTCTACTACGGCACGCGCGCGGCATGTGCGCGATCACGAATCCTCTGGTGAACTCGTACAAGCGTCTCGTGCCCGGCTACGAGGCGCCGGTGAACGTTGCCTGGTCGATGCGGAATCGCTCGCCACTGATTCGTGTTCCCGATCGTCGCGGGCACGGTACGCGGGTCGAGCTCCGCTCGCCCGACCCCGCGGCGAACCCGTATCTCGCGCTCGCTGTAATGCTCGCCGCCGGGCTCGACGGCGTGGAAACGAAAGCCGACTATCGCGAGCCCGTGAACGAGAACATCTGGGAGATGAGCTTTCGCGAGAAGCGCCGTCTTCGGATCGACGATCTGCCGCACGATCTGAACGAGGCGCTCGACGAGTTGGAGAAGGACGACGTGATAACGAACGCGCTTGGCAAACACATCACGTCGAACTTCGTCGAGGCGAAACGCCAGGAGTGGCGCGACTATATCACGCAGGTCAGTGCCTGGGAGCTGGAGAGCTATCTGGCGAAGTACTGATCCGGCTAGCGGCTGACGGCTATCGGCTGGCGCGGCTCGGCGATCAGGGCGAGGGGAACGGCGCGTGTGCCGCGCCAAGTGTGTCTGGTGCCGTCGGCGGCGCGAATCATCATCTGTCCGGAGATTCCGCCGTCGAGCATGACGGCGTCGCGCGCGCCGAGGGCGCCCATCACGGCGGCCATCTCGGGGGTTGTCAGTCCGAACGGAATGAAGCCGAGCGTCGAGCCCAATGCGTCGAAGCGCGTCAGGGCGACGATGACGCGACCGGTGGCGTCGATGCCGATGGCGGCGCGGGCGTCGCGATGCTCGAGATCGATTGTGTTCGCACCACCACGCAGCTCGGCGGGAACTTCACCAGAACGCAGAAGAGTCGGATACGACTGAAAGGCCCACGTCGCCGCTGCCTGTGGCGCCTCTGTCGCGTGCGAGATGTGTGGCGTTCCGGTCGAGTCTATGAGAACGATGCTCGACAACGGGCCTGTTCCCGCGGCGAGCCACTGCGACCCGCCGAGGACGACGCGACCCCAGGGCATCGTGTGCAGGAACTGGCCGGCGTTGACGGCGAACGTCGATCGCGCCCGTGCGCGCTCGACGGACCAGGCCGGTGTGCCGTCGCGAGCGAATGCGGTGTCGAGTTGGAGTTTGACGACTCGAGAGTCGAGACGCGCGACGATGACGCGAGTCCGCCACGCCTCTCCGCTCCCAGCGAAAACCAGCTCCGTCCACTCGACGCCGCCAGACGCCCGCTGCCACGTCAAGCGGCCGAGCGACGTCGTGTCGGATGGTTGCCAGCGCGCAGGTGCATTGCGTGCCGACCACCAGATGCGCCACGCGCCGTCGCGACGAATCGCGAGCGACGAGTCGGGGAGCGAGAGCGCGGCGGCAACGAGCGCGGCCGCGATCCACGAGGTCCGAGACATCAGCGACTTAGTTCAACGCCTTACGATATTTGTCGATGTCGGCGCGGCGCGACTCGAGCAATTCGCGTTCGTCATCGCCGAACCGCTGAATTGGCGAGCCGCCGCGTGCTTCAATGCTCCAGTGCAACACACGTTCGCGCGCGAGTGCGTAGTCTCTTGCCGGCATCCCACTCGCAGCAACCGCCGCGCTCTGGGCGCTGCTCTCCGTATCGCGAATCTGTGAGTCGAGCTGCGTCGACCGCTCACGCATACCGTCTTCCTCGACAAGCCATGCCGGCTTCGCGGGAATTGCTCCGCAGCTCTTGATCGCGACGAGAGAGTCAGCTTTGGGGTCGAGCCCCTGCGCCTTCGCGAGATCCGTCATGAGGCGTCGTACGCCGGCCGTGTCACCCTTGGCCTGCAGCGCCGCGACTTTCTGCGACATGTCCATCGTAGCGGCGACCATCTTCGCCTGAGCGGCTGGATCACCCTGCATTCGCCCAACATACGCCGCCTGCGCAGCCTGGCCGCGGGTACGAACGACGCTATCCTGACAGGACTCGGCCTTTCGCTTGGCGTAGACGTACGCTTCGCGATCCTTGTCGTGAGCTGACGATGACTTGGCCCACTCGTTGTCGATGCGTTGGCGATCGCTGCGTAACTGGTCTGCCTGGCCGAGCTTGGATTCCGCCGCCGCGAGTCCGCGGAGCACCGCATCGAGCGTTGCTGCCGTGAGCTCGGGGCCAAAATTGGCGGAGGGTTTGAGACGGCTGTTGTCGACGACCTTGTTCTCGGCCTTCGCCGTTGCGGCATCTTTGGCCTTTCGAATCAAACCGCCGATCTGGGCGGGAGCTGCGTTTGGTACTGCGACGAACAACACGCCGCAGGCAATGATGTACGAGGCACGCATGGGACTGGATCGAATTGGAGACCGCGCGATGGTGCAGGTCAGCACCCATTTCGTCCGAGCGGTCACGGTGAGAAGACACTTCGGATTCCGGTTCAGAGAGTTTCAATCGGGCCAAACGGCGGGACTTGGCCGCTTGCTTCATTCCGCGGTTGTGCGCAGACTCCGAACGTGGCGGCGGTGTGATCCGATGTTTCGTCCAGCCGTTGCCGTCCGGCTCGTGACAACTCTTCGCTTCTGGTCCCGATGACGCAGACTGTACTGGTACGCGACGCGCGCGCTACCGACGCCGACGCCCTCGCGAGATTGTGTACGCAGCTGGGATATCCAACGACGTCCAACGCCATGCCGCATCGTGTTGCGCGACTCAACGAAGATCCCAACGCGCGAGCACTGGTCGCGGAACAGGGCCAATCGGTCATCGGTCTGGCGACGATCCACTTGCGCTTCACGATGAATCACGAAGCACCGATCGCGCAGCTCACGCTTCTCGTCGTCGACGAATCCAACCGAACGCGCGGCGTCGGCCGCGCACTGGTCGAAGCTGCCGAGGCGTGGGCGAAGGAGCGCGGGAGCCATCGGATCAACGTGACGACTGCGCTGCATCGTGCGGACGCACACTCTTTCTACGAGCGACTGTCCTACTCACACACGGGCCGTCGCTACGGAAAGGATTTTCCTCTGCCATGAGACCCACGAACCTGCACAGCGCCAAACGCGGAATCCGACGCGGCGCCATTTCCACCGCTGCGCTGATTGCGACCGCGCTCGCGGGGTCCACGGTTGCGGCGTCAGCGGCCCGACTCGCCGCGCCATCGTACGAGGTCTACGCGATTCGGTACGCAACGGTACCCGCGTTCAAGGTGTCCGGGCTCATCGCGGGGGCCGACACGAGCCGGCGGCTCGACATCGCCATGATGGTTTGGCTCCTCAAGGCAGCCGACGGGCGAAACGTTCTCGTCGACGCCGGATTTCATCGCGCCGATCTGGTAGCGCGTTGGAAGCCGGAGCAGTTCATGCCGCCGAGTGAGGCAGTCGCGAAATTCGGGGTGAAGCCAGAAGATGTGACCGACGTGATCGTCTCGCACATCCACTGGGATCATCTCGATGGAATCGACCTGTTCCCCAAGGCGCGCGTCTGGTTGCAGCGCGACGAGTTCAATTATTACCTCGATTCGTCGGGCACGGCGAAGAATCGCACGATCGACGCGGCCGACGCCAAGATCCTCGCCGATATCGCGCGCCAGGGACGCGTGATGCTCGTCGACGGCGACGCGAAGGAGATCATACCCGGAATCACGGTGTACACGGGTGGGAAACACACCTTCGCGTCGCAATTCGCCGGCGTGAACACGGCGTCCGGCACCGTTGTCATCGCGTCGGACAACATGTATCTCTATGAAAATCTCGCGCGTCACGCGCCAATCGCGCAGACGCTCGACGCCGAGTCGAACCTTCGCGCACAGGCGCGAATGGTGGGTCTGGCGGGCGACCCGAGATTGATCGTGCCGGGCCATGATCCCGAAATCTTCTCGCGCTTTCCATTGCCGGGGAACGGCGTGGCTCGCATCCGCTGAAAAACGCCGTCAAAATCGACTAATCTGAATGCAACCACGCATCAAAGAAGTGCTCGATCACATCACGAGCACTCGACAGGAACTTCGCGACGCCGTCGATGGCGTTCCAATCGAGAATCGGCAAACCCGACCCAGCCCGGAAGCATGGTCCGTCGCCGAGGTCCTCGAGCATCTCGCGATCGTCGAGACGAACATCGCCGGCCTTCTGAAGCGGAAGATCGCCGAGGGCCGAGAGGCCGGGCTTGGCGCCGAGACAGACTCGAGCCCGATATTGGATCCGACGCGGACTGCGACCATGCGCGACCGATCGCACCGAATCGAGTCGCCGGAGACAACGCGACCGAAGTCTTCACTCTCGGCGGAGGCGGCGTGGGAAGCAACCGAGCGATCGCGCGCAACGATGCGACAGGTGCTCGCCGACGCGAATGGTCTCGCGCTTGGCGAGATCTCGGCGCCCCACAGGATTTTCGGACCGCTGAACGCTTACGAGTGGGTCGGGTTCGTCGGGAACCACGAGTCACGCCACGCCGCGCAGATTCGGGAGATTGGGACCAGGCTGCAGGCGTGACGCAGCCGATGCGTTCACGCTGGCGCTCAAGTTGAACGCGGTGTTCAGCAGGGCGACGTGTGAGAATGCCTGAGGGAAATTGCTCACCTGGCGTTTGAGCTGCGTGTCGTACTCCTCCGAGAGAAGCCCGACGTCGTTGCACAGGGCGAGGAGCCGCTCGAATATGCGTCGGGCGTCGTCGTGTCGCCCGGAAAGCGCATAGTTGTCGGCAAGCCAGAAGCTACAGGCGAGGAACGCACCCTCACCCTCTGGCAGTCCGTCGTCGGTGGCCGCGCTGTCGTATCGGAGCACGAGGCCGTCGACAACCAGATCGGTCTCTATCGCCGTGATCGTGTTCTGGACACGCTGGTCCTCGATCGGCAGGAATCCGACGAGCGGAATGATCAGCGTACCGGCATCGACGAGCGAAGAGCCATATGCCTGGACGAACGACTGCAGGCGATCGTTGTACGCTCGCTCGCATACTTCCGCGTGGATCTGATCGCGGATCGTCCGCCAATGTTCAACGGGCCCCGGAAGCCCGAACTGTTCGACGCTCTTTACGGCGCGGTCCATCGCTACCCACGCCATCACTTTGGAATGCGTGAAGTGCTGCGGCCGGCCTCGCATCTCCCAGATGCCCTGATCGGGTTGGTGCCAGATCTTCTCGAGCTGCGCGATCAACGCCTGTTCGAGCCGCCAGGCGTCTTCGCTTGCCGGGATGCCGCCGACGCGTGCCTGATGCAGCACGTCGAGGACCTCACCGTAGACGTCGAGCTGCAGCTGTTGATGGGCGGCGTTTCCGACTCGGACGGGTCGAGAGTTCTCATATCCAGCCAACCATGGAAGCTCCCACTCCCGGAGATAGCGCTCACCGCTCAGTCCGTACATGATCTGGACCTGGTCAGGACTTCCAGCGACGGCGCGCAGCAGCCAATCGCGCCACGCCGCCGCCTCACGGAAGTATCCCGCGTTCATCAGCGCCAAGAGCGTGATCGTGGCATCGCGAAGCCAGCAGTAGCGATAGTCCCAGTTGCGGACGCCACCAACCTGCTCGGGAAGCGATGTCGTGGGGGCGGCGACAATGCCGCCTGTCGGCCGGAAGGTGAGTGCCTTGAGAACAATCACCGATCGGATCACGGCATCGCGCCATGGGCCGTTGTAGGTGCACTGGCTGGCCCAGGCGGTCCAGCGTTGTTCCGTCTCCTCGAGCGCGGTCTGTGGTTCGACCGACGACGGAGCAGGGAGGTGCGATGGCCCCCAGGTTGCCACGAACGAGACCCGCTCGCCCTCGCGAATCGAGAATTCGCCGCTCGTCGTCAGACCCGTTCCTTCGAGCGCGACGTCGGATTGGAAGATGATCAGGTCCGGACCGGCGATCGCGCAAACGCGTCCGTCGTCGAGCCGATTCACCCAAGGCACGATCGCGCCGTAGTCGAAGCGCAGGACGATCTCCGTTTTCATCTCGACCGTGCCGCGCAGTCCAGTGACGATGCGGACGAGATTCGATCGTTCGTCGTGCATCGGCATGAAGTCGGTGACCGTCACTGCGCCGTGTTCGGTCTCGAAGGTCGTCTCGAGAATCAGGGTGTCTGCGCGATAACGGCGCGATGTGCGTGAGTTCGGAGCCGTAGGTGCGAGTCGCCAGAATCCGTTCTCCGGACCGCCGATCAGCGAGGCGAAGCAGGCGCCGGAATCGAAGCGCGGCCAGCAGAGCCACTCGATCGATCCATCGCGCGATACAAGCGCTGCCGACTCACAATCGCCGAGCAATGCGTAGTCTTCGATGCGTGATGGCATGGACGTTCAGTTCGAGTCGCTCTGAAAATCGATGACGTTCTTGATGTCGTGCTTCCGCCGCTCGAACGCGCGGCGCCAATCGGATAGCGGCACGCGGCACGTGATGAGCCGACGCAGCCACTCGCGCGGAGCTGCACCGAGCGCGCGGAGCGCCGCATCGTAGTGTCGACGGTTGGCGTTGACCGATCCAAACACCACGCGATTTCCCAGAACAAGCGATCGGTTGAGCGCTCCGATGTCGACGGACTCTGTTGATCCCGGTTCGGAGACGCTGAGCAGACAGACGATTCCGTCGTAGGCGGCGTGGTCGACGACGCCAAGGGCCATCTCAGAAGATCCAGTACATTCGATGACGACGTCGAAGTCGGTCGGCAGCTCGCGCAGCGTCGAGTTGTGAAATGAAGCGCCGAGATCGGACACGAGTGCTGGTTTGGGCCCATCCGTCGCACGATCGAGCACGTGAACCTCGAGCTCGCGCTGCACGCCGAGCAGCGCGGCGAGCAGGCCGACCGGGCCGGCGCCCGTAACCAACACTTTGCGTGGCGTCCAGACCGCGCGTCGTCCGATGCGGTCGACGTGTTCCCAGGCTTTCGCCACGACGCTCGCAGGCTCGGTGAGGACCGCGAGATCGCCGAGCACCGCGTCGACTTTGACGACGAACTTTGGAGCCATGCGGTAGAACTCCGACCCGAATCCATCGAGCGACTTGATGCCGTGTTCGGTGTAGTCGCCGTTCTGGCACATGTCCCATTCATCCGCAGCGCAGTTGGCGCACGGAACCGGGTCGGGGTGGCGTACGATGCTGACGACGAGATCGCCGGCGGCGATTGCTTCATCGGGAGGCGCCTCGACGACACGCCCCAGCGACTCGTGGCCGATGATCAACCGTTTGTGCCCGGGCGGCGGCGCGCCATCTTTTGCCGCGACGATATCGCGGTCGGTGGCGCAGACGCCGAGCGCCACCGCCCGAACGAGGAGCGCACCGCGCTCGACTCCCGGTACCCAGAACTCCTCCATCTGGAGCGAGTTTGGGACACCTGGCTGAACCGTGAGCGCACGCATCGTGTGCATAGAATCTCGCCACTACGCAGATTTCGCACCGACTGCCCTCCAGCAAAGGTGATACGTTCAATCTGTGAGCGACGACACCAGGATTCACATCATTGTCGTAATGGGCGTGGCCGGCGCGGGTAAGACCACGGTCGGCCGCGCACTCTCCAACGCGCTGTGCTGGACCTTCTACGACGGCGACGAGCTTCACTCCGCGGCGAACGTCGACAAGATGCGGGGCGGCCAACCCCTCACCGACGAGGATCGGCAGCCGTGGCTGGACAAGTTGAACGGCATCGTTGCCGACGTGGAGCGACGAGGCACTCATGCGGTGCTCGCCTGCTCTGCTCTCAAGGAGGAGTATCGAGCCGCCCTGCTTCCACAAGGCGTGTCCGAAGATGCGGTTCGCTATGTCTACCTCGACGTGGCGCCGGACGTCCTCTATCAGCGACTCCGCGACAGATCCCATTTCTTTCCTCCGGAGCTGCTCGACAGTCAGCTATCGACGCTGGAAAAGCCGGAGGACGCCGTGCGAGTGGACGGCACCCAACCCGTCGCCGATATCGTCCGTTTGGTGCGGGAGTCCCTGCGCGTTTGACAATCGATGAGCTCCAGGAAGCCCTGGAAGTCTTACGACTCGCCGGCTCCGTGGTACAAGCGCACGACGTCGCACTGGATTTCGAGGGCCAAGAAGCCACGAACGCGCGAGCGACGCCTGACGACGTTGATGGAAAGCGCCCGTTGACGCGAACTCGACGTCGAGCCGACGCTATTAGTTGCTAATGACAGACGGGCCGGTCCGCGATGCGGACCGGCCCGTCTGTCAGGCACTAGGCGCTTGGCGCTCGGTGGTGACTACGGCGTCACTCGTCCGGTGGGCTTCGGGCCGAGCTCGTATTCCTTGGGTGGCTCGGCGCCGAGGAGATTCTTGACGAAGTAGTCCCAACGACGGCGGGTCATGTAGTTCGACATGTTGCCGTAGCCGTGGGGCTGGTTGGGGAGCATGAGCAGATCGAAATCCTTGTTTGCCTTGATGAGCGCGTCGACGACGAGGAGCGTGTTGTACGGCGGCACGTTGTTGTCCATCGTGCCGTGCGCGAGCAACAGCTTGCCCTTCAGATTCTTTGCAAGATTCTGATTCGCCTGGTCGTCATAGTTGGAGCCGTTTGGGCCCTTCACCTCGAGGCCGGCGTAGCGTTCGCCCCAGTCGTCTTCGTATTCGCGATTGTCGTGGTTGCCCGATTCCGAGATGCCGACCTTGAAGAAGTCGGGATAGCGGAACATGGCGTCGGCCGTCGCGAAGCCACCGCCGGAGTGGCCGTAGATTGCCGCGCGATCGATGTCGATCCACTTGTAGCGGCTCGCGAGCTCCTTCATGCCGGCGATCTGATCGGGCAACGTGTTGTCGCCCATGTTGCCGTAGTAGAAGTCGTGGAACGCCTTCGAACGCCAGGGCGTGCCCATTCCATCGAGCTCGATGACGACGAAACCGAGCTCAGCGAGGGCCTGTGCATCACCGCGTGCGGCGTTGAACGAGCGACCACCCACCGAGCCGGTTTGTGGTCCCGGGTAGATGTGGTTGATGATCGGGTACTTCCTGGTGGAGTCGAGATTGGTCGGTACGAACATCAAGCCGTACAGATCAGTCTTGCCATCGCGCGCCTTCACGGTGATCGGCACGGGGGGCTTCCAGCCAGCGGCGACGAGCCTGGACACGTCGCCCTTCTCGAGGGAAACGAGCACCTTGCCGTTCGCATCGCGCACGACGCTCGTGGGGGGAACCTCGGGACGCGAGTAAACGTCCACGAGGTACTTGCCCGACTCGGAGAGCGTCACATCGTGATCGGCGTCTTCCGGCGTGAGCAGCGTCAGCCCTTTGCCGTCCATGCCGATCTTGTAGAGGTGGCGGAAGTATGGGTCGCGCCCCTTCTCCTTGCCGACGCCCTGGAAGTAGAGCGTGCGCGTCTTCTCGTCGATGCGCAGGAGCTGCGTGACGTTGCCTTCGCCGGTCGTGATCTGCTGTTTGAGCTTGCCGGTCGTGAGATCGTAGAGGTATAGCTGTCCCCAGTTGTCTCGCTCGGAGAACCAGATCACCTCGTTCGAGGCCGGCAGCACGTGCCAGTTCACCCGGCCGTTGCCCGACTCGAACTGCGTCTTGACGACTTCTTCGAGGACGTTGCGAATCGCGCCAGTGCTCGCATCGGCGACCCGAAGATTCTCACGCTTGTGATCGCGCGACGTCGACACGAACGCGAGGTGCGATCCGTCGGGATACCACTCGACGTCGGCCCAGTCGCCGCCGCGGCAGGCAATGTGGTCGCACAGCGTCGAACGGTGCTGGTCGGGCTCCATCTGAAGGCGAACGATTCGCGGCGTGCCCGTGCTCACGTCGATGATCACACGGTGGATCATCGCGACGATGCTGTCACCGGGGAGCGGATACTTCCACGCCTTCAGTTCCGGGTGACCGACCTGAGTCGTGACGAGGAACATGTCGCCGACCTTGCGCTGGTCCTGCTGGAACGTCGCAATCTTCTTGGAATCGGGCGACCAGACGAGGATGGCGCGGTCGCTCTCGGTCCAGCCCGCGTTGTCGGTCGCGTACCCGAAATCCTTCACGCCGTCTTTCGTGAGCTGTGTTTCACTGCCGCTCGCAACGTCGCGCATCCAAAGGTTCCAATCGCGGATGAACGCGGCTTTTTTGCCGTCGGGCGACAGCGTCTCCGGGGCACGCGTAGCGCCGCGTCCGCCTCGACCGCCGCCGGCGCCGCGTCCACCGCCGCGTCCGCCACGGCCAGCCTCAGCGTTGATCGCGCAGCTGACTGCCGCAACGTCGCAGCGCACGGCGCGCCCGCCAACGCTCACGTCGAGCGACTTGCCGTCTGCGGAAAAGCTGGCCTGCGTCGTTGCCGCACGAAGAGAGTCGGCGCCTGAACCGATCGCGCCTCGAATGGCCGCGACCAGCCGACCGTCAGCGAATACGCTGGTGCGGGTCGCACGGGCCGGATCGACGAGGATCAGGTCCGAGCCGGTCGGCGTGACGACGCGGTACCAGAAGCGTTCGTCGGGGAGCCAACTGGGTCGAACGGCCGTTCCGAACACGAGTGAGCTCGTGTTGTAGGCCATGAATCGTTCGGCGCGCGCGTAGTCCGCGGCGGTGTAAGTCTTCTGTTGCGCAATCGCTGGCGCGGCCGACAGGGCAAGCGCCACGGTCGCGAGTTTGAGTCGCATACCTAATCCTCGTGGAGTGTTTCGATCCCGCTGAAGTTGGTTGCAGGTCAGGGCGCGGGCAACCGGGCCCAGAATGAAAACTTTCTGAAAGGGAAACGCATCGTTTCGCGCGGCGTATAAGGTTGTGTTGCTGCTGGCACGAGGCTCTCTCATACTTCTAGCCCTGCCCGCAGGCCTACCCTCGGTGGTGTCCATTCTATGACGAAACGTCTCTTCCCGTTGGTGTTGTCCCTGACCTTCGCGGTGCCGACTCTTGCTCAGAGCGCGAAGCCGGCGGCCTCGACCGCTCCGATTCCGTTGACGGCAACCCTGCCCGTCGATCCGAAGGTGAAGATCGGGACGCTCCCGAACGGGATTCGCTATTACATCCGTAAGAACGTCAAACCGGAAAAGCGCGCCGAGCTTCGCCTCGTCGTGAACGCCGGTTCGGTGCTCGAGACGGACAACCAACTCGGCCTCGCACACTTCACGGAACACACGGCCTTCAATGGCACGACGCACTTCGCCAAGAACGATCTGGTGAAGTACCTGCAGTCGATCGGCGTTCGGTTCGGTGCCGACCTCAACGCATACACCGGATTCGACGAAACCGTCTACATCCTGCCGGTGCCCACCGACACGGCGCGCATCGTCGACCAGGCATTCACGATCCTCGAGGACTGGGCTCACGGCCAGGTCTTCGATTCCACTGAAGTCACGAACGAGCGCGGCGTCGTGCGCGAGGAATGGCGGCTGGGGAAGGGAGCGGGCGATCGCATGCTCCACCAGTGGCTGCCCATTGCGCTCAAGGGATCGATCTACGGCCAGCGTCTGCCGATCGGGAACGAGCAGAGCATCATGACGGCAACGCCTGAGCGGTTGCGGGCTTTCTACAAGAACTGGTATCGACCCGACCTGCAGGCCGTGATCGCCGTGGGCGACTTCGATCCCGCAGCGATCGAGGCCCTGATCAAGAAGCATTTCAGCGGAATCCCCAAGCCGGTGAATCCGCCGAAACGGACGCTCGCGACTGTGCCGGCCAACAAGGAACCATTGATCGCGATTGGTCACGACAGGGAAGCGACGGCGTCTGACGTGGAGTTGATGTTCAAGCTGCCGGTCGAGAAGACGCGAACGGTCGCGGACTATCGCCGGGACCTTACGGAGCGACTCTATCTCGGGATGCTCAACACGCGTCTCGGCGAGATTGCGCAGAAGCCGGATGCGCCTTTCCTCGGCGCGGGAGCGTCGAAGGGAAGCTTCATCGGCCGCACGACCGAGGCGTTCACGCTTGGCGCCGGCGTCAAAGACGGCGGTATCGACCGTGGACTGGAGGCGCTTCTGGTCGAAGCGAAGCGCGTCGATCAGTACGGATTTCTCCAGGCCGAGCTCGATCGCCAGAAGGAAAGTCTCGTGCGCGGTTACGAACGCGCGTACGCCGAGCGAGACAAGACGCAGTCATCAGGGCTCGTCCAGGAGTACATCAACAACTACCTGGTCGGCGAAGCAATTCCGGGGATCGAGTACGAGTACACGCTCGTGCAGCAGCTCGTGCCGACGATCACGCTGTCCGACGTCAACAAGCTGGCGAGCAACTGGATCACCGATGAGAATCGCGTGATCATCGCGCAGTCGCCCGAAAAGGCGGACGTGAAGATTCCGACCGAGGCGGAACTCCTCGCGGTGTTCCAGCGCGCGAACGCGGCAACCGTCACCGCTTATACAGAGAACCTCTCGAGCGAAGCGCTCCTCGCCAATGTGCGTCCTGCGGGAACGATCACGGCAAGTCGCTCGATTCCGGCCGTCAACGTGACGGAATGGAAGCTGTCGAACGGGGCGCGCGTGCTCGTGAAGCCGACTGATTTCAAGGCGGACGAGGTGTTGTTCGGCTCGTACAGTCCCGGCGGAACGTCGCTGGCATCCGACGCGGACTTCATGTCGGCGAGCATGGCGACGCAGGTGCTCGGCGTCGGCGGCCTGGGACAGTTCAACCGCATCGACTTGCAGAAGAAGCTTGCCGGTAAAGCGGCGGGCGCTGGTGCGTCGATCGGGGAGACGTCGGAGGGCCTGAGCGGACGCGCGTCGCCGAAGGACATCGAGACGATGTTCCAGCTCATCTATCTGAACTTCACCGCACCACGACTCGACCTGGATGCATTCAAGGCACTC
>Ga0310811_10008205_pt1 | contig 13423 bp, 14 predicted proteins | sample YCmetagenome_FD_207642 | JGI IMG/M metagenome (GOLD analysis project Ga0310811, IMG submission 207642) | Soil microbial communities from experimental microcosm in Duke University, North Carolina, United States - YC | ecosystem: Engineered > Artificial ecosystem > Soil microcosm > Unclassified ... | reverse complement strand
ACCGCGAGGGCTGGTCCCTGCCCGGCGGCGTCGTGGACGACAACGAGGCGCCCGCGGACGCCGCCGTGCGCGAGGTGCGCGAGGAGCTCGGCTTCGAGGCGGCCGGTCCGGCCGTGCTGCTGGCCGTGCAGTGGGCCGCGCGCGGCGCCGGTCCGGTGCAGTTCCTCAGCCTCACCTTCGACGTCGGCCGCTGCGAGGACCCGTCGCTGCTGGTGCCGCAGGAGGAGGAGATCGCGGAGATCGCCTTCTTCCCGCCGGACGACCTGCCCGAGGGAGTGCGCCCGTTCATGCGCAACCGGGTGGACGCGATCGTCGAGGGGGGCTTCCGACAGGTCGCGTACCTGGAGGAGAAGTCCTTCTAGGACCGGCCGGGAAGTGCCGGCCCGGCTCGGTCGCGGCCGTGTCCGCCGGGCGGCTACAGCACGGCCGTCAGATCGATCTCGACCAGCTGTCCGGAGTAGCCGAGGCAGGTCACGCCGAGCAGAGTGCTCGCCGTGGCCAGCGCCGGCGCCAACTCCGAGGCCGTCAGCCGGTGCCAGGCCGCGCCGAGCGTGCGGCTCTCGGTGCTCACCACGTAGACGACGCTCCGCACCACGTCCTGCGGCCGTGCCCCCACCGCGGTCAGGATGCGCAGTCCGTTGGCGACGACCTGGTCGATCTGCGCGTCGAGGTCGCCGAGCCCGACGACCGCCTCGTTCTCGTCGAGCGGGCAGAGGCCGGCGAGGTGCGCGGTGCGGCCCGCCTCCGCGAGGGTGACGTGGGCGTAGCCGGAGGTCGGGTGCAGGCCGGGGGGATTGATCAGGGTGAGTTTCTCGGACACGCGGGCGATCCTCCCGCACCGCCGTGTCCGGCGCATCCGATCACCCGTCCGCCCGATCACCCGTCCGCCTGGTCACGCCTGCGCCGGTTCACCGCAGCACCGTTCACCGCGGCACCGGTTCACGCCTGCGCCGCCCGCGCGAGCCGCTCGACGAGCCGCGGCAAGGCCTCCTCGATCGGCTCGCGCACGACCTCGGTGGCCAGGTCGTCGTACGCGGTGGGCTCGTTGTTGACGATCACCAGGTCCGCGCCGGCGTCCACCGCGAGCTCGCACAGCCCGGCGGCCGGGTGGACGCGCAGCGAACTGCCGACGGCGAGGAACACCGTGCTGGCCCGCGCGAACGCGGCGGCGCGGCCGAGCAGGTCCTCGTCCAGGTGCTGGCCGAACATGATCGTGGCGGCCTTGAGGATCGCGCCGCAGCGCTCGCACTGCGGGTCCGGCTCGCCGGCGGCGACGCGGTCGAGCACCTCGCGCATCGTGCCGCGCCAGCCGCAGAGCTCGGTCGACCGCGTGCATTCGGCCTCGAACATGTTGCCGTGCAGCTCGAGTACCTTGCGCGGCGTCGAACCGGCCTTCTGGTGCAACCGGTCGATGTTCTGGGTCAGGATCCTGACGGAGCGGTGCTTCTCGAGCCCGGTCAGCGCGAGGTGCGCGGCGTTGGGCTCGGCGTCCCACGCGGGGTTGTCCCGCCGGGCGATCCAGGAGCGCACGCGAAGCTCGGGATCGCCCAGGTAGTCCCGGTAGTTCGCAGTGAGCTCGGCGATCGGATTCTTGGTCCACAGCCCCTGCGGGCCGCGGAAGTCCGGGATGCCCGACGCCGTGGAGATCCCGGCGCCGGTCAGCACGGCGACCGGACCGGGACGCTCGGTCCAGTGCGTCGGCTCGCCCGGCTGGAGGGAGTTCGCTGCGGTCATGCGTGCCAGGGTAGAGGGCGGATCAGCGGTCTTGCACCGAAATTCCCAGCGCCCCGGCCAGATCCGCGGCCAGTTCGACGGCCTGCGAGCTGTCCACGATCCCGCCGCGCAGGTTCTGGTACCCGTCGACGACCTCGAGCACCGTGGCGTCCCGGAAGTCGACCTTGGCCAGCTTCGACTTGGCGAACTTCGACGACCGCACCGCACTGCCCGGGAACGCCACCTCCAGCATCCGCGCGCCGGTGAAGTCGATGTCCCGCAGGATGCAGTCCTCGAACACCACCTCCTGCAGGTGCGCCCCGCGCAGGTTCACCGCGTCCAGCTTGCAGCGCTGGAACACGACCCGGCGCAGCTGCGCCTCGAACGCCTGCACGCCGGCGAACGCGCTGGAGAGCACTGTCGCGTCCAGCCATTCGCTCTCCGCGAAGTCCGCGGTCAGCACCCGTGCGCCGCGCCACCACACGTCGGTGAACTTCGTACGCCGCAGCCGCAGCTCCTCGAACTGCACGTTCTCGAAGGCGCACTCGGTGAACCGGCTGCTGCCGACGTCGCCGTCGCGCTCCGTGACGCCGTCGAAGCGGCACAGGTCGTAGTCGGTGTCCCGGTCCAGCGGGCTCGGTCCCGGGTCGAGCGCATGCGCGAACGGCAGGTCGTCGACGTCCTGCGGGATCTTCGTCATGCCCACACGGTAGACGCCGCCGCCGACACGGCGCTCGCCAGGGCGCCCCGCCCGGACGACGGCGCGCCGCTCAGCGCATTACGGTCAGCGCATGCCCGTCAGCGCGATGATCTCCGGACCGGCCTTGTCCGGCGAGCCGCAGTCGAACGGGGGCTGCGGGTCGTATTCGATGACGAGCTGGATCGACTTCGCGGCGTCCTCGCCGGCGATCTGCGCCGCGAGCGTCAGGCCCATGTCGATGCCAGCGGAGACGCCGGCCGCGGTGACGATCTTGCCCTCCTGCACCACCCGCCGCGCGGTGTACGTGGCGCCGGTGCGCTCGAGCAGTTCCGCGCAGGACCAGTGCGTGGCCGCCTGCAGCCCGTCGAGCAGCCCGGCGCCGCCGAGGACCAGCGAGCCGGTGCAGACCGAGGTGGTGTACCGGGTCGTGGCGTGGATCCGCCGGACCCAGTCGAGCAGCGCTTCGTCCTTCATCGCCGCGCGCGTGCCCCCTCCGCCGGGGACGAGGAGGACGTCGGCGGAGTCGATCTCGGCGAGTGCCTTGTCGGCGTGCAGCCCGATGAAGGTGCTGTCGGTACGCACGACGCCCCGCTCGGCGGCGGCGAAGGTCACCCGGGCGTCCGGCAGCATGCGCAGCACCTCGTACGGGCCGACGGCGTCGAGGGCGGTGAAGTCGGGGAAGATCGGAATGACGATGTCCATGCCTCGAGTCTGTCCGCGCGCGGCCGTTGGCGGCAATGACACGTGGGCGACAGATTGCGCCATCCGGGATTGCGTAGTCCCGGACTGCGCCATCCGCATTCACGCCGCGCCGGTGCGGGTGAAGCGCTCCCGGTACTCGTGCGGGGCGACCGCGAGCACCCGCTGGAACGAGCGCTGCAGCGTGCGCAGCGTGCCGAAGCCGCAGATCCGCGCGATCCGCTCGAGCCCGTCGGCGGTGGTCTCCAGCAGCCGGCAGGCCGCCTCCACCCGCGCGGCCTCCACGTAGCCCGCCGGGCTGTGGCCGGTCTCGGCCGGGAACACCCGCAGGAACTGACGCTCGCTCAGCCCGACCCGCGCGGCCAGCGCCGGCACCGAGAGATCAGCACCCGGATTCTCCGCGATGTGGTCGAGCAGTTCCCTGACGGGCTCGCGCGCCGGTCGCTGCGCGGTCAGCTGCACCGAGAACTGGCGCTGGCCGCCGGGTCTCTGCACGAACACCACCAGCTGCGGGGCGACGGCGCGGGCCGCGGCGGCGCCGCGATCCTCCTCGACCAGCGCGAGCGCGAGATCGATGCCCGAGGTCACCCCGGCCGAGGTGGACACCGCGCCGTCCCTGACGAAGATCGGATCCGGATCCACCTCGACCGACGGATAGCCCGCGGCCAGGTCGGCCGCCCGGCTCCAGTGCGTGGTCGCCCGGCGGCCGGCCAGCAGCCCGGCCTCGGCCAGCAGGAACGCGCCGTTGCAGACGGATGCGACGCGCCGCACCCGCCCGGCCGCCGCCTCGATCCACGCCGGATACGCCGGGTCGGCCAGCACCGCGTCGGTGCCGCGTCCGCCGACCACGATCAGCGTGTCCGCGCCCGCGAACGGCTCCGCCGGCTCGGCGCACACCGCCAAGCCGCTGCTGGAGACGACCGGTCCCGGCGTGAACGCGAGTGTGCGCAGCCGATAGCTTCCCGGCGCGCGCCGCTCCGCCTGCGAGAAGACCTCGAGCGGGCCGGTCAGGTCGAGTATCTGGAAATCGGGGAAGACCAGGAAGGCGATCTCGCGGGCCATGCCCGGATGGTAGCCCGCGCCGGTCGCCGGGTCGCCCGGCCGCGCCGCTCAGCCCTCGGCCGCGCCGGGATCCGCGGCGGCCATGCCCTCCGCGACCGCCGTCAGCCGCTCGCGGTACTCGATCCGCTCCCGCCAGCCCTCCGGGAACGCCGCGATCCCGTGCGCCGCGCCCGCGAAGGCGCCGGCGAGCGCCGCGATCGAGTCCGAGTCGCCCCGCGTCACCGCGGCCCGGCGCAGTGCCGCCGCCGGATCGTCCGGGAACAGCAGGAAGCACAGCAGCGCCGTGGCGAGCGCCTCCTCGGCGATCCAGCCTTCTCCGGTCGCGTCGCAGGGATCGGACTCCCGGTCGCCCGCCGCCAGCGCCGCGTCCAGCCGGTCGAGCGCGCCCAGGCACTCGTCCCAGCCGCGCGCCATGAACTTCTCCGGCGCGCGGTCGTGGCTGCGCCGCCACAGCCCGCCGAGCCACGCGTGGTGGTAGACCGTGCGCTGCTCCTCGGCCCGCATCCGGAGCGCGGCCGGCAGCTCCGCCGGGGCCAACCCGGAGGCCAGCCACCAGGTGGCGAAGGCGGTGAGCTCGCTGGCCGCGAGTCCGGTCGGATGCCCGTGCGTCAGCGCGGCCTGCAACTGTGCCGCGCCCGCGCGGGTGGACGAGGACAGCCCGGGCACCAGGCCCACCGGCGTCACCCGCATGTTCGCGCCGCAGCCCTTGGAGCTCATCTGCGTCGCCTCGACCCAGGGCTTGCCGTCCGCGAGGCCGCCGCAGGCGCGCAGACAGGTCATGCCGGGCGCGCGGTTGTTCTCGGGGGAGTGGGCCCAGTCCACGAACCGCCGCGTCCACACCGCCGCCAACGCCGCGGACGTCAACGCACCCTGCGATGCCGGGGCCCGCAAGGACGAACCCTGCGAAGCAAACTCCGTGCCCGGCCTACCGCCCAGCACCTCGACCAGTCCTTCGCCGACCGCCAGCGCCATCTGCGTGTCGTCGGTGACGAGCGCCGGCTCGGGCAGGTCCGCCGGGCCGTCGGCGCCGAACCGCCGCACGATCTCATCGACCTCCAGGAACTCGGTCGGCTTGCCCAGCGTGTCCCCGTACGCCAGACCGAACATCGAACCCGCGAGACGCGACCCCTCCACCGTCATGCCGACGATCGTACGTCGCGCCCCGGACACCGCGCCGAATCAGGCTGCGGCTCCTCCCGCGTCGTCCGTGGCGACCGCCGAGGCGTCCGTGTTCGCCGCGACGATCGTCGCCGTCACCGTATCCGTACCCGTGCGCCGCCCGCGCACCAGCACTGTCTCACCGGCCGTCAGATCGCCGCGGCTGAACGGGTGGGCCTTGGTGCCGTAGCGCGTCTTGTCGGTGAGGGCGACGGTGACCTTCTCGCCGTTCGCGACCACTGAGCCGGTGAACGCATCGGCCCCGACCGACTGGATCGTCACCCGGAAGGTGAGCGCCTTCGTGTGCTTGTCCACCCCCGTACCAGCGCCGGCGCCGGCACCGGCACCGGTCCCGGCCGCCGTGGCGGTCGCGGTACCGCCGGCCGCGGCGCCGGCCGGGGACTGGCCGGACGAGCCGAACGCCGCCCACGCGCCGAGCCCCAGCGCGCCGGCCACCACCACGGCCCCGGCGAAGATCGCCACCGAACGCCATCGGGGCGACGCCCCGAAGCGGCCGCCCGGCGCCGCGCCGTACTCGGGGCCCAGGCCGGGGCCGCCGTACGTCTCGCCGAACGGCGGCGCGGCCTGCTCGGCCTGTCCGGTCGGCGGAAACACCGTTCCCGGGTCGGCGGCGTACTCCGGCGGGAAGGTGTAAGCAGTCTGCGTCTCCTGCTGCTCGCGCTCCTCGGCCCGGCGCGCGCGGAAGGCGTCGAACCGACCCGCGGGTTCGGCGCCCGGCTCCCCGGACGGCGGCAGCCCGCCCTCGTTCTCGCTGGACATCGCGTGTCTCCGCCTTCTCGTCGGTGGTCGGGCTCCCAGTACAGCCGATCGGGCGTAAAGGCCGTGTCAGCTCGCGCAGCACAGGTGGAAAACCGGTTGCGCCCATGAGTCCGGCTCTGCCAGCGTCGGCAGTTCGCCCTCTTCTCCCCCCTCATCCCGCCTGTGGAGCCGCCGCATGCGCGTGTACCTGACCGCTGCCCGATTATCGTTGCGCCGCTACCTCACCTACCGCTCCTCCGCCGCCGCCGGAGTCGCCACCAACACCGTCTTCGGCTGCATCCGCGCCTTCGTCCTGATCGCCCTCTGGAAGCAGAAGCCTGACATCAACGGCTGGGACGAGGCCGACGCCGTCACCTACGCCTTCGCCACCCAGGCGCTGATCGCGCCGATGGGGATCTTCCTGTCCGGAACCGAGCTCGGCCCGCGGATCCGCTCCGGGGACGTGGCCGTCGACCTCTACCGGCCGGTCGACTTCCAGGCCTGGTGGCTCTCTCTCGATATCGGCCGCGCCGTCGGCGCCGGAGTGCTGCGCTCGGCGCCGCCGGTGCTGTTCGGGCTGCTGCTCTTCCCGGTCCGGCTGCCGCTCGACCCGGTCAACTGGATCGAGTTCGTGGTCTGCTGTGTGCTCGGGTACGCGGTCAGCTTCGCGCTGCGTTACCTGACCAGCCTGCTCGCCTTCTGGACGATGGACGAGCGCGGAGTCGCCTCGATCATGACCACCGCGGGCATGTTCTGCTCCGGGCTCATCATTCCCCTGACGATCATGCCGGGCCTGCTCGGCACGGTGGTGCAGCACACGCCCTGGGCGGCCGTCGTCCAGTTGCCGATCAATGTTCTGCTCGGCACACAGGCCGGCGGCTTCGGCTACGCGCTCGGCTTCGCCGCGCTCTGGGCGCTGGTCCTGCTCGCCTGCGGCAGGATGCTGACATCGGCGGCCCGGCGCAAGGTGGTGGTCCAGGGTGGCTGAACCGACCACGGCCGACGGTTTCGCCGACGCCGACGCCGAAGCCACCTCCGCCGGGCCGCTTCCCCGGTCCCGGGCCGAGCAGCGCCCGCTGCCCGGCCCGCTCGCCTACCTGCTGCTGGTGCGCATGTGGTCGCGCGCTGCTTCGCAGTACCGTGTCTCGCTCGCGCTGACCGGCGTCGCCCAGGTGTTCACCACCTGCCTCGACCTGATCGCCATCCTCGTGATCTACAGCCAGGTCCCCGTGATCGGCGGATTCACCCTCGCGCAGACCCTCTACCTCTACGGCACCACCCGGCTCGCGTTCGGCCTGTCCGACCTCGTCGCCAGCGGCGTCGAGACCCTCGCCGACTCGATCAGACTCGGCACCTTCGATATCGTGCTGATCCGCCCGGTCAGCACCCTGGCACAGGTGCTCGCCGACCAGTTCACGCCCAAGCGCTTCGGCAAGCTCGTCCCGGCGATCGCGACGCTGATCTGGGCGGTGATCGTGCTTCCGGTGCAGTGGAACGCGATCAGGGTCATCCTGTGCTGTTTCACTGTGCTGTGCGGGTTCGTCATCTACTGCGCGCTGTGGGTGCTCAGCGGCTGCGTCAGCTTCGTCGCGGTCGACGCCCGCGAAGTCGCCAACACCTTCACCTACGGATCGGAATTCGCCACCGAGTACCCGATCACCATCTTCGGGCGGCCGCTCGGCCTCGCCCTGACGTTCGTGCTCCCGGTCGCCTTCGTCACCTGGCAGCCCACGCTCTACGTGCTCGGCCGCTCCGACCCCTTCGGCCTGCCCGGCTTCCTGCGCTTCGCCTCGCCGGTCGCCGCCGTCCTCCTGTCCGGGCTCGCCGCGCTCGTCTGGCGCGCGTGCATCCGCCGCTACCGTTCCACCGGGAGCTGATTGCCGTGACCGATCCGATCATCCTCGCCGAGGGCCTGACCAAGACGTTCGACTCCCGCGCCCGGACGGGCCGGTTCAAACGCGAGCGCACCGCGTTCACCGCCGTCGACGGCATCGACCTGCGGGTCGCGCGCGGCGAGCTGGTGGGCTACATCGGGCCCAACGGGGCGGGCAAGAGCACGACCATCAAGATGCTGACGGGCATCCTGACGCCGAGCTCCGGATACCTGCGGGTGGCCGGCTACGAGCCGCAGCGCGACCGGGTCAGGCTGGCCCGGCGCATCGGCGTCGTGTTCGGGCAGCGCACCACGCTGTGGTGGGACCTGCCGCTGGCCGACTCGTTCACGCTGCTGCAGCGGCTCTACCGGATCCCGCCGCGGCGCTTCGCCGAGAACCTCGACTTCTACGTCGAGGAGCTCGGGCTCTCCGAATTCCTGGACCGGCCGGTGCGCCAGCTCAGCCTCGGCCAGCGGATGCGCGGGGACCTGACCGCGGCGCTGCTGCACGATCCGGCCGTGGTCTACCTGGACGAACCGACCATCGGCCTCGACGTGGTCTCCAAGCACGCGGTGCGCGGCTTCCTGCGCGAGCTCAACCGGCGCACCGGCACCACGATCCTGCTCACCACGCACGACGTCGACGACATCGAACGTCTGTGCTCGCGGGTGGTGGCGATCGACCACGGCCGGGTGACCTACGACGGCTCGCTCGAGGAGCTGCGGGCCGACCGCGACCTGGAGACCGTGGTCCGCGAGCTGTACACCGGAAGATCGTTGGTTGATACAACAGAGTGATTTCCGCGCGAGCCTCCGCGGCCGCATCACCCGCACGAGTGAGGATGAACCAGAGCCGAGACGATAAAGCGGAGGTGTCCGGATGAGCGGCGCGGCCAAGGCGAGGAACAAGAGCAGGCCGAGGCGCGGCCCGGGCCCGGTGCGCGGCGGCGACGAGGCCGCGGTCCCGTCGCCCGCCGCGCCGGCCCCGGCGTCGTACCCGTACGAGATCGGCGGCGCGGTGCCCGCGCAGCGGGCGGTGCCCGGCCAGGAGCCGGCGCACCTGCACGCCGTGCCGTCGGCCGAGCGCGGCCCGGCGGGCGGCGTCGGCGGCGAGCCGCACCAGGACGGCGCGTTCGCCCGCGGCTACCCGGCCCCGGCCGACGCGGTGCGCTGCGCCATGCTCGGCAGCCCGCCCACCTTCTGGTTCGACGGCGACGCCGGCCGGCTCACCATCGCGGTCGAGTCGGGCCGGCTGGTGGCCCGCGGGGTGATGCACATCGGCGAGGACCTCGCCCAGGTGGTGGCCGCGGTGCTGCTCAACCACGACGGCGAGGCCGCCGACGCGGTCGCGCCGGTGCGCGCCGCCCTGGCGGAACTGGCCGCCATCGCAGGGCACGGCGAGGCCGAGGTCACGGTGGACCTGTCCGGGACCAGCCCGCGCCTCGGCTGGCTCTCCCACTTCGACCCGGCGCCGTGGGTGACCTGGCACGACTGGTGGGCCGCGTTCGCGGCCTCGCCGGCCAAGCGCACCGCGGCCGCGGTGGCCACCGCCGCGGGCGACGAGGTGGACGACTGCTTCCGGCGCCAGGGGCTGCGCGTGGTGCGCTGCGCCGAACCCGGCTGCGCCGCGCCGCTCACCGACCGGCACCCGAACTGGCCGGGCGTGTGGAGCACGGCGGGTGGTGCGCGGGGACCGGTGTGCACCGTCCCCGCCGCGGGCCGGTCGTGGCCCGCCGGGCTGCTCACCGCCGTGCCGCACCGGATTGCGGAAGGGTAACGATTCCCCGGGGGGCGCGGGAACGGAATGCGGTCCACCCGAAACTTGGTTAGTTTACATTGGCTAAGTAGTTTTTCGGGTAAGGAACAGTCATGTCCAGCGATGGTTCGATATCCACGGCGGGCGCCGCCTCCGTCGCCTCCGGATCCAGGCTCGGCCACTTCCGGCACGCGATGAGCGCCGGGCCAGAGCATTCGCACTACAAATGGGTGGCGCTGACCAACACCACCGTCGGCATGCTGCTCGCCACGATCAACAGCTCCATCGTGCTGATCTCGCTGCCCGCGATCTTCAACGGCATCAAGCTCAACCCGTTGGAGACCTCGAACACCAGCTACCTGCTGTGGATGCTGATGGGCTACATGCTCGTCACCGCGGTGCTGGTGGTCACCCTCGGCCGGCTCGGCGACATGTACGGCCGGGTCAAGCTCTACAACATGGGCTTCGCCATCTTCGCGGTCTGCTCGGTGATCCTCTCGCTCGATCCGTTCACCGGCGGCAAGGGCGCGGTCTGGCTGATCGGCTGGCGCGTGGTCCAGGCGGTCGGCGGCTCCATGCTGATGGCCAACTCGGCCGCCATCATCACCGACGCGTTCCCGGCCGAGGAGCGCGGCATGGCGCTCGGCATCAACATCGTCGCCGCGCTCGCAGGCTCCTTCATCGGCCTGGTGCTCGGCGGCGCGCTCGCCTCCTGGGACTGGCGCTCCATCTTCTGGGTGAACGTGCCCGTCGGCGTGCTGGGCACGCTCTGGGCATACAAGTCGCTGCACGAGACCGGTGTGAAGCGCAAGGGCAAGATCGACTGGTGGGGCAACCTGACCTTCGCCCTCGGCCTGACCGCGATGCTGGCCGCGATCACCTACGGCATCCAGCCCTACGGCGGCCACACCATGGGGTGGACCAACCCGTGGATCCTCGCCGGACTGGTCGGCGGCGCCGTGCTGCTGGTGCTGTTCCTGATCATCGAGTCGCGCATCGCGGAGCCGATGTTCCAGCTGAGCCTGTTCCGCAACGTGGTCTTCTCCAGCGGCAACGCGGCCTCGTTCCTGATGTCCATATCGCGCGGCGGCCTGCAGTTCATGCTGATCATCTGGCTGCAGGGCATCTGGCTGCCGCTGCACGGCTACGACTACGCGGACACGCCGCTGTGGGCCGGCATCTACATGGTTCCGCTGACCGTGGGCTTCCTGGTCGCCGGGCCGGTCTCCGGCAAGCTCTCCGACAGGTTCGGGCACCGCACGTTCGCCTTCTCGGGACTGCTGGTGATGGCGGCGACCTTCGGCGGGATGCTCCTGCTGCCGGAGAACTTCGCCTATCCGCTGTTCGCGCTGCTGATCTTCCTCAACGGCGTCGGCGGCGGCCTGTTCTCCGCGCCGAACACCTCGTCGATCATGTCCAGCGTCGGCGCGAACCAGCGCGGCGCGGCGTCCGGCATGCGCTCGACGTTCATGAACGCGGGCATGGTCTTCTCCATCGGCCTGTTCTTCTCGCTGATGGTCATCGGCCTGGCCAGCCAGCTGCCGAGCACCATGAGCGCGGGCCTGATCGCACAGCACGTGCCGGCGAACGTCGCGCACCAGGTCGCCACGATCCCGCCGGTCGGCGTGCTGTTCGCCGCGTTCCTCGGCTACAACCCGATGCAGCAGCTGCTGGGCACGCACGTGCTCTCCAGCCTGCCGGCGCAGAACGCTGCGACCCTGACCGGCCGCGACTTCTTCCCGAACCTTATCGCCGGCCCGTTCCACCACGGCCTGATCATCGTGTTCTGGCTCGCCATCGGGATGAGCCTGGTCGGCGCCGTCGCCAGCCTCGCGCGCTCGAGCAAGGCCCCGATCGAGGCGACCCCGGCGCGGCCGCGGCAGGAGGACGCCAAGCCGTCGAAGGCCGCTGCAGACGCCTGATCCGCCTGAGCCCACCGCTCGCCCGCCCCGTCGCCTCACCGCGGCGGGGCGGTGTCGTTTTCAGGCCATGGCGCCGGCGTGCCTGGATGCCTGCCCCCTGATTCGTCCTACGCCGTGCGCAGCTGCTCGCAGGCCATCAGTATCAGTCCGACCAGCTCCTCGAACCGGCGATGCAGCAGCACGTTCGCCTGCGCCGCAGCCGAGGGCCGCGTGGAAGTCCCGGTGGAGACGTACCCGCTGCGCGAGGTGGCGCAAGCATGGGCGGCCAAGGCGGACGGCGGCAAGCGCGTCGTGGTGACGGCGTAGAGAGTACTCTGACAAGTAAGACTTCAAGGGGTAGGGGAAGCATGGACCACAACCGGTTCACCATCGGCCTGACGCTGTTTCTGGCCGGGCTCGTGTGGAACATCTACTACTCGGTGCTGACCTTCCGTCAGCCCTTCGACTCGCCCTACGACCTCTTTCTCTACGCCGGCGGTGTGATCATCACTGTGGGCCTGCTGACCATGGTGCTCGCCTTCCCAAGCCGCGGCCAACGCCGCTGACCCCCGGCTGTCGTTTTTCGCACCAGCCAGGTCCGGCCCGCCAGGGGCGCGGCGATGGGCTGGACGGTCTCAGTTTCAAGCTGAAAGCGCCTCCGGCGGGCCGCTCCTCCAAGAGATCCACGGGACCGGCTGCGGTTGGCGGGGTGGTGTGCGTGGGTGGGGTGCGGTGTGGTTCTCTCGGCGTCGGCCCACCTGAGGCAATCAGGAACCGGCGGGAGGGTAAACCGGCGGGCGGTACCGCCGGCTGAAGCAGTATTTTGCATTCGCCGGTTGACCCTCCCGCCGAACCCTGATCGTGCTGCGCATCGCCCGACGCCGAGAGAACCACCCCTCAGGGAGCACCCTTGGGATGATCTCGGGTGGGGTAGGTTCGTCCGGTCTCGCGGTGAAATTTCGACGCTAGTGACGTTTCCGTGGGTGGTGTGCCGGTGGGTCCTTGATCGTTTTTTCGGGGCGTTCCGTCGGTGTCGTTCATCGAGTGTGCGGCGGCTGTCATGCCGAGCGCAGCGAGGTTGACCGCCGGTAAGCACTCGATACGATCGGGCGGCGGGATGCGCCGGGGCGGCTTATGCGCCGGGGCGGCCGGGCAGTGTGGGTGCGTAGCCGCCGAGGTTGAGCATGGCCAGGGCGATGAGGGCTTCGGGGTGGTGGAAGCCGAAGGCGGTACGGGTGATCAGGCGGATTTTCGTGTTGGTCGACTCGATCAGGGCGTTGGACAGGCCGTGGGTCAAGGTCGCGTCGATCTCGGCGCGGTATTGCTTGATCTTTCCAGCGAGGCGGGTGAACTCCGGGATCCGGCAGCGTGCAGCCCACGAGAGCCACCGCTCCAGTGCCGCCTTGCCTTCTTCGCCCTTGACCTTGAATACGTGGCGCAGGCCTTCTTTGAGCAGGTAGGCGCGGTAGAGGCGAGGGTCGGTCTTGGCGACCCACGCGATCTTGGCGTGTTGATGAGTGGTGAGGTTTTCCGGGTTCTTCCACAACGCGTAGCGGATGTGCTTGTAGGCCTTGGCGTTTCCGGTGGCCAACTGTCTCGTGCGGGCGGTGTCACGGGCGCGGCCTTGGGCGGCGTTCCACGCGTCGCGGCGCACCTGGTCGAGGGCGTCGGTGGCCCAGGCGACCACATGGAACGGGTCAGCGCACTGGACGGCGTTGGGCAGGTGCTTGGCGACGGCGCGCGCGATGTAGCGGGCCGCATCCGCGGAGACCAGGGCGACCTGGGCGCGGCGCTCGGGGCCG
>Ga0310811_10008204_pt1 | contig 13423 bp, 22 predicted proteins | sample YCmetagenome_FD_207642 | JGI IMG/M metagenome (GOLD analysis project Ga0310811, IMG submission 207642) | Soil microbial communities from experimental microcosm in Duke University, North Carolina, United States - YC | ecosystem: Engineered > Artificial ecosystem > Soil microcosm > Unclassified ... | reverse complement strand
GAGTTCGGTTGTTTAATAGTCGGTATCTCACTGATGTTCTGCATGTGCTAGCTTTGCTGCTGTGGCTTGCTTTAATCTTGGTGATCTGTCTCGAAGTTTGCTGGTGCGTCGATCCATGATTGACACCTGCATCTGACCACTCCCCTGCATTTCTATTACAGCACTCAACAGCCGTAGCAGCTGATATTTTTGCCGGCATTCTCCGAGTTGCACGGGTGTTGCAGATGTTTGTGCTGGGACCACGTCTGCTCCTTAGTGTTCGAGAATATCACACTAAAATCATGGCTAAGTCTGAAGGGGGAACTGGTATGAGTGCGATTGCTTTCGAGGCTGGATATGTACCGACTGATGGTGCCGGTGAAGTGTAACCGGACACAATTAAAATGATCAACGCTGTGTAATGTAGTTTATTATTGATGCATTAATGTCGTAGTCATAAGGGGATTGATATTATTTCGGCTCATCACAAAGCTATGAAGGGCGCCAGCGGACAAAATTTGTCCGAGTTTGATATCAACGCTTCCACTTTCCGGTGATCGCACACTTGTGCATATCCCTTCATAAGTAAAGCAAACAAGCCCACCATGCATTAGTGTTAATGATAGACAGTGGCACTGGACCATCAGACCTTCAGGGGTAGGATGTTAACAAGCAAAATGAACGAACTGACAACGACAGGAGGACGAACAGTAGCACAACATCTTCAAAACATACTTGCATCCCGAACCATGGAATGATATCGATTTCAAATGGCGCTATATGAGAAACAACACTGTCACTGGCACGAGTGTTGATCGGACAATCAGGTCGTTGATCAATGCGGAAAGACCAGAAGAGAAGTGCAAGGCCCATGTACATTGAGTTCTCTGCAAGATGCCTGCCGGGACACACCTTCATTCAAACACAAGTGAATGAACTTCGTTATATCTTGACATAACTGTCGGAACTACTTACCGTCTATCAAAGCCAAAGGTCAAAGACTTCATACCGTCTTAAAGGCGGCCTTTGGGATCAAACCAGCGTGGAGGATCGAATTTTTCAGGATCCGGAAAGGCAATTGGATCGCGACAAATTGCCCTGACAAATTCAGCTGACGAATGGATACATAGGAAGTGAAAGCTTACCAATGGCATCCGTAAATGGCTGCACCCTCGGGAATACGATATCCTTGTTGATTGTACATAATCATGTAAATAGAATAAGAACATAACATCGATCCAAGACACCGACCCAAATAATATCCCAGGTTGCGCGGTGAGGAAATCCTGAGGAATATGTCAGCATGCATGGATGCAACAAATTCACGGCTTACCTATGCTTGCTGTATCAGCTCCTGCGCCAAAGAGCATACCAGCGAGATAGGCCATCTCATCTGTCGCAAGTTGGTGGTGAAAGAGGGACCCGATTTGTTTTGTTCCTAAGTACAAGGGGAATACAAATGAAGTGCGCTCAAAAGAAAAAACCCTCACTATTTTGCTTTTGACGCGCCCTAACTAATGTCTGCATAGACTTAGTCAAGTAGCGCAAAAGAGGCACACGATCGACGAGATAAGCTCCCGGTCGTATCACAAGTTCAAAGTGATCGAGGACTTTACAAATACGGAAATTCTCGGGATCAGTGTAGGCAGTTGGTGTAGACTTCCTATAAGTCACCCGAAGAATGACGGATGCTGAATACCTTCAACTCGAGGTAACATATCTATGCAAGGATCACAAAAGAACATACCGCGCTGTATGCTTCTGGTGGTTCTTAGGATCATTCAGGATGTCTAATACAAACTTCCTTGCGTTATCGTGCTGCATATCATTGTAGGCCTCTGCCGCCTTGGGCTGGAGATGGGTATGAACCGCTTTGCGGAGACGCCGAAATCGTTCTCTGGAACGAACCAAGACAACACACATCCCATTTGGGAGCATTTCTCCCGCAGCGATAGACGGAGGGCGATCTACCAGGGATCTACCTTCTGCCTCCATAACAGTTTTTGTGATTGCCTGATGGATAGGTCAATATGTGAGAAACCCCGAGTATAGATAGATTTCACATAATTACTTGACTGCCTTCTCGGAACGATACCACAGGCCCATACTCCTCAACTAGTCAGCGCAAGAGCAATACTGAGTGGGCAGCCTACATCACTTTCACATATCAAAGATGTCATTTCCAAGACCCACCTGACAGAAGGCAAAGCGTTGCTCCAGAACCAGCGGGCGGGAGGTCCAGGTGGAAACGTTTTGTCATGTGCTAACGAGAATTTTTTGTACAGCACGGCAAGCACCGCTACGGATGCAACAACACCAGCAGCATAGTCGGCCGTAAGGAGGGTTCCTAGAATCATGATGTTAAATGGGCTGGAATATGACTAGAGTGGAAATCCAGTATGTACGTCTTATAACAGCTGCTGGTCAGCTGATCCCTAGATGTACAATGCGCAACGTGACTCGGATAATTCAAACTTCAATCTCTGTGCAAGAGCACCTGACTGATTTTACTGGGGATCAGGAGTCCATGGCTGACATCAGTGCAGAATTACCCCTTCCTTTCCAAACTATTGCTACAGCTTTTTCACATCTGAAAGAAGCTGTCCGAGTGGCATTGCAAACTCAACTTGGAGATGTAGCACGATTGGACGAGCAGATACAACACATCCTTCATCTAGCACCCACCCCGTGACAGAGTCGGTCGGTTTCTGGGTAAGGTTAAGGGCAATGCAAAGAACGATGCAAACAAGTTAAGGATCTCGGCGAGTCCAAGAACATGCGTTATGAGTATCCTGGAACACGGCTGAGATTAGCATAAGCGCTCGAAGGATTCCCCCAGCCATAGCCCTGTTCGCCCGAATCTCAATCATGAACGTGCTTCATCGGTCTCGGTAGGTTCTTATACTTGCCGTCCAAAGAATCGTAGGTGTCATTTCGTTAGTTGAATTGCCTCGGGCATGGCCCTCAGCGAAAACTGGTCCTGATGCGGCGGGTTGGTCGTGATGATGTAAGAGACAGCCCGGAACATCCCGATCAGGCGCTGAGAAATGTGAAAATGAAAGTTGCAAGGGAAAGTCGAAAGTCAACGCCGAAAGCCAAAGCCAAAGTCGAAAGCCAAAGTCAAGTCGAAGTCAAAACTCTTTAAATTTATGGAATCTTTATTTGGAGATGAAAGGTTTCAAGGAAAACCACGAAAACTTTTTGTCCGCCCAAGTCTTTCGGCTCACCACAAAGTTTACATAAGTGTCCAAACTCGGCGTAGCTACGCCTAGGGTTAGTCAAATTTGGGTTGACTGCTTCAAGTTCATGTGTTCAAGGCCAGTTCACCGGCATGTCTTCAAGTTATCTAGAAGTCGACATTTCTCTACTTGCCGTGTTTTCCAATCTTTGAAAGACGCTAGCGCAGACCCCAAAGCCTATTCAAAGACTCTTCTCTTGCCAAAAACCTCGTTTTCGCTTTGGGTAGACTCAGCAAAATCCGAGTCGTTGTTTAAAAAGAAGACTTGTGAAGAGCTATATCGATGGCAGGTGCGTTACTCAAACTCATTCATATTCCTTGTTAAATGCAACAGTATACAGGCTCAGAACTCACACCGACCACTCTTCGTTCTCCTCGACGGCCCTCCTTATGCGAATGGTCACCTTCACATGGGTACGCACGGAGCAATATATGAATATCTGCAATATTAACATTTCATTATTTTCAGGACATGCTTTAAATAAGATTATAAAGGATATCATTAACAGGTACCAAGTCTTGACAGGTCATCAAGTCCAGTAAGTTCTTCCTTCCTATGATTGATTAGTACCACTCATCCGTCGAAGCTACCACCCCGGCTGGGACTGTCATGGTTTACCTATCGAAAATAAGGCTTTACAGGAGTTAAAGGCGCGTAGTTCTTCCCTCCTAGCGATGTCATGTCGAACAAAGATGAAATTTAGAAGGATGCCCTTTCGTTACCCCCCAACGTCATACGCTCGGCAGCCAAAGCAACGGCAGAGCGCGAAATGAAGACGCAGCAGGAGGAATTCGAGCAGTTCTGCATAATGGCCGATTGGAGTCCCAAAACAACCTTCCGCACGCTTGGTACGACTTGAGACAGAAATATGGCTACATTTTGACTTACAGACCTGTTCCTCAAGACCATGACTATGAAATTCGTCAGCTTCAGGTATTTCAACGAATGGTTGAGCAAGGTATGCGATTTCTTGACTCCTGTCACTCGACTCTATTATTTATTTATACCACGTAGGTCTTATTTACCGGCACTACCGACCGGTACATTACTCTCCCTCATCGCATTCCGCTCTCGCAGAAGCGGAGCTCGTCTACAACGACGAACATGTCTCGCATTCAGCCTATGTGACCTTCCCGTTGGACTCACAGACTGCACTTGAAAACACTGCTCTCCGAGAAGTCTTAGCCAAAGAGCCTTTGGTAAGTTTGCTAGTGTGGACCACTACGCCTTGGACTCTAACAGCAAACATGGTATGGATTAGTTTTCTCAAATTCAACAGCCTCACAGATATCCTTCATTAGGGCATCGCCGTTCATCCCGAATTGACTTACAGTTTTGTGCGCTCGTCTGTTAAGGAGGGTGTTCTGGTTGTTGCCAAAGATCGTCTTGTTCCGCTGGAGCACACCATCGGACCCTACGAAGTTATCGCTGAAATGAAGGGCGCAGATTTGGTGGGCGCGCAATTCCAGTCCGTCTTCGCTCCCCTCCATCTGTCTGGTTCGATGAGCGCAAAGATCATTGCGGCATCTCATGTCACATCGGAGTCTGGATCTGGTCTGGTGCACTGTGCCCCTGCACATGGTGCAGAAGATTACCTGGCATTTCGAGCGCTAGGTCTTTTGCAAGGTCCTACGGATATTGTTTGTCACGTCGACGATGCTGGCAAATTTTCTCCTGATGTTGCTCATGTCGTAGGCGAAGAAGCTGCGCAAACACTAGTGGGACAAGAGGTACTCAAGGATGGGAGCAAGGCCATTGTCAAACTACTTGAGTCCACTGGGTCCCTTGTGAAAGTGCAGAGGATCAAGCATCGCTACCCGTATGATTGGAAGACTGGGGAACCTATCATTGTAACGTAAGTTGCGCCTGGCGAGAGATACCCACCTCGGTACTTACAGTCTTACAGGGCCACCTCGCAATGGTTTGCTAATCTGGATGGCATCAAGGATGATGCGCTTCACGCGCTGAAGGATGTACAGTTTTATCCGCCTTCGTGTATGTTTCTCTTCTGTCCTATTTGATTATATTCCGAGCTTGTTTGATCACAGCTCGCAATCGACTAGAGTCGTTCGTTCGTTCGCGTTCCGAATGGTGCATTTCTCGCCAGCGAGTGTGGGGTGTCCCGATCCCGGCTCTATACCACACCCCAACGGATACCGCTGTCCTCTCATCCGAATCCCTCACTCACATCTTACGCGTTGTGTCTGAGCGAGGCGTGAGTCATTGGTGGGAAGGTCCAGTCGAAGACTTCCTTACCCCCGAGCTACTCGCCCAATTTGAAGGTGGTCCTGAGGCTTGGCGCAAAGGCACGGACACGATGGACGTCTGGTTTGATAGCGGGTCAAATTGGAGTACACTGAGCGCCCCCACAGGCGGAAGAAAACATCGGGCGGACGTATGTCTTGAGGGCACAGATCAGCATCGCGGGTGGTTCCAGAGTCAGCTGTTAACCTCGGTGGGCGTTAGCTCCGGACAAAATGCTGCAAGGCCGGTGAGCCCATACGGAACGCTGATTACACATGGTATGGTACTTGATGAGGCGGGCAAGAAGATGAGTAAATCCCTCGGAAATATCGTCAGCCCGATGACCATCATCCACGGGGGCAAGGTCAGTCATCGCCTATTTTGCGCGTACAGTCCGCTGAAGTTTTGCGATTGACAGGATAAGAAGAAAGAACCTGCGTACGGTGCCGATGTCCTTCGCTTATGGGTGGCAACTGTCGAGTATTGGCGAGATATGTCCATTGGACCCACAGTTCTTGCACAGTGTGCGGAATCCATGAGGAAGATCCGTAATTCTGCTCGGTTTATTCTTGGAAATATTGGTACAATTACTGAGCGAAAGCACTTTGTTCCGGTTGAACGCAACGAACTGGGTTTGGTTAGTCCACGCATTTAATTGATGTCTCATGCCAAAGTTGATTATTGTGACAGGCGGAGCGCTTTGTGATGAACGAGCTTTACAAGCTTGATCAAATTGCTACGGAGGGATATGCAAACTACAATTTCCCGAAAGGTGAGAGCTCATCCTGTTCATGGAAATTATAAGCTTAGACTCTCCGCGCTAGTCATGAATTCCTTGACCAACTTTGCAAACATCACGTTGTCATCGCTCTACTTTGACATCACGAAGGACTGCCTCTATGCCAATGACATTCAAAGTGTTGAGAGACGGGCAGTTGTGACTACCCTTGCCAAAGTGAGCGTTATCCGGGGAGAATATACGTTTGACTGATGTCCCTACCAGGTCCTCGATTCTATGACCTCCGTAATGGCCCCCGTGCTCCCTTACCTAGCAGAGGAAATCCACAGTACTCTCCATGAAGGTGACGAAGCTGTGTCCCAGGTATCTGTCTTTGCAAAGAAGTGGACTCCTGTCGTGAGTATTGATGTCGCAGCTGCATGTACTCTCCCTGATATTTTCTTGAACCGCATAGAGCGCTGAGTGGAATGATCCGCATGCCGAACAAGACATGGCTAGTTTACTGAGGATGCGCAGCGTCGTGCTATCTCTTTTGGAAAAGGCTCGAGGGGACAAGTAAGTGCCAATTATTTTTACGTCCTAGTCCGAACGTGACTCGGTGTAGGCATCTGAAGAGTTCTCTCGAAGCTGAGGTAGATATTATCTTGCCCAATGATATATCCGTGCGACCGTATCTGTTACAGTTGATCGAACGCGAAGGTGAACAGTTTGATCTTCCCGCTTTTCGTAACTGAACGGTAGTTGTATGCAGAGACGTTCCTGAAGACGCTTTTCATCGTTTCTGATGCCAACATCACGGACGAAGGCTCTCTCGGCACTAGTTCATTCGCGTGGTCCTATGTCTCTTCGATGGATATACCCGGTATGTTCTATGTTTTCGACAGCTGTTTAATTCGTCTCATTCCTTCTGCGTAGGTTCGGACTTGGAGCTGGCCATTCGCATTAGACCTGCATCCTCAAGTAAGTGCCCACGGTGCTGGACGTATACTCGTGAAGAGGAGCATGATTTATGTGCCCGCTGCGAGGATGTTGTTCGACCTGCGGATTAGATTGTTAGCGAAGATATCATACACACGTATATACACTATGACCCTAAATAATACTCCATCAGTCCCACCTCCTCCACTTGTTCAAGCTTGACTAGCGTACGTTCTGTGAGAACACCACGACATTGGGTGCATGCGGCAGCATCTTATATGCCAAATCAAGGCTCGGTGCTCGGCGTTCAGGAGAGTTTATGAAACATCGTCATTTGCTCACGCCATAAAACAGCCCAGCACTTATAGTATCTATCCACTGCGATATCTATCCCAATATTTTCAGCCAACCATGGTCAAGGCTTTAATCCTCATTGCAGATGGAACGGAAGAAATGGAGTTGTAAGTTACGTCTAGATTCTGTATGCATCCCCTAATCAATGCGCTAATGATTGCTCGGGTGCACATATAGCACGATCGCATACGACACGCTTGTCCGCGCAGGAATAGAATGCACATCTGCTTTTGTCCCTAGGGGTCTCTCACCATACGGATCTTCTGATACAAGCCCTCCGCTTGCAGTTTGCTCGAGACAAGTGAAGATCCTCCCTGATGTCACCCTCGATCCACTTGCTGCCGGTCCGGTGGGCATTTTCATCTGCTTTGAAGTGTGTCCGAGGTCAAGCTCATGGTATCTTACTTCTTCAGGAAAAGTACGATGCCCTCGTCATCCCCGGTGGTATGGGAGGTGCTGTGACGATGGCAGGATCAACAGAGGTGCAAAACCTTGTTCGTTCTTACTACAACCATCCAGAGAAGCGAATTATTGGCATGATATGCGCAGGTATGATCTAATTTGATCGTATTCGTGATCTATGAAGCGTATGTACGTTTTGCAAGGTTCCAAGGTCGCGATCACAGCAAAGCTTCCTGGTCAACCGATCACGTCGCACCCATCTGTCAAGAGCGAGTTCCCAGACTGTGAGTCGTGGCGAAATTGACGGGAATTATCGGTGTAGCTTCTCTGTTGTGCTAGATTTTGATTACAAGGAGCAAAACGTGGTCATATCAGATGCCGTCCCAGGCAAGGCGACGCTCGTCACGAGGTGAGTCAGTATCGCGGTTTGTTAGTTAACGACCCTGCTGACCTTGATCTCCAGCCGCGGACCAGGTAAGCTGCACTCACTTTGTGTGTTCGTTGTCTCTTCACTGTCGCTGAATAGGAACTGCGTTTCCTTTCGTATTTACGCTGATCGAGCTCTTGTGCGGGAAGGAAAAACGCGACGAAGTCGTAGGACCTATGATCTTCCCTTCTGGCACAGTGACTGGGTATCCGTTCTGAATGGACTCCCGAATCTGATGAGCCAAACTCCAGTTGGTAGCGTAACTTGCTATTTTGAACAAGTACTTTGACGAAGTCATCCTGCGAGCTGACATATAAGGATCTGGCCCTAATTCGACTACCATAGCGTTTGTTCAATTTATGAGCTGTCGAAGGTTGTGGAAGACTTGGAAGTTTGTAGTACCGACGCGTAAGTTACGTAGTCGCTTGAGAGTGTTGAAGAGGCGATTAAGGCGCATTTCTTACTTCTCATCCTCCGCGAATTTTTTCTGCTTGTCGCATGCGAGCTCTCTTGCACGCTGTGCGGCGAATCCATGAACTTTCCTGTGGGATAAAAGTTGTCCGGGGTGACTTGCATCTGACTCGGATAACGTATGGGCCCAATTTTATCGAGTCATACCGAAACCGCGTTTTGGTCAAAAGGCCCTTAACCACCATTTCTCGATATACCACATCTACAACTATGACCTCTTTAGAATCTGTAGCCCAGTCCCTTGCTGGGCTGTCAATCACCCCATCTGCCAGCATCACGCATGCTGAAACAAATTCCCCGGCATCTTGGCGAGAAACGCTGCTTGCGACCTCATCTGCGCCTAAATCATTCGAGCTGATCAAAACGCTCGTCTACAAGCCGAAGACTGCAAAAACTGCGATTCCGGTTCCTGTTGTCGTCATTGCCCGCGAAGAGACCGAGACGAGCTCATCGGCGCTCGGTAAGAAGCTTAACCTGAAGGAGCTGAGGTTGGCGTCAGAGGATCTGCTTGCTGAATTTTTCGCGCTCGATAAGAACTCTTGTACGTTCTTTCTTATGACGCGGTGTAACTAATGTGATTTACATGGACGATCAGTGTCGCTACTTTCATTGACTAGCGAGACGTTCCCAAAAGTTGTCACTGTGATCGATGCATCGATCGCGTCCTCCTCATCAACATTTGCGTTGCACGCACTATCTTCGAGTGCAACCGTCTTCCTTTCTGGACAGAATATCCTGTCTTACCTCCAAAAACTCGAGACTGAGGACTTGAAAGTCCAAGAAATCGACTTCGCTTCCCTCAAGTCTGATGTTGCTGCAACTCCTTCAAAACCTGCTGCAAAAGAGAAAGAGGTCGCGAAAATCGATGGCGCCGTTCAGATCGCCATCGGTGTCAAGAAGGAAGTTGATTTCTCTGCGTGGTATCAGAGCGTAGGTTCCTTTATCCAGTTGCCCTGATCTAGGACTTATTTGTGTGTTTTAGGTCTTAATTAAAGCAGAAATGCTCGAGTACTACAGTGTTAGTGGATGCTATATCTTGAGGCCGTGGTCGTATAGTATCTGGGAGGAGATCCAAGGTATGATAACTAGTTCTCAACCGATCCTGAATATTAAGGCGTGTTATAGACTGGTTCAACAAGAAAATCAAGGCAATGGGCGTTCAGAATGTATACTTCCCTATGCTTGTGTCACAAAAGGTGCTCGAACGTGAGAAGGACCACATTGAGGGTTTCTCTCCGGAAGTTGCATGGGTCACAAGAGCGTAGGTGCATAACGAAGCGAATGGACTCTATATTGATAATGTGACAGTGGGAGTTCTGACCTTGATGAGCCGGTAGCCATTCGCCCGACATCTGAGACTGTTATGTATCCTTGTAAGGCAATTTCTATTGTCATAGAGAGGGCAACTTATTCATTGCTCGCAGACTATGCCAAATGGATCAAGAGTCATCGAGATTTGCCACTGAAATTGAACCAATGGAACAACGTCGTTCGATGGGAGTTCAAACATCCGCGTTAGTCCTTGTGCTTGAACACTGTTGATTGATGGTTTATTATTTTATTCAGAACCGTTCCTCCGTACTCGGGAGTTCTTGTGGCAAGAGGGCCATACTGCTCACCTTACCAAGGCCGAGGCTGATAAGGAAGTCCGGGAGATCCTCGACTTGTACCGCCGCGTGTACGAGGAACTCCTTGCTGTCCCTGTCATTCCTGGCATCAAGTCCGAGAAGGAGAAATTCGCTGGTGCCCTCTATACCACCACGATTGAAGGTTTTGTTCCTTCCTCGGGCCGTGGTATTCAGGCTGCTACCTCGCATTGCTTGGGCCAGAACTTTTCGCGCCCGGAAATGTTTAACATCGTGGTCGAGGATCCGAATGATCCCTCTGGCCAAGGCAAGACCTTTGCATGGCAAAACTCGTGGGGATTGTCGACCCGGACAATCGGTGTTATGACTATGGTACACGGTGACAACCAAGGGTTGGTTCTTCCTCCGCGAGTTGCATCTATCCAGGCTGTCGTAGTTCCGTGTGGTGTCACAGCAAAGACAAGTGACGAAGACAGAGCTAAGATCAACAACGCCTGCGATGACCTCGCAAAATCTCTGATAGATGGGGGTGTTCGGGCTAGGGCGGATCTCAGGGAGGGCTATACCCCCGGATACAAGTTCAATGACTGGGAACAAAAGGCATGTTCTCTATCGTCGGCCGCCGCCGCTTGCCTCTGATGTGTTGTCCATTGCATGAACAGGGTGTCCCCCTTCGTCTAGAGATAGGTCCTAATGACCTAGCGAAGCAGCAGACGCTGTCCGTGCGCCGTGATACTGGTGCAAAGATCCCCGTTGCTCTCGCCGACCTTGCCACCACAATCCCGAAGATGCTCGAGACTATCCAGAACGATATGTTCCAGCGTGCTCTCGCTGAGTACAATGCGCATGTTAAAGAAGTTACACGATGGGAAGACTTTGTCCCCACACTGGACAGCAAGTGCATAGCTGTCATTCCGTGGTGCGAGCGTGAAGCATGTGAAGATGACATCAAGGAGCGAAGCGGCAGAGCGTGAGTGTTTTATGCAGTCTTTGATCTGGACACCTATGTTTTTGATCCTCGGGAACCCCGGGGATTCAAACGGCATCTAACATCCTATTTCTGAACAGTGCAGAACAGCAGGACGAGCGTGCCCCATCCGCTGGTGCCAAATCCCTTGCTATTCCGTTCGAGCAGGAACGTTGGTCTCCTATCAAACTGGGAGAAACGAAGTGCGTTGGCTGTGGACAGGAAGCAAAGCGTTGGACCATGTTTGGGAGATCCTATTAGAATGCCTTACATAGTGTTCTATCGTTCGAGAATAAAATTACATGAAGGGGTTTCTCTGTTCTTTCATTTCTTACAGACAACTAATATACACGTATCATATATAGCTGGCGGTTACACATGGCCTCGTTCAGTCTTGGCGCGTTACTAAGTCACTTGACATGCCAAGACATTGAAAACCAGAATCGGAACTAATTTCCTAAATTCTCTGCATACTACTACTAGTAGTAAGCCACAGCCTGAGTACTGATTGTCTTGCCCTCGTGATACAACACGGGGCAAGAGTCACCGTGTAGGCCACGCATTAGCGATTGCCTGAGATCTTCCTGTCAATGTGCCTTTCTTTTGCTATCTTTCCCCGCTCTTCGGACGCCTAAGAGCTTCCAAACCAATGCGGCCAAGGGTTTCGTAACGTTTGACGGTATCTGTAAGTCGTAGCCTCCTGCCACGGGCGGCGAAGACGTACTAATAACCGCGACAGCTGGCATGAACGTCGCACTTACAGACACAAACTAGTTCCGTGAGTAGTCTATAAACAAGCCTTTTCATGCTTACAATCAAGAGATGGCCTAGTATGCATACTAGGAACTTTGAGATAGGCGGCCAGGCCGCTAATCCACATGTCAAACCTCATGGACAGATATCGTGTCAAATATGAAATTCTTATTGTGCATGGGAAGCCAGCGCTCGATTTTGCAACAGCACTGAAAGGGTAAATTTCAACCAAAAAGTCCAAGTTCCGAAATGAACTAGTGATACCGTGATGTGAGTATCAACAGCCAGCACGTACTATGGGGCTAAATTTGTTACACTCGCTTGCATTCCATGGGTCTGGAATCACCAGGGCATCATATTTCCATTTCATTACATCAAAATTCGCTAGCTGTTACAATGTTTGGCTGCCCCGCATTCTCCGCATCTCATTGCATACGGTAAACCCTCAGGCTGGTTGGACTACATTCAGTTTACTTACGCGATTACAGAGAGGTCCTATGCCGTATGGTATTTCGTTGTTCGCTTGGCCAGATCGGTACATCAAGCGCCAGTCTTATTGAGTTCACGCTTGATGCCGGGTTACCCACTCAACAAGTGACTCCAAGTTTGATGGCGTCACCATTATAATAATGTTTATTACGGTCCCATGACACACTTACGCGCGCGTTCCAATTTTGTCGTTCAATTTGAGTTCCACAAGTTCCATGCGGTCGGTGCCTGACACTGAATAAAATGCGTCGACCCGACGACATATTGTACTCCAACCCTTCACCTGTTCCCTCCCCCCCTCTCGTCAACATGGGCAAAGGTGTAAGTTGCACTTTGTTTTGAACCCTTAGTTGTTGTGCTTAATGTGTTCAACAGTACAACGCGCGTATCGCCTCGAATCCAGTGAGTGATCATAAGCTCTTACTACAAGCGTTCATACTTGGATGGGATCCTGATATTCATCTGATAGTACATCGTCGGTACATTCGCATGTATCGGTGGAGGTCTCTTCGGTCTGGACATATCTTCCATGTCCGCAGCATTGAACGTGAGTCCATCATGATGATTATTGTCATTTCGACGATGCTGATGTATTATGTTAACCCCGCGCAGAACCCCGCGTACACGAACACTTTCAACAACGTGCGTTTAATTTCTTAATATGCTCTTGTGTGTGATTCACGAGATTTTCGTGCAGCCCACTGCCAATGCACAAGGTGCCATTGTCGCTTCTATGCCCGCTGGCTCCTTGATTGGAGCCCTTTCTGTTACCTATCTTGGTGATAAGCTTGGGCGCAAAAAGACGATCATCTTCGCTGCCCTTTTCTGGGTCATCGGTTCTATTCTTCAGTGCGC
>Ga0310811_10008203_pt1 | contig 13423 bp, 11 predicted proteins | sample YCmetagenome_FD_207642 | JGI IMG/M metagenome (GOLD analysis project Ga0310811, IMG submission 207642) | Soil microbial communities from experimental microcosm in Duke University, North Carolina, United States - YC | ecosystem: Engineered > Artificial ecosystem > Soil microcosm > Unclassified ... | reverse complement strand
AACACTGGGCTCCGTCATCAGGATTTTGATGATAATCAAGTTAGCGATTTCCATCGCGCAGCTGTTTCAGCGCTGATGGGAGTATGTCGGGGATAGCAGCCCCCGACAAATTTACAAGATTATTGATACTTAGAAAAAAAAATTGCTATTTCTCCTCACTCCCTTTCAACGTCCTTGCGGGGTTCGCCCGCGCCGCTTGATGGACTGAACACAGACCGTGCACAAGGCCACGCCAATGGCAAACGCCCCGGCCGCCACAAAGACCCACCAGGTGATACACGCGGCGTTCGGTTTCGGATAAATAAAAAAGGCCTCTTGGAGCGAGACCTTTTGAGCGGAAGACGAGGTTCGAACCCGCGACCTACAGCTTGGGAAGCTGTCGCTCTACCAACTGAGCTACTTCCGCGAATTTCCCGGTTTATAACCGGGGGAGGCAAATGTAAGGGGTCGCCGCCGTCCGATAAAAAATATTTTTACTTGTTTGTTTCGGCAGACTTTAAATACCGTCCCGCCAACCAGCTATCTTTCAGCGGGATAAGCCATTTGGACTCCAATTCTGCTTTAGTTGTAACCGTATTGTTGAAATAGGGCGTTTCCGGGGTGATCAACCCGTTCTCCAGCGCATAGGGCAGCTGCGAAAGAGGGACCATCTCCACCTTCTCCTTCGGGCGGAACGCCAGCATGAGCCGGTCGAACATCGGCACGCCAAACCGCTGCTCGATCTCTTTGATCAGCCGCACGCTGCTGTCCGTACTACAGCCGCTGACGCCCGTTGCCGTCTCGTCGGCCATCAGGACGATGAATTGACCATAGAACAGGTTGGCGTAGCCCTTCACCGGGGTGCCATGCGATCTCCAATCGGCGGTGAAGGCTTCGAGCATTTTCTCGATCTCCAGCGCCTCGGAGAGAAAGAACAGGCGCGGGCTCTGATATATCCAGACCCGGGACTCCGGTGCGAAGTCTGCGGGCATTAATTCGGAATGGTGTGCGTTCATGGGGCAAAATTAAGCTATTCCATAGAAGCCGCAACCAGCTCGGCCACATCCATCACCTTTACCGCTTCCTCCTTTTCCGCATGCTTGACCCCATCGGTGAGCATCGTGTTGCAGAAAGGGCAGCCCGCTGCAACCACTCCGGCCCCCGTTCCGATCGCTTCGTCGCTGCGTTCGAAATTCACCCGGTTCTGTCCCTTTTCCTCCTCTTTGAACATCTGGGCTCCGCCGGCGCCACAGCAAAGCCCCTTGCTGCGGCAGCGCTTCATCTCCACCAGCTCGGCCTCCAACGCCTCCAGCACCTTCCGCGGCGCCTCATAAATGTCATTGGCCCGGCCCAGGTAGCAACTGTCGTGGAAGGTAATGCGTTTTCCTTTATACGGACCTCCTTCCTTCAGCCGGATCCTCCCTTCGTCGATCAGCTGTTGAAGGAATACGGTATGATGGATGACCTCGTAGCGGCCTCCCAGTTCGGGGTATTCGTTGCTGAGAATATTAAAACAGTGGGGACAGGTGGCGACGATCTTTTTCACGCCATAGCCGTTCAACACCTGGATATTCTGATAGGCCATCATCTGGAAGAGGAACTCATTTCCCGCTCTGCGGGCCGGGTCCCCGGTACACAGCTCCTCTTTTCCAAGTATGGCGAAGGACACGCCTACCTTCGTAAGGATGGTGGCAAAGGCCCTTGTGATCTTCTGCGCCCGCTGATCGTAGCTTCCCGAACAGCCGACCCAGAAGAGGATCTCCGGACTTTCACCCTTGGCCATAAATTCCGCCATCGTAGGTACCTGCATACCGTTTATTTTTTCCGTAAATCTATAGTATTATGGTAACTTTAGACGTTTTTTGGCGCACCTTTAACCGCTAAATAGTAATGTGATATGTCCGGCGATGAAAGCCTGTTATGGATAAAGAACTATGACCTCTGGTGCCAGCTGTCAGACGACGAATACAAGGAGCTGAAGGTCCAGCATTCCGTCATCGAGGTCCCAAAAGGGGAATACATCTATTTTGAGGCGTATAACCATAATAAGATCTATTTTGTAAAAGAAGGCACCATCAAGATCGGCTACATCGATGAGGAAGGTAATGAGAAGGTAAAGGAGATCATCCAGAAAGGGGAGCTCTTTGGCCAGTTCAGCCTCGAACGAAACAACCTCCATGGGGAGTTTGCCCAGGCCTACAAGAACGATGTCAGCATCTGCGCCTTTACCATCGACGATTTCGAACGGTTGCTGAAGAACAGGCCCGATCTGGCCCTCAAATACAGCAAACAGGTGGGCGCCAAACTGCGGACCATCGAGAACCGGCTTGTCAACCTCCTCAACAAGGACGTAAAGACCCGCCTCATCCACTTCCTCTGGCAGCTCGTTGAGCAAAACCTCGGCGAGAACACCGCCGAAGGCTTCTGTATCCCGAATTTTCTGACCCACGAGGACATCGCCAGCCTTATCGGCAGCAGCCGCCAGACGGTAACGACCATGATCAACGAGCTGGAGACCGAAGGCATCCTTTCGTACAACCGCCAGGAGATCTGTTTCCTGGATGTAAAAAAACTACAAAAGCGCGTCCAGGCATGAAGCATATCCTCGTAGCCCTGTTCTCTCTTTCCGTTTCGACCCACCTTCTCGCCCAGGATTACAAACCCACCGACCCCGGATCGACCATTGAGTTCGTGATAAAGAATTTCGGCATCAGTACAAAGGGCGCCTTCACCGGGCTCGACGGCAAGATCAGCTTTGATCCGAAGGACAACGGCAAGTCGGCCTTCGACGTCAGCATCGATGCAACTTCGGTCAACACCGACAACGAAATGCGGGACAACCATCTGAAGAAAGAATCCTATTTCGACGTGGAAAAATACCCGCGGATAAGGATGGTTTCGACCTCGATCACCGGCGATAACGGGCATTATACGTTCAATGGAAAGCTCACCCTGAAGGATAAGACAAAGGACATCTCCTTTCCGTTTATCGCCACCCCGATGGGCGAGGACTATATTTTCAAAGGCAGCTTTACCATCAACAGAAGGGATTTTGAGGTCGGCGGGGGAAGCACCATTTCCAACAATTGCACGGTAAACCTGACCGTGCTGGCAAAAAAGCAGTAGTTAGCTTTCTGTCCATTTATCCCGGTCATCCGGGCTGAATTTCCACGGAGCGAAATTATTTTCGATATTCCCGAACAACGTATTCCATTCCTGCGGCGCATTGCTGTCCTCCATGATCAGGGCGCGGCGCATCTCCACGATGATCTCCAGGGGGCTGATGCTCACGGGGCATTCCATGACACAGGCGTTGCAGGTAGTACAGGCGCGAAGCTCTTCCACGGTGATATAGCTGAGGAGGCTTTTACCATCGTCGGCAAAGCTCCCGTTGGCGTCGATATTCCGGCCCACCTCTTCCAGGCGGTCGCGGGTGCTCATCATGATCTTGCGCGGTGACAGGACCTTGCCCGTGAGATTGGCGGGGCAGGCTGCGGAGCAACGCCCGCATTCCGTGCAGGAATAGGCGTCCAGCAGGTTGCGCCAGGAGAGATCAAAGACGTCCTTGGCGCCGAATCGAGGTGGGGGAGGAATAGAGCCATCGGCAGGCGCCGGGGGGGCCGTTTCGGGCTGCATGGCATATAGAACTTCCTGTTGGATGGCGGGCATGTTCCGCAGCTTGCCTTCAGGCTCCAGCCGTGCATAGTATGCATTCGGAAAGGCAAGCAGGATGTGAAGATGCTTGGAATAAGGCAGGTAGTTGAGGAAAGCGAGGATACCGAGAATATGCAACCACCAGCAAACGCGTTCAACGGCCACCAGGGAGCCGCTGCTCAAGCCGTTCAAAAGGGGGTGCAACCAATGCGAAAAAGCGAAATCCCCCGTCAGATGCGTTCCATAATGGCCGTAGCCACGGGCCTGCAGCAAGGTATCGGCGGCGTTCATCGTCAGGAAAAGGGTCATCAGGACGATCTCCGTCAGCAGGATATAGTTGGCATCGCTCCGCGGCCAGCCGTCGAGGTCATGGCTGATGAACCGCCGCAGCTTGATGATATTCCGGCGGCAGAGGAAGACAAAACAGGAGAGGAACACGGCGACGGCCAGGAACTCAAAGCCGTTGATCAGCGCGGAATAAAGCGCTCCGCCAAATCCCGCAAAGACCCGGTGCGTCCCCAACAGCCCGTCCAGCGCGATCTCCAACACCTCGATATTGATGATGACAAACCCCACATACACGAAAAGGTGGAGCACCGCCACCAGCGGATTGCGGAACATCTTCTTCTGGCCAAAGGCCAGCAGCAGCACATTCTTCCAGCGCAGCGCCGGGTTGTCCGCAAACGATTCGTCCTTCCCCAGCAGGATATTCCGCCGGATCCGCCGGATCTTCCGTACAAACAAAGCAATGGCCACGACCAGGGCCACGATGAATGCGATCTGCTGGAAAAGGATCATAGGTGAAATTTAATGCGGGACTAAGATAAGTGATTTAGACAGAATCGCTAATTTGCCGGTGGAATGAAAAATTACATCCTCACGCAACCCGTGGCCGGGAAGAAGTTGCGGCGCATGGCCTACGAGATCCTCGAGAACAACGCCGATGAGCAGCAGCTCATCCTGGCGGGGATAAAGGAGAATGGCAGCGTCATCGCCCGCAATATCCAGCGCCACCTGCGGGACATCGCCGGCGATCGCCTGAAGACCCGTCTTATCGAGATCAGCCTCGACAAGAAGCGGCCCGGCCCCGTCACGCTCAGCGAAGTCCCGCCCTTCGACGACCAGGTGATCATCATCATCGACGACGTCGCGATGAGCGGCAAGACCCTGCTCTATGCCATGAAGCCGTTCCTCGAATTCCACCCCCGGAAGATCGAGTCCCTCGTCCTTGTCGAGCGAAGCCATAAGGCCTTCCCCGTACAGCCCGACTACAAGGGGCTTTCCCTGTCCACGACCCTGCAGGAGCACATCTACGTAGAGGTCGGCGGCGAGGAGGTCAAGGGGGCCTATCTGGAATAGTCGGGGAGGGGCACAGGTCCTTTGGCCAAATGTCCACATTCGTGGAAAATAAACGTTAAAAAAAGGCCCTACGGGCCGGGTTTTCAGGGTCAAAAGAGGTAAATTTGCCATCCCCCACGATCGTGGGGAGCAACATTGAATATGGAAGATAACAGCACTCCGCTTGAGACCAAGGATAATAATCGAATTGTCCCAGTAAACATCGAAGAGCAAATGAAAACGGCCTACATCGATTACTCGATGTCGGTCATCGTCGGGCGTGCCCTTCCCGATGTCCGGGATGGGCTGAAACCGGTCCATCGCCGTATCCTCTTTGGGATGAACGAGCTGGGCAACAACAGCAACAAACCTCATAAGAAGGCTGCCCGTATCGTCGGGGAAGTGATGGGTAAATATCACCCTCATGGCGACGCCTCCATCTTCGACGCCATGGTCCGCATGGCGCAGGAATGGAGCATGCGCTACCTGCTCGTCGACGGGCAGGGGAACTTCGGTAACCAGGATGGCGACGGTCCCGCGGCCATGCGGTACATCGAAGCAAGACTTCACCGCCAGGCAGAATATATGCTGGAAGACATCGAAAAGGAAACGGTGGACTTCCAGTTGAACTTCGACGACTCGCTTCAGGAACCCACCGTCCTGCCGACCCGTATCCCCCAGCTTTTGATGAACGGCTCGAGCGGCATCGCCGTCGGGATGGCCACCAATATGATGCCGCACAACCTCTCCGAGGTGATCGACGGCTGTATCGCCTATATCGACAAGCGCGACATCACCATCGAGGAGCTGATGCACCATATCAAGGCCCCCGATTTCCCCACCGGAGGGATCATCTACGGGATGGAAGGCGTCAAAGCCGCCATGCACTTTGGCCGTGGCCGTGTAGTACTCCGGGGCAAGATACAGATCGACACCAAGCCCAGCGGCCGGGAGCAGATCATCGTAACGGAAGTTCCCTACCAGGTCAACCGCGATGCGCTTTGCGACCGCATCGGTCAGCTGGTCAACGAGAAGATCATCGAAGGCATCGCGCATATCAATAACGAGTCCAACAAGCGGGAAGGCACCCGTATCGTCATCGACCTCAAACGCGACGCGGTAGCCAATATCGTCGTCAACCAGCTTTATAAGCACAGCGAGCTCCAAACCTCCTACGGCATCAACAACGTAGCGCTGGTCAAAGGCCGGCCCAGGACCCTGAACATCCGGGATATGATCTCGGAGTTCGTCGAGTTCCGGATGGATGTCGTCACCCGCCGGACCAAATTCGAGCTCCGGGAAGCCGAGAAGAAGGCGCATATCCTCCAGGGCTACCTGATCGCGCTGGACCACCTCGACGAGGTGATCTCGCTGATCCGTTCCTCCCGCACTCCCGAAGCGGCCAAGGAAGCGCTCATCGGCGCGGGCTGGGGCCTCGACGAGATCCAGGCAAAGGCCATCCTCGAGCTGCGTCTCCAGCGTCTCACCGGCATGGAACGCGAGAAGATCCGCGCCGAATACGATGATCTCATGAAGCTCATCACCTACCTCAAGGAGCTGCTGGCCGACGAAGGCAAGCGCTTCGAGGTGATCCGCAAGGAGCTGCTCGAAGTGAAAGAAAAGTTCGGTGACGCCCGCAAGACCGAGATCACCTACCTCGACAACGAGGTCAGCATAAAAGACCTTATCCGCGAAGAGGATGTCGTCATCACCATCTCTCACCTGGGCTACATCAAGCGTACCTCCGCCACCGAATACCGCCAGCAACGGCGCGGCGGCCGCGGCGCCATGGGCGGACGCACCCGGGAAGAGGACTATATCGAACATCTCTTCGTGGCCTCTACCCACCATACCATGCTTTTCTTCACCGAGAAAGGCCGCTGCTATTGGCTGAACGTCTACGAGATCCCCGAAGGGGAAAAGAACAGCAAGGGACGGGCCATCCAGAACCTCATCCAGATACCACCCGACGATAAGGTCCGGGCCATCGTGGATGTAAAGGACCTGAAGGACGAAGCCTTTGTCAACAGTCACCATATCGTCCTCTGTACCAAACAGGGCGTCATCAAAAAGACCACGGTGGAGGAGTTCAGCCGTCCTCGCCAGAGCGGTGTCAATGCCATCACCATCGTGGAAGGCGACAACCTCCTTGAAGCCCGCATGACCGACGGCAACTGCGAGATCCTCATGGCCGTCAAAAGCGGCCGGGCGATCCGGTTCGAGGAGGAAAAGGTCCGTCCCACCGGCCGTGGCGCCATTGGTGTGGCCGGGATCGAGGTCGAGGATGCAAATGATGAAGTTATTGGCATGATCTGTGTCGGAAGAGAAGATAAGACCCGGACCGTATTGGTGGTCAGCGAGAAAGGATACGGGAAACGTACCGCCATCGACGAATACCGGATCACCAACCGCGGCGGCAAAGGGGTAAAAACCATCAGCGTTACAGAGAAAACCGGTAAATTAGTGGGCATTCTCGATGTCACCGAGGCGGAAGACCTTATGATCACCAATAAGAGCGGCGTCACCATCCGGATGTCCGTAGCCGGCATCAGCGAACAGGGCCGGGCTACCCAGGGTGTGAAGCTCATCCGGCTGGACGAGAACGATGAGATCGCCGCTATTACCAAACTGGATAAGCTGGAGGAAGAGAACAACGGCGTCGTCCCCGAAGACAGCAGCAGTGTAGTCGCCGAAGACAACAGCCCGAGCAGCGAAGAAAATGGCCAGACCCCGGAAGACAACCCCCAGATCCCAGAATAGCACACTAGAACAATTAAATAAACATTTAAAAAAATGAGAAGACTCTTCCTGACTGGATTCCTTGCCATGGTTGGTATGGGCCTGTTCGCACAAAGTGTCGACAAAGCAAAGGACGCGCTGAAAGCCGGCAAGATCGCCGACGCCAAAACCCAGATCGACGGGGCTCTCGCCGTCGAAAAGAACCAGAAGATCGCCGACGCCTGGTATACCAAGCTAAAGGTATACAACGCCATTGCCGCCAACGACCAGCTGCGTGCCCAATACCCGGACGCCCGTGACCAGGCGTTCTCAGCCCTGCAGAAATACGTCGACCTCGACGAAAAGGATAAGAAGCTCCTCCTCCTCCAGATGGATGGCTACAAGCCCATCAACGAGATCTACCAGGGGTATTTCCAGGTAGGAGCCGCCGACTACAATACCGGTAAATACGACGATGCCCTCAATAATTTCCGGGGCGCCATCGCCGCTTCCAGCTATATGACCGCCAAAGGCTGGACCAAGCTCCCCATCGACACCACGTCCACCCTGTATGCCGGTATCTCCGCCGAAAAGGCCAACAAGAAGGACTCCGCCGCCGTCTACTACGGCCGGCTCGCCGACGCAAAGATCGCCTCGATCAACGGTACCAACATGATCGACATCTACAAATGGCTGGTGGATTACTACAATACCCGGAAGGATGACGCCAACACCCAGAAATACCTGAACCTCGCCGAGCAGCAATACCCCGACGATCTGTTCTGGCCCAGCACCAAGCTGGATATCCTCCGCGAAAAAGGCAATAAGGACTCCCTGTGGGCCGAATATGACCGCATCACCACCAAATTCCCGAAGAACCACCTGTTCTTCTTCAACTTTGGCCTCGAGCTGTATCAATTTGCCAACGACACCTCTTCGGGACATCGACCTGCCAACTACGATCAACTGATCACCAAGGCGACGGAGATGCTGAAGAAATGTCTCGAGATCCAGCCTGACTACCCGCAGGCCGCCCTTGTTCTTGGGCAGATCTATTACAACGCTGCCGTTGATATGCAGAACGACGTGAAGAAGATCCCCGGCAAAGCACCCGAAGACATCAAGAAGAGGGCCGACATGCGTATCGCCGCCGGCAAGAAATTCGACGAGGCGGTCCCCTATTTTGAAATGGTGGACAAAGACCTGGGCAGCAAAGGCAAGCTGAAGATGGATGAAAAAAGCGCGCTGAAGGATGCCTACGACCTGCTGATCAATATCTACCAGGAAAAGAAGGTCAAGGACAAGGAAGACCTCTACACCAACAAGTTCAACAACGTCGATAAAGATCACTAAGGATACCTTTTCAAATACAAAGACCCGGTCCAAAAGACCGGGTCTTTGTATTTGTCGACTTTCGGGGTCGTTGGTATACTATATTTTTCGGGGGCCCGCCGGCGCTCTACCTTGTTGAAAAAACAAGATTATGAAAAGCATCTTCGCATTGCTGCTGCTGGCAGCCATGACGCTGCCGGCGCCCAACAAAAAAGGCCTGGTCTCCATCATGCCCCTGCACGAAAAGCGCGCCGCCCACAGCGCCACGCTATTGCCCAACGGCAAGGTACTCATCGCGGGCGGTTTTAAAAAAGGGCCCGACACCTATAGCCAGCTCTATAGCGCCACGACCGAGATATTCGACCCCTCCACCTACCATTTTACCTTTTCCGGCAGCCTCCACATCGCGCGATGTGGTCAGACCGCGACACTACTCCCCGGTGGGAAAGAGATCCTTATCACCGGCGGCAACAACGACCGGCCCCGCCTTGCCAGCGCCGAGCTGTATGATATCGCCGCCGGTCAATGGACCCGCCTGCCCGATATGAACGCCGGGCGTGAAGGCCACCAGGCCGTCCTGTTGCGCAACGGCAAGGTCCTGATCCTCGGCGGCACCGGCGACCCCCACACCGCCGTGGAGCTCTATGACCCTGCCACTCGCCGGTTTGAAAAAGGTGCGCCCGCTCCCTACGATTGCAGTGGCACGGTCGTCCCGCTGCCCGATGGCCGTATCCTCATCGCCGGTGGGGTCCAGGACCGGCAGCTGACCCGACAGGCGATGACCTATGACCCCGCAACCAACCGTTTTACCCGGGTCGGCGATATGACGATCGTAAGATACAAGACGGCGGCAGCCATCTTACCCGATGGCAAGGCGATCCTGATCGGTGGAAGCGATAACCGCGATTGGAAAGGAAAGTACAACAGCACGGAGCTCTTTGACCCGAAGACCAACCAATTCTCAAAGGGGCCCGATCTCAATTTCGAACGGTTCAAGCTGGGCAAGTCCCTGATCACGCTGGCCAATGGAGATATTTTGGTTGCCGGTGGCGACAAACACATCGAACGCTGGCACGATGGCCGCTTCTCCGTCGTCGCCACCCTCGATCAGCCCGGGTATTTCACAACGGCATCCCTCACGGGTGGCGGGATACTGCTGGCCGGCGGCTATGGCAACGATGCACAATGCACCGACAAAGCCTGGATGTATATTCCTTAAGGGGGCCGTTAGCCTAATTAACGACGATCCCCTTTTCATCAAAGTAGTGATAGAGGCTGGTCCGGACCTCCCCGGTAGTAAAGGGTGTTTTCGTAATGTCCTTGGTCCAGAAATACACTTTCACCTCCTGGGTCTTTGGGCCGGTGGTAGTGACCATCACTTCCGGGTCCCTGCGGTCCAGCACATTGGGATGCTTTTTCACCACCTCTACAATGGCCTTGGAGTCGAGGTTGGTCTGAACCGACCTGTCGATCGTAAAGCTGAGGGCCACCCGCACATGGTTATTGCTGAGCGTCCAGTTGACGATCCGGCTGGAAAGAACATCTCCGTTGGGGATGATCACTTCGGCGCCGTCTTCGGTCAGCAGGGTGCTGCTGCGGATGCCGATCTCCTTGACGCGACCCCGTTTGTCGCCCAGCTCCACCGTATCGCCGATCCGCACCGGGCGGTCGAAGATCAGGATGATCCCGGATACGAAATTGTTGACGATGTTCTGAAGACCGAGGCCGACGCCGACGCCGAGGGCGCCGAGGATCACGGTGATCCGGTCTACGGACAACCCTGACGCCGCCACAGCCAGCAGGAAACCCCCGATCAGCAGCACCAGCCGGGTGATCAGCAGGCGCGAACGCTGCCCACGGTCATCCATGGCCGCATCGTCGCCGGTATCGCCGAAGAAATAGGCGATGAACCGTTGGAGGAAGTTCGCCAGCCAGATGATGCCCAGGAAAAGCACGAGCCCGCCCAGCGTAAAGGTGAAGCTGCCCACCTCCCGCGGACTGCCGAAGAAATCCGTTATCCAGTCGTTGAGCGAGTCGAACAGGTTCAGGTTGGTGCTGAAAACGATCAGCCAGAGAATGATGGCCAGCAGATATACGACCCGGTAGATGGACCTGGAGACCGTCGCCAGGTCGAAGTTCTCGGGGTAGCCCTTGCGGACCCGGCTGGCGATGATCTGCAAGAGAAAGGTCTCCACCACCAGCTTGACAAACACCGCCAGCGAGATGGTCTGCGCAAAGGAGTAGACCGCGGTTGCCCCGAATATCTGCGAGAGGGTTACCCGCCCGAAAAGATTGCAGAGGACGGACAGCGCGTTCAGCAGCAGGTAGAGGCCCGCCGCCGCGTACACGAATTTGAGCTGCTTACCCATCCGGTGCTTGCCAAAAAGATAGAACGAAGAGAATACAACGGCCGCGAGGTCCAGGATCAGCTCCGCCCAACGCTGGGCGGCAAAGGGCAACCCCACGATGCGGATGATGGGCAGCAGCAGGAAGAGGACAAGGAAGATGCACCAACCTAAGAACAGGAAGCGTGAGAGGTGCTTCTTCAGGATAAAGCTGAGGACGATCATCAGCAGGAATTCGATCGACTCGATATAGATCGCCGGCGCATGCAGGTCGAATAGCGGGGCCAGGCTCAGCACAAAGACGAAGGAGGCTGCGACAGGGTAGGGGTTGACAAAAGAAAAATGATAGCCTTCGATCGCCTCCAGCTTTTTCAGCCGCTTCAGCGTCCGGAAATTGTACCCAATCCAGAAAAAGAAGACGAGCCCCGTGATCAGCAGCCAGAGCCGGTTGGTGCGGTTATTGGCAAAATAGAACCGGGCCAGCTGCCGCTCGCTGTCCACCGATCGCTGAAAGCTATTTCGGGAGAAGTTGCTGGCGTTCGGGGACCTGGGCTCCCAGATATACCGGCGTTCCTTCCCAAAGGCCCGTGTGCCAACGGCCTTCAGCGCCTGGTCCACCCGGTAGGTGAGATCGGAGATGGTGATCGTGTGCGCCGAGGCCTCGGATTTCAAGGCGTTGACATAGTTGACGTTCAGGGCCACCAGGCTGTCCACCTGCCGCCACTTGGCCTTTAATTGCTGCAATTGCAGCTTGAAGGTATCCTTTAGCGCCGAGTCCCTGAAGATGTGCAGGATGAGGGTATCCCTGCGCAGGTTGGCGATGGCCTTGCGAACGGTGTCCAATTCATCATCATAATGGTTGAGGGTATGCGTATAGCCCCGGACGTTGCGGTCCAGCGCATCCAGCAGGGTATTGAACATCTGGAGGTTGCGGATGTTCAGCGTGCGGTCGCTCTGCGACATCCGTTCCTTGATGATGTCGAGGGCCGAATCCTCCAGGTCCAGCTTGTTATCGATCTCGGGGAGATGCGCAAAGGATTCCGTAATGACGGGGACATGGTTCAGCACCTGGTATACCCGTTCGAGGTCTTCCGCAAAGTCGCTGTTGGTGGCGGTATCCCGGGCCGTAAAAAGCGTGGAGTCGAATTTGCGACGGACATGCTTGAAGGTCTCGCGGTAGACCTCGCTCTTCCGGCGGGCAGCAGGCCTGGCGGAATCTTCCTTTATCGCCGCCGGTTTCGCCGGGTGCGGCTTCACCGTGTCCTGGGCATGAAGGATACTGGCCGAAAGAAGGACGGTTAGACAAAGAAGCAGGTGTTTCATGCGCTCAAAATTACAACATCATATCCAGTGTGTCCTCCAATTTCCGGTACCGGAAAGAATCGATCATATAAAAGGTGCCCATGATGATCCCAAAACAACCGATGATCAGCGTGATGCTGGTTGCCCGGGCAAAGGGACTGAACAGCAATAGCGCCCCGAATACAAAGAAGACCAGCCCCACAAATGCGATAAAACCCCAACGGCCCAGGCTTTTGCGGAGAAAGAACGCCGCCAGCATCTTTAACGATCCGACGGAGAACAGCCAGCTGCCCATGAAATAGGGTAGGGCGATGAAGGCCAGCAGGGGGTTGAGGAGAAAGAGGATGCCGAAGAAAAGATGAAGGATACTCTCAGCCTGCAGCCAGTTCCGTTCGCGCGGCCGCATCGGCCGGATGATGATCATCGCCAGCAACAGGCCGCCATTCACCAGCAGGCCGATACCGGCGAATTTGGTGAGCTTGACATAGCTGCTCATCGGGTTGATAAAGGCCAGCACGCCGACGCTGAGAAAGACAAAGCCCGCGATAAAGAGCAGTCCCCAGGTGGCAAAATTCTTGGCAGGAGAAGACATACAGCAATATACGCAGAATCAGCTTTTTATTAAAATGAATGCCAAAAGATACCCTTAGACGGCACGAAAATTATCAAAAAATGCTTGCACAGCTCAAAAACGCGCACTACATTTACACCATCAAGCTACGGCACTCCAATCTCCCTGACAAGCCGGCATCGTA
>Ga0310811_10008201_pt1 | contig 13424 bp, 7 predicted proteins | sample YCmetagenome_FD_207642 | JGI IMG/M metagenome (GOLD analysis project Ga0310811, IMG submission 207642) | Soil microbial communities from experimental microcosm in Duke University, North Carolina, United States - YC | ecosystem: Engineered > Artificial ecosystem > Soil microcosm > Unclassified ... | reverse complement strand
TCATATCCAGCCTGCTCAGGCGTGAGGCCAGCGGCCTGCCGAAGGCGGCGGAACTGGGCACCAAGCAGTAGGCGAAGAACGAACCCGGAAGCTGACGGGTCACCCGGGCCGGAATCTGGCAGCCTGCCGCCCGGCACCTCGGTCTCCGTCACTGTCCCGGTGCCGATCGACCTGTTCTCCGCGACCTCGCTAGCGGGTCAGACAGCGACACCGCGCCGCCCCCTCCCATTCCCGCATCATCCGCATATTGGGACTACCCGCACATTAATACAGGATCGGCCGCCAACGTGCCCCCAATTCGGGGCTACACCGCCTCCTGCTTCCGCGTTGCCGCAGGTGAAAGGGCTGTCTGGAGCGGCCCCCGCGATAACACCCGAACCTATATCCTGCCCGTATTCAGGACGTCCGCAGGAAGTCGATGGGAGGCCACGTGGCTGGTGTCGGCGGCGACCTCGTGCGGGCTGCGGAGTGGCAGCAGGTCCGTGAGTTCGCCACCGCCGTGCGGGATATCCCCGCCGCACTCGTCCTCACGGGCGAGGCGGGCTCAGGAAAGTCAAGCCTCTGGCGCGCGGCGGTGACCGCCGCCGACAGCGGCACCCGGGTGCTGCGCAGCGAGCCTTCGGCCGCCGATGCCGACGCCCCGTTCGCCGGCCTGTCCGACCTGCTCGGTGCGGTCCTGCCGACGATGGCGGTAGACCTTCCTGAACCACAGCGGCAGGCACTTGCCCTCATCCTTCCGGGCGGCCTCGCGGCAGGCCAGTCGCCGGCACCGCACGCGGTCGGCCGGGCGGTGCTGGCGGCGCTCGATTCACTGCTGGATGCCGGGCCGCTGATGCTGGCGATTGACGATGTCCACTGCCTGGACACGGACAGCTTGCACGCGCTGGCCTTCGCCACCCGGCGCGTTGGCCACCGATCGCTGTCGCTCCTGCTCACGGCGCGCGTAAGTGCACCCGCGGATCCACTGACCGTCGGTGATTGCCCGCCAGCGCAGGACTGGCGCTCCCTGCTCACCGTTTTCGGGCCGGCCGTGGAAATCGCGCTCAGGCCACTGGACGCCACGCAGGTCCGGTGCCTGTTGCCGCCGACGGCCACCAGCGCTCAGGCCCGGCTGGTTGCGCGCCAGTCGCGGGGAAACCCGTTCTGGGCCAGGGAGATCTGGGCAAACCTGGCGTCAGGCACGGCCCCGTCGCCCGCTGACGACGTCCCGGTGCCGGCCATCGCGCGCGCCGCGCTCACCGAGCGGCTTGCGCACCACCTGGACCGGCCCGCCGCTGAGGCGCTCGCCGTTGTCGCGGCGGCTGGCCGGATCACGGCGTCCCATGCCACCGTCGTCCTGGCTGACCTTGATGTCCCCGTCGACGGCATAGACGCGGCTGTCCTCGCAGGGGTCATCGTGGAAACTGGCGGCAAGCTCGCGGCAGCGCACCCGCTGATCAGCACTGCGGCGGTCGAGGCACTGCCCGCTGACCGCAGAGGCCTCATCTACCGGCGGCTCGCGGCGCTCTCGGCGGGCCCGGAGCGGAGGGCGCAGTTCGCCGCGCTCGCGGCCGGTACCGGCCCAGCCCCAGATGTCGCGGACCTGCTGGACACGGCGGCGGCGGCCGCGCACGCAAAGGCCGCGCACGCTGCCGCCGGGAAGTTCGCGGCGCAGGCGGTGACGTTCACGCCTGCGTCTGACACCACGGCCCTGACCCGGCGCCGGATCAGGGCGGGCGAACTGCTGGACCGGGCCAGCGACCTCACGGGCGCGCGCGCCCAGTTCGAGGTGCTTGACCTTGACTCACTGCCGACCGCAGACCTCGAGCGCGTCCTCCCCACGCTGGTCGACGCGGTCGAGTACCTGGGCGAGCAAGCCGCCGCCACGACCATGATCATTCGGGCGCTCGAAACCGCCGGCGACGACAGCCGTCGGCGTGCCCTCGCGCTCTCGCTCGCCTCCGACTTCTCCTACGGCGTTCAGGGCAGGCGCCGCGAGTCAGCCATTGAGGCGATCCGTTGCGCTGAGGAGGCGGGGCCGGCCGCGAACCGCTCGCTGCACAGGGCGCTCGTCAACCTCGCGGGGGAAAAGGTCATCGCGGGCGAGGGCCTCGACGGCGAACTGCTCGATCGGGCGAGCCGCATCGAGCGCTGCCTGCCTAATGTCCCCCTGTACGCCACCGCCGACTTTTACCGCGGGGCGTGGTCGCGGTTGACCGAAGACCTGGAAGCGGTGCGGACCGCGCTGCGCGGCTGCATCAACCAGGCGCGGGAGGCCGGCGAGGATCTCACGCTAGCGCTGTTCCTGTCCTACCTCGCAGTGACGGAAGAACTCGCTGGTGACTACGCGAGGGCCACGGACCTCCTCGCGGAAGTCAGGACGCTGGAAGCTGCTTACGACTGGCCCCCGTCGCCGTGGCTGCTTGAGCCGCAGTGCAAGTTGCTGATCGCAGCCGGGAACCCCGGTGCGGCGGTGCGCCTCGCTGACACTTACCTTCCCGAGGACGACGGTCAGCAGTTCACCATCAAGTTCACAGGGGCCTGCCTGCGCGGCAAGGCCAACTGGTGGGCCGGCGACCTTCCTGCCGCGGTACGGCACCTGGAACTCGCCGCCCGGTACGCCGACGAATCCGGCTGGCAGGACCCCGGGGCGCGGTCCCGGATCGACTCCCTGCTCGCCGAGGCCTACCTGGCGACCGGGCGGCTAGCCGAGGCTGCCCGCATCTCGGCATGGCTGCACGAGACCGGTACGCGTATGAACCGCCCGACACTGGTTGGTGACGCACACCGGATCGACGCGCTCGCCGCAGTGGTCAATGGCGACTTGGAGGCCGCCGCGCAGTCCGCACAGGCTGCTGTCGCGGCCCATGAGCAGTCCCCGCTGCGTCCCGCGCTCGCCCGCAGCCTCCTGGTCCTGGGACGAATCGAGCGGCAACGCAGAGACCGTCCCGCCTCCCGTGCGGCGCTCCAGCGGTCACGGGACCTCGCCCTCACGATCGGCCACCAGCCGTTGCTAGCGAGCATCAAGAAGGAATTGCCGCGCGCCGCGCCGTCTCCTGCTCAGGCGGGTAACGCGCTCACCGAGGCTGAGCAGCGCGTGGCGGACCAGATCTCGCGTGGCGCGACCAGCCGCGAGGCCGCTGCCGAGCTGTTCCTCAGCGTGCGCACGGTCGACGGTCACGTCGCATCCATCTGCCGTAAGCTCGGCGTCCGTAGTCGCTCCGAACTCCGCCGCGTCCTCACCTGATAACACACCGTGGAGCATCGCCGGTGCCTATTCTGTAAGCGTGGCGGGCATGCCGGCATCAGGCGGCGATTTCGTACGATCTGCCGAATGGCGACATATACGGGAGTTTGTAACCGCCGCTAATGGCCAGGCGGCACCCTCCGCGTGCGTCGTAAGTGGCGAGGCGGGGGCGGGTAAGTCCACCCTCTGGCGGGCGGCGGTTACCGCGGCCGCCAGCGACGGGATCCGGGTGCTGCGCAGCGAGCCTTCGGCCATCGAGGCAGATGCGCCGTTCGCCGGCCTGGGCGACCTGCTCGCCGCCGAGTTGCCAGAAGTGGCCGCCAGCATTCCACCGGAGTGCCGCGAGGCACTTGAGGTTGCCTTGCTGCTCCGGCCGGCTGGCCCTGCGGCACCCGCGGCGCACGCGATCGGACTCGCCGTGCGCGCGGTGCTGGACTCCCTCGTGCGCCAGGGGCCAGTGCTGCTCGCGGTGGATGACGCCCAGTGGCTGGACGCGGGCAGCCTGGAGGCGCTGGGGTTCGCGCTGCGCCGACTCCCCCAAGGGTCGTTGTCCCTGCTCATCGCCGCGCGCACCGAAGCGCCAGCCGACCCGCGCACTGTCGGTACACCCGCGCCATCGCTGGACTGGCGGGGGCTGCTCACTACGATCGGGGAGCCAACAGAGGTCATGCTGGCACCGCTGGACGCCACGCAGGTCCAGCGACTGCTGCCAACGACGGCAACGGCCGCGCAGGCCCAGTTGGTGGCGGCCCAGTCGCGCGGGAACCCGTTCTGGGCATTGGAGCTCTGGCCAGCCATAGCGGCCACCCCGTCAGCGTCTTCGAGCGACACGGCGACACCGTCGCCGAGCCTAGTGGCCGGACGCTTCCGGCGCTCACTGCCTCCGCCCGCTGTCGCGGCGCTCGCCGTCGTTGCCGCCGCCGAGCGGATCGGCGAGGGCGAGGCGACCGCCATCATGCGCCTCGAAGGGATCGCCGATCCTGCTGCCGCGCTAGCGGCCGCGATCCGGGCCGGGGCAGTCATCAAGAGCGGCGGCAGGCTTAGCGCGGCGCACCCGCTGATCGGCGTCGCGGCCATCGAAGCGGTGCCGCCGGTACGTCGTGCCGCGCTCTACCGGAGGGTGGCCGAAGCCTCAGCGAGCCTTGAGCGCCGCGCTCAGTTCGCCGCGCTCGCGGCGGCCGCAATCGGGGCGTTGCCGGACCCTGAGGTCGCCAACTTGCTTGAGCAGGCTGCCGAGGCGGCGTCCGGACGGGCCGCGACCGCCACCGCCGGGAAGTTCGCCGGGCAAGCGGTGGCATTCACGCCGGAATCCGACGCCAGGGCCCTTGTCCGCCGCCGCATCCGCGCTGGCGAACTGCTGTTCCTGGCCAGCGATCTCACCGGCGCGCGCGGCCAACTCGGAGCGCTCGACCTCGATTCACTAGCGACCGCGCACCTGGAGCGCGCGCTACCGCTGCTGGCCGACGTGGTGGAGTACCTCGGCGGGCAAGCCGCCGCCACGGCCATGATCACGCGGGCGCTCGAAACCGCTGGCAACGACCACCGGCGTCGTGCGCTCGTGCTTTCGCTGGCCTCCGATATCTCCTACGGCATTCAGGGCAGGTGCCGCGAGTGCGCGGTTGAGGCGATCCGCTGCGCCGAGACGGCGGGGCGGGCCGCCGACCGCTCGCTGCACCGGGCGCTGCTCAACCTCGTGGCCGCAAAGGCCATCGCGGGCGAGGGTGTTGACGCCGCGCTGCTGGATCAGGCAGCGCGCGTCGAACTCCGGGTGCCCGGCGTCCAGTTGCACGACACGGCCGACCGGCACCGGGGGACGCGGTACCTGAATGCCGAGAACCTGGACGCCGCACGTCCCGCCCTGCTCCGCTGCGTCGCCCGAGCCCGGGAGTCAGGCGAGGACCTCGTGCTCGCGGTCTTCCTGTCCTACCTCGCGCGGACGGAGCAACTCGCCGGCGACTACGCGAAGGCCGCGACGATCGTGGCGGAGGTCAGCGCACTGGAGGCGGCCTACGACTTGCCCCCGTCGCCGGCGACGCTGCAAGCGCGGTGCGAGTGGCTGATCGCGGCAGGCAATACAGCGGAGTCACTGCGGCTCGCCGAAGACCACTTTCCCGATGATGAGTCCCAGCAGCTCGCCGTGCGGTTCGCGGGGGCCTGCCTGCGCGGCAACGCCACCTGGTGGGCCGGGGACATCGCCGCCGCGGTACGGCAGCTAGAGCTCGCCGAACGGTACGCCGACGAACTCGGGTTGCGCGATCCCGCGGCGCGGGGCCAGATTGACCACCTCCTCGGCGAGGCCTACGTAGCGACTGGGCGGCTAGCCGAGGCCGCCCGCATCTCGGCCTGGCTGCGCGAGTTCGGCACGCGCATGAACCGCCCCGTGCAGCTCGGTAACGCCTGCCGGATCGACGCGCTCGCCGCCGCGGCCAACGGCGACCTGCACACCGCGGAGCTTTGCGCGCGGGCGGCGGTGGCGGCCCACGAGCAGACCCCGCTGCGCCCCGAACTCGCCCGCAGCCTCCTTGTCCTCGGGCGAATCGAACGGCGGCGCAGGAACCGTCCTGCGTCCCGCGCCGCGCTCCAGCGGTCATGGGACCTGGCGCTCGCGATCGGGCACGGCCCCCTCCTCGACCAGGTCGCTGATGAACTGGGGCGCACCAGGACTAGTCGGCCGCAGCAGGCCGGGACAGCGCTCACTGACGCCGAGCAGCGCGTCGCGGAGCGTATCGCGAAGGGCGCGACCAGTCGCGAGGCCGCCGCGGAGCTCTTCATCAGCCCGCGGACCGTGGAGACGCACATCGCGTCCATCTACCGCAAGCTCGGCGTCCAGAGCAGGCTCGAACTGCGACGGGCACTGACCGGGCAATAGCCCCTTACGCCCAGATATTTCGGCATTACACTCACGTAGTTTTCCCGGATGCTTCCGCTCGCGTGCATGTTGGATACTGGACACGAGCGGGCAAGACGCCGATCACTCGCTGGAAGCGGGTGATACACGCCCCCCTCACCGCTTCCGGTGGTCTTGCCCGCCCTCATCACTTTCGTGGCGGCCTAGCAATGGCACCCCACCGCGGCTGCTCCTTGTCATGCACACAAGCCCCTCTTGCCACATAAGGCCGCACGCGGAAATCCTGTAGCAGATCGCTCATCGTGAAGGGGTGAGAATTCAGGAATCTGTCGACAGGAATTCTAAAGATTTGCTTAAGTGACGCCAAAGCGACCTATGATCATTTCCGGCCGCTCCTGTGGGGAGGCCGCGATTTGGAGGGGCGCTAGATCGTTGGCACTGGTGAGGCGCGCGGCTGAAGTTGCGGTTATCCGTTCCTTCTTGAGCAGGGCCGCAGATAACGGCGGAACTCTCTTGGTATTCGGCGGCCCCGGCACCGGGAAGACGTGCCTTTGGGATACCGCAACCGAGCTAGCATCCGCGGCAGGCGCGAGGGTTCTTCGGGCACAGGGCGTCCAGTTCGAGGCTAATGTCGCATTTGGTGCGCTTAACCAGATATTGCTGCCCATTTTGTCGCATTTGCCGAAGCTTGCGAAAGCTCATCGCACCGCGCTCAGCGTCGCGCTCGGCTTGGACCAGGGCGCACGCCCGGACCGGCTTCTCGTGTCAACGGCCGCGCTCAAGTTGCTGCAATACGTAAGCGACACGGCCGTGACGGTCATCGTGGTCGATGACCTGCAGTGGCTCGACGAGCCCAGCGCTCGCGTCCTTGGTTTCGTGGCCCGCCGCTTGACCGGAAGCCGAATCGGCCTGCTCGCGGCATCGCGACGTGTGCCGTCGAGCTTCTTCGAGAAGCTGGGGCTGCCAGAACATGAGCTGTCGCCACTGGACGAGGCCGCAGCAGCGGAACTCGTTACGTCTGCGTACCCGGACCTCGCCGCAGGGGTACGTGCCCGGGTGCTGGCCGAGGCCCGCGGGAACCCGCTAGCACTGCTAGAACTCCCCGCCGCGCTGAGCGAGGCGCAGCGCGCAGGGGCAGAGGTGCTCCCGACCGTGCTGCCCCTGACCCACCGACTGAAGGCAGCGTTCTCGGGAGCCATTTGCGAGCTCCCTGAACCAGCGCGGCGCTTGCTGCTGACGGCGGCCCTGGAAGGCACAGGAGACCCGCGGGTCGTCACCGGGAACAATGAGCGACGGCCGGGCGCGGAGGCGCTGGAGAGGGCGCAACGAGCCGACCTGCTCGCCGTGAACGGCGATAGCCAGCGCCTTGCCTTCCGGCATCCGGTGATCCGCTCCGTGGTGGTCGAAATGGCCTCTGACCAAGAACGCCGCGCCGCCCACGGGGATCTGGCGACGCTGCTGGCCGGCGAGCCGGAACGGCAGGTCTGGCACCTGGCCGCCGCCGCGCGCCAGCCCGATGAAGACCTTGCGTCGCGACTGGAGCACCGGGCCGAGCTGGCCTTGGCGGAGGGCGACGTGGCCGGCGCGGTCACCTCGCTGACGCGTGCTTTCGAACTCAGCCAGGACCCCGCCGAGCGGAGCCGCCGCCAGGCGTCCGCCGCTGTGATGATGACAGGGCTGACCGGCGACCGGGAGCGCGCGTCCGAATTGCTGGCGGACGCACTGCGACAGGACGCGGAAACCGCCGAGTCGCTCGAAGCCGCGGTTGCGGCCGCTTACCTGCTCATCAGCCGCTCGGCGGACATCGAACCCGCCCATCGGCTGCTCGTTAGCGCAATCCAGCGCACACCACGTGTCGGTGCCGAGGCCACGCTCCAGATAGCCCTGTACGGGCTGATGCTGGCGTGTTACTACGGCGGACGGGCCGAGCTATGGCGCCCGTTCCATGAGGCGATCGCGGGCCTCGACCCGAAACCTCCGGGCATGCTCCAGGTATGCGACGAGACCGTCGCCAACCCGGTATCCACCAGTGCGCAGACACTCGAACGGCTTGCCGCGGCGATCAACGGCCTGGCGCACGAAACCAGCCCGGTCCAGATCAACCGGGTCGCGTTCGCGGCCGTATTCGTCGACCGCCTCGCCGGCTGCCGCGCCGCGCTCCGCCGGGTCGTCCGCGACGGGCGATCGGGAACTGGATCGGTCGTCTCGGCCATCCTCGCCCTGAACATGCTGGGTACTGACGACCTGCGGACCGGCCGGTGGGACCGGGCGGAGACGCGGGCCGCCGAGAGCGCCAGGATGTGCGAACAGCACAACTATGTGCTGCTCAGCTGGCGGCCTCGGTTCATCTGGGCGATGCTTGCCGCCGCGCGCGGCGAGCACGAGCTCTCGCGCGCGCTGACCGACGAGATGCTTCGCTGGGCCACGCCCCGAGGCATCCTGGCGGTGCAGCGCTCCGCGTGGAAGGCGCGCGCGCTGGACGCGATCAGCAGCGGAGACTTCGAGGAGGCGTACCAGTACGCCACCCAGATAGCCCCGGCCGGCCAGTTGCCCTCACACGTTCAGCAGGTGCTATACGTCCCGCTTGACGTCGTGGAGTCATGCATGCGGACGAACCGTCACGCGGAGGCGGCGGCACACGTCGCCGCGCTGGAAGCGGCTGGCCTCGCGGGCATCTCGCCGCGGCTCAAACTCGTGGTAACCGGCTGCGCGGCGACAGCGGCGGTCGATGACGATGCTGCTATCGACCAGTTCCGCCAAGCCGTCGCGGTTCCGGGCGCAGACCGGTGGCCATTCGAGTTCGCCCGTATCCAGCTTCTCTACGGAGAACGCCTGCGGCGTGCGGGGGCTAACCGCGAATCGAGGGCACTGCTCAACGCCGCCATCGAAAGATTCCAGTGGCTCGGTGCCCACCCATGGTCCGCACGCGCGCTCAGCGAACTCCGCGCCACGGGGCAGACCCGACTGCGCGGCGGTTCGGAGAGTCCCGAAAAGCACCTCACGCCCCGGGAGTACCAGATCGCCACACTCGCGGCCAGCGGTCTGCGGAACAAGGAAATCTCCGCCCGGCTCTTCCTGTCCGAGCGCACCGTCGCCGACCACCTCCACCGCGCGTTTCCGAAACTCGGGGTAACGTCACGAGCCGGACTGCGGGACGCACTGGCGTCCATCGCGCAAGAGACGGGCGACGAATCATTGGATTTCGGGCATTCGGCCGAAATTGCCGCGCAAGGCTGACCGGTCCGGCTGACCGCAGATCTGCCGTCCGGTCGCCGATCCCGTCATTTTGCGGAGGTTATCGGACTTCGCTCCTTGCCATGCTGGCACTATGCGGGCGAGCAAAACGGGGGCCGCCCGCTGCAAACGCGGTACTGACGGGAGGCCTGCGGGGGCATGGCTTTGCTACTTAAAGGCGGTTTTGTCGTTACTGTCGACGGAGCCCTTGGCGACTTGCCAGGCGGCGACGTCCTGATATCAGATGACGTCATCGCGGCTGTCGGCTATGGCCTGACGCCGCCCACGCCGGAGACTGAAATCATCGACGTCGCGGGACGGCTTGTTCTCCCGGGGCTCGTCGACACTCACCGGCATGTCTGGCACGGCGCACTTGGCGGCCATTCACCGCGGACGCCCGGAACAGGTTATGAAGGAATGGAACCGGGCTGGATAGCCTCGCTGTACCGGCCAGAGGATATCTACGCCGGCGCCTTCTGGGGCGCTTTGCAGGCCCTGCACTGCGGTATCACGACGATCGCGGATTGGGCGTATCTCCAGTCACCGCAGCACGGGGAAGCCAATCTGCAGGGCTTGCAGGAATCCGGGATCCGCGGCTACTTCCTCTACGGCGGGCCAGGGGTCTATGTCGACGATCCAGAAGTTCACCACGCGGGCGTCCGCAGGATGCGCGATGAATATTTCCATACAGGAAAGTACGGGCGGCTGCGCCTGGGCATGGCGCTCAACGGCCCGGCTTTCACCTCTCCCGCGCAGAGCGCCGAGGACTTCGCCGCCGCCCGTGCGCTCGGCCTGCCGATCTCGTTGCATGTCGGGATGCCGGGCACCCGGTACTCCGTCGCGTCACTTGAACGCTCCGGGCTACTCGGCGCTGACGTGAACTACGTCCACGGCAACACGCTCACAGACGCCGAGTTCGACGCGATCGCCGAGAGCGGAGGGACCCTGTCGATAACGCCGACCACCGAAATGCTGATGCGGTTTGGTGCCTTCCCCGCTACCCGGCGCGCGGCGCGGCGCGGGATCGCCGCCGGCTTCGGCGTAGACACGGTCCAGAGCGCCGGGCCTGACCTCTTCGCACCGCTGCGGCTGGCCCTCAGCGCGGAGCGGTCGGGCGGCTCCGCCGCTGCGCCGGGGGCCACACTGGCTCCGGCCGCGGATCTCGGTTACCGCGACATGCTCCGGCTCGGGACGATAGGCGGCGCTCAGGCCTGGCATCTCCAGCATGAGACCGGCAGCCTTGCCCCAGGCAAGCAGGCCGACGTCACGATCATCGATATGCGGTCCGCGCACCTGGACGGGTTCGGCGATCCCGTCACGATGATGATGCTGGCCGCTGGCTCGGCCGACGTAGAGACCGTCATCGTCGGCGGCGAGGTCGTCAAGCGCAACGGCGAACTCGTCGGCCCGCACATCAAGAAGGCCCGCCAGCTAATGCACGAAAGCCGCGAGCACCTGCGCAGGGCGAAGGGCCCCTTGCCCAACAGGGTCGTCGCCTGATCTTGGTTGCCTGAGCCCTGCGTGCGCGAGCGCAGATCGGGGGTGTGGGGGCCTGGTGCGGTGCTAGGCCGACGTGACCTGCGCGACGGCGCTCGACTCGCGAATCACGAGGTGGCAGGGCAGCAGCTCGAGCCCGTGTGAGGGATTGGACTCGATGGCGGCGAGCAGCCGGCGGGCGGCGACCCGGCCGAGCTCCTTCAGCCCCATGTCAACGGTCGTGAGCGGCGGCCGCGACGTGGTCGCGAACACGTCCCAGTTGTCGTAGCCGACGAGCGCGATGTCGTCCGGTATGCGCCGGCCCAATTCGCGCAGCGCTTCGGCCACTCCGCGCGATCTGGTCGCTGCACTACGTGTAAGGCGGCAAAAGCGAGGCGACCCTGTGCTGTCTTACTGCACCGGGTCGCCTGAGTCTCGCTCCCGCGATAGGACTCGAACCTATAACCTGCCGGTTAACAGCCGGCTGCTCTGCCAATTGAGCTACGCGGGACCGTCAGCACGGCGGGCCGGAGGACCGGGCCCGTTGCTGTGCCGTGCATAAGCGTAGCGCACGTTGGGGGGTGGCATGGCATCCAAATCCATCCGCGACAGCGCCGGCATCCTGGGATAACCGGGCCAAGGGTGGGTAGCCTCCGCCAACGGAGGACAGATAGCCTAGAACGGCCAGCGCAGTGTATGCGCTGGCTAGCCGAAACGTATGCGGCGCCGGGGAACGGGGATGGTTTAGGCCGTCGGCGCCACGCACTGGAAAAAAGGGGACCAGATGCGATACAAGGCAATTTTCGTAGCTGGCGCCGCTGTTGGCTTCGTCGCCGGCGCGCGGGCGGGCCGCGGTGTCTACGACAAGATGGTGGGCTACGCGCAGCAGGTGGCCAAGCACCCGAAGGTGCAGCAGGCCGCGAGCACCGCCCAGACCAAGGCCACCGAACTGGCGAAGACCGCGGCGGCCAAGGCACCGGACTACGCCAAGAGCGCGGCAAGCAGCGCGGCCAAGACCGCCCAGGCCCAGGTCTCCCAGGTGCCCAAGTACGTGTCAAGCGCGAAGCACGCGGCGGCCAGCAAGATGCCGTCGCGCTTCGGCGGCACGAACGGAACCGACACGGCCGAGGGCGACCCGGCGACGGACGGTGCGGTCTCAAGCGCCCGGGACGACATCGCGCCTGACGGCAACCTCGTCTACCCCGTCGATGGCGGGTCTCCGTCAGTCAACGGGATCCGCTACTCCCCTGACACGCCGTGAAGCGCCGAACGCTGGCGCCGACCACATCGTCGGCGCCAGCGTTGGCTGGTTAATCGGGTTATCTAGTCCAGGTACTCGCGCAGCAGCAGGGCGCGCGACGGGTGGCGGAGCTTGGCCAGAGTCTTCGACTCGATCTGCCTGATCCGTTCCCGGGTTACGCCGAACTCTTTGCCAACCTCTTCCAGCGTCCGCGGGTGCCCGTCGGACAGCCCGAAGCGCAGCTGGATGATGCGCTGCTCCCGCTCCGACAGCTCGCAGAGGACCCGGTCAAGCTGGTCCTGCAGCATGATGAAGGCTGCCGCCTCGATCGGCACGACGGCGTCCGCGTCCTCGATGAAGTCACCGAGGTCGGACTCCTCCTCGCCGATCGGGGACTGGAGCGAGACCGGCTCCTGGGCGATCCGCTGGATCTCCGCGACCCGTTCCGGCTCGACGCCCATCTCGGCGGCGAGTTCCTCGACGGTCGCCTCGCGCCCCAGTTCCTGGTGGAGCTGGCGCTGCACCCGGGCGAGCTTGTTGATGGTCTCGACCATGTGCACGGGAACCCTGATGGTTCGCGCCTGGTCGGCGATTGCCCTCGTGATCGCCTGGCGGATCCACCATGTCGCGTAGGTAGAGAACTTGTACCCGCGCGTGTAGTCGAACTTCTCCACCGCGCGGATGAGGCCCAGGTTCCCTTCCTGGATCAGGTCCAGGAAGACCAGGCCCCGGCCGATATATCGTTTGGCGATCGATACGACGAGCCGTAGGTTCGCCTCGATCAGCCGCTGCTTGCCCCGGACGCCGTCCGCCGCCAGCCATTCCAGGTCGGCCCGGTCGCCGGTGGAGAGCGTGAACCCGCTGTTCAGCTTCTCCTCGGCGTACAAGCCCGCCTCGATTGACTTAGCCAGCTCTACCTCGTCCTCGGCGGTGAGCAGCGGCACCCGGCCGATCTCTCTGAGGTAGATCCGCACCAGGTCGCTTGTTCCGGCCCGGCGCGCGGTATCTGCGTCCGTATCAGGGAGTTTTGTATCTGGTTCCTCTTCGACCGGTGGATCGAGCACTTCGATGCCCTCGTCCGCGAGCACCCGCACTACCCCGTCTAGTGCGTCCCCGGTTAGCTCGGCCCGGTCGATTGCCGTGGTGACGTCCCCCATCGTCACGAAGCCCCGTGAGCGCCCGAGCGCCACGAGGTCCGTCAACTGCGCTGTAAGCGATGGTCCGCTCGTTACTACGGTGAGGCTCACCCGACCAGTGTGCCCCTCGTCACCCCGGTTGCGGGGGACCCAATTTTATTACTCTGACCTGAGGTTTAACCTAAGCGCAACCTGTGTAAGTACATCCGGTAATGTCTCGCGAGTTAGATATCGCCCCGTTAGTCAGGCTCCGGTCGCCCGGTC
>Ga0310811_10008200_pt1 | contig 13424 bp, 15 predicted proteins | sample YCmetagenome_FD_207642 | JGI IMG/M metagenome (GOLD analysis project Ga0310811, IMG submission 207642) | Soil microbial communities from experimental microcosm in Duke University, North Carolina, United States - YC | ecosystem: Engineered > Artificial ecosystem > Soil microcosm > Unclassified ... | reverse complement strand
TCGATCGCGACCTTCGCCCAGAGCCGTCCGTCGCAGCCCGGTCTCGGTCTCCAGAACAGCTAGGCCCCGACTCCGTTACAGCGACGCGCGGGCTGTTCGCCGCGCGTACGTTCGGGTGCCATTTGAGTGCTGGCAGTACGAATTCGCTACCAAAACCCGTTGCGCTCGGTCGGCGCGGGCCGTTACCTTCGGTGCCAGGAGCGCGCACGCGGCCGCTCTGGACGCTGAGGGAAGAGGGACCGACCGGATTTGATCCGTCTCGAGGACGTCAGCAAGCGCTATCCGAACGGGACCGCGGCGCTGCAGGACGTCGACCTCACCATCGACCAGGGCGAGTTCGCGTTCCTCGTCGGATCGTCCGGGGCCGGCAAATCCACCCTCATCCGGCTGCTGATCCGGGACGAGCTCCCGACGACCGGCCGCGTCATCGTGGACGACAAGGACGTCGCGGTCCTCCGCCGGTCGCAGATCCCGCACCTCCGTCGGCTCATCGGCGTCGTCTTCCAGGACTTCAAGCTCCTTCCCACCAAGACGGTCACCGAGAACATCGCGTTCGCGCTCCTCGTCACGGGCCACGAGGGCCACGTCGTGCGGGAGGAGACCGAGCGCACGCTCGCGCTCGTCGGTCTGTCTCACCGCCGCGGGCACTTCCCACGCGAGCTCTCCGGCGGCGAGCAGCAGCGCGTGGCGATCGCGCGCGCGCTCGTGAACCGCCCGCGCGTCCTCATCGCCGACGAGCCGACCGGGAACCTCGACCCGGTCACGAGCTGGGAGATCATCAAGCTCCTCACGCGCGTGCAGGAGCTCGGCACGACGCTCGTCATGGCCACCCACAACGCCGAGATCGTGAACGCGCTGCGCCGGCGGGTCATCCATCTCGACCACGGCGCGGTCGTCCGCGACGAGCGCGAAGGGCTGTACGCGGCATGAGGCGGATCGCGTACGTGCTCGGCGCGGCCTGGCAGGGCTTCTGGCGCAACCCGGTCATGAGCATCGCGGCGACGCTCACGGTGTCGCTGATGCTCCTGCTTTTCGCGTTCTTCATCGTCACCGACCGCGGCCTGCAGGCCGCAGTGACTGCGCTCGAGTCGAAGGTCGAGCTCGTGCTGTACCTCGACGACGGCGCGAAGCCGTCGGACGTCCTGGCGCTCAAGGCGCGTATCGAGAACGACCCGGCCGTCTCCCGCGTCGACTACATCACGAAGCAACAGGCCCTGGACCGGCTGCGCGAGCTCGCCCAGCGCAAGGAGGACTTCACGCTCGCGGACATCGGGATCAACCCGCTGCCGGCGTCGCTCGAGATCAAGCTCGCGAACGCGCAGGACACCGGCCGGCTCGCGGCATCGCTCAAGGACGAGCTCGGCCGCGGCGTCGTGACCGATGTCATCGACAACCCGACCGTCGTCGAGAAGCTGCTGACCATCACGCGGGTCCTCTCGATCGGCGGTGTGGCCGTGCTCGCGATGATGCTGTTCGTCGCGCTCTTCGTGATCGTGAACACGATCCGGATCGCGGTGCACGCGCGACGCGACGAGATCGAGATCATGCAGCTCGTCGGCGCCACCGACTGGTTCGTGAGCTGGCCGTTCATCCTGGAAGGGGTCCTCGTCGGCACGTTCGGGGCGATCGTCGCGCTCGCGGTGCTGGTCCTGGCCTCAGGGCCGGTGACCAGCGCCATGGTGGGGTTCCTGGACATCCTCCCGGTCTCGCTTGGCGCGAACTTCGTGCTCGAGCTGGTCGTGGGGGTCCTCGTGTTCGCCGTCATCGTCGGCGGATTCGGGGCGTCGTTCTCGGTGCGCTCGCAGCTCGCCAAGGGAGCTCACGCTTGACCAGCGACCGTCGTACCTGCGACCATCCGGCAGGTATGGGAGCTCCCCGGGCAAGCCGGGGAGGTGGGAACAAGAGGAAGACGCGGCTTCGCACGGCCATCGTCGTGCTGGCTGGGCTTGCCCTGTTCCTGGGCCAGGTGATCCCGGCCTCGGCCGACGATCCGCTCACCGACGCCCTGAGGCGCAAGCAGGAGCTCGAGCGCGCGGTCGCGGTGTCCCGCGCCAACACCGACCGGTACAAGCAGGCCGCCGACCAGTTCCAGTCCGCGGTGAACAGCTCCAACGCTGCGATCTCGGATCTTCAGGCGAAGGCGAACGCGGCGCAGTCGCAGGCCGAACAGCTCGGCTATGAGATCCAGATCACCGAGGAACAGCTCCAGCTCGTGAGCTTCCAGCTCGATGAGACGAACGCGCTCGTGTCATCGCTCCAGTCGCAGGTCGACGCGGAGAACCAGCAGCTCGCGCAGCGCGAGGACCTGTACGCGAAGCATCTGCGCACGACGTATCGGCAGGCGCAGATCAGCCCGCTCGAGATGCTGCTCTCGTCGCAATCGCTGTCGGACTTCGCCAGCCGCATCCAGGCGATGGTCATCATCAACCGCCAGGACGTGCAGCTCGCCAACGAGATCAAGTCGATGCGTGACGAAGCCGCCGCGAACGTCGGCCTCACCCAGGAGAAGGCTGCCGAGATGGTCGGCCTGCAGGATCAGATCACCCAGCAGCGCGCGGCGCTCGCCGCGCAGAAGGCGCGCTACGACCAGCTCATCAAGGAGGCCCAAGACCAGATCGCGAGCGCCGCGGCGCAGCGGGACGCGGCCGCCGCCGAGCGCAACGCGCAGCTGGGCGCCGCGGCTCAGCAGAACGCGCAGACCGCCGCGCTCAACCGCCAGCTTCAGGATGCCGAGGCGCAGTACGAGCAGCTCGCCGCGCTCGCCGCCGCACGGTCAGGGCTGGGTGTCTACACCGGCGGCAAGCTTCCACTCTGGCCGCTCCACGGCGTCCTCACCTCGCCGTTCGGCGCGCGCTGGGGCGGGTTCCACAACGGCCTCGACATCGCCGCCCCGATGTACTCACCGATCGTCGCGGCGGCTTCTGGCCGCGTGACGACCGTGGGCAAGCCGTATCTCGCGTCCGGCGACACCGCGACCGTCGTGATCATCGCCCACGGCAACAACTTCTCGACCCTCTACGGCCACCTCGACGACCGCGTGCACCCGCCGATCGTCCAGGTCGGGCAGTACGTGAACGCCGGCCAGGTCATCGCCTATGAGGGGATGACCGGATGGACGACCGGCCCGCACCTGCACTTCATGACCATCCTGAACGGCCGCGCCGTCGACCCGCTGCCGTACTTGCCCTAGATAAGCATCTCGTTTAAGCATCTCGTCGCTTCGGCATTCGCCTCAGCTCCTCGACACGGGCTCAAGGCTGGTGGAACTCCTCGTCGCGGCAAAGCCGCTCCTCGTCGTCCCCTTTTCGGCGCGTCTAGCGATCCGGTGGGTGGGTTTGCTACGATTTACGGCGAAAGAAAGGAGGTGATGTGGAGTGGGCTATAGCTCTGGGAATCCGAAGACCCAATGCTGCTCACTTCAGGCTTCCGGAATGCATCCAACTGAGGTGAACGCGGTCTAGCGAGTCTTCGCGAGACCCAACGAAACTGGCGGCGGCAGCGATGCCGCCGCCTTTTTCATTGTCCTTACGCTCACTCACGCCATGGCCACTCAACGACCGACGAAGCCCAGCGGCCGCTCGCGTTCCGACCGTCAGCACGCGCCCAAGGCGCCGGCGGACGCGGAGGCACCGCGGGAGGTCGTCCTCGCCGACAACCGGAAGGCGCGATTCAACTACGCGATCGATCGGACGCTCGAGGCGGGTATCGCGCTCACCGGCACGGAGATCAAGTCCGTGCGCGCGGGGCGCACGAACCTCTCGGACGGCTACGCGAAGATCGACCGTGGCCAGGTCTGGCTGCGGAACGTGCACATCGCGCCGTGGCAGAACGCGGTCGGATTCGAGGAGCACGATCCCGTCCGCCCGCGAAAGCTCCTGCTGCACCGGGACGAGATCACCGGCCTCACGGGCTCGGTGTCGCAGCAGGGTTACACGCTCGTCCCGCTCCGCCTGTACATCAAGCGCGGCGTCGCGAAGGTCGAGCTCGGGCTCGCGAAGGGGAAGCGCCGCTACGACAAGCGGCAGACCATCAAGGAACGCGAGACCCGGCGCGAGATGGAAGCGGCCATCAAGCGCCGGGTCGGACGAGGACCGGGTCGCACCGAGAGCTAGTCACCGAACGCGGGCGCGCTCTCGGTGCGTGCGCCGCCGCGCTGCGTGCGGCGGATCGGGATGTCCTCGAGGAACAGCGAGGCCACGAGCGCGAGCGCAGACGCGAACGCCGCGGCGAGGAACAGGTCGTGGAGGGTGACCGCGAGGCCGGACCGGGCCGCGGTGACGACCGAATCGAAGAGCGGCCGGAGCGCGTCCGGCAGGTTGGCTCGAGTAGCGGCGAGCGAGATCGGGTCGAACAGGACCTGGGTGTTGCCGGAGCCCGTGGGAACGAACGCCTTCGCCTGGGCCGGCAGGTTCAGCGCGTCGATCTTGGCGGCGATGTTCACCGGCAGGCGCTGCGACAGGAACGAGCCGAGCACCGCGACGCCGATCGTGGCGCCGACGTTGCGGAAGAACTGGATCTGGCTCGTGACCACGCCGATGAACCGTGGCTCGACCGCGGACTGCACGGCGTTCAGGTACAGCGGGAACGTGATGCCCACGCCGAGTCCGACGATCACGAGGTCGCGCACGATCTCGATCTGCTGCGTGTCGGTCGAGATCTGGGACATGAGGTACGTGCCGATGACGAGGAGCGCCGTGGCGAGGGTGCCGAGGTAGTGATAGCGCTTGATCCGGAGCATGAGCTGGCCGGTCACGATGCTGCCGAGCACGAGCCCGACCATCATCGGCGTGACCAGCAGCCCCGAGTTCGTCGCCGCGATGCCGAGCACGCCCTGGTACACGAGCGGGACGTAGACGATCGCGCCGAACATGCCGACCGCGACGAGGAATCCCGTGGTCACCGCGACCGCGAAGGTCCGGTTCTTGAACAGCTCGAACGGCACGATCGGGTGGTCGGTGCGCCGCTCGAGGAAGTAGAAGCCGATGAGGAAGGCCACGCCCACGGCGAGCAGCCCGAGGACCTCGGGCGATCCCCAGTCGTGGTCACGGGTGATCGAGAACGCCACGAGGAGCGGCGCGAGTCCCGCCGTCAGGGCGGCCACGCCCGGGAAGTCGATGTCGCGCCACGTCGCGTTGTGGGACGTGCGGGGCATCGTGAAGAGCACGAACAGGATGGCCGCGATCCCCACCGGGACGTTCACGTAGAACACCCAGCGCCAGCCGGCGTTGTCGGTGAGGTATCCGCCGATGGTCGGCCCGACGACGGACGCGATCCCGAAGATGCCACCGAAGAGGCCCTGGATCCGCGCGCGGCGCTCGATGGTGTAGATGTCCGCGATCGCGGCGAACACGCTCGAGAACAGCACACCACCGAAGAGACCCTGGATGCCGCGGAACGCGACGAGCTGGACCATGTCCTGCGCCTGGCCGCAGAGGGCCGACGCGAGGACGAACCCGATCATCCCGACCAGGAGCAAGGGCTTGCGGCCGAACAGGTCACCGAGCTTGCCGGAGATCGGGGTCATGATCGTCGAGGTGACCAGGTACGCGGTCAGCACCCAGGCGTAGTAATCGAGGCCCTTGAGCTCGGCCACGATCCGCGGCAGCGCGGTGCCGACGATGGTCTGGTCGAGCGCCGCGAGGAAGAGCGCGAGCATGATCCCGACGGTCACGAGGACGAGTCGGCGGCCGTGCAGTTCACCGGACAATTCGAGACTCCTTTTGCGCGGTTGGGGCGATGAGGATGTCGTTCAGGTCGCCGATCGCGGAGCGCACGCGGACCCTCTGCTCCGCGGTGAGCCCGTCGAGACGCTTGACCAGCTCGGCGGTCATGAGGTCACCGACCCGCCGCAGCTCCGCCTCGCCCTTGCCGGTGAGCTCGACGATGACCGCACGCCTGTCCCTCGGATCATCGACCCGGCGGACGTGACCCTCGGCGACGAGGCCCTCGATGACCTCGCTCATCGCCGAAGGTGTGGTGCCGCACAGCGACGCGAGCTCGCCGGCCCGGATCGGGCCGCGGCCGTGCAGGATCCCGAAGGTCTTGTAGCGGCCGATCGACCCGGCCCCCTCGCGGACAACGCCGTGCCACAGCTGGCCGATCCAGGGGAAGAAGCCGAGCAGCTGCTTCGCGGCGCGGACGTCGGCCTGTGCGGGTGCCTTTGCCGGGGCAATTGCGGGCATTTGTTTCGCCTTCCGAATAATGAGGTCACCGAAATATACGGCCTCCGAAGGGTCCGGTCCACCGGTGATTCCGCATCATTGGCAACAGTCCGCCCGCGGCTCACACGCGGGCGCTGCCGCGCGTTCTAGTTTCGTGAGCATGCGCATCGCCATCACGTTTGTCGCCTGCGCGCTGATCTGGGGCAGCACGTTCCTCGCGATCCGCTTCGGCAACGAGGCCACGCCGCCGGTGTGGGCCGCGACGATCCGGCTCGCCCTCGCCTCGGCACTCCTCTTCGGCATCACCGGCGCGTTCCGGATGCCGCTCCCGCGCGGGAAGGCGTTGCGTGGCGCCGCGCTGTGGGGCCTGTTCAACCTTGGCGTGAACCTGTCGCTGCTGTACATCGGGGAAACGACGGTGCCGAGCGGCATCTCGGCCGTGCTTTTCGCGACGGTGCCGCTCACCACGGCGCTGCTGGCAGCCGCGTTCCATGTCGAGCCACTCGTCACGCGGAAGCTGATCGCAGCGATCGTCGCGATCGGCGGCGTCGCGATCATCTTCGCCGGCGAGCTCGGCGTCGCCGTCCCGTTCGCGGGTCTGCTCACCGTGTTCGCAGCAGCCACCGCCGCCGCGCTGGCGAACGTGCTGCTCAAGCAGGCGCCGAAGCAGCAGGTGATCCCGCTCAACGCCATCGGGACCGCGGTCGGGGCGATCGTCTGCCTCGCGGGGAGCATCGCGCTTGGCGAGTCGCACGCGATCCCGGTCACGATGTCCGCGTGGCTCCCGATCCTCTACCTGACGTTGGCCGGATCGCTCGGCGCCTTCGTGCTGTTCAGCTGGCTGGTCACGCACTGGTCCGTGTCGAACGCGAGCTTGCTCGGGGTCACGGTACCTGTCATCGCGGTCATCCTCGGCGGCCTCGTGAAGGGCGAGCAGCCCGCGGTGCTGACCTACGTCGGCGCGGCCGTCGTGATCAGCGCGATCCTGATCGCCTTGCGCGCGCCGCACCCGCGCGCGCTGCCGGCGTCCGCGGCGACCGCGACCGACTAGCCCGCGCGCACCCGGCGAGGTGCCCGTCGATGACGCCGATGGCCTGCATGATCGACTCCGCGATCGTCGGGCCGACGAACGTGAATCCGCGCGAGCGCAGGGCCTTCGAGAGCGCGGCCGGATCATCGAAGGTCCGGAGCCAGCGGGCGACGCTGCCCACCTCGTCGCGCAGCTCCAGGTACGCGCGCGCGTTCGAGATCGCGGACCGGATCTTCGCCCGGTTGCGCACGATGCCCGCGTCGGCCAGCAGACGCCGCTCGTCGCGCGCCGTGAAGCGGGCCACGCGCTCCGGCCGGAACTGCGCGAACGCCGCGCGATAGGCGGTCCGCTTGTTGAGGATCGTCGACCACGAGAGACCGGCTTGCGCGCCCTCGAGGGTGATCCGCTCGAACAGCGCCGGATCGTCGCGCACCGGGCGGCCCCACTCCCGGTCGTGGTACGCGCGCAGCGCCGGGCTCGCCTCCGCCCACGGGCACCGCTCCGTCATGCGCCGACGATACTGGCGCGCGCTCTGCAACGGCGGGACGAAAACCTTCACGGAGGCCGAACATGCCGCCACGCGGAGTGAAGAGCAAGAAGCGGACACGTCAGTACGAGCACATCAAGTCGAGCGAGAAGAAGGCCGGGCGCAGCGAGAAGACGGCCGAGCGGATCGCCGCCGCGACGACCAACAAGACGCGGGCGAAGAAGGGCGAGACGAAGAAGAGCCGCTAGGGCGCGACGACGACGGTCGTCGTGAACAGCAGAGCGAGCAGGATGCAGGCCTGGCCGCTCGGACAGATCACGGTCCCGGTCGCGTTGATCGTCGACGTGCCCGGCGCCGCGGCGGTCCAGATGGCCTGCGTGCCGCGGACGAGCAGGTAGTTCTGCACGCCGTGGACGAGCACGACGCCATCCGGCGGATCGAGGCGCCACTCGTAGTCGCTGCCGAGGGCGATCTGGATCGTGTCGCCGACGCGGGCGTGGACCGTGCCGCGATCGTTGGCCCGGGTGACGAGCACGGCGCCGGCGATCGGTGGGATCGGCGACGCGGTCGGCCTGGGCTCCGGCGCTCCCACGCCGCCACATGCGGTGGCGACGATGAGCGCAAGCGCCAGACCGAAGTGCCTCACCTCAGAGCGAACGCCTGCGGGGCGGGTTCGGTTCCCTTGGGCGTGCCCTTAGGGCTTCGTCCAGCCCGGGGGCATCCAGATCGGGCCGTCCAGCGTCGGGTAGTACACCTGCCAGCCGTAGAAGCCGCGATACGCGAGCGGATCGGCATGCATCGCCTCGCCGTAGCCCTTCACCGCGTTCACGTAGAACGACGAGTGGTTGTAGGCGTAGATCGCCCGGTCCATGTCGCCCGGCGCACCCGCGGCCGCAAGGTAGCGGGCCGCGGCGAGGATCGAGTCGTGGTAGCTGTTCACGTCACCGCCGGCGCCGTACGCGGCCCACGTGGATGGGATGAACTGCATCGGGCCCTGTGCGCCCGCCGATGAATCGCCGCGGATCCGGCCCATGCGCGTCTCGATGAGATTGATCGACGCGAGGTAGTACCACGGCACGCCGAACGTCGTCTCGGCCTCCTTGTAATAGGACATGAGCTCCGCGATCGGCGGGGGCTGGACGATGTGCCAGTCCGGCAGGTTCTTCGGGATCGGCCCTGCGTGCAGCTGCCGGAGCTGCTTGCCAGCCTCGATGGCGGCGGTGATCGTGGCTTTCGGCGTCGGCGGCAGCGCCGAAAGGACCTGATCGGTCCACTCCGGGTAGTCGGCCAGCCGAGCGATGTCGAGCTGCTCCGCATGGCCGGCCCATGCGAGCTGGTCCGCGGTCGCCGATGCGTCGTGGATGAGCGCTTCCACCATCACGAGCTGCGTGGCAAGGCTCGCGGCGTCATTCGCGATCACCGGCGCCGCGGTCCAGTTCGGCGTCGGTGCGGCACTCGCCGTCGGAGCGGGGGTCGACGAAGGCGCGGCGGTCGGCTCGGGCGTGTAGTGGATCGTCGCCGTCGGCGTCGCGTCGCGCGCCACGTTCCCGGCCGAGCAAGCGGCCAGGATCGCGGACGCAAGGACGATCGAAACAGCCCGCACCACCCGCACGTCCGAACTAACGCACGGCTCGCGCCGGACGCAACGCCTCAGTCAGTCATCCCCTGGTCGCTCGATCACCGAACGAGCCTAGTCTCGGCCGATGCGGATGCGGACCGCGGCGGTCGCGTTCAGCGGCTTCGTCGTCCTCGGCCTGCCCACGGGGATGCTCGGGATCGCCTGGCCTTCGATCCGCGCGGCACTCGACGCGCCGCTCGCCGGGCTCGGCGTCCTGCTCGCCGCGATGACGGTCACCCAGTTCGGATCGAGCGGCCTGTCCGGCGCGGTGCGCGAGCGGTTCGGTACGGCCGCGCTGCTCATCGTGCCAACGGCGCTTGCCGCCGGCGGCCTCGCGCTCTTCGCCGTCGCCGACAGCTGGCCGGGGATCATCGCGGCAGCCGCGGTCCTGGGCGCGGGCCTCGGGCTGCTCGACGCCGCGGTGAACATGGAGGCCGCGCTGAAGCGCGGCGTACGGTTCATGGGCGCGCTGCACGCTGCGTGGGCCCTCGGCGCGACGCTCGGCCCGGTCCTCATCGGCGCGGTCCTCGTGGCGACCGGGTCGTGGCGGCTCGGATACGCCGTCGCGTCACTCGCATTCATCGCGCTCGCGATCGCCACGTATCTGGCGCGCGTCGACCTCGGCACCGCACCGGAGCGCCGCGACGCGCCGGCGACGAGCGCGCGCCCACGCCGCACCATCGTCACGGGCATGGCGCTTCTGTTCGTCTACGTCGGGATCGAGCTCGGCGCGGGGCAATGGAGCTTCACCCGGCTGACCGCCGACCGCGCGCTCACCGATGAGATCGCCGGGCTCGCGGTGTTCCTCTACTGGTCCGCGCTCACCGCGGGCCGCATCGCCCTCGCGCTGTTCGGCGACCGCATCGGCTCCGCGCGGCTGTTCGACCTCAGTGTCGGCGGCGCGCTTGTGAGCGCGGTCGCGTTCTGGCTGCTGCCGCCACCGGTCGCCGCGCTCATCGCGCTGCCGTGCATCGGCGTGTCGCTGTCGGTCTTCGTGCCGCTGCTCCTGTACCTCACGCCGCGCCGGGTGGGCCGCGCCGCCGCGCCGCGGGCGATCGGCTACCAGGTCGCGGCGGGAATGATCGGCGGCGCGGTGCTGCCGGCCGGGATCGGCGTCATCATGCAGTCGCTCGGCGTGTCGACGCTCGGGCTCTGCCTCTCGGCGCTCGCGTTGACGCTCGGCGGGCTGCACATGGCCGCGCGGCGAGGGGCCTGACCGATGTCCGGCGAGTCCGGCACCAATCACGCGCGCGCGATCGAGCATCACGGCCCGGGTGAGCGCACGGCCGACCCGGAACCGGGCGATTTCATCCTCACCCACGGCGCCGAGCTGTTCAGCCAGCTCATCCGGCTCGGGCAGCAGCTCCGGTTCCGCGGCGCGGACCATCCGTATACGTACTGGAATCACGCGGCGCTGGTCGTCACGAGCGGCGGCGCGATCGTGGAGGCACTCGGAACTGGGGTCGCGCGGCGCTCGCTCTCCGACTACGACCCGACGCAGTACACGGTCGTGCGGATCACCGCGTCGGCCGAGGACCGGGCCGAGGCCGCGGTCTTCGCGGAACGTTGCGTCGGCGCGCGGTACGGCTGGGCGACGATCGTGAGCATCGCGGTCTCGCTCCTGACCGGCGCGAAGTTCAGCTTCGGGTTCAACGGCCAGCTCATCTGCAGCGGTCTCGTGGCGCGCGCGCTCGAGCGCACGACCGCCATCTTCGAGGACGAGCCCTCGCACATCATGCCCGCGCAGCTCGCGAAGCTCTACGGAGCCGTGCCGCCACCACCCGGCACGCCGAAGGGCACGCCGGCGAGGCGCCTTCGTCCTCAATCCCGATAGCTGATCAGCTCGAGGAGGCTCCCATCGGGATCGCGGAAGTACACGCTCCCTCCCTCACCGCGCGCGCCCTGACGGAAAAGCGGGCCGCGCTCGATCGCGACGTCCATCCGCCGCAGGTGCGCGATCGCATCGGCGATCGGCCCGGGCCATTCGAAGCACAGATCGCTCCCGCCCGGAGCGACCGGGATCCGCGCGACGGCGGCAGGCGCGACGCCGGTCGCGTGCACGTTCAACTGCTGTTCGCCGATGCGGTAGTACGCGCGGCCGTCGCGCTCGACGATCTCGGCGCCGAGCACGTCGCGGTAGAAGGCATCTGACCGGCGGCGGTCGGTCACCGCGATGACCACGTGATCGAGCCGCACGTTCACGGCGGCAGGATATCGACGGCGGTGTCGGTGACCGCCTCCGGGTGTCGGAACCGGCGGACCGGCGATGCGAGCAGGTAGAGGAACGCGACGGCGGCGATGAGCCCCGAGGCGAAGAGCGTGACCCGCAGCCCGATGTGATCCGCGAGCAGCCCCGCGGCGAGGGCGCTCGGCGGCGCCACGCCCCACGAGACGAACCGCGTCGCGGCGCTGACCCGGCCGAGCAGCCGCTCCGGCGTCACCGCCTGCTGCAGGCTGTTGGAGCTGATCGTCCAGAGCGGGACGGTGAGGCCGAGGAGGGCCTGCGACGCCGCGACAACGGCGGCGGCAGCGAGCGGCGGGCCGGCGGCGAACGGGAGCACCAGCCGGCTCAGCGTCTCGAGGAACAGCGCAGCGATCATGAGCGGCCCGAGCCCCCAGCGGCGGGTGAGCGGGCCGGCGAGCGTCGCGCCGAGCAGGCTCAGCGGTCCGATCGCCGCGAGCGACAGCCCGAGCAGCGCCGGCGGCAGGCCGAGCTCGCGGGTGGCGTACACGACGAGGATCGCCTGCACCGCGAACCACTCGATGTTCGCGAGGCCGATGGCGATGACGCAGCGGAAGACGATCTCGTGAGCCCGCATCCACCGCACGCCTTCGGTGATCTCGCGCCAAATGCTCCGGCCGGCTTCACGCGGTCGCACCGATTCGCGCGCGCGGATGCGGATGAGGAACGCCGCCGACAGGAGGAAGCCCGCCGCGTCGAACAGCATCGCCGTCGGCGCGCTGAGCGCCTGCACCAGGATCCCACCGAGCGATGGGCCGGCGACCTGAGCCACGGCGCTCGATGCCTGCAGCCGGCTGTTCGCCGGGACGATCGACGACAGTCCGACGAGCGACGGGACGAGCGCGGACCGCGCGAACTCGGTCGAGATGGCGAACAGGCCGGCGAGGAACGCGACGACGTACAGCTGCGGGAGGCCGAGGCGCCCGAGCGCGGCGGCGACCGGGATCGAGCCGATGACGACCGCGCTGCCGATATCCGACCCCACGAGGATCGGCCGCCGCGGCAGCCGGTCGACCCACGCGCCGATGAACAGTCCGACCACGAGCGACGGCGCCATCCGGAACGCGACGAGCAGACCGGTCTCGGTCGCGCCGGCGCCGAGGACGAGCACCGCGGTGAGCGGCAGGGCCAGCACGGTGACCTGGCTGCCGATCACCGCGATCGTGAAACCGGCCCAGAGCTTCGCGAAGTCCGAGCGGCGGCCGAGCGATCCGGCGGGTGATGCCATCATCTGATGATGGCGGAAGCGCGGGACCGCCCGGAGCTCGACATCGCGAGCCGGGTGCTCATCGTCGACGACAGTGCCGCGGTCCGCGAGGGACTGCGTGCGCTCGTCGCGACGGACCGGAGTCTGCGCACGGTGGGTGAGGCGGCGAGCGGTGAGGAAGGACTCGAGCTCGCGCGCACGCTGAGCCCGGACATCGTCCTGCTCGACAACGAGATGCCCGGAATGAACGGGATCGAGCTCCTGCCGGCATTCCGGCACGAGCTGCCCGGCACGCGGATCGTGATGTTCACGCTCTCGCCGGCGATCGGCGACGAAGCGCGATCGCTCGGGGCGAGCGCCGTCGTGAGCAAGGACGGCGGCGACGCCACACTCCTCGAGACGCTCCGTCAGGTCCGGCGAGGCGAGCGCTCGACCACCGTGCGCCTTGCGACGGTCGCGCGGCTCCGACGGGATCGACCACGCATGTCGGCACTGAGCGTCGTGGTCGGGATCGCGGCGCTCGGCATCTACGCGATCGTGCTGTCGGCACTGGCCGCGGTGCTCTCGTCGCGCGAGACGATCCTCGTCGTCTTCGGGACCGTACTCGGAGCGCTCGTCATCGCGATGATCGTCGCCGGCACCGGTGCGCTCAGGCCGCTGAACGCCCGCGGCCACGCCG
>Ga0310811_10008198_pt1 | contig 13428 bp, 13 predicted proteins | sample YCmetagenome_FD_207642 | JGI IMG/M metagenome (GOLD analysis project Ga0310811, IMG submission 207642) | Soil microbial communities from experimental microcosm in Duke University, North Carolina, United States - YC | ecosystem: Engineered > Artificial ecosystem > Soil microcosm > Unclassified ... | reverse complement strand
TGACTTTGGGGCTGGTGGTGGCAGGACGCTGTGGATCAATCGACTCATAGACAACATGCGCAGTCATGGCGATGGGGCACTGGTCAAGGCTGCGAAAGGTCACAAAATCGCTGGCCGAAAGCTCTTCGCGCTTGGCGGAAACCCTGGGCAGCACCAGATGGCTGTCCGCCCCTGCCCGCCCATGGCCTGGAACATGTTTCATTACGGGAAGCACGCCGCCTTCCATCAGGCCCTGAATCTGGGCCTTGCCCAGGGTGATGATGGTGGTGGGGTCCCGGGCAAAGGCCCGGTCGCCGATGATGTCATGGCTGCCGGGAACCGGCACATCCAGCACCGGCAGGCAGTCCACATTGATGCCCAGACTGAACAAGTCATAAGCGATCAGCCTGGCGTTGAGATATGTGGCCTCGAGTGCGGCTTCGGGATTTTCGATATAAAGCTCGCCAAAACAGGCAGCGGGCGGGCGCGTCCGCCAATGCGGCGGCTTCAATCGCGCCACCCGTCCGCCTTCCTGGTCTATCAGGACTGGCGCCAGGCCATCATCCACCGACTCGCGCAACTGATCGACCAGCAGCTTGACTTGCGCCGGCTCGCTGATGTTGCGGGCAAACAGGATGAAACCCCAGGGACGGGTTTCGCGAAAGAAATCGCGTTCCGCCGCCGACAGTGCGGTGCCGGCGCATCCGTAAATCGCGCGGCTGCGCATTGCTACCTACCCGGAATACACGCGCCGCCGTCAGCTTTCAGCCGGTCGCATAGTGCGTTCGCCACTTCCCTGTCGGAGAAGCCGCCGATCCGCAGGCGGTACCAGGTACCTTTCTCGCCGAGATCAGCCTGTTGGACATTTTCGGAATAGCCGGACAGCAGGGCCGCGTGCCTGGCCTTGTAGCTTTTCCAGGCAGCCGCCGCGTCGGCTTGCGATTTGTACGAGCCGATCTGCAGCACATAGCCGCCGCTCGCGGCCGCGGGCGCTGCCGGTGTTGCAGCCGCCATTTGTGTGCCGCCGCCCAACGGACGGGGTGCACCTGTGGCCACGGCCGCAGGCTTGGCAGCCGGCGGGGGAACCTTTGCGGCGGGCTTCGGCTCGGGAACCGAATTGGCTTGCTGGATGAGGGCCGCCACGGATTTGGGAGGCTGGGCCGCGGGCGCCGGCTTTGCCGGGGCCGGTGCCGGTTTGGCCGGTGCCGCAGCCACCATTTTGGGGGCTGCCGGCGGCGGAGCGGTCTCAACAAAGGCCGGCTTGGGCGTCGCGGGAGGCGGAGCCGCCTCTATGGGTGCCGGCTTGGGCTGTGCCGCAGGCGCCGCATCGGCGCTGTCATCCGGCGGCGCCGGCTGCTCGTAAATCTTGAAGCCCTGATAGGGGACAGTGTTACCCCCACCCTGTGGCGGGGCCACCCGCTCCGGCCCGTTGGCCGCAGTCAGAACCGGGGTTTCACCGCGCCCGCGCGCCACGCCCTGGGTATAGGCCAGCCAGACCACGCCGCCGAACATCGCCAGCACCAGCAGCGCCAGCACGATCAGCAGCGGCAGGCGCGAGCCTTCGACATCGTCGTCGTCCTCGGACGCGTCGTACACCCGGCCATCCCTGGCCTCGTCCCGGGGCTCGTAAACGCCGCGCTCGTAATTGGCCAAAGTCGTGGTTCCCGAATCTAAGAGCCTGAGGTTAGCATCTGCGCCAGCCTGTTTCATGCCCCTTCAAAGCCGCAGCGGAACCCGCTTTTTGCGGCTTAAAGCTGGATTTCGGTGAGGAACACCCGGGAATACTCCTCCAGGGCATAACGGTCGGTCATGCCGGCGATATAATCCCGCGCCACCGTACCCGGCACCGCATCCCGCGCAGCAAGCGTCCAGTCCGGCGGCAACAAAGCGGGATCGGCGACAAAAGCCTCATAGAGATCGGTCACCACCGCCTGGGCGCGGACCATGGAACCGGTGACCTTGGGATGGCGGTACATATTCTGCATTTGAAATGCCTTGAGCGCTTTCAGGCGGTCCAGCAAGGCAGGCGTAAAAGCGGCAGTCGCCCTGCCCGCCCCGCGCAACTGGGCGGCGGACATGAAATGCCCTGCTGCAAGATTGGCGCGGGTCTGGGCCAGCACATCCTCCAGCAATTCACTCATCAGGGTACGGATCAATTCCCCGATGAAGCGGGACAATTCCAGTTCGCCATGCCGTTCCAGCACGCCTTTGACATGATCGCCCACCAGCGGCCAGTCCAGCAGATCATGTGTCGTGAACAATCCAGCGCGCAGCCCGTCATCGATATCATGGCTGACATAGGCGATATCGTCAGCCAGCGCCGCCAACTGCGCTTCAAGCCCCGGCCAGGTGGAAAGCTCCAGCGGCCAGCGTTTGTCGAAGCTGGCGATGGGTCCGGGCAAGGACCCATTTAGCGGACCATTATGCTTTACCAGGCCTTCCAACGTTTCCCACGTTAGATTTAACCCGTCGAAATCGGCATAGCGATGCTCCAGCTTGGTCACCAGCCGAAGCGCATGGGCATTGTGATCGAAGCCGCCAATATCCTTGGTCACCGCATCCAGGGCTTCTTCGCCGGCATGGCCGAAAGGCGTGTGGCCCAGGTCATGCGCCAGGGCCACCGTCTCGGCCAGGTCTTCATCGGCCGACAGGGTTCGCGCCAGGCTGCGGGCCAGCTGCGCCACTTCCAGGGAATGGGTCAGGCGGGTGCGGTAGTAATCGCCCTCATGCTGCACAAAGACCTGGGTCTTGTGCTTGAGGCGGCGAAAGGCGCTGGAATGGATGATGCGGTCGCGGTCGCGGGAATAGCAGCTGCGGGTGGCGCTTTCGCTTTCGGGGTAGAAACGGCCCCGGCTGGTCTCGGGCCGCGACGCATAGGGGGCATGCGGCCCCGGCGGGCTGACAATGGAGCCCAAAAGCCGCCCGGCCGGGCGGTATTGCGGCGAATCCGGGGTGTTGGTTTCGGCCATCCGGCGGACTACATAAAGGCTGCGCCCGATACTGCAAGGGCATCAAGGAACCCCATGGCCAGCATGCCCGTCACCCTGTCCGACCGCGCCGCCCGGCGGATCGCCGAAATCCTCAAGGCCGAGCCCCAGCCCACCGCGCTGAGGCTGGCGGTGACCGGGGGCGGCTGTTCGGGGTTTCAGTACAATTTCGCCCTGGATGACGCCCAGCTGGACGAGGATACGGTGGTGGAAAAAGGCGGCGCCAAGGTGCTGATCGATCCGGTGTCGCTGGACTTCCTGGCCGGGTCTGAAATCGATTTCACCGACGACCTGATCGGACAGGCCTTCAAGGTCAACAATCCCAACGCCACCGCCTCCTGCGGCTGCGGCACAAGCTTTACCGTCTAAAGCTTGCCTCCAAGATGCCAATCACGTTGCGAGGAAAAATGGCCGGATGGCAGGAGAAAGGCGAAGGGCGTATAGGCAATACGGCCGAGCCTTTCGACGAACCAGTCGGTCATTTTAACCGCAACCCATCAATGATTGGCTCGCCGCGATGAAAATTGCGACCTGGAACGTCAACTCAATCAAAGCGCGCCTGGAGCCGGCCCTGGCCTGGCTCAAGCAAGCCAATCCCGACGTCGTCGCCTTGCAGGAAATCAAGACGGTGGACGAGAACTTCCCGCGCGAGGCGTTCGAGAGCCTTGGCTATAATTGCGCCGTACACGGACAAAAAAGCTATAACGGCGTCGCCCTGCTCTCCAAGCGGCCGATAGAGGATGTCACACCGCGGCTTCACGGTGACGATACCGACGATCATGCCCGTTACCTGGAAGCGCTGATCACGGGCGACAAAGGCACGGTTCGGCTGGCCACGATCTATGCCCCCAACGGCAATCCCTGGCCCGGCCCCAAATTCGATTACAAGCTGGCCTGGCTGGAAAGACTGCGCCTGCACGCCAAGAAGCTGCTCAAGAGCGAAGAGCCGGTGGTGCTGATGGGCGATTACAACATCATTCCGGAAGACAAGGATGCGGCCAAGCCCAAGAACTGGATGAAGGACGCGCTGTTCCAGCCGGAGTCCAAGGCGGCGCTGAGGCGGATCGAAAATCTGGGCTATACCGACGCCTTCCGCGCCCTGCACCCCGAGGGCGGGCATTACACCTTCTGGGATTATTTCGGCTCCTGGGAGCGCAACAACGGCATCCGCATCGATCACCTGTTGCTCTCGCCCCAGGCGCTGGACCGGCTGAAAAATGTTGGCATCGACAAGGACGTGCGCGGCGCCAGCGAGAAGCCGTCCGACCACGTTCCTGTATGGATTCAGCTTGCGATATAGCCGCGAGCCGTCTTCTTGCCCCAATCCTGGTTATAGTCGCCGGCGATGAAATCTCTTCTCTTCCTCGCCGCCCTTCTGCTCGCATCGGCCCCGGCATCGGCGGCGGAAAAACGTGTCTTCCGCATCGATGGCCTGATTGCCGCACAAAAAAAGGGCGTCATCCTGCTGGAGGCCAAGGGCGCGGTGCCCACCGGCGGCTGGACCAAGCCGCGCCTGCATGTGATGCATGGCGATGGCAAGACTTTGACGGTAGAGTTCCTGGCCACGCCGCCGCCGCCCGGCATGACAGTGATCGATGCGGTCGTGCCCGTCACGGCCACAATCGAAATCAAGGGCAAGGCCACCTCGGTGCATGTGCTGGCTGACGAGAATGAAATGACCAGCCAGGTCCTGCGCTGATATAAGTCTCTCCATGCAAATAGACGTTATTTCCGACACGGTCTGTCCCTGGTGTTTCATCGGCAAGCGCCGGCTGATGCGCGCCATGGCGCTTCGGCCCGACATCGCCTTTGACGTGAAGTGGCGCCCCTACCGCCTGGATCCGACAGTGCCCAGGGGCGGCATGGACCGCCAGGCCTATATGCGCGCCAAGTTCGGCGACGACCCCATGAAGATCGTGGAGATGCACAAGCTGATCGCCGCCGAAGGCGCCAAGGACAGCATCGAATTCGATTTCGCCGCCATCGCACGGCGTCCCGACACACTGGATTCCCATCGCCTGATCCGCTGGGCCGAAGCCAATGGCGTGCAGGACGAAGTGGTGGAGCGGCTGTTCATCGCCTATTTCGAGAATGGCGAGGATATCGGCGACATCCGCGTGCTGGCCGACATCGCCGACCTGTGCGGCATGGACGGCGTGGAAGTGGCCGAGATGCTGGAGACCGACACCGACCGCGCTTTGGTCGAACGCGAAGACCAGATCGCCCATGAGATGGGCGTCACAGGCGTGCCCGCCATGATCTTCGGCGGCAAGCTGGCGGTATCGGGCGCGCGCGAGCCGGAACTGCTGGTGGCGGTGATAGACCGTGTTGCCGCCATGTCGGCGGAGCAAGCCGAGCCGGACGAAGCGGAAGACGACGAAGAAGAATAGATCCCTCGTCAAATTTTTTCGTCATGGCCCGGCTAGTCCGGGCCATCCATAACCCTCTCGCCGCTGGCACCACGGGATAGACCACATGGATGGCCCGCATGAAGCGGGCCATGACGAACTGGGATAGGATGGATTTACGCCGCGTCGGCAACCACTTTGTTACGGCCCGACCGCTTGGCGCGATACAGCGCCTGATCGGCGCGGCGCAGCAAGGCTTCCGCGCTGGCATCGCCATTTTCCAGGCTGGCAATGCCGATGGAAATGGTGATGTTCAGCACATGGGGGCTGCGGCTGATCTTGACCGGCGTGGTCTCGATCGACTGGCGCAGGCGCTCGGAGATGCTGTAGGCGAAGGACGTGTCGGTGTCGGGCATCACCACCACGAATTCCTCGCCGCCATAACGGCAGGCCAAGTCGATGCCGCGCACATTGGCGCCGATGCGGTTGGCGAATTCCTTGAGCACCTCATCGCCAATGTCATGGCCATAGGTGTCGTTGACCTGTTTGAAGAAGTCGATGTCCATGATCACAAAGGCCAGCGGACGTCCGTTCTTGCGGGCGCTGCTCACCAGCGTGTCTAGATGGCGGCTCATATAACGGCGATTGTGCAGCCCGGTGAGCTGGTCGGTGATCGCCATTTCCAGGCTGAGCTGGACATTTTGGCGCAAGCGGTCGGCATAACGCTTCTTGCGCAGCTGGGTGCGCACCCGCGCCACCAATTCGTTCTTGTCCACCGGCCGGGTGAGATAGTCGTTGACGCCCATTTCCAGCGCCTGGGTCAGCTTGCGGCGGTCGCCATCGGATACCACCACCAGGATCGGCACATGGCGGCCTTCGGGCAGTGAGCGCAGCTGCGAGCACAGGCGCAGGCCGTCAAAGCCGCGCATACCCAGGGAGACCACGATCAGGTCGAAATCTCCGCCTTTGACCCGGACCAGCGTCTCTTCGAACGTGTCGACGGAAGAAACCTGATGGTTGGGCGACAAGGCGCTTGAGAACCAGGCGACGGATTCGGCGCGGTCCTCGATCACCAGGATGCGTCCCGACTGGCTGTTTTCGGTGAAGGTTTCGGCCGGATCGATCAGACCCATGCCCTGACCGGTCGATTCGCGCATGCGAAGTTCGTCGGTCATCATCTTGAGCCGGACCAGCGAACGCACCCGCGCGAACAAGGCTGCGTCATCCACAGGCTTGGTGAGAAAATCGTCGGCGCCCGCGTCCAGGCCGGCGACGCGGTCGGATGGCTGGTCCAGCGCGGTCACCATCACCACGGGAACATGGGCGGTCTTGGGATTGGACTTGATGCGGCGGCAGACTTCGAAGCCGTCCATGCCGGGCATCATCACGTCCAGCAGAACGATGTCGGGAACCACCTGCTCCATCTTGGAGAGGCATTCCTGGCCGTTGAAGGCGGTGAGGACCTCGAAATATTCTGCCGTCAGCTTCGCTTCCAGAAGCTTGACGTTGGACAGAATGTCATCGACCACAAGAACCCTGGCCGTCATGGAATGTTACCCGATGAAGCGGCGCACGGTATCCAGAAAGCTGGTCACCGAAATCGGCTTGGAGATATAGGCCTCGCATCCGCCCTGGCGGATGACTTCCTCGTCGCCCTTCATGGCGAAGGCGGTGACGGCGACAACCGGAATGGCCTTGAGGGATTCGTCTTCCTTGAGCCATTTGGTCACTTCCAGGCCGCTGACTTCCGGCAGCTGGATGTCCATCAGGATCAGGTCGGGATGATGTTCGCGGGCGATGTCCAGCGCTTCCATCCCGTCCTTGGTCTGCAGGATGTTGTAGCCATGGGCGTCCAACAGGTCGTGGAAGAGCTTCATATTGAGCTCATTGTCCTCCACGATCAGGACCGTTTTGGTTTTGGCGTCCATAGTACTTGTCTCCGACGCTAGAGCGCGTCAAATCCCGGCAGCCTCCCGGGGGCTCTGGCTGTTTCGGCAGTATTAGGGACGATGTCTTAACGCTCCCTTGACATTACCGGACCGCGCGACCCTGTTTTTCAAGGTTTTGGCCGCGTTTACCCTGTGTTTTTCGCCCCTCTCAAAGCTTTACGGCCCGGCCTTGTTTCGGCCATCAACAGGATCTTGGACATGTCTTGGCGCCTTGTGCACCGGTGCGGCTTAAGGAACAGTCCGGCCAAGGCGGGGGAATCGCCATGGATCGCGTACGCTTCAGATCGCTCGATGTCTTTCGCGGCATGGCGATCTGCCTGATGATCATCGTCAACACGCCCGGTGCGGGTTCGGAGCCCTGGCCGGTTCTGGATCATGCCGACTGGTTCGGCTTCACCGCCGCCGACATTGTCTTCCCCTCCTTTTTGTTCGCGGTCGGCAATGCCATGGCCTTCGGCAGCCTCAAGTCGATGGGCGCGAGCGAGTTCTGGCGCAAAACCTTGCAGCGCACCGCCATCATCGCGGGCCTGGGCATCCTGTTTCATTGGTTCCCCTTCGGACACATGACCGGGCAGGGCTGGGTGTGGAGAACATTCGCTGAGACACGGCTGCCCGGCGTCCTGCAACGCATCGCGCTGTGCTACTGCTTCGCCGCCATCGCGGCGCGCTATCTGAATGTGCGCGGGCTTTTGCTCCTGTCGGCAGCGCTGCTGCTGGGATATTGGGCGCTGCTGGTGATCACGGAACCGGCCCTGACCAAGCTGGGCAATATCGGCAATGCCGTCGACCGGTTCGTATTCGGTCTGCCGCATCTCTACCACAGGGACTATGACTTCGATCCGGAAGGGCTGCCCGGCACCCTGCCCGCCATCGTCAATGTCATTTTCGGCTATCTGGCGGGGCTGTATGTGCGCCAACACGGCGCCGGCCGGCTGGTGGCGATGCGCTATCTTGCTGGGGGCCTTGTGCTGTTCGCCGCTGCGCTGGCCTGGAATCCCTTTTTCCCCATCGGCAAGAAGCTGTGGACCTCCAGCTTTGTTTTTCTCACCGTCGGCATCGACCTGGTCGTGCTGGCAGGCCTGATTGCCTGGATCGATCTGGGCAAACATGAATTCGGCGTCCGTTTCTTCGAAATCTTCGGCCGCAATCCCATCTTCATCTACATCTTCGCGATCCTATTGGACCGGACTTTCAAGTCGCTCCCGGTTGGCGATGACAGCGCCTGGAACTGGCTGGGTGAGCGGATAATTCAGCCCATCCTGCCGGGGCCGCCCGGTTCGCTGGTCTGCGCGATCTTCTTCATGCTGCTGTGCTGGCTGATGGCCTGGGCGCTGGACCGCAGGAACATCGTCATCAAAGTCTAGAGCGTGTCAGGGCGGACCCAACTGCACCCAGTTGATGGCCCAGACCGGCTCGACCTTGGCGCGGGTGAAGGTGAGACATACATCGTGCACGCCCGAACGCGGTGCCATCGCCGCCTTGAGGATGGTGACGGCATCATTCTTCACCGCCGGCGCCAAAGGCAGCACCGCGATACGCTCGCCTTCACAACTGTCCAGATGCACTTCCAGTTCGCCATCCGGCGTCGAGGGCGGTGGCATGACGTCGGGCTGGCGTGACGGCGTGATCTGGCCCACCGCTGCAGTGATACTTGAAACACCGGTCAAGTCCGCCTTCTCCCAGATCCAGCAAGGATGCCTGGTGTTGACCCAGAACACCGCACGCGAACCTTGCGCCGGGGCATCATCCAATACCGCCGCGCCACGGCCATCGCAGAGTTTCATGTCCTGGCTGTCGCGCCGATAAAGGCTGGCAAGACTGACCCCGGTGATGGTTGGGTATGTCAACAAGTGGCCATTGAGAAAGGCCCCCGCTGTCACGGTGGTGGGAAGCGGCACCATCAGCGGGGCGCGGTAAAGCGGCGAAGACGGAAGCGGCGGCGTGCCGTCCAAGGTGTAGTGGATTTCACCCAACCCCGTCTGGCTGGACAGGGTCACCGCCGCACGGTCTCCTTCCCTGCGGCTTTCCACCTTCACCTTCACTGCGGTTTCGGAATGAGGAATACCGAGCGCACGATAGCGGGCATATTGTGCAGGAAGGCGCGCCAGGAAACCGTCCCAATCTTTTGGCGCTGACGCAGGCGTCCAGGCGACTTCCGCCAGCGCCGCGGCGCGGGGGAAAGCTGCGTTCGCCACCAGATCGTCCAATGGCAGATATTCGGTCCAGATATTGGCCTGAATGCCGACAATGTGGCGCTGCTGTTCTTGTGTCAGGGCTTCCAGAACAGGATTGAAGTCATAAACCTGGCGCAACAGGTTGACGCGGCCCGCGCCCGGCGCTTCGCCCGCGCCGGTGGCCTGGCGATAGTCGAAGTAAACGGGATCCACAGGTGACAGTACCGCATCATGGCCGCTCTTCGCCGCGGTGATTCCGCCGTCCACGCCGCGCCAGGAGGTGATGGTGGCGGAGGCCGGGATGCCGCCTTCCAGGATTTCATCCCAGCCGATCAGGCGGCGGCCATGCGAAGACAGAAATCTTTCTATGCGGGCGGTGAAATAGCCTTGCAGCGCCTTCTCGTCCGCAATCTTCAGCGCGCGCATCTGCGCCTGGATCTTGGGCGAGGCCTTCCACTGATCCTTGATGGCTTCGTCACCGCCGATATGGATATAGCTGCTTGGAAACAGCACCATCACTTCGGTCAGCACGTCTTCCAGGAACGAAAAGGTCGTGTCGTCCAGATTGTAGAGCTGGGGATAGATGCCCCAGCCGGTTTCCACGCCCGCGGGCGGCTGACCCGAGCCCAGCTGAGGATAGGCGGCGATGGCCGCGGTGGCATGGCCCGGCATCTCGATTTCCGGGATGATGGTGATGTTGCGCTCGCGCGCATAGGCCACGATCTCGCGCACCTGATCCTGGGTGTAGAAGCCGCCATAAGGCCGTGGCTTTCCGGTCGCGGGATCGATGTCCGCACGCGCCGCCTCGTCCGGCACGCGCCAGGCGCCCACGCTGGTCAGCTTGGGATATTTCTTGATTTCGATGCGCCAGCCCTGATCGTCGGTAAGATGCCAATGCAGGACATTGAGCTTGTGCACCAACATGGCGTCGATGAAGGATTTGACAAAGGCGGCCGACTGGAAATGGCGGGCGCTGTCGAGCATCAGCCCGCGCATGGCAAAGCGTGGCGAGTCGGTGATATGCACGGATGCCAGGTCGATACTGGCCACCACGCTTTCACGTTCCGTCATCAACTGCCACAGGCTGACCGCACCATAAAGCAGGCCGGCGCGGCTGGACGCGGTTATCGTCACACCATCAGGCGTGACGTCCAGGCGATAGGCTTCCGGGGCCATTCCATCGGATTGGCGCAACAGGATAGCGCCGCGCGGTGATCCCCCGGTGGAAAGCTGCAATCCCCGCGCGCTTTTTACCAGCCCGGCAAAATAGCCGGCCACCCAATCGCAATCGGCACTGGCTTGCGCGCACACCAAGCCGGTTCCGGCCGTGACGGTGAAATGGCCCTGGCCGCCGGTCACGCTGGCGGGCGCGGGAATGATCGAAGTCGCCACAGGCGGGGCCGGCGGAACACTGCTGGTCTGGCATCCGAGCAGACCAGCGGTCAGTATCAGCGCCGCAAAACCTGTTTTCACGCTTGCCCCCTCAAACCATTTTCCTGGCGATGTTGCGACAACCATAGCGTATGTCATAGAGATTGCGACGCCAGCCCAGACAGCAAGCTCATGACCCCTGACCGTGCCGAAGTTCTTGCCCTGGAAGGCCTTGGCTGGCTGGCCGGCCAGGAGGACGGCATCCAGCGTTTTTTGAATCAGTCGGGAGTCGACGCCGCCACCTTGCGGGATGTGGCGGGCTCCCGGGAGATGGGTGTGGCAGTGCTGGATTTCCTGCTTGCGAATGAGGACCTGTTGCTGCCTTTCTGTGAAAGCTTCGCGTTAAATCCCCGACAGGTGCATCTGGCGCGGCATGCGCTGGGCGGAGAAGCCTGATGCGCTTCGGTATCGACCTGGGCGGCACCAAGACCGAGATCATGGCGCTGAGCGCGGATGGCAGCGTGGCACTGCGCCGCCGGATCGCAACGCCCAAGGATTATGACTCCATGTTGCGCGCAATCGCAGAACTTGTGCGCGCCGCCGATACCGAAACGAAAACGCGCGGCAGCGTGGGCATGGCGATTCCGGGCAGCGAGAGTTTTGGAACCAACCTGATCAAGAACGCCAACACCACCTATCTGATCGGCAAGCCGCTCAGGCTGGACCTGGAGAAAATCCTGGAGCGGCCGGTGCGGCTGGCCAATGACGCCAACTGCTTTGCCCTGTCGGAGGCCAGCGACGGCGCGGCGAAAGGTGCCGCCACCGTCTTCGGCATCATCGCGGGCACCGGGGTAGGCGGCGGTGTGGTGGTGGACGGCAGGGTGTTGAACGGCGCCCATGGCATTGGCGGCGAGTGGGGACACATCCCCCTGCCCGCCCCGACGGTCGAAGAAGTCACCAATGCGCCGCTTTGCTACTGCGGCAAGCGCGGTTGCCTGGAAGTGTGGTGCAGCGGGCCGGGCATGGCAGCGGATTTCAAGCGTGTCACAGGCAATGAGGCTACTGCAGATCAAATCGCGGCTTCCGGTGGCTCCGACGAACGCGCCGCCATCGGCCGGCTGATCGACCGTTTTGCCCGCGCCATGGCGACCATGGTCAATATCCTGGATCCCGATGTGATCGTGATGGGTGGCGGTGTGTCCAATATCGACCGGCTGTATGGGGAACTGCCGCCGCTGGTCGAAAAATATGCCTTCAATCCGGGCGGTCAGCCGCGCATTGTGAAGAACATGCATGGAGATTCCAGCGGCGTTCGTGGAGCAGCCTGGTTGTGGCCGGTTTAGAGGCCTGGTCTGCCTTCTGCCGCGACTGCCTGAATGATGCGGTCGCCGATGAGCCTTGTCCCAATTGTGGTTCGACGCGGGTACTGGCGCATCCGGAGCTGAAAAGCCTCGCCATCGCCCATCTGGACTGCGACGCCTTTTATGCGGCGATCGAAAAACGGGACGATCCTTCGCTGAAAGACAAGCCGCTGATCGTGGGCGGCGAAGTGCGCGGCGTGGTCTCCACCGCCTGCTATATCGCGCGAAAATTTGGCGTGCGCTCGGCCATGCCGATGTTCGAAGCCAAAAGACTGTGCCCGCAAGCGGTGATCCTCAAGCCGCGCCACGCCCATTACAGCCAAGTGGCGCGCCAGATCCGCGGGTTTATGGAAGAACTCACGCCTTTGGTGGAACCCTTGTCGCTGGACGAAGCCTATCTCGACCTGTCGGGCACCGACCGCATCCATCACCAAAGCCCCGCCAAGACCATGGCAGCGCTGGCCCGGCGCATCGAGCGGGAAATCCAGATCACCGTTTCCATCGGCCTGTCGGGCAACAAGTTCCTGGCCAAGCTGGCCAGCGAGCTGGACAAGCCGCGCGGCTTTGCCGTTATCGGCATGGCGGAGGCCAAATCCTTCCTGCGCGACAAGAAGGTCGGCATCATGCGTGGTGCCGGCAAGGTGCTGCAATCGAAGTTGGAGCGTGACGGCATCGTCACAATTGGCCAGTTGCAGGACGCCGATCCCAAACAGCTGGCGGAACGTTATGGCGCAACCGGCCTGTGGCTGTACCGCATGGCCAATGCCCAGGATTCCCGGCGCGTCGATCCCGATGGCGAGATGAAGACCATCTCGTCCGAAACCACCTTCAACACCGACCTGTCCTCCTATGCGGAACTGGAGGCCATCCTGTGGCGGCAGGCCGAGCGGGTCAGCGCCCGGGCGAAGAAACTTGGCCTGGGCGGCCGCACCGTGGTCTTGAAACTGAAGACCGCCAATTTCCGGCTGCGCACCCGGTCCGCTTCACTGGACGCCCCCACGCAACTGGCCGACCGCATTTTCCGTACCGCGCGGGCTGCCTTGAAACGCGAAGCCGACGGTACGCGTTTTCGTCTGTTGGGTGTGGGGCTTTCCAATCTGGCGCCTGCGGAAGGGGCCGACCCCACCAGCCTGATCGATCCGCAGGGCGATAAGCGCGCGGCGGCGGAACGGGCCATGGACAAGATCCGCACCAAATTCGGAGGCGAGGCAGTCAATACAGGACGCGCTTTCAAAAAGCCCCGCGCGTGAGCTAGAGTC
>Ga0310811_10008197_pt1 | contig 13430 bp, 13 predicted proteins | sample YCmetagenome_FD_207642 | JGI IMG/M metagenome (GOLD analysis project Ga0310811, IMG submission 207642) | Soil microbial communities from experimental microcosm in Duke University, North Carolina, United States - YC | ecosystem: Engineered > Artificial ecosystem > Soil microcosm > Unclassified ... | reverse complement strand
CACCGAAGGCGAGCAGCTCTGGGCGTCCGTGCTCACCGCGAGCGGGCTCGGCATCGCCGTCTTCGTCTTCTTCGGCTGGCTGTCCCGGCGGGCCGTGGGCCGCTGGTACCAGCCCGAGCGCCGCTGACCGCTCCCCCGCTCTCGCCTCCTTCGCATCCGTTGCGTTTCGCTCGGCAGCGCCGCCGACCTTCGAAAAACACGCTAAACACCGGCCGCCAACGGCCTTGACCATACGGAGAACCACTTGATCTCACGACGCAGAATGAGACTCGCCGCCGTGACGGCAGTAGGCGCTACGCTCGCGATCACCGCCACGGCGTGCTCTAGCAGCAGCGGCAGTGCCAGCAGCACGTCGGCTTCAGGCAGCTCAACAGCCTCGGGCAGCTCGGCCGCCATCCCGGCCGCTGACAACCTGAAGGCGGCCGGCTGCCCGTCGACGATCGTGCTGCAGACCGACTGGAACCCCGAAGCGGAACACGGCGGCCAGTACGAACTGCTCGGCCCCAACCCGACCATCAACGCGGGCGCGAAGTCCGTGACCGGCGAACTGGTCGCGCACGGCGGCATCGACACCGGGGTGCAGCTCCAGATCCGCGCTGGCGGCCCGGCGATCGGCTACCAGACCGTGACCTCGCAGATGTACAAGGACTCCTCGATCACCCTCGGCTATGTCGGCACCGACGAACAGATCGCGCTGTCAGCCACGCAGCCCACCGTCGCGGTCATGGCCGGCCTGGAGACCAGCCCGCAGATTATCCAGTGGTCGCCGCAGGCTCATCCGGCCTGGAAGACGATCGCGGACATCGGCAAGACCAGCAACACCGTGCTCTACTTCCAGGGTGCCTCGTACATGGACTACCTGACCGGCAAGGGCATCCTGAAGAAGAGCCAGGTCAACGGGAGTTACGACGGCACCCCGACCGTCTTCGTCGCCTCCGGCGGCGAGGACGCCGTGCAGGGCTTCGCCACCGCCGAGCCGTACATCTGGTCGCACGACGTGCGGTCATGGGACAAGCCGCTGAAGTACCAGCTGATCGCGGACGCCGGCTTCAACTTCTACCAGCAGGCGATCGGCGTCCGTAAGGACAAGCTGGCCGCGCTCACGCCCTGCCTGAAGAAGCTCGTGCCGATCATGCAGCAGGCGATCGTCGACTACATCGCGAACCCGACGCCGGCCGAGAAGCTGATCCTCCAGCTGGTCACCGCGTACAACAACGGCTGGGTCTACACCCAGGGCACCGCGGACTACGCGGTCGCGACGATGAAGAAGCTCGGCATCGTCGGCGACGCCCCCGACGGCACGCTTGGCGCGTTTTACGCCCCCCGGGTGCAGCAGCTGATCAACATCCTCGTGCCGATCTACGCCAAGCAGGGGAAGCAGACGCTGGCCGGCCTCAAGCCGTCCGACATCGTCACCAACGAGTTCATCGGCTCTTCGATCAGCCTGAAGGCGTCGTGAGTCCCGAGGTAGGAAGCAATGCCTGACACCAGCCTGATAGCTGGCCCGGGCGGCGGGGCCGGGGAGCGCGCGCTCCCCGGCTCCGACCGGGCGGTGCTTCCCGCGGTCACCGCGCTCTCGTTCGGGACAATCGAATCTTTCAAAGCCGAGCTGATCGGCGAACTCGGCCCCGATGCGGTCACCGCCGACGAGGCCGCGCGCCTGTCGGCGTCGGCCGACTGGGCACACATGAGCCCGGTCCTTGAGCCGCTGCTGCCCGGCGGTGTCGCGGACGTGGTGGTGAGGCCGCGGGATGCCGCGGGCATCGCCGCTGCGGTCGGGGTAGCGCACCGGCATCGCGTCCCCGTCACGGTACGCGGGCAGGGCACGGGGAACTACGGGCAGGCGATCCCCCTGTACGGGGGACTGGTGCTCGACACCAGCCAGGCGAACCGGATCGTCAGTGTCGGCGACGGCGAGATCACCGCGGAGGCGGGCGCGTCGTTCGTCATGATGGAGAAGGCCGCCAGGAAGACCGGCCAGGAGCTGGCGATCCTGCCGTCGACGGCCGGTTCCACAATCGGCGGGTTCCTCGCCGGCGGGTCCGGCGGCACCGGATCGATCGCCAACGGGGCGATCTGGGACGGCTACATGCACTCGCTGCTCGTCGTCCCGTGCACCGACGACGCCACCCCGGTCACGGTGCCGTTCCCGGAGAACACCGCGATGGCGCACGCGTTCGGCGTCAGCGGCGTGATCGCGGAGGCGAGCGTCGAGCTGAAGCCGGCCAGGACCTGGACTGGGCTGTTCGCGTCGTTCCCCGACCTGGCCGGCGCGGTCGCCGCCGGCGAGGCGCTGTTCGAACTCGATCCCACGCCCCGCCTGCTATCGCTTGACGAGGCCGGGATCGCGGCGACCTACCGCCCGGTCGATCCGGCCGTGCCCGGCGACCGCGCTAGCGTCCGGGGCATCGTCGCGGTGGAAAGCGTGCCGGCCGCGGCCGCCATCGTCGAGCGCCACGGCGGCCGGGTGGACGCCGTAAGGCCCAAGGGCCCGGCGCTCATCGCGTCGATGTCCTACAACCACACGACGTACCGGGTGCGCAAGCTGCGCCCGGAACTCACCCACCTCCAGTGCATGGGCCCCGGGCTGACCCGGCGTCGTTCCGAGGTGGCGGCACTTGTCCCCGAGTCGCTCATCCACCTCGAAGGATTCCGCACCGCCCACGGGCGGGACTGGGTGTCGATGCTTTTTCTCCGCTACGACGGACCCGACGTGCTCTACCGGCAGATGGCGGAACTCGCCGACGTCGAAGTCTATGTCGACGACCCGCACACCTGGGTACTGCACCACCTCCGCCTAGACGGCGTCCGCGCCGCCGCCAAGCGGTTCGACCCGGATGGCCTGCTCAACCCGGGGAAGCTCCCATGACGGCCATCTACGGGAGGGACGCCGCCAGGGTCACCGCCCACCACGGTCCGGATCACCTGGTGATCTCCGAGCACCCGGTGCTGCGCCGCTTCTGGTACGCGGCCTGCTTCGCCGCGGACGTCACTACCGAGCCGGTCGCCCGGACCGTGCTCGGCGCCCCGCTGGTGCTCTGGCGTCCTGCGGCGGCAGCGCCGGTCAGCGTGGCCCTCGACCGGTGCGCGCACCGCGACGCCCCGCTCTCGAAGGGCTGGGTAGCGAACTGCCATCTCGTCTGCGCATACCACGGCTGGGAGTGGGACGCGCAGGGCAAGACCAAGCGGATCCCGCAGTTCCCCGACTCACCCCACCCGACGAAGAGCGGGCTGACGATGGTGCTGTCCGAGGAACGCTACGGCCTCATCTGGGTGTGCCTCGACGACGACCCGATCGCCGGCATCCCGCCGGTGCCGGAGTACGGCGCGCCGGGCTGGCGTGTCGTGCCGGAGTACGAGTACGCGTTCGCCTGCACTGCGATGCACCTGCTTGAGAACAACTTCGACCCCGGGCACGTCGCGTTCGTGCACCGCGGGACGTTCGGCAACCCGGAGCGGGCGGAGCTGACCGACGACGTGGTGACCCGCGAGCCGTACGGCATCCAGACACGCGGCCAGGTCCCGGTGGAGTCCCGTCCCGGCGAGACCAGGGCGACGATGCGGACCACCGTGTCCAAGGTGTACGCGCCGTTCTTCGGGCACATTCACATCACCTATCCGGACGGGCTGCAGCACGTCATGGTCAAGGCGATCACCCCGGTCGACGACGACCACTGCTCGCTGGCCCAGGTAGTGCTGCGCACCGACACCGAAGCGGACCGCCCAGCCGCCGACATCCTGGCGTTCGACGTCGCGGTCGAGAACGAGGACCGTTCGATGCTTGAAGCACTGCCGGCGCTGTTCCCGCTCGCACCGCACCTGAACGCGCACGCCCGCGCCGACCGCAACTCCCTGGCGATCCGCCGGCTGTGGACCGACCTGGTCACCGGCCGCTGGCTGCCGTCCTACTAGGAACCAAGGGCGTCGAGTACCACGCGGGCCGCGTTGCGGCCGCTGGCGCCCCAGACGCCCGCGCCGGGGAAGGTCGCGGCGCCCGTCAGGTAGAGGCCGCGCACCGGCGTGCGGTACCTGCTTAGCTCGGGCTGCCGCCCGGTCAGGGCGGCCAGGACGCCGCCGGGGAAGGACGGGGCGTAGCCGCGGTCCATGGCGAACTCGCGCTCGTAGTCGGGCGGCGTCATCGCGCGCCAGGCGCGTACCGAGTCGAGCAGCCCGGGTTCGCACAGCGTCGCGAGCTGCTCCAGCCAGCGCCTGGGTTCCGCCGATCCCGCCCAGCCGCCGCGCAGCGCGTACGGGGTCCACAGCACCTCCAGGCTCAGCACGTGGGCATCGGGCGCGGGGCTCATCGCCGGGTCGCGCACCGACGGGGTGTTGAGCAGGAACATCGGCCGGTCGCTGACCAGCCCGTCCTTGAGGGCGGCAGCCGCCGCGATCTGCTGGCCGGGTGCGGGGCTAACCACGGTCGTCGGCACGTTCCGCGAAGCGGCAGGCAACAGGTCCGGGTCAAGCTCCGCCACGGCCCGGAGCAGCGGCAGCGCGCCGACGACCGCGTCAACCTTGGACTCGTAGCCATCGCCGCGCGGCCGCGCCGCCCACCGGGCACGCAGCTTCGCGGCGGCGGGAACGCCGTCAAGCCAGTCCACGAGGAGCGTCCGCGGGTCGGTCGCGTTGATCACGACCCGGGCCGTGAGGCGCCGCCCGTCCGCCAGCCGGACGGAGCGTACCCGGCCGCCGGACACCGTCACGCCGGCCACCCTGGCGCCGGTGACGATCTGGCCGCCGTACGCGCGCACGCAGCGGGCAAGCGCGGCCGGCAGCGCCCCGCTGCCGCCCTCCGGCCGACCGACGCCGACCAGGTGGCGGGTCGCGAAGCCGAGCGCGGCCAGCCCGGTGCCCGGGGTGTCGGGCGGGAGCCCCCAGACGGCCGGGCCGTTGGTGGCCGCGGCGGCGATCAGCCAGGGCGGAAACCCGAAGCCGGACAGCACGTCGAGCAGGCTCATCCTGGCCCAGCGCAGCAGCGTGGCACTGCCGTGCAGCCCGAGGCGCGCGGCCCTGGCCGTCATCAGCCGGGTGCTCGCCTGGCTGCCCTGCACCGCGAGCATCAGCCGTGCGGCAGGCAGCGCCGCGCGGAGGTACCGTCGGTAAGCGGTGGCGGCGGCCGGTCCCCCGCCCGCCGGGCCGCCCGCTGCCGGAGTCCGCGCCAGGCCGTCGAGCGTCCGCTCGATGGACCGCCACTGCACGAAGACCGGCGCGGCCGACCAACTGACCGCGATCTGGACCGGATCCACGCCGAGGTAGCGCAGCCCGTGCGACGCCAGGTCCAGGTCCTCGACAATCCCGCTGGCCAGCACCATCGTGTGGTCGCAGTTGCAGATGTTGACCCGCGCCCCGATGGCGTCGACGGTCGAGGCGCAGCCCCCTACCTCGTCGCGGGCTTCGAGCACGACGACCTCGCGCCCGGCCCGGGCCAGGTAGGCCGCGCAGGTCAGCCCGTTGTGGCCGGCGCCGACGACAACGATCTCGGTCCGCTCAGCCGTCGTCACCGGAGGATGGCTCACCGGACTGGGTCACTGCGGCGGGCGCGGGTCGAAGCGGACGATCTCCGCGAGCGACCGCGCTGCCGTGGCGACCATCGCCTCGTACCGCTGCTTGCCGAACTCGGCGGTAGCGCCGGTCGGGTCGCCGAGCGTCCCGTCGGTCCCGAAGTCGTCGCTCAGCCAGCCGAACGAGACCGCGCCGCCGAACCGCACCCGCTCGAACGACGCCAGGTGCTCGGGCACGCTGCGCTTGCCCAGTTCCAGGCGGACCAGGTCGGGCCGCAGGTGCATCATCACCGAGGTCTCTTCGAGACCCGCGTGGATGCCCATGCCTAGTTCAGCCGCGGGGGAGGCACCGCCCTGGTCCGGCGGTACGGAGGGGTGCATGACGAACGTCTGGAGGCCGTACGCCAGCCGCACGTCTCTGCTGGCGACCTGAAGCAGCGCGCTGTTGCCGCCGTGGCCGTTGAGGAAGACGAGCTTGCGGACCGGCGTCGTGGCCACGCACCGCGCGATCTCGTCGAGCACGGTAAGCAGGGTGGCGGCCGACAGCCATAGTGTCCCCGGTGACCAGGCGTGCTCGTTGGACTTGCTGACCGCCAGCGACGGCAGCAGGAGCAGGCTGAGGTCGTCGCCGTGCCCGGCCACCACGTCGCGGGCGAGCGAGTCGGCGACCACGAAGTCGGTGTTCAGCGGCAGGTGCGGGCCGTGCTGCTCGGCCGACCCGACCGGCAGGATCGCGATCGTCTCCGGGCCGAGGTCGCTGAACTCAGGCGCCCGCAGCTCGGCCCAAAGACGGGTCATGGTGTCACCTCGGTGGTAGCGGCAGTAGCGGGAGAACTTCCTGTGCGAACCACGTCATCTGCTCCTTGGCGCGCGCGTAGCTGTCACCCGGCATCGCCGGGAAGATCACCAGGTCGGCCAGCCCGAGGAGGTTGTCGAGCACGCCGATCGCGGACGCGACATCGGCGGCGGTACCGACTGCCCACGGCCCCTGGCCCATCGAGTCCTCGAGCGTCGGCACGAAGTCGCCGGATGCCGGCTGCCCGTCGGGACCGACGTAGCCACGTCCCCAGCCGTAGGGCGCGAGGAAGCGCCAGAACTCGTCGTGCCCGTCGCGGACACCGGCGATGGCCTGCTCCCGCGTGTCGCCGATGGCCACGTTGAGCACCAGCATCCGCTTCTCGCCCCTGCGCAGCGGCCGTCCGTGCACCTGCTGGTAGGTGTCGGCGAACGCATGCCAGTCGGCGGCGAGCCGGTTCCGCTCCTTGAGCCAGAACACACCGCCGAGCCCGCGCGCCGGCACCGCCCGCAGCGTCGGCGGGCTGGTCACGGCCTGCCAGGTCTCGAAGGGATAAGCGGGGCGCGGCACCAGCGTCAGCTCCGTGACCTCGCCGCCCCGGTCGGGGATGCCCGGCGGCGGCAGGCAGAAGTGCTTGCCCGAGTAGCTGAAAGTCTCCTGCCGCATGGAGAGCTGGAGCACGTCAAGGCTCTCCTCGGTGACCTCGCGGTTGATCCGGTCCGCCTCGGCCGCCGACGGGTTGTCGTAGGAACCGACCGACACCCGCCCCGCGGTAAGCGGCAGCATCTCGCGCGGCACCGTGCCGCGCCCCACGCCGAGGATGCCCCGCCCGCCGGAAAGGTTGTGCAGCAGCGCGAAGTCCTCGGCCAGCCGGAGCGGATGCCACTGCCCCACCACGTTGAACATCGTGCCGATCCGCAGCCTGGTGGTCCGGGCGGCCAGAAACGCAGAGAACAGCAGGCCGTTCGGCACCACCTCGTAACCCTCGTGCTGGAAGTGGTGCTCGGTCAGCCAGAAGCTGTCGTAGCCCAGCCGTTCCGCAAGCTCGCCGCAGGCCAGCAGCTCATGGTGGGCGTGATCGATGGCCTCCTGGCCGTACCGGCGGTCCAGCGGCGGAGTGCCGGACAGTCCGGCATCGGGCATCTCGACGCCGCCGAATATGAAGACTCCGACGCGCACGAGACCTCGCCTTCCATGATGTTGATCTCGTCAACATCATGCGGGCGTCGCGTCACGGCCACGTCAGGCCGGTGTTTCGTCCTCGCTAATTCGTTGCCTGAGTGAGGTCACGGGTGCGCGTTCGGCGGAAGGTTCTGCTGGACGACCACCAGCCTGACCTCCTCGTCGCTCAGGCTGCGCCAGCGATGCCTGAGGCCGCCGGCGTAGTAGACACTGTCCCCGGCCGAGGCGACGTGCAGTTCGCCCTCGATGTCCACCTCGATCGTGCCCCGCGCCACATACACGAACTCCTCGCCGTCGTGACTGATGTACTCGTCGAACTCGCGTGGCGCGCCGATGTACTCGACCGGCAGCATCGCGCGCTCGCCACGCACCAGCGGGCGCACCGAGCCGCCCGGTGAATCGACGGGTGGGGCCTCGGCCGCTGCCTGCCGGACGACGCTCACCGGTTCGCTGTCCGGTGTTACGCGAAGCTCGGACTCGGCCATCAGCGCCTGCGCGGTGGTCCCGAGCGTGGCGGCGATCGCGGTCAGCGACCGCATGCTCGGACGGGCCAGGTCCCGCTCAAGCTGGCTGAGGAACGGATGGGACAGGCCCGCGCTCGCGGCGACCTCCACGAGGGTCATCCCTAGCAGGTGGCGCCGGGCACGGATCGCGCTGCCAAGCCGCAGACCGACGTCTTCCGCCTCGCTGGTCACACGTTCCGCCTATGTGTTGGGCCGCAATGGCGGACGCACCCTATCAGGGACCGCTCAGTGGCCGCAGCACGGTGAGCTCGCGCCCGCCGAGGTCGAGGCGCCGACCCGCCGGGCACTGCCCAGCCGCGGGCTTCCTCCGGCAGCGGCCGAGGCCTTGTCGTCGCCGTGAACAGGTGGAAGAACCGGTCGTCGGCTTCCCGTGCGCGCTGATAAGCGGCCAGCTGCTCGCGGGCGACCTCCAGGTACGCGGTTAGGTGATCCTGGGCGACCGGCTGGGTTAGCGACCGGACCGCGAGCGGGTGGGCGGCCACGTCGGCGAAGCGCCAGTTGCCGCCGCGGTGGTCGCTGTGGCTGTGCGTGTTGACAACCAGGAGGGGCTTGTCGGTCAGCCGCCTGACCGCCCGCCCGATGTCCGCGATGCCGAGTCCTGTATCCACGAGGACGGCCCGGTCCGTGCCCTCGATGAGAAAGCAGTTGACATGACTGGACTCGCCGACCAGCCAGGTGCCCGCCGCTACCTTCTCGGTCGCGAACCAGGCGTCCGCTCCCCCGGGCACTCGGCTCCCAGGGCTCACAGTCCTCCCAGATTCACGGTGTTTCCGGGCGCGCGGTCCTCGGGGCGCATCACGTCGCAGCCGATGCGCCCAGGTGAATGTTGATCACATCTAGATTGTGTGCGCAGCAGATTTCCGCGGGGTTACCCTGACATTGCGGGCAGCACGTCGCTGAGCAGCACTTCAAGGGTGCGCATGGCGCTCGCATCATCGTGCCCTAGCACAACCGACAGGTCACCGACGCCCAGCTCCCGGTAGTCCGCGAACGCCTCCGTGAGCTCGGCGGCCGACCCGGATACCACATGCCGCGCCACCTGCTCCCCGTCGGGCACGCCGGTCCCGGCCTCGGCGTATATCCGGTGTGCGAGCAGGCCGCCGCCCAGGTCTTTCCAGAGCCGTGCGGTCGGTGCCAGTTCGGCCGGAGTGGCCCGCGATGCCTGGAATGGCAGCCCGAGCCTGGCGGCCAAGCGCAGGGTGGCCCGCTCGCCGGCCAGCCACACGGGCGGTCCCTTCGGCGTGCAGGGCTCTGGCGAGAGCGTGTCCCCGGCCAGCTTGGCCAGCAGTTCGTCCAGGCGCCGCCGGAACTCGGCACCGCGCTCGGCCGGGGCGATCCCCCGGTAGGCGAGCTCGTCCGCCCAGAAGCCAGCGGTCACCGCAAGCACGAAGTTGCCCGCCGTGAGCTGGTCGAGTGTGGCAGACTCGCGTACCAGCCAGTCGATGTCACGTACCGGCAGCACCGCCGCCGTGATGCCGACCCGCGTGCCCGGGTAGCGGCCGGCCAGGTAGGCAAGCTCAGTCAGCGACTCGAGGCCGCCCCGCCACCCCGCGAAGTCCGGCCGCCTGAACAGCCCGTCGCCCAGCCACAAGGTGTCGATCCCTCGGGCGACCGCCGCCTCCGTCAGCTCAAGGGCGGCGGCCCGATCCTGCCCGTATGGCGAGATACCGATGCGCATGGCACAACCTAACCGATGTTGAGCCGACGGTTTTACAGTGGCCGCGGCGTCGAGGTCGCTCATGCGGCCAGGTGTCCCGGGCGCGGCGCAGCTGCGGGCTGGCGCGCAGCAGGCCGGCAGTGGCTGGCACATCCAGGTGTGCAGGAAACCGGACCGGGCGGCGGCTGCGCACGTGTTTGGCACAGCCACCCGCCCGCGCCAGCCGAACGTCGCACACAGCCGCATAGGACGCAACAGGCCCTTGACCGCGTATGTGCTGGTCAGAGGCCTTCCCTCGCTGGTGTGGCAGGTGTTGGGTTCGAACCAACGCAGGCTGAGCCGACGGTTCTGCAGACCGCTCGCGAATATGCCCTGACCTGCACCGCCGCTGCCACCGTAGCTCACTTCGGCACGCATTCGGCACTCGCCGAGTGGGAGCGGTTTGGCGGTCGGTCACTCGACGCCCAGCGGAGCTTAGGGCGGCTGGCTCCCCGGCGTGATCGAGTGACTATTTCTGTGTCAGGGCGCGGACGACTTGCTGCCAGGCTTCGGCACGGCCTGGTGCGCGTCGGCGGTGTCCAGGCTAGGCGGCTTCTCCGGAGCGACCGCTTGCGTTCGCGCCCGGGTCGCGCGTTCGATGTTCCGCTTGAGCACTGCCATCATGCGTGCCTGCATGGGCCAGACAACCGGGACGTAGAGCCAGTCGAATGCGGTTCGCTCGATCCACCGGGGGCGGACGGCCTGGTAGCCGCTGATGATGAGACGAGTATGACCTCCAGGCAATTCCTTCAGCAGGAAACCCCAGAGGCCTTCGATGTAGGCCGAAGGCCGTGGCTGGCCTGGACCGAGCAGGCTGCCTTGCAGACCGTAGAGCGCATGTAGTCCCAGGAACCGATCCGGTTCAAGCGCTGCGACCCGCCAGGCGTCCACAGGGCCTTTCCTGGTCCAGTACTTCACGCGGTCGCCGAGGGCAAGTTCTTGCCACTCCGGGTGGACTTCGGTGGCACTTGGCCGGCCGCCGTTGTCGAGGCGGTCCCAGGAGTACCAGCCCCCGCGGTCACCGCCCATCTGGACCAGCCACGGCCAGACCTGACCCGGGCTGGCGTCGATCGTGACGGCCATGGTGGGCGACCGTTCGCCTTCGGGGACCAGGTCGGCGCCGGGATACGGCCCGGAGACTTCCTCATCGGTTGCGCCCCAGCGCATGAGCCGGGGGCGCACCCAGGCTGCATAGATGAGAGCCGCCGCCCCGGCCGTACCAGCGATTTTGCGTCTGACTGTCATACGACAACGGTCGGAGGCTCCGCGCAGTCTCGCAAGGGACCAACGTCACGACCTGCTGCCTGGCCGAGCGACGGGGCTGGCCGCAGGAACCCGGTCCGGCCGCTCGCGGGCAAGGGGGACATTCGCCTCTGGCGCCGCCGCCACGCCGGCGCAAGTGTGGAGATAGAGCCCAACAACGGGATTGGGGGGAGTCATGAACATCGCCTATTACCACGCATCGAAGTTCGGCAACGGCGCCATGGTCGCCAAGGAGTTCAAGAAGATCATGGCGGCCAGAGGCGTTACCGTCAGCCTCCAGCACATCCGGGACGCCAACCCGGGGAACCTGCCCGTGGCGGACCTGTACGTCTTCAGCTCGCCGGGCCGCATGGGAAAGCCGAAGGGGAACGCCCGGAGATTCCTGCGCAAGGTCAGCCTGAAGCCGGGAACCAGATACGCGATCCTCACCACCCAAGGCGCGCCAAGGCCTGACAAGAAGACCGGCACGCTGCCGACCCAGGAAGAGCAGGATCGCTGGGAGCGGGTCATCCCGATCATGAATGAGCTGCTGGAAGCCAAGGGACTGACGAAGGTCGCCGAGGGAGCGGTCCTGGTCACCGGAATGAAGGGGCCACTGGAGGACGGCTGGCAGAACAAGGTCACGGCCTTCGCCGACCAGATCATGTCCACGGCGGCGATTCAGCCCGGCTGACCGGAAACCTCGCGTTGATTACTGCGGCCAGAGCAGAACACCGGCCTGCTCCTGTTGGTTTTCCCCGACAGGCACCTGCATAAAGACGACGGTCTTGCACACCGCTCCCTTTTGCAGCCTAATGCGTGGACGACCTTGCCATCAGAAGCGTCCTGCCCCGAGAAGCACAGCACGCCGAACTGGGCGATCTGTGAACACAACTGCGCTTCGGCTAGCTGATCACCTTGCGCGCGGAATCGGCAGGGAGGATGGGTGGTGTGTCCGACACAGCCCGGCTTCCGTGGTTCTGGAGTGGTTTGGGCGTAGTGTCGGGCCTGGGACCCGGCTTGACCCGCTGTTCGGCTGACGCCGCGCCTGGCTGTCTTGTTGAGGCCACGTCCCAGGTTCGGGCACCCACCGGCTTTGCCGGCCGATCTGCCTGGCCTGTGCCAGAGGCCGGGGTTCACGGGTCCGACGGCCAGCGGGTGCGTGCCATCCCTTATCCGAGAAGGGACGGCTATGACCATCGTAGAAGAAAGAACCGCCGTCACCGGCGGCGTGGACACCCATTCCGAGGTGCACGTCGCCGCGGCGCTTGACTCCGTCGGGAGCCTGCTCGGGACGCGGGAGTTCCCCGCGACCGCAGCCGGGTACTCCGGCCTGCTGGGCTGGCTCGGGACATTCGGGGACGTCGCCCTGGTCGGCGTCGAGGGTACCGGCAGCTACGGCGCCGGCCTGGCCAGGTACCTGGCGGCGCGCGGCGTCCGGGTCGTGGAGGTGGACCGGGCCGACCGGCAGGACCGGCACCGCAACGGCAAGTCAGACCCGCTGGACGCGGTCAGCGCCGCCCGCGCCGCCCTGTCGGGACGGGCATCGGGGGCGCCGAAGGGCCGCGACGGGGCGGTCGAGGCGGTCCGGGCGCTGATGGTTGCCAGGCGCAGCGCCCGCCACGAGCGCACCCAGGCCATCAACCAGGCCCGCGCCCTGATCCTGACCGGCCCCGATGAGCTGCGGAGCCGGCTCGCCGGCAAGCGCGCGGCTGCGTTCGCCGAGGCCATCGCGGCCCTGCGGCCCCGTCCCGGCGACGCCGCCGGCTACTCGCTGCGCGTCGCGCTGCGCGAGCTCGGCCGCCGCGTGCAGTTCCTCGACGAACAGGTCGCCCGCCTCGACGAGCTGATCGTCCCGCTGGTCACCGCCCGCGCGCCAGGCCTGCTCAGCCTCTACGGAGTAGGCCCCGACACCGCCGCCCTGCTCCTCATCGCTGCCGGCGACCACCCGGAGCGGCTGCGCAGCGAGGCCGCCTGGGCGCACATGTGCGCGGTCGCCCCGATCCCGGCTTCCTCGGGCAAGACCCGCCGGCACCGGCTCAACCGGGGCGGGAACCGCGAGGCCAACCACGCCCTGTGGCGGATCGTGATCACCCGGATGAGCGCGCATGCCGCCACGCGGGCCTACGTCGAGCGGCGCACGGCGGAGGGGCTGTCGAAGAAGGAGATCATCCGCTGCCTGAAGCGCTACGTCGCCCGCGAGGTCTACCCCTACCTGCGCGGCTGACGCCCTGAGCCCCCGGGGCGGCCTGGCCCGCTATTCGGCTGCCGCAGACGTGCTGGCCTTCGAACGATCCGCCGGCCGCCCCGGGACCATTCCTGAAGCTGCTGACCTTCGTGACCTGATAAAAGCCTGCCCTCCGCAAGGAGCGGCCCATCCCTGTCGTGTCCGCCCTCAGCAGCCGCCATCAAACCCGCCGGAAATCCCCGCCAAAGACAACCTTGACAAACATAGAAGCATCGTTCACGCCGTCGAGCGAGATGTTGAA
>Ga0310811_10008196_pt1 | contig 13430 bp, 12 predicted proteins | sample YCmetagenome_FD_207642 | JGI IMG/M metagenome (GOLD analysis project Ga0310811, IMG submission 207642) | Soil microbial communities from experimental microcosm in Duke University, North Carolina, United States - YC | ecosystem: Engineered > Artificial ecosystem > Soil microcosm > Unclassified ... | reverse complement strand
CGCCCTCGCCGAGATGCTGCCGCGCGCGCGCAATCCCTTCCAGGTGATCGTCGGCACCTCCGCCGGTGCAGTCGCGGCCAGTGTGCTTGCGGCCGAGGCGCACCACTGGCGGCGCGCGGTGGCGGGTCTCGAGCGGGTGTGGGCCAACTTCCACTCGAGCCAGGTGTTCCACGTGGATGCGACGCACATGATGCGCGCTGGCGCCCACTGGGTGCTGGCACTCCTCTCCGGCGGCATGGTGCTGTCGCCGCCGAAGTCGATGCTCGATAACTCGCCACTGCGGCAGCTGCTCGCCGTGCACGTCGACTGCGCCGGCATCCGCCGCAGCATCGAGCGCGGGCACGTGCGCGCCTTTGCGCTCTGCGCCACCAGCTACAGCAACGGTCACTCGGTGGCGTTCTTCGACGGCATCGACTCGATCCGCGACTGGTCACGTGTGCAGCGTATCGGCGTGCGCACCCCGCTCACTCTGGATCACTTGATGGCGAGCGCCGCGATTCCGCTGCTGTTTCCCCCGATCAGGATCGGCGATGAATACTACGGCGATGGCGCCATGCGCCAGCTCCATCCGCTGAGCCCGGCGATCCACCTCGGCGCCGACCGGCTGTTGATCGTGGGCGTGCGCGCGCGCCGTGCCGCTGGCGTTCAGGTGAGCCGACTGCCGGCGATAATGCCGACGCCCGGAGAGATCTTCGGTTACATGCTCGATACGCTGTTCACCGACCAGATCTACGGCGACCTCGAGCAGCTCGAGCGCTTCAATGAGCTGGTGCATGCGGCACCACAGGTTGCGCGCGGTGGCCGCCCCATCGAGACGCTGATGCTGGCACCCTCGGTCGATCCGCGCGAGCTCGCCGCGCGCCATGCGGGGGAGATCCCCCGTGGGCTGCGCGCGCTGCTGCGCGTGATTGCCGGCCGCGACGCCTCGGGCCACCAGCTCGCCAGCTACCTCACCTTCGAGGCGGGCTACACCCGCGCGCTCATCGAGCTCGGCTACCGCGACGCCATGGAAGCGCGCAGCGCCCTCATGGCCTTCATGAGCGGGGAAAAGCTGCCGCAGGTGATGACCGCAGCGGGAGTGGCGCAGGCGACCTGAGACTGCTGCCACCCCGGGGGGTGAGCGTTTATTGCGCGGCGGCGCTCGCGGTACGCACCGGCTTGAACAGCTTGGCTCCGGGCAGGCCGCTGTGGCGCGCCATCACGTTGGCAGATTCGGCCGCGAAGATCTCCGCCAGGCGGTCGACGATGTACACCGAGCGATGCTGGCCGCCAGTGCAGCCGACAGCCACCGTGAGGTAGCCGCGGTTGCTCGCCTGGTACTCCGGCACGCGACCACGCACGAAACGTGCAATGTCCTCAACGAGCGCCGTGACGTTGGTGTGCGTCTCGAGGAAGCGGATGACCTCGGCGTCGCGCCCAGTGAGGTTGCGCAATCCCGGCTCCCAGTAGGGGTTGGGCAGTGCGCGGGCATCGAACACGAAGTCGGCATCCGCGGGAATGCCGCGCTTGAAACCAAAGGACTCGAAGGTGAGGGAGAGCTTGCCGGCGGAACGCTGCTCCACGCGCTTGTGAATGATGTCGCGCAGCGAGTGCACCGACAGGCGTGAGGTGTCGATGAGCAGATCGGCGACCGAGGCGATCGGCTCGAGCAGCTCGCGCTCGAGTGCCATCGCTTCACGCAGGCCGACGCCGCTGCGACTCATGGGATGCTTGCGGCGGGTCTCCGCAAAGCGTCGCAGCAGCTCATCTTCCGCCGCCACCAGGAACACGACCTCGCATTGCAGGCCGCTGCGCCGCAGCTCATCGATCAGCTGCGGAACGCTCGCCACCTCTGCGGCGGTATTGCGCGCATCGAGCCCGATCGCCGTACGCTCGTAGGTCGCCTCCGGGCTGCGCACCGTGTAGGAGACGAACGGTTTCAGCAGCGCCGCCGGGATGTTATCGATGCAGTAAAAGCCCAGGTCCTCGAGCATGTGCAAAGCCACGCTCTTGCCGGACCCCGACAGCCCGCTGAGGATGATGATGCGCACGCTGCCATGGTATCCAGCGGCAGCGCCGCTGCAAGTTTCCGTTTCGGACCGGCCCTCGGGCCCCCTACAGGCGCAGGGCGCGTACCGAGGCGGCGTGGTGGTCGGCGCGCTTCTCCTTGTGCTTCTTGATGCAGCGGTCGAGCTTGTCCGCGAGCAGATCAATGGCCGCGTACATATCTTCGTGCGTGGCATCCGCATGGATGGCGTTGCCGCTCACGTGCAGCGTCGCCTCGGCCTTCTGTCGCAGCTTCTCCACCGTCAGTACGCAATGTACGTCCATGACCTGATCGAAGTGTCTGCCAATGCGCTCCAGTTTCTTCTCCACATAGCCCCGCAGTGCTGCGGTGACGTCGACGTGGTGGCCGGTTACGCTGAGCTGCATACCTCGTCTCCTTATTTGAATGCCTACATCATTTAAAGCTGCCTACATCTGTTTCGGTCCCGCGCGGCGGCGCTCGTTCGAGGCGGCGATTCCCATGGCCTCGCGGTACTTGGCGACGGTGCGCCGTGCCACCGGAATCCCCTCGGCCGAGAGGAGCTCCGCGATGCGGCCGTCGCTCAACGGGGTTTCGGGCTGCTCGTCCTTGACGAGCTTTCTGATCTTGGCGCGGATCGCCGTCGATGAGGTGCCCGAGCCATCGGCACCCTCGACCTGGCTCGAGAAGAAGTAGCGCAGCTCGAACACCCCGCGCGGTGTGTGCATGTACTTGCCGGAAGTCACGCGCGAGATGGTCGACTCGTGCATGGTGACCGCCTCCGCTATGTCCTTGAGAATCATCGGGCGCATGTACTCCTCGCCGTGCTCGAGGAATGCCGTCTGCCGCTCGACGATCGAGCGCGCTACCTTCATCAGCGTTTCGTGTCGAATCTCCAGACTCTTCAGCAGCCAGCGCGCCTCCTGCAGCTGTGCACGCATGGTGGCGTGGCTCGCGTTGCGGCCGATGAGGCTGGCATAGCTCTGGTTGAGTCGCACGCGCGGCAGCGTCGCCGGATTGATCTCCACACCCCAGCCGTGCTCGGTGCGGCGTACGAACACATCCGGCACCACATATTCCGCGCTGCCGGCGCTTACCGTGGCGCCGGGGCGCGGATGGCACGAGCGCACCAGCGCCAGCGCGCAGGCGATCTCCTCTTCGGTAGCGCGCAGCTCACGCCGCAATAGCGACAACTCGCGTTCGGCGACCAGCTCGAGATGATGGCGCGCGATGCGCAGCGCCGTCTCGAAACCCGGCGTGGAGGGGTCGAGTTGCCGCAACTGCAGCTCGATGCATTCGCCAACCGAGCGGGCACCGACGCCGGCCGGATCGAGCAGCTGCACGCGCATCAGCACGCTCGCGACCTCCTCGCTCGAGCACTCGAGCTCGGGACGCAGCGTGTGCGCGATCTCCTCCAGGGATTCGGTGAGGTAACCGTCGTCGCTGATCGCATCGACGATGGCGCGCGCAATGGCGAGCTGCCGCGGCTGCAGATGCGCGAGCTCCAGTTGCCACAACAGGTGATCCTGCAGCGACTCCCCGGAGGCGTCGGCGTACTCCTGCTGCCGCTCGTCATCGTCGCCGTTCCACGGCGTATCCGCCGGGCCGGCGGTGTGCTCGCCCCAGCTATCCTCGAGAACTTCCACCGTGCTCTCGGCGGCGCGCTCGGCGGGCTTCGCCTGCTCGGCCGCGGTGACCAGCGCCTCGAACGTCCCGCTGACCTCAGCCTCCTCCAGTGGCTCGAGCATCACGTTGGTTTCCAGCAGCTCGCGGATGTGCGCCTGCAGCTCGAGTGCCGGGAGTTGAAGCAGACGGATGGCCTGCTGCAGCTGCGGGGTCATGGTCAGTTGCTGACCCAGCTTGAGCTGCAGAGAAGGTTTGAGCATGGTGACTTGGGTGCCCTGGTGGCGGCCGCTCCAGGTTCCTCAGCTAATCAGTTGAAAGTCAAAGTTTTAACTCCAGCCCTCCCGGAGCTTTACAGCCGGAACGACTCACCCAAGTACACCTCACGGACTTGGGGGTTGGCAAGGACTTCTTCCGCAGTGCCGGCGGCGATTACCGTGCCCTGGTTGACGATGTAGGCCCGTGCGCATACCCCCAGGGTTTCGCGCACATTATGGTCAGTGATCAACACGCCGATGCCACGCTGGGTAAGCTCGCGGATGATGCGCTGAATATCGAGCACCGACAGCGGATCGACACCGGCGAAGGGCTCATCGAGCAGCATGAAACGCGGCTCGGCGGCCAGTGCGCGCGCGATCTCCACGCGGCGCCGCTCGCCGCCCGAGAGCGCAAGTCCGAGCGTCTTGCGAACGTGCCCGATGCGCAGCTCCTCCAGGAGCTGCTCGAGACGCTGCTCGCGCGCGCCGCGCTCCATCTCGCGCGTCTCGAGAATCGCCATGATGTTGTCCTCGACGGACAACTTGCGGAACACGGAAGCTTCCTGCGGCAGGTAGCCGAGACCGAGCTGTGCGCGCCGATGCATCGGCAGCAGCGTCAGGTCCACCTCGCCGAGGTGGATTCGTCCCGCATCGCAGGGCACCAGTCCGACGATCATGTAGAAGGCGGTGGTCTTGCCGGCGCCGTTCGGGCCAAGCAGTCCCACCACCTCCCCGCTGGCGAGCTCGAGCGAGAGATTGCGTACCACCTGGCGCGACCTGTAGCTCTTGGCCAGGTCGGTGGCTTTGAGCGCAGTCATGGCTTGGGATTCGCCGGCGGTGGTTTGCCGGTCTCGTCGTGCGGCTTGCCCGCGGGCGGTGTTGGCGCACTCTGCGGGGTGATCGTGATGTGCACGCGCTGATCGCTTCCGGGTTGCGTCGCCGCCTGCACCCGCTGTGCACGAATGTTGTATACCAGCAGGGGACCTGAGATCTCGTTCACGCCATCTGACAGCCACGCATCGTTGGAGAGCCGCACCGTGCCCTCGTTGACGTCGTAAACGATCTCATCCGCGCGCCCGCGCGCCATCTGCTGCGATTCGCCGCGCGGCTGCTCGAACTCCGCCGGCTTGCCGGTGGCGGTAGCGCGCAGGATGCGATTGTCGCGGAATTCGACCACCGCCTGATCGGCGCGCAGGTTGCCGCTCGGTGCGGCGTCGATGCGCACATGGCCGTCGAAAGTCCAGCGACTGTTGCCAAAGTTCAGGCCGCTGGCGTGGGCATGATCGGCCTGCACGCGCATCGCTCCCTGCGAAATCACCACCTCGCTGAACACCACCGTGTTGGTACGGTAATCCACCTCCGAGGAGGCCGCATCGACAGTGATCGGCAGCTGACGGCCGGGCAGAGCGGCGTTCGCAGCGGCGGCCGCGGCCGCAGCCGCAGAGCTCGCCGGAGAGGTCGCCGCCAGCGCATGTGCCGCGCCTGCGCCAGCGGCGATGAGGCCGCACAGCAGCCAGCCGCGCGCGTTAGTGGACGAAGGCGCCATGCACGGCCGATTCTAAATGCACCTGACGCTCCTTCAAGTTGGCCACCAGGCCGCGTGAGGTGAGCTCGCGTCCGGACATGACGATCTTCACCGGTGCCTGGGTCGTCACCAGCTGCGCGTTGGTGTCGAAGGCGAGATGCTCGGAGGTGATCTCCGTCGGCCCGTTCGTTCCGGGCATGATGCCGGAGACGTGCACGTCACCATCGAGTTGCACCAAGCCGCTTCCCTGCGCCACCTCGCCATGCACGGCGCGCGCGGTCCACAGATTGCCGTCCTCATCACGAAATCCGAGTCGCACCTGCTGCAGTTCCACCAGGCCACGGTTCGGCTCCTGCTGAATCTGTGCGGCATCGAGCGTGTACACGGGGCGGCCGTCGCTGCCGGTCTGCACCAGGCGCGCCTGCGTGGCTGAGTAGCCCGGATCGTGCAGCGGCTGCTCGGCAGCGGTACGGGCCACGGACTCCGGCTGAGGGGCCGTCAGCAGGACCATCCCCACGATGAGCCCGAGCAGCGCCGCCAGTGCCGCCAGACGGTAAATCATCGCGCGCGCGCCCGCCGCGACTCGAGAGCGAGCAAATGATCGCAGACCTCGCGTACCGCGCCATGCCCGCCGCGCAGACGCGTCACCACATCCGCGACGCGGCGCGCCGACTGGTGTGCGTCGGCGACCGCGAAGGAGAGCGCCGCGGCGCGCATCAGGGGCACATCGGGGAGGTCGTCGCCGACACACGCGCAGGCCGCAGGCGTCAGCTTCAGCCGCGCGCACAGCTGCCTGAGCGCCGCGAGCTTGTCGCCGACACCCTGGCGCACGTGCCGCACGCCGAGCTCGCGGCAGCGCGCCGCCACCATGCGCGAGCGCCGTCCGGAGATCACCGCCACGGTGAGACCGGCCATCTGCAGCTGTTTCAGTCCGACGCCATCGCGCACATGGAAGGCCTTGAGCGCTTCGCCGCGCGCGCCGAAGTACAGTCGCCCATCGGTGAGCACCCCATCGACATCGAGCACGAGGAGGCGGATGGAGCGCGCCATTTCAAACGACGCCGGCCCGCATCAGGTCGTGCACGTTGAGGGCGCCGATCAGCCGCCCATGCGCATCGGCCACGGGCAGGGCAGTGATGCGATGTACCTCCATCAGGTGCGCGGCTTCGGCGGCGAGCTCGCGCGGGCCGATGCTCTTTGCCTGCGTGTTCATGACTGCGCGCATCACGGTGGCGTGCACGTCGATCTGCTTGTCGAGGGCACGTCGCAGATCGCCATCGGTGAAGACCCCGAGTATGTGCTGCGCGTTGTCCACCACCACCGTCATCCCCAGTCCCTTGCGCGACATTTCCAGTAATCCGGCACTGAGCGCGGCCTCCGGTGCAACGCGCGGGATGGCATCGCCGGTACGCATCAGGTCTTCGACGTGCAGCAGCAGGCGTCGCCCGAGCGCACCGCCGGGGTGCGAGCGGGCAAAGTCCGCGCGCGTGAAGCCGCGTGCCTCGAGCACCGCGACTGCGAGCGCATCGCCCATGGCGAGGGTCGCCGTCGTGCTCGCGGTCGGAGCGAGGTTGAGCGGACAGGCCTCCTCGGGCACGCTGACATCGAGGGTCACGTTGGCCGCGCGCGCGAGGGTGGAATCCTCCCGACCGCACATCACCATCAGCGGCACGGCCAGGCGCTTCAGGTGCGGGAGCAACAACACCAGCTCCGGAGTTTCTCCGGAGTTCGACAGCGCCAGCACCGCATCGAGGCGGGTGATCATGCCCAGATCGCCGTGGCCGGCCTCGGCCGGATGCAGGAAGAAGGCGGGTGTGCCCGTGCTGGCGAGCGTTGCCGCGATCTTGCCGGCGACGTGGCCCGACTTGCCCATGCCGGTCACCACGATCCGTCCGCGGCACTCGAGACAGATGCGGCAGGCTTGCGCGAACTGCGGCCCAAGCCTCGGGGCGAGCGCCTCCACCGCGCGCGCTTCGATGCCCAGCGCACGACGGGCGGAGGCAAGCAGTTGCTCGTCATCGGCCTGCGGCACAGGGCTCGCCGGGGCCGCGGGGTGCGAATCCATGCAAGTCATTATAGGCGTGGCTGGCACCGCCCCATGTAATATCGCTCCATGGACCCTGAAGAAGTCGCGCGCCTGATCCGCGCCGGCCTGCCCGGTGCGCAGGTGCAGGTGGAATCGGCCGACCGCACCCACTTCAGCGCGCGCGTCATCGCGCGCGAATTCGCTCAGCTGCGCAGCCTCGCGCGCCACCAGCTCGTGTACCGCACACTCGGTGAGCGCATGGGACGGGAAATCCACGCCCTGTCCATCGAGGCGCTGACGCCCGAAGAGTCAGGACAGCGCTGAGGTGGACAAGCTGCAAATCCAGGGCGGCGTGCCCCTCGAGGGTGAGGTGCGCATCTCCGGCGCCAAGAACGCGACGCTGCCGATACTGGCGGGCGCACTGCTGGCCGAGGATCCGGTGGTGGTGGCGAACGTGCCGCATCTGCGCGATGTCACCACCACGGTCGAGCTGCTCGGCAGAATGGGTGCCACGGTAACCATCGATGAGCGCATGCGCATCGAAGTCGACGGCTCGACGGTGCGCGAATGCTTCGCCCCGTACGATCTGGTGAAGACCATGCGCGCGTCCATCCTGGTGCTCGGCCCGCTGGTTGCGCGTCACGGTCATGCGGATGTGTCGCTCCCCGGCGGCTGCGCCATCGGTGCGCGCCCCGTCAACATCCACGTCGCCGGGCTCCAGGCGATGGGGGCGGACATCACCATCGAAGGTGGCTACATCCGCGCGCGTGCTGCGCGCTTGCGCGGTGCGCGCCTGGTGCTCGATACGGTGACGGTCACCGGCACGGAAAATCTGATGATGGCGGCGACGCTTGCCAAGGGCGAGACCGTGATCGAGAACGCGGCGCGCGAGCCCGAGGTGGTCGATCTGGCGAATTTTCTCATCGCGATGGGTGCGCACATCCAGGGTGCGGGCACCGACAAGATCGTCGTGAGCGGTGTCGAGAAACTGCGCGGCACGAGTTACGAGGTGCTTCCCGATCGCATCGAAAGCGGCACCTATCTGGTCGCGGGCGCCATAAGCCGCGGCCACGTGCGCATCAAGAACACCCGCCCCGACCATCTCGATGCGGTGCTCGCGAAGCTGCAGGAGGCGGGCGCGAAGCTCGCCGTGGGTGAGAACTGGATCGAGGTGGACATGCGCGGTCGCACACTACGTGCGGTCGATGTCAGAACTGCACCTTATCCGGCGTTCCCGACCGACATGCAGGCGCAGTTTGCCGCACTCAACACCGTGGCGAGCGGTGTCGGCACGATCACCGAGACCATCTTCGAGAACCGCTTCATGCACATGCTGGAGATGCGCCGCATGGGGGCGGAGATCCGCCTCGAGGGCAATACCGCCATCATCCACGGTGTCGACAAGCTGACCGCCGCGCCGGTGATGGCGACCGACCTGCGCGCCTCGGCGAGCCTGGTGCTCGCAGGGCTGGTTGCCGAGGGCCGCACGGAGGTCGAGCGCATTTACCACATCGACCGCGGCTATGAGGCCATCGAGGAAAAGCTCGCGCAGCTCGGGGCGCAGATCCGGCGCGTGCCAAACTAGCCGCACTGCTCCGCTCGTGTGCAAGGTCCGCCCGGCGGCTGGCGTGCTTGCTGACACCCGGCGGCGGACTTACGATGATGGCGAGGTGGTCAGCATGATCCACAATGCCGTCATCGGAGCGGCGTTGAGTCTGTGTGTGGCAGCGTGCGCGAGCTCGCAGGTCACGCCCGCGGCTGCGCATTCTGCTGCGAATCGGGCGCCGGCCGGATGCGTGACGCAAACCGCAACGCGAATTCCCCTGCGGCCGGGTGATTGTGGCGCGCCCGGTCAAGCGTTGAATCTGCTCGACCCAACTCTCCCGGTGCCGAGCATCCTCGGCAAGCCACGCATGGCGAGCCGCTGACGGTTCTCACAAACCGCTACACGGTTTCCCGTTGCAGAAGTTGGGCTGCCCATCATCGAGAGAGTGCAGCATCTCCCGGGCGTGGACCTGCTCGGCCTTCAATTCAGCGGCTGTCAGACAAACGGTCTTCGGAAATCTCGTCCCGGTCAGTATCTCCGGGCGGCAATAAAGCGTCGCCTAACACTGCCTGTTCCACCTGGCGTGTCGGCGACGGCGCGCGGCTGCGTTGCAGACCGCAGGCGCACCGTGGGCGTGCATCCTAACAAGTGCGCAGCCGCGAAAACTTTTTTGCTATTCGATCAGGCACTGTGCGCCGCTGCGCGGGAGGTGGACGCGCTACCGCAAGCTGCTGCTTGACCAGCAGGCGAGCGCGGGCCTCAGATCGCGAACGTTTATACTGGCGGGCAGGTCCGGAGAAAGGCGCTGGGGCGGGAGGTTGCGATGCGGATCGGCATGATCGGACTCGGGCGCATGGGAGCCAACATGGTGCGGCGCCTGCAGAAGGGTGGCCACGAGTGCGTGGCGTACGATCACAACGCGGGCAACGTCAAGGCGGTGGCGGAATTCGGTGCCCGCGGGGTCTCCTCGCCCGCGGAACTGGTGAAGGCGCTCGCAGCGCCGCGGGTAGTGTGGATCATGGTTCCGGCGGCGGTGGTCGACGCGGTGATCGGCGACCTGCGACCTCTCCTTTCATCCGGCGATGTGCTGATCGATGGCGGCAACTCAAACTACCGCGACGACATCCGTCGTGCCGCGCAGCTACGCGCGCAGGGGATCCACTACCTCGATGTCGGCACGAGTGGCGGCGTACTCGGGTTCGAGCAGGGCTACTGCCTCATGATCGGCGGTCCGCGCGAAGCGGTCACACTGGTCGAACCCGCGCTCGCCACGCTCGCACCGGGAGGCCGGCCGGCGGCCGCCGCGGGCGGCATTCCGGGGCCGGGTGCGCCGTCAACGCAAAACGCTGCGAGCCTCGCCGCAGCCAGCATGGGCTATCTGCACTGCGGTCCTTCGGGGGCGGGCCACTTCGTGAAAATGGTCCACAACGGCATCGAATACGGGCTCATGGCTGCCTATGCCGAAGGGCTCAATGTATTGGCGCATGCCGGCGCGGGACTCACGGTCGGGACAGCGGACGCCGAGACGGCGCCGCTCGCCGACCCGCAGTTCTTCCAGTACCAGCTCGATCTCGCCGCGATCACGGAGGTCTGGCGTCATGGCAGCATCATCTCCTCGCGACTGCTCGACCTGACCGCCAAGGCCCTCGCCGCCGATGGCAAGCTCGAGCGCTTCGCCGGACACGTGGCCGACTCGGGCGAGGGACGCTGGACGGTGGAGGCAGCCATCGAGGTGGGCGTACCGGCACCGGTACTGAGCGCGGCGCTTTACGGCCGTTTCGAGTCGCGAGGTCACGCGGAGTTTGCCAACAAGCTGCTCTCGGCCATGCGGCTCGGTTTCGGCGGCCACATCGAGCGCAGTCCATGAGCTGCGGGTCGTGACACGAGGAGCTGCGCATGGAACGTAGTGATTGTGATGCTCTGGTGCTGTTCGGGGCGACCGGCGATCTCTGCTATCGCAAGATCTTCCCTGCGCTCTATCACCTGGTACGCCGGCAGCTGCTCGGTATTCCGGTGATCGGTGTGGCGCGCCAGGGTTGCGACGTCAACTGGCTGGCCGATCGCATACGTAAGAGCCTGAAGGAGTTCGTCAAAGATGCGGACCAGGCCACGGTGAGCCGCCTCGTTGGGTTGCTGCGCTATGTGGATGGCGACTACAACGACCGCAACACCTTCGTCGGGTTGCGCAAGGCGCTGGGGAATGCGCAGCGGCCGCTGCATTATCTGGCCATTCCTCCGAGCATGTTCGCAACGGTGGCGGAGCACCTGAGCGGTACCGGCAGCGCCGCCGGGGCGCGCATCGTGGTAGAGAAGCCTTTCGGGCGCGACCTGGCTTCCGCGCGCGAGCTCAATCGCACGCTGCACGCGCATTTTCCGGAATCGAGCATCTTTCGCATCGACCATTATCTCGGCAAGGAAGCGGTGCAGAACCTGCTGTATTTCCGCTTTGCCAACTCCTTTCTCGAGCCGGTGTGGAACCGCAACTACGTTGCGAGCGTGCAGATCACCATGGCCGAGACGCTCGGCGTCGAGGGCCGCGGGCGCTTCTACGAGGAAGCCGGCGCAATCCGCGATGTCATGCAGAACCATCTGATGCAGATCGTGACGCTGCTCACCCTCGAGCCCCCGGTCAACATGGAGGGCGAGGCGCTGCGTGACGAGAAAGTGAAGGTATTGCGGGCAGTACGTCCGCTCAGCGCGGCGAAGGTGGTGCGCGGCCAGTATACCGGCTACCGCAAGGAGCCGGGGGTCGCTGCCGACTCCCAGGTGGAGACCTACGCGGCGATGGCGCTCGCCATCGATTCCTGGCGCTGGAGCGGGGTGCCCTTTTATCTGCGCGCCGGCAAGCGCCTGCCGGTGACGGCTACCGAGGTCGTAGTCGATCTGCGGTCACCACCGGCGAACGTGTTCGGCGACTCCGGCCCCGAGCAGCCGAATCACGTGCGCTTCCGCGTCGGTCCCGATGTCGCCATCGCGCTCGGCGCGCACACCAAGAAGCCCGGCCCGGTGATGACCGGGCGCGATGTGGAGTTGTTCGTAGCGCAGCAACAGGGCGAGGACATGGACGCCTACGAGGTGCTGATCAGTGCCGCACTGATCGGCGACACCACACACTTCGCGCGCGAGGACGAGGTGGAGGCTGCCTGGGCGGTCGTCGACCCGGTGCTGCACGGCCTGCCGCCTCCTTTCGAGTATGTGCCGGGCAGCTGGGGGCCGCCGCAGGCGGAGAGTCTGCTGGAGGGGCCGTGCGGCTGGCACAATCCCGGGGCGCGGCCGCAGGACTGGACACGGTCCTGTGCGCGCGTCGTTCCTGGCTGAGCCTGACCGATACAGAAAGGGGAAAAGTGGCGGACATTCGAACCGCGCGCCGCAGCTGCGCGCGATGCCGGCGTACGCTGGCGCTCGTCCTCTCGCTGGCGCTCGGATCTGCCGCATCATGGGCTGCCAGCCCGCAGCCGGCCGATGATGCGCGCATCGAGCGCGTGCTCACCCAGACACCACTCATCGACGGCCATAACGATCTGCCGTGGGAAATCCGCGAGCGCTTCGCGAGCGATCTGAGAAAGATCGATCTCAGTGCGAACACGGCCAGCTTGCCGGCCCCCGCGGGCAGCCCCGCGCTCATGACCGATATCCCCAGGCTGCGCCGCGGGCACGTCGGCGCGCAGTTCTGGTCGGTATTCGTCCCGGTGGAGATGAAGGGTGCGCCCGCGGTGCAGGCCACATTCGAGCAGATCGACCTGGTCAAGACGATGTGTGCGCGCTACAGCCACGATCTGGCGATGGCCTACAGCGCCGCGGACATCCGCCGGCTGCACCGCGCCGGACTCATCGCCTCGCTGATCGGAGTGGAAGGCGGCCACCAGATCAACGATTCGCTGCCCGTGCTGCGCGCTTACTACGATGCCGGCGCCCGCTACCTGACTCTCACTCATTCGAGCAACACCGCCTGGGCGGACTCGGCTACGGACGTACCGCTACACCATGGCCTGACGCCTTTCGGTAAGGAGGTGGTAAGGGAGATGAACCGCCTCGGCATGCTGGTGGACCTGGCACATGTCTCGGAAGAGACCATGCGTGCGGCCCTGAGTGTGAGTGCGGCGCCGGTCATCTTTTCGCACTCCTCGGCGCGCGCGCTGGTCGATCACCCGCGTGATGTCTCCGATGAGCTGCTGCGACTGGTCGCGCAGAATGGCGGCATCGTGATGGTCAACTTCGCGCCTCCCTACGTGTCGGACACGCGGCGCCGCTGGGACGCCGAACGCGTGGCTGAGGAAGCGCGCAACAACAGCCCGCCTTTCGGCGGCCTCTACATCGGTCAGCCCGAGCGCGCCGCTGCTGCGCTCAAGTCCTGGGACGCCGCTCATCCGAAGCCGCCCGTCACACTGGCGGATGTCGCTGACCATATCGAGCACATCCGCCAGGTTGCGGGCGCCGATCACGTGGGC
>Ga0310811_10008194_pt1 | contig 13430 bp, 17 predicted proteins | sample YCmetagenome_FD_207642 | JGI IMG/M metagenome (GOLD analysis project Ga0310811, IMG submission 207642) | Soil microbial communities from experimental microcosm in Duke University, North Carolina, United States - YC | ecosystem: Engineered > Artificial ecosystem > Soil microcosm > Unclassified ... | reverse complement strand
CGTGCCGCGCGATGAAGTGCCCCGGCAGGTTGATGCCCTCGACACACATCCCCGCGCGTGCCGCGACCATCATGTAGAGCAGGGTCAGCGTGATCGGAATGCCCATACGGGTCTCGATCACCGCCGGCAAAAGACAATTCCGCTCGCTATAGTAATCATCGGTATTACCGCGGAAACCGAGTTCCTCGGACATGAAGCTCGCGAGCTGGAGCACCCTCTCCCGGCTGGAAATGGCCCCCGAGGACTTGAGCAGAAACTGGCGGCCCCAGGCATTGACCTTTACCTCCAGGGCCTTGAAATCGGCCCCGGGCATCAGCGCGCGCGCCAGCATCCAATTCGCCCGCTCGAGGTCGTGATGATCCCCGAAAAGATGGCAGAGCAGGCTGAACTCATCCTCGGCATCGCGATCGGCGATCCAATCCAGGACCTCCCGCACATGCATGGAGACCATCTCGTCTTCCATGTCGATCATCGCGGCCAATGCACGCAAATCCTCGTCGGCAGCACCGGCCAACTGTTCTTTTACTAATTTGACAGTCTCGGGATCGTTGTCTTGCAACAACCGGACGATCGCATCTTTTTGCCCGATCATCATTACGTCACATCGTTAGTCTACAATGTCATCGCGCGCAAGGGCTCAAGCGGCCGTGATATTCAATTCGACGATCTCCCCCGGCTCGCAAGCGACGCGGATCGTCATTGGCCGGCAGCAAACCGCGCAGTCGTAGATGAACTCTGTCCGCGGTTGGGTCGTCTCGATATCGATCGCGAAGACCTCGCCGCACTGTGGGCACTCGATCTCGACCTCCTGGACGATGTCCATGGCTACTCGCCGGCGTCTTCGAAAGGAATGCGCGGCGCATCGCCCCACAAATCCTCGAGCATGTAGAAAGATCGCGCTTCGTGATGGAAGACATGCACGATCACCTGGGCGAAATCGATGACCACCCATCGGCTCGTGGCCGCTCCGTCCTCCGAAAGCGCGCCCCGGTTGAAGTCCTCCCGCACCTTCGTGCGCACCGCCGAGGAAATCGCCTTCAGTTGTGGATCCGAGGTCCCGCTGCAAACGATGAAGAAATCGGTGAAGTCCGAAATGCCACGCAGATCGATGATCTGGATGTCCTCGGCTTTTTTGTCCGCCGCTGCCGCCGCGCAGGCTCGCGCCAGTTGCTCGGCCTCGCCCATGACCGGCGCGATTTTCTTTTTCGGAGCCGCCTTTTTCGGGGCAGCCGCTTTTTTCCGTTTCACGGGGGGCTTCTTCTCACTCATTTCGATAAAGTCCGTTTCGGAAAATTACTGCGCATGCTTGTTGCGGCAGCAAATAACGGATCGACTGCCCCTGCGCAACGCGTTTCCGCACTTCCGTGGACGAAACATCCACCTGCCGGCTGATTCTCGGGTACTCACATGGCGCCTCCAGGGCATTTCGGGAGAGCACGACGAATTGCACCTGTTGCCTGAGTTCGTCGATCTCCAGCCACGTATCCAGCTTCCCCAGATTGTCGTCGCCGATGAAATAAAAGAACTCGTCGCCGGGATTCCGCTCCCGCAGCCAGCGGACCGTATCGATCGTGAACGACGGCCCCTCGCGGGTCAGCTCGCAGTCCTCGACCTCGAAGCCCGGCTCCCCCTCCACCGCCGCGCGTACCATTTCCAGTCGCATCTCCGCGGGTGCCGGCACCCGGTGGAGCTTGTGCGGCGAAATCGCCGCCGGGATGAAAATCACCCGGTCGAGCCCGAGCTGCTCCCGGGCTTCGCGGGCCAGGATGAGGTGCCCGATGTGAATCGGATCAAAGCTTCCGCCAAAAAGACCGGTCTTCACGGCAGAGTTCTTTCGTTTTTTTTCGACAGCAGGCCGCGCATACGGAATTGATGTCCGCTCTTATGCCAAGCGACCATCCCGGTCAACTCCTCCTCGTCGGCGTGCCGGGCGCCGAGCTCGACCCCGCCACCGCGGAAAAATTCCGCGCCATCCAGCCAGGCGGCTACATCCTCTTCGGGCGGAACATCAAGACCGCCCCTCAGCTTCGCAAGCTCATCGACGATCTCCGCGACCTTTCCGACGTCGAGCCGGTCATCACGATCGACCAGGAGGGCGGCCGGGTCTCGCGGTTGAAACTTCTCGGTAACGAGCCGCCGAATGCCGAGCAACTCCGCAAAAAGGGCGACGCCGACCTCATCCGCTGGCACGGCCGGATCACCGGGCAGCTTCTTCGGCTCTTCGGCTTCAACCTCGATCTCTGCCCCGTGCTCGACATCTCCTTCGACGACGAAGCGGACAACTCCCTGCGCGGCCGCTGCTATGGCACGACCGTTCCTGAGGTCATCGAGAAGGCCGGCCAGTTCAACGACGCCCTGCGCGCCACCGGCATCCTGAGCTGCGGAAAGCATTTCCCCGGGTACGCCAGCGCCGGCCTCGATCCTCACCATGAGCTCCCCCGTCTCTCCCGCTCGAGCGCGCTCATGGAGGAGTATGAACTCGCGGTCTTTCGTCACTTCGCCGACAAGGTGGACAGCATGATGATCGGCCACATCGCGGTCGATGGGCTCGATGCGAGCGGCCTGCCCGCGTCCCTGTCGCCCGCGATCATCAACGGGCTTCTGCGCGGCGATATGGGCTTCAACGGGCTCGTCATGACCGACGACCTCGACATGGGGGCGATCCTGAACCACTACGGCTTCGCCGAGACCATGCGCCTCGCCCTGGCGGCCGGGAATGACCTTCTCATGATTTGCCATCGCGTGGAGATGGCGGCCGAGGCCCTCGACGCGATCAAGGATCTGCCCGTCGATCAACTCGCCCCGGCGCTCGCTCGCGTGGCGGACTTCAAGACCAGACTGGCTCCACCCGATCCGTTCAGCGTGGAGGCGCACCGCCTGCTCGACGAGGAAGTCTGGCAGCTTCGCGTGGCCACTCTCGGCGAAGAAATTGCCGCCGCACGCAGTCCCGAGGACGGCAAGCGCTCGCCGGTGGAGCTTTACTGAAGCAAACCTGTTTCGATTTTCCGAAAGGCGACAGACCGAAGTCTATATCGGCAAAGAGAAAGAGCCTGTATAAAAATAAAAAGAGAGGGCAGCGACCTCGAGGAAAAATGGGGCCGCAGCAGCGGGCCCATCGTTTTGGATGGTAGGGATGGCGCTCCGCCGCCGTCCGACTTGTTATCACGGATAGCGCGAGTCCAATAGATCTGAGCTTCGACTCTTTTTCAGACAGGCTCTTGGAGATCTAAATCACCGCCTGCCACTATTCCCAAGCGCGAGCGTGTGCTCCACCTGGTCCAGCGCTCCACGCACCAGCCATGCCTCGAGCTCGTTCGGAGCGTGGACATAGGCGTCGAAGAGCTGCCGCGCCCACTTCTCGCGAGCATGACGTACCAGGCAAAACGTGGTCGTAAAGGTCACTACGAGAATCCCTCCAAGAGCGACCAGCCCCGTGATGATGATCTCCATGGCGTTCATGCCCAAACTTCGCACACCGCCGGAAGGTTGCGCGGGACAATTTTCGGGGAGTACTCGACAATTCAGACTTCTTCCCTACTCCAGCCGCGGGTGATGCGCGGCGGGATGGTGGTTATGCAGCTCGAAGATATCCACGGAATCGGTCGTCGTAAAAAACAACTCCCCCTCATCGCGCTCGAACTTCGTGAACTCATTCTCCGCCGCGTCCGCCTGACGATTGAGAAGCTGGGCCAGCAAGCGAAAGCCTTCCGGAGAGCCCGAGATATAAATCGCGCGTTTGCCTGAATAAGTCGCACCGGTAAGGATACGTAGTGAGCCGGCAAGGACCTGATGGTCGGAGAGGATTTCTTTGACGGAGTTCATTGGTGGAGTTGGGGTTTCCTCAATCTCGTGCAATTCCCCCGCCAGGAAAGCGGTTTTGCCGGTTTATCCGCCCCGCGATAAATCCGGTCGGGCGCCGCAATTTCGAACAATATCCCCGGCAAATTGTAAAAACTCGTCTACACTGAGGGAACATCGCCTAAGAATTGTTCTTTCCGAATGGGCTGAACGGCGCGATTACCAAGACATCAACGATTTCGAACGGAGGCTCATTCCCGAGCTTCCGTCAGGGGTCACAAACTCTCCCATACCATGCACCCCATCTTCGCCCTCGGCCTGCCCGGCATGCCTGAGCTTCTGCTCATCTTCGTTATCGTCTTCATTCTTTTCGGAGCCAAGCGGCTGCCCGAGATCGCTCGCGGCCTTGGCCAGAGCATGAAGGAATTCCAGAAAGCGAAGGACGAATTCCAAAACGAGCTCCACCACGCCGACCAGGAAAAGCCGGCTGCGCCTCCCGCCGAGCGCAAGGAGTAGAGCGAGTTGTTTGGAAATCCGGCAACGCCGGAAGGAACAAGCCGGCGTACTCTCCTATCCTGGCCGTACGCGAGCGGATGCAACCCACACCCGCCCGCGTTTGCTCATTGCCAACCAAAGACTAGACGTGCGCGGCCTTCGCAAGGTCGCGGAGACGCTTCACCCGATCGTGAGCCGCCTGCACGCTCGCGGCCTGTTGCTCGACCACGGTCCGTACGTTCGAGGGTAAATTCTTTTCCAAAGCATCACGGAACGCTGCCACCGCGTGATCCTCCCCGCGCTCACACTCTGCGAGCACGGAATGCGCGCTACCCGAGGTGACAGCCGCCTTTAAATCGATCCAGCCGCGATGGACGGCTCCCGCAATGGTGCTGTCCTGCTCATAGGCGGCCTCCCCGTAGGTGGCGCCGATGGTTTGAAGCTGCGCCGAGAGTTCGGCTCGCTGGTCGGAATATCCCTGTAGCACCTCCGCCACCTCGGCGTCCTTGCTGGCTTCCGCCGCTTCATGAAAGCCTTCCTTCCCATCCTCGAGCGTCTGGATGAGATCTTTGATCGTCTGGAGTGTTTCTTCGTCTTTCATCACGAAGGATTCGAACCGGTCTTCCCCGTCGATGTCGGGACTTTCGCTGAGAAAAAGGTCGGGCGGCAAAACTCGATCGCGAAGTTGCGAATGTCCCGTTCCGGTCGAAAATAGACCCCATGAACACGCGATATATCGGAACAGATACCGTATCGGCCCTGGGTCTCGGCTGCATGGGAATGAGCGAATTCTATGGCAGGCGGGACGACGCGGAGTCCATCTCGACCATTCATCGCTATCTCGATGCGGGAGGAAACTTCCTCGACACGGCTGACGCCTACGGCTTCGGGCGGAACGAGGAACTCGTGGGCCGGGCTATCGCCGGGCGGCGGGACTCGGTTTTCCTCGCCACCAAGTTCGGCATCCTGCGGGATGAATCCGATCCGATGAAACGCGGATTCAGCGGCAGCGCGGACTACGTGAAGTGGGCCTGCGACGCGAGTCTGCAGCGCCTGAACGTGGATACGATCGATCTCTACTATCAACACCGCGTCGACCCGCAGACCCCGATCGAGGAGACGGTGGGCGCCATGTCGGAGCTCGTCGCCGCCGGCAAAGTCCGGCACCTCGGCCTCTCGGAGGCGGGTGCGGAGACCATCCAGCGGGCGCTGGCGGTTCATCCGATCGCCGCGCTGCAGACCGAGTACTCGCTCTGGTCCCGGGATCCCGAGGAAAGCGGCCTGCTCGACCTTTGTGCCCGGCACGGTATCGCCTTCGTCGCCTACAGCCCGCTCGGACGTGGATTTCTCACCGGGCAAATCCAGTCGCCGGCCGACTTCGAAGAAGGGGACTACCGGAAATTCACCCCGCGGTTCCAGGGAGAGAACTTCCAGAAGAACCTGGATCTCGTTTCCCGCGTCGGCGAAATCGCGGCGGCCAAAGGCTGTACCGCCGCTCAGCTCGCCCTTGCGTGGGTGCTTGCCCAGGGCGATCACCTCCTGCCGATCCCAGGCACGAAGCGTCGTAGATACCTCGATGAAAATCTCGGCGCGCTCGACGTCGCTCTCACGAAGGAAGAACTCGCGGACATCGACTCGATCTTCCCGGCCGGAGCCGCGGCGGGACTTCGCTATCCTGCCGAAATGATGAGCGCCGTCGGACGCTGATCACCCACGACGTCCGAAAAGAGCGCGGTAGAGCGCGAGAATGATGATCGCCCCCACCACGGAAGCGAGAAACCCCACCGGCTGGCCATCGTGATACCAGCCGAGGGCGCGCCCCAGATAGCCCGCGACGAATGAGCCCCCGATTCCCAACAGGATCGTGATAATGAACCCACCCGGATCGCGCCCCGGCATGAGCAGCTTCGCGATGACGCCGACGATGAATCCGATGAAGATGGTGGCAATGATTCCCATGCCGTGGTTTCGCAACTCCGGGGCGGAGCGGACGCCCCGGAAAAGAAAGTCCTTTCCACCTTCCGCAAATCACAGTTGCCGACTGGCACGCGGTTCGCTCTAACTAGCCTCTCATAATGGCAGAGCCAAGGGAGTCATCGGATTATATTTCATCGGGCATCGCAAAGATCGACGCCGACATTCAATTTCTCATCGACCGCCTCGGCGAAGTCCTGACCACTCTGGGCGAGTCGGAAACCGCGGCTTTGCTTCCCTGGAAGAGCGGCGTCTCTACGGAAGCCGCCGTCGCCGCCCGGACCCCGGCCGTCGAGCAGGCCTATTCCATCGCCTTCCAGCTCTTGAACATGGTCGAGGAATGCGCGGCTGGCCGCACCCGTCGCATGCGGGAAATTGCCGACCAGGCCAGCGACAACGCCGGCACCTGGGCCTACTATCTGCGCCGCCTCAAGCGCGACGGCATTTCCGCCGAGCAGATCGCCGAGACCCTGCCGACCGTGCGCGTGGAGCCGGTCCTCACTGCCCATCCCACGGAGTCGAAACGCCCGGCGGTGCTGGCGCAGCATCGCACCCTGAACGGACTCCTCGACGCTCTCGACACTCCCGGCCAGTCACCTGCCGAGCGCGCCCGGGTCGCGGAAACCCTCACCGTCGCCCTCGAGCGTCTGTGGCGGTCCGGCGAGATTTTGCTCGAGAAACCGGAGGTCGCCACCGAGCGCACCGGCATCCTGTTCCACCTCCGCGACGTCTTTCCCCGAGCCGTGGCCCTGCTCGATCAAAACTTCGCCGAGGCCTGGCAATCCGCGGAATTTCCCGCCGAACTGATCGAGTCTCATACCGGTTGGCCTCGCCCCCGCTTCGGCACCTGGGTCGGCGGCGATCGTGACGGCCATCCGTTCGTTACCGCCTCGGTCACGAAAGAGACTCTCAACGAATTGCGCCGCAGCGCCTGCTTGGTCCTGGATCGCGAGCTGCGCACGCTTGCCTCCGCGCTGCCGCTTTCCATGCTCGTGCAGCCCGCACCGGCGGAGTTCCAGGCCCGCATCGAGGAGATCGCCTCCGTCCTCGATCCGCAGCGCGTGGCGGAGATCCGGCACCAGCATCCCGACGAGCCCTGGCAGCAATACGTGCTCTTCATGCAGGAGCGCCTGCCCCTCGACAAGAATCGCGACGACAACGCCAAGATCGTCGAGCAGCCCTGGTCCTATCGCTTCGCCGAGCAGCTCGACGCGGATCTGGAGATTCTCCACGAATCCCTCCTCGCCATTAACGCCGGCCGGCTTTCGCGCAGCGCGGTCTGGCCCGTCCGCCGCACCCTCGACGTCTTCGGCTTCCATCTCGCCGCCCTGGACATCCGCCAGAACAGCAGTTTCCACGACCGCGCGATGGAGCAGATCCTGGCGGCGGCGGGGTTGCCGGACTCGAAATTCTCGGAATGGAGCGAAGAGCGCCGCGTCGAATTCCTTTCCGCGGAATTGAGCGGTCCCCGCCCCTTCCACTTCTCCGACTCCCGCATTGGTCCCGAAGCGGACGCCGTCCTCGATTGCTACCGCGTGGTGCGCAAACACCTCAACGACTACGGCTACGAGGGCATCGGGGCTCTCATCGTGAGCATGACCCGCTCGCTCTCCGATCTGCTCGCCGTCTACGTGCTCGCTCGCGAGGCCGGGCTGACGCGCTGGGAGCATGGCCATCTCGTCTGTGATCTGCCCGTCGTCCCGCTTTTCGAAACGCAGGACGATCTCGAGAAAAGCGCGGACCTCATGCGCAAGTTCCTCGCCCACCCGGTCACCCTCCCGAGCCTCCGCCACCAGCAGACCTTGCGCCGCAGCACCCCTGCCCGCACCGCCGCCCGGCCCGTGCAGCAGGTGATGATCGGTTACAGCGACAGCAACAAGGATTGCGGCATTCTTTCCAGCCAGTGGGCGCTCTACAAAGCCCAGCGCGAGCTTACGCAGACCGGCAACGAGGCGGGCGTGCAGATCCGCTTCTTCCACGGCCGCGGAGGAACGATCAGCCGCGGCGCGGGTCCGACGCACCGCTTCCTCGACGCCCTCCCCGCCGGAACGATCCAGGGCGATTTCCGCCTCACCGAGCAGGGCGAGACCATCGCGCAGAAATACGCGAACCTTCCGACCGCCGCCTTCAACCTCGAGCTCATGCTCGCCGGCGTCGCCGCGGTCTCCATCGAGCAATCGGCCGGACGCTCGACCCAGCGCCCTGCCTCCGACGAGCTCTGGGAGACGCTCGCCCACGCCAGCACCGCGGCTTACACCGCCTTCGTCCGGGCCGACGGCTTCACCGACTTTTATTCCTACGCGACGCCGATCGACGCGCTCGAGGTCACCCGTATCGGTTCCCGTCCGGCCCGCCGTACCGGTCGCCGCACCCTCGCCGACCTGCGCGCCATCCCGTGGGTCTTCAGTTGGAATCAATCGCGTTACTATCTTCCCGGCTGGTACGGCGTCGGCTCCGGCCTCGAGGCACTCGCCAGGGGGAACCCCGCCCTCTTCGCCGATGTCCGCAAGAATCCCCGCCTGCGCCCCCTGCTTTACTATGTGCTGACCAACGTCGAGACGAACCTCGCCAGCGCGGACCTGAACATCATGGCCGCTTACGCCGATCTCGTCCCCGATACGGCCGTGCGCGACACCTTCTTCAAGCAGATCACCGACGAGTTTCACAAGACGCGCGAGATGCTCGACGACATCTTCCAGGGCAGCGTCGAGAAGCGCCGCCCGCGGATGTTGAACACCCTCCAGCGTCGCGCCGAGGCCTTGAGCGTCCTGCATCGCCGGCAAATCTCCCTCCTGCGCGAATGGCGCGGGGCGAAATCGCCGGAAGAGGCCGCGGAATTGCTGCCGCGTGTCCTGCTCTCGATCAACGCCATCGCCAGCGGCCTGCGCACGACCGGCTAGCCTCCCGGACGATGAAGTTGATCCGCTATCTCGACGAGCGCGGCGGCATTCATCATGCGGCGCAAAACGCTGACGGCACGCCCCTGCGCATCGAGGGAGATATTTTCGCGGATCACGCGATCACCGCGGAGCCCGCCCGGATCCGGCAACTCCTCGCCCCGGTTGAACCACCGGCCATCCTCTGCATCGGCGTGAACTACCGCCGGCATGCCGCGGAGATGGGGCATGCCCCGCCATCACATCCGGTCCTTTTCATGAAGCAACCGGCGGCCCTTCAGCATCCGGAGTGCCCGATCGAGATCCCGCAGCACCTCGTCAGCACGCAGGTGGATTTCGAAGGCGAGCTGGCCGTTGTCATCGGCAAAAGGTGCAGGAATGTCTCGCCCGGCCAGGCGCTCGACTACGTGCTCGGTTATACCTGCGCGAATGACGTGAGCGCACGCGATTGGCAGAAGCAATTCGGCGGTGGCCAATTCTGCCGGGGAAAGACGTTCGATACATTTGCGCCGATCGGCCCTTGTATCACCACCACGGACGAGATTCCCGACCCGTCCCGGCTGCTCCTGCGCACCACGCTCAATGGCGAAATCATGCAGGAGAGCCCGACGTCGGACATGATCTTTAGCGTGCCCGAGATCATTTCCTTTTTGAGCGGCAGCACGACCCTGCTCCCTGGCACTTTGATTCTGACCGGAACGCCGTCCGGGGTCGGAATGGCTCGCGTGCCTCCGCGATGGCTCCAGGCGGGAGACGAAGTCGCCGTTGAAATCAGCGGCGTCGGGACTCTGAGAAATCCCGTCGTCCTGGAAAAATAGCGGGACTTTCCCCGGACAAAGAAAAGGGCGGCAATCGCTTGCCGCCCTGAAGCTTTAGAATGGGATGTCGTCGTCCTCGGGTTCCGCCGGCGGACGCGATGGAGGAGCTCCACCGCCCGAGCGCGGACGCGAAGGCGCCGCATAATCGTCGCCGCCGCCGCCGCGGTATCCCCCGCCGCCGCCACCACCACTGCCTCCGCCTCCCTCCCGGGAGCCGAGAAGCTGCAGATTTTCTCCAACGACGCGCAATTTGCTGCGCTTCTGGCCGGATTGCTTGTCTTCCCAGCTATCGAGCTGGAGACGGCCCTCGACGTAAACGGGACGGCCTTTCTTGGCGTACTCGTTGGCGACCTCGGCCTGTCGTCCCCAGAGCGTCACGTCCACAAAGGTCGTCTCTTCTCGCTTCTCGGCCCCTTCTGAAGCCGGGATGAAGCGGTTGATCGCCAGACCGAGATCCACGACCGCAGTGCCTTTGGGCGTGTACTTGATCTCGGGATCGCGGGTGACGTTTCCGATGAGGATGACTTTGTTGACGTTGGCCATGGTCCGGGGCGCTGGTAAAATTCCCTTTAAGCCGCGACTTTCTTCGCCTTCGGCAGGACGAGATAGTTCTGCAGCATCACGTCGGCGTCGAGCTTGAACTTGCCGCGCAGCTTCTCGAGCGTCTCGGGATCGGTCGCGATGATGAAGTTCACGTAGTAGGCGGAATTCAGGTGATCGTGGGCATAAGCGAGCTCACGGCGCTCGAGGCGCTGCGTCTGCTCGACCGTGACACCTTCGGCCGCAAAGCCCTTCTCGATGCGCTCGATGATTTCCTTGGCACTTTCATCCTTGCCGCGCGTATTGAGAGCGAGCAGGGCTTCGTATCGTTTTTTCATGATGATGGTTGTTCGTTGGAGTTAAATCGGTTCATTGCCGCCTCGAAGTCATTGGCCTGGGCGAACTCGACGGCATCGGCCGCGCGTTTCACCGCCTGATCGAGCGCCGGTTGTTCTTCAGCGGAGAATTTGCCCAGGACGTGGCCGACGAGCGAGTCTTTTGCGCCCCCGATGCCCACCCGGAGGCGGGGCACCCGGGTGCTCCCCAGATGCATGAGGGCTGACTCGAGGCCGTTGTGGCCGCCATCGCTGCCGCTCTCGCGGAGGCGTAGACGCCCCAGCGGCAGGGAAACATCGTCGATAATGATCAGCGCCTGTGACGGTTCGAATTTGAAAAAATGGCAGAAGTCACCGATCGATTCGCCGCTGAGATTCATGAACGTCATGGGCTTCATGAGCGTCACGCTCCCGGCGCGGGCGACATCGGCATTCCATTTCGGTTCATGCGCAAAGGTCATCCCGGCTCGGCGGGCGAGCTCGTCGGCCACGAGAAAGCCGACGTTATGTCGCGTACGATCGTATTCACGGCCAGGGTTGCCGAGTCCGGCCACAAGGCGAAATCGGCCCTCCATGGCGGCAAAGACTACTTCTTGTCTTCGGCTTCCGGCTTCTTCTCGTTGATGACCTCAGGCCCGGCGGAAGTCGCGGCTGCTGGCTCTTCGGCCACGGTCGGCTCGGAAACGAGGAAAACGGTGATGTCGCCTTCGGCGAGAGCGGTGACGCCCTTGGGAAGAGTGAGATCCTTGACGTGGATCGAGTCGCCGATGTTCAGCGCCGACACGTCGACGGAAATGAAATCAGGAAGATTCTGCGGAAGGCACTCGATCTCGAGGGCGCGAACCTGCTGCTGGAGAAGGCCGCCGCCAGTCTTGACGCCAACCGGCTCACCTGCTGCTTCGACCGGAACTTCCGAAGTGATCGTCTCGTTCATCGAGACGGCATGAAAATCGATGTGGAGGATGTCGCCGCGCACCGGGTGGTGCTGGACTTCCTGGATGATGGAAAGCTTGTTCGTGCTCTTGCCACCGTCGCCGGCGATCTCGAGCTCGACGAGGATGTGCTCGCTCGCCGCATGTGCGAGGATCGTCTGGAGCGCCTTGCGATCGACTTCGAGATTCGCAGGGGTCTCATGCGCGCCGTAGATCACGGCTGGCACGGCGCCATTGGCGCGCACTTGTTTCACGGCATTGCGGCCGGCGTGCGTGCGCGGACGAGCGGAGAGTTTAACTTGGTTGGCCATAACAGAATTGCGTTTCGGATTATTTCTTCAGTTCAAAAAGCGACGTCACCGACTCGTCATCGTGGATGCGTCGAATGCCCTCGCCTAGCAGCTCGGCTATCGAAAGCACCGTTACGCGCCCCGCAGCACCAGATTGAACCGGCGTGCTGTCGGTGGTGATCAACTCCTTGATCGGAGAGTCTTTTAATCGCTCAACCGCCAAATCTGTCAACACGGCGTGTGAAATGCCAGCATAAATATCGAAGGCCCCGCGATCGCGCAGAATGGCGGCTGCGTTCGTAATCGTGCCCGCCGTCTCGGTCAGATCGTCCACGATCAGCACGTTGCGCCCATAGACGTCGCCGATCACGTGCGAAGCCTCGGTTTCCGTCGCGGATTTGCGCCGCTTCACGACAATGGCGAGGCTCACCCCGAGCGCCTGGGCATAAGCGGAGGCCATTTTCACCCCGCCGACATCGGGAGAGACCACCACGAGATTGTCCAATCCCTTCTCTCGCAAATAGCCGAGAAGGACCGGCGCGGCGTAAAGGTGATCCACCGGAATGTCGAAAAATCCCTGCAACTGCTGCGCATGGAGATCCATGGTCAGGACTCGCTGCACGCCGGCCGCGACAAGCAGGTTCGCCACGAGCTTGGCCGTGATCGGCACGCGAGGCTGATCCTTGCGATCCTGCCGTGCATAGCCGAAAAAAGGAATCACTGCGGTGATGCGCTTCGCGCTCGCCCGGCGCGCGGCGTCCACCAGGATCAGCAGTTCCATCAGGTTCTGGTTCGTCGGCGGGCAGGTCGGCTGCACGATATAGACGTCGCGACCACGAATATTTTCGTTGATCTTGACAAACGTTTCACCATCGGGAAACGAACTCACCGAGGCATCGCCCAGTGGCACGCCGAGATAGGCGCAGATGTTTTCGGCGAGCTTGCGGTGAGCTGAGCCGGTGAAGACTTTGATTTCCGGATTGGTCGGCATGGGGCAGCTCGTGGATGCTATGGCGATGCCGCAAGGTGGCAATGCGAAAATCTTCGCCATGCGCAATCGAGCGCGCGCGATTCGATTCGCAGAGGCTCAGGCCGCCGACGGCTCGTCCACCACTGCCGGCGCGGGGGAGACCGCCCGCGGCAGCATCAGGGTGAAGACGATCGCCGCCGCCACCAGTACCGCACCCGCCCACAGCGGCGAACGCGCATAATGCTCCTTCGAGCGTGCCGCCACGTCGAACGCCAGCAGCCAGCCTCCGGTCAGCGGCCCCACCCAGCGCGCCAGCGCGCCGCCGGATTGAAGCAGACCGAGCGCCCGCCCCTGCCAGTTCGCATCCACGCTGCGCGAGGC
>Ga0310811_10008192_pt1 | contig 13431 bp, 12 predicted proteins | sample YCmetagenome_FD_207642 | JGI IMG/M metagenome (GOLD analysis project Ga0310811, IMG submission 207642) | Soil microbial communities from experimental microcosm in Duke University, North Carolina, United States - YC | ecosystem: Engineered > Artificial ecosystem > Soil microcosm > Unclassified ... | reverse complement strand
GCGCGAGCTGCGGGCGGGCGTCGAGGCGGTCGAGGATCGGCTTGGGGTTGTCCTCGCCGCCGCTGGGCAGGAAGGCGAGCACGGCCCGCGGCTGCGCGGCCCGCGCGGGGCCCGCCGCGGCGGCGGCGGCGACGAGGGCGAGCAGGAGCACCGCGAGGGCGGCCGTCACCGGCGGGAACTTCAGATGCACGGCCATCGCCCGCTCTATCCTTTCTCATCGTGCCGACACGTCATTTCGTCAAGTACACCTTCCTGAAGCTCGACCCCGCTTGGCGCCGGTTGGACGACGACGTCCGCGACACGCACAAGCGCGAGTTCATCGCCGCCTGCGCCGATTTCGCCGACGGCCACCTCCTCCGGGCCTTCTCGACCGTCGGGACACGCGGGGACTGCGATCTCATGCTGCTCTCGCAGGCGCAGAACCTCGAGCGTATCCATGAGTTCCACGTCGTCCTCGCCCAGAGCGGGCTCATGAAGTGGTCCTCGATCCCGTACTCGTACCTCGCGATGACGAAGCCGTCGGAGTATTCGGACGAGTCGCGCCTCGAGGTCCGCCCCGCCCACGCGAAGTACCTGTTCGTCTATCCCTTCGTGAAGACGCGCGAGTGGTACACGACGGACCCGAAGGAGCGCTGGCGGATCATGCAGGAGCACATCAGGCTCGGCAAGGAGTATCCGGAGATCGACCTCAACACCTCCTACTCCTTCGGCCTCGACGACCAGGAGTTCGTCGTCGCCTTCGAGACCGACGACCCCGGCTCGTTCCTCGATCTCGTGCAGCGCCTGCGCACGACCGAGTCCTCCCTCTTCACGAAGCGCGACACGCCGACCTTCACGTGCATCAACACGTCCGTCGAGCGCGCGCTGTCGGCCCTCGACGGCGTGCCGGTCGCCGCCGAGCTCGCATGATGCACGAGCAGCCGGGCGAGATCCGTGACATCACGGTCATCGGCGCTGGGCCGGTCGGCCTGTCGACGGCGTTCTGGGCGGGCATGCGCGAGGCCTCGTCGCGGATCGTCGACTCGCTGCCGCAGATCGGCGGCCAGCTCACGGCGCTGTACCCCGAGAAGTGGATCTTCGACGTCCCCGGTCACGAGAAGGTCCTCGCGAAGGACCTCGTCGAGTCGCTGCGCCGCCAGGCGCTCGAGCAGTTCGACGTGCCGGTGCACCTCGAGACGACCGTCGAGACGATCGACTGGGAGGACGACATCGTCGTCCTGAACACGAACAACCCCCACTACCCGCAGCTGCGCAGCCGCGCGGTCATCATCGCCGGCGGCCACGGGGCGTTCGAGCCCAAGAAGCTCCCCGGCTACGACATGACGCCGTGGGAGGGCCGCGGGGCGCACTACCTCGTCGGCTCGAAGTCCGAGTTCGCCGGCAAGCGCGTGCTGATCATCGGCGGCGGCGACTCGGCCTGCGACTGGGTCATCAACCTCCTGCACACCGCCGACTCCGTCGCGCTGTGCCACCGCCGCGAGGGCTTCCGCGCGCACGAGCTCACCGTCAACCAGGTCATGGCCGCGGCCGAGAACGGCGACGTCGACCTGCACGTGCCCTTCCAGGTCCGCGAGGTCATCGGCAACGGCACGGTCGAGCGCGTCCGGCTCTTCCACTCCGAGGACGAGGCGAACGAGATCGAGATCGAGGTCGACGCGATCCTCCTGCAGCTCGGCTTCAAGACCGCCCTCGGCCCGCTGAAGAACTGGGGCCTGGAGATCTCCAAGGGCGCGCTCGTCGTCGACCAGGTCATGAAGACGAACCTGCCCGGCGTCTGGGCCTGCGGCGACATCACGACGTTCGAGGGCAAGCTCAAGCTCATCGCGACCGGCTTCGCCGAGTCCGCCGTCGCCGTCGCGCAGGCCGTGCACTCCTTCCGCCCGGAGATGAAGATCCAGCCGAAGTACTCGACGAACACCGGCGTGCCGGGCGGCGCCGGCGGCCAGCCCTAGCGTCAGCGGCGCGAGGGCAGCTGGACCGCCCCGGCGGCGCTGAGCAGCGCGCCGAACTCGCAGGCCGGCATCGGCCGCGAGAAGTAGAAGCCCTGGCCGTGGCTGCAGCCGAGCTCCAGCAGGCGCTGGCGCTGGGACTCGTGCTCGACGCCCTCGGCGATGACCTGCAGGTCGAACGACTCGCCGAGATCGATGATCGCCTGCGCGAGCGTCGCGTCGCCGGCGCCGAGGTCGTCGACGAACGCCTTGTCGATCTTCAGGATGTCGATCGGGAAGCGGCGCAGGTAGTCCAGCGACGAGTAGCCGGTCCCGAAGTCGTCGACGGCGAGCAGCACGCCGAGCTTCTTCAGCGCGCGCAGGCAGGAGATCGTCTCGGTGACGTCGCGCATGAGCGCGGTCTCGGTGATCTCGAGCACGAGCGCCTCGGGCGGCAGGCCGGACTCGGCGAGCGCGGCGGCGACGTGCCCGGCGAGGACGTCGGCGGAGTGCAGCTGCATCGCGGAGAGGTTCACCGACAGGCGCAGCGGCCGCAGCCCGCGCCAGGCGGCGACCTCGCGGCAGCCCTCGGTGAGGATCCAGCGGCCGAGCTCGGCCATGACCTGCGTCTCCTCGGCGAGCGGGATGAACGCCTCCGGCGCGACGAGGCCGCGCGTCGGGTGGCGCCAGCGCACGAGCGCCTCGACGCCGATGATCGCGCGGTTGCCGAGCGCGACGATCGGCTGGTAGTGCAGGACGAGCTGGTCGCGCTCGATGACGCGCTGCAGGTCGGCCTCGAGGTCGGCGCGCTCGACGACCGCGACGTGCATCGCGGGCTCGAAGACCGCGTGGCAGCCCTTGCCCTCGGCCTTCGCGCGGTACATCGCGAGGTCGGCGTCGCGGATCATGTCGCCGGCGCTCGCGGCCTCCATGGCGATCCCGATGCTCGCGCTGACGAAGACGTCGCGGCCGGCGACCGAGAACGGCGCGCGCAGCGCGCGCAGGATCCGCAGCGCGACGTGCTCGACGGCCGCGATGCCCTCGACGTCCTCGAGCAGGATCGCGAACTCGTCGCCACCGAAGCGCGCCGCGGTGTCGCCGGGCCGGATCGAGGCGACGAGCCGCGCGGCGACCTCGCGCAGGAGCTCGTCGCCGGCGGCGTGCCCGAGCGAGTCGTTGACGATCTTGAAGCGGTCGATGTCGAGGAAGAGCACGGCGAGCTTGGACTTCGAGCGCTGCACGCGCGACAGGCCGAGGTCGAGGCGGTCGAGGAACAGCGCGCGGTTGGGGAGGTCGGTGAGCGGGTCGTGGAAGGCCTGGTGCAGCGCGTCGCGGACCATCCGGGCGTCGGTCAGCGCGAGGCTCGCGTGCTCGGCGAACGCCAGCAGGGCCTCCTGGTCGTCGGCGCCGTAACGCCGGCCGGCGCGCGGCGCCGTCACGACGATCGTGCCGATGACGCGGCCCTCCTCGCGCACCGGGGCGGCCATCGCGGCCGGCGTCTCGGAGACGATCAGGCGGTCCTCGCGCATGGCGCGCCCGCCGAGCCCGGCGTCCGCCGGCATGCGCTCGGTCTGCGCCTGGACCTCGGGGTCCAGGCCGATGCTCGCCATGAGCACCGCGGCGGCGGGGTCCTCGGGGTCCAGCAGCCGCAGGCTCACGATGGCGCCGCCGACGAGCTCGGCGGCGCCCGCGACGACGGCGTGCAGCACGTCGGGCGGCTCGGCGCGGCGGACGATCATCCGCTGCAGCCCCGAGAGGCGCTCGAGCAGCCGCTGGCGCTGGAACATCCGGACGGTCATCACGAGCACGCGCGCCATCCCGAGCAGGAGGTCGAGCTCCTCGCGCGTGAACTCCTCGCTGCCGGCCCGCGCGGCGAGCAGGTGGCCGGGCTCGTCGGTCTCCAGGCGGACGACGGCGACGCGGCAGTCGCCGAGGCCCTCGAGGTGCGCGCGCTGCGGGTCGTCGGCGAGCGCCACGAGCTCGGTCTCGGGCAGCGCGTCGGCCGGGTAGCCGATCGCGGCGTCGACGGCGCCCCCGCGGATGACGGCGACGACCTCGGCGTCGAGGACCTCGGCCGCGTGCTCGACGGCGCCGCGCGTCGCCGCGCGGGCGTCGGCGAAGGAGGAGACGAGCGCGAGGAACTCCGTGAGCTGATGCGTCGACCAGCTCTCGGCGCGCTCGTGCATCAGCCGAGCGCCAGGACGACGAGCGTCTGGTTGTGGAAGCCCGCCAGGCCGCGTGTTCGCGCGATCTCGCCGTACGTGTAGAAGCCCGCCACCGGTGCGCCCGCCGCGCTCGCCGCGACGCGGTCGATCTCCTCCGCGACGACGCCCCGGCGCCCGATGCAGTCGAAGGCGATCATGCCGATCGGCGCCCGCCCGCCGAGCGGCGCCAGTGCGTCGGCGCAGGCGGCGTCGGTCGCCGCGAGCGCGGAGGCGCCGTCGCCGCGCATGAGCCAGGCCAGGCCGCCGGCGGGGATCTGCGACGCGCAGCTGAGCGAGCGCTCCTCGAAGTCCGGGCCCCCGACGACGCGGACCTGGCCCTCGCCGCGGCGGCGGCTGAGGCCGAGCGGGTGCGTCAGGGCGAACTGCCGGAAGGCGGCCGGCTCGCGGTGGGCCTCGGGCGGGGCGCCGAGGCGGTCGAGGTAGGCGTCGAGCGCGGGGCGCCCGTCGAGCGTGTAGACGCGATTGCCGGCGCTGTGGGTCACGACCATCGGCTCGCCGACGGGCTGCCAGCCGTGGCGGACGCCGATGCCGATCGGCGCGTCGGACCCGATCGCGGCGCCGACGACGGCGTCGTAGAGGACGCGCTCGTTGTGCAGCTGGAAGGTGCGGACCATCTTCATGTCGTCGCCGGCGAGGCCGCCGACGAGCGGGACGGCGGCGCCAAGGACGCCGTACGCGCCGCGGACGAGGTCCTGCTGGTCGTCGGGCGCCAGGCCGTCGGAGAGCATGAGCAGCACGCGGTGCTCGCAGCCGGCGACGGCGTGCGCGGCCTGGGCGACGCTCGCGCCTGCCGCGCGCAGGCGTAGCGCCCCGCCGAACGACGCGCGTGTCGCGGCCTGAAAGCCGCGGCCGCCGAGCACGGTGACGACGACGCCGTGATCGCCGGGACCGCCGTCGGCGATCTCGCCGGCGGTCGAGCAGCCGATGAGCGGCACCGCGGCCGTGTGCTCGCGGATGCCGGCGAGCAGCTCGGGCAGCTCGTAGGCGTCCGAGCAGAACACGACGACGAGCTTGGGGTCGGCGCCGGTGAGCGCGCCGGCGGCGGCCTCGGCGCCGGCGCGGCGCGCGTCGGGATCGGCGGAGCGCCCGACGCCGAGCCAGCGTGCCTGTGCTGCATCACCGTTGCCGTTGCCATTACCGGCATGGTCCCCCATTGGGGACGCATCGGCCATCCGTGGAGAAACTTGAGCCGCAGCTCAAGTCGCGGGTTCAGACGGCGGAGCACTCCTGCTCGTCGGCGACGCGGAAGGACGATCCGCAGCCGCAGGCGGCGACGACGTTCGGGTTGTTGACCTGAAAGCCGGCCGAGGTGAGCGACTCGACGTAGTCGATGACCGAGCCCTTGACGTACGCGAGGCTCGCCTGGTCGACGTAGACCTTCAGGCCCGAGGCCTCGAAGACCTCGTCGCCGTCGCGCTTCTCGTCGAAGGCGAGGTTGTACTGGAAGCCCGAGCAGCCGCCGCCCTTGACGCCGACGCGCAGCCCGGCCGACGTGACGTCGGCGCCCTGCGAGTCGAGGAACTCGTGGACCTTCTGGGCACCCTTGTCGGTGATCGTGATCATGGTCAGAACTCCCGGCGTCGTTTCCGGCGGTATCGGCAATACTTCAGGAAGTGTAGCGACCTGGCCCCTTGTGTTGGACAAGCGTTGCAGGTCGCTAGTCTGTCGGTGAGATGCCCAGCGCAGACGAGGTAAAGAGCCGCATCGAGGCCGCCATCCCCGGTGCACAGGCCGTGATCGAGACCGCCGACGAGGTGCACTTCAGCGCCGTCGTCCGGGCGGCCGCCTTCGACGGCCTCTCGCGCGTCCAGCAGCACCGGCTCGTCTACGACGTGTTCGAAGGTGAACTCGGCGGCTCCATCCATGCACTCGCCCTCAAGACGGAGGTCTCATGAGCGACAACCAGATCCGCGACGCGATCGCCGAGGCGATCAAGGACAACGACATCATCCTCTTCATGAAGGGCTCGCCCGACGCGCCCGCGTGCGGCTTCTCCGCGCGCACGGTCGGCATGCTCCAGGCGCTCGAGACGCCCTTCACGGCGGTCGACGTCCTGCCCGACCCGCGCATCCGCGCCGAGCTCTCCGCGATCTCCCAGTGGCCGACGATCCCGCAGCTCTTCCACAAGGGCGAGCTCATCGGCGGCTGCGACATCGTCACCGAGATGTACGACTCCGGCGAGCTCGCCGAGGTCCTCGGCGTCGCGGCGCCGGCAGGCCCGGTGCAGGAGCCCGCGGTCGCGGCACAGCCCGCGCCGATGGGCATCGAGAACCGCCTCGGCTGAGGGCCGCCTTTGGGCGCCAATCGGTTGGTGTCCGAGCCGGTTCGCCGGCGTGGCGCGGTGCGCTGACGGCATCGATCAGGGTGGGACCGGACCCGCGACACGCTCCCACGATGGGCGAGTCTGATCGCTGATAGGCGCTATACGCCCAAAATCCTTCAGACTCGACCGCGGGAGCGCCCGCGCTCCGGGAAACCCGTTGCCTCGCCGATGCCGTAAGCGCTCGACCTGAGCGGACGCTACGGCTGGACGCGGACCCGCACCCGGCCGTCGCCCGTGATCCGCAGGCGCGGGTCGTTGTAGACCTCGCCGAGCGAGCGGCCGCCGAGGGTCGCCGCGATCCCGACGTCGCGGTGCAGCGCCTTGAACGCCCTGCGCAGCGCCGCGAGCGAGGTCGGGCCGGAGGTCTCGCCGGGGTCTGACTCCTCGAAGACGACGCTGAGGTCGCCGGGATCGTCGGGATTGCCGCCGATGTCCGCGACCGTGCCGAGGAGCTTGAGCGTGCGCTCGCCGCGGGGCGTGTCGCGCGGCACGCGGACGGAGATCGTCCGCGCCGTCCGGGCGCCGGTCTGCGTGTGCAGCAGGCGCAGGCGCACGCGCAGGACGTGCCCGCGGCGGACGCGCCCCGGCGCCGTGGCGCCGGTGATGAACGCCTGGCTGACACCGGCGCGGGCACGCAGGCCGACCTCGACCGCCGTGGGGTGCAGCGTGCCGAAGCGGTAGCCGTCGAGCAACTGGACGGCGGCTGTCATGTCGTTGGAGGCGGCGCCGGCGAGCGCGTTGGGCACCTGGCCGTCGACGGCGTAGTCGTTGCAGAAGCGCAGCGGCCCGCGCAGCTCACGCAGGGTGACCGTCACGCACATGTCGCCGGTCTGGCGCGAGGGCGTGCCCTTGAGGATGCCGCCCGCGGCCTCGGCGACCGCCGCCGCGCCGGCGAGGCCGAGCGGCGAGATGCCCGACGGGCGCCCGACGTCGCCCTCGTCGGCGATCTGCGTGAGGCTGGCCGTCGTGCGGCCGCTGGCGAGGTCCTTCGCCGTCACGCGCAGCGGGAAGCTCGGCGGCGGCGCCCCCATCGCCCCGACGACGGCCGACTGCCCGTCGGACGTGATCGTCCCGATGTCGTTTCCGGGCGACGCGAGCTTGTAGGTCGCGACGTCGTCGACCGACAGCGGGTTGTTGATGACCGCATGGACGTAGGCGTCCTCGAGGAAGAGCGAGCGCCGGCCGGCGTCGTCCATCGGGTGGCCGAAGAGCCAGACGTTCGGCCCGTCGACGTACGTGACGGTCCCGAGCGCGCCGACCGAGATCGCCCCCGACGAGACCGCGACGACGGCCGCCGAGCCGGGCACGAGCGGCTGCGGCGCGAACGTCACGCGCGGGCCGGCGGGCGAGCTGATGAGGACGTGGCCGGCCTTGCGGGCGGCGGCGACGAAGCTCGCCGCGAGCGCCGGGCGCAGGCCCGCGATCGTCAGCGGCGTCGCGAGCGGGCGGGCGCCGGGCACCGCCGGCAGCGCGGCCGCCGGCGTCGGGGGCTGGGCGAGCATCGCCTCGATCGGCGTCACGAGGACGGTCTTGCCGCCGTACTCGCCGATCGTCTCCGAGAGCGCGCCGATGTTGCGCGCGACGCCGTCGGCGCCGGTGCAGAACACCGGCGAGCCCGAGAAGCCGGGGCCGATGCCCGTCGCGTCGACGGCCGGGCCCGAGACGCGGACGAGGATGCGGGCCGACAGCGGCCGCTCGGCGCCGATGACGTCGAGCACGTCGACGTCGAAGCTCGCGACGTCGGTGCCGCGCACGACGCTCAGGCCCGTGCAGTGCGCGCCGACCTGCACGTCGCCGAGCGGCATGATCGGGTCGGCGGCGAAGGCCGCCGCCGGCGCCACGAACGCGGCCGCGAGAGCGGCGAGAAACAGGCGGCGCATCCGGGCCGACAGTAGCATCGGCGCATGCCCGGGCCCGCCACTTCGCTGCCCAACACGGCCGTCCGCTGGGACGGCGGCCGGCTGCGGATCCTCGATCAGACGCTGCTGCCCGCCCGCGAGGAGTGGCTCGAGCTCAGCGGCGAGCAGGACACCGCCGCGGCGATCGCCCGGCTCGCGGTCCGCGGCGCGCCGAACATCGGCATCGCCGCCGCCTACGGCCTCGCGATGGCGGCCGCGCGCGACGGCGCCGACCTGCAGGCGGCCGCAGACCACCTCCGCGCCGCACGGCCGACGGCCGTGAACCTCGCCTGGGCGGTCGACCGCGTGCTTGCGGCCACGCTCGCCGCGCCGCCGGCCGAGCGCGCCGGCGCCGCGCGCGCCGAGGCCGAGGCGATCCACGCCGGCGAGGACGCCGCGAGCGCCGAGATCGCGCTGCAGGGCGCCGACCTGCTCGCCGGCGCGCGGCGGATCCTCACGCACTGCAACACCGGCGCGCTGGCCTGCGGCGGCACCGGCTCGGCGCTCGCCGTCGCGATCGAGCTCGCCCACCGCGACGGCGCCGTGTCCGTGCTGGCGTGCGAGACGCGGCCGCTGCTGCAGGGCGCGCGGCTGACGATCTGGGAGCTGCGCCGCGCCGGCATCCCCCACGAGCTGCTCGTCGACGGCGCGGCGGCCGGGCTCATGCGCCGCGGCGAGGTCGACGCGGTCATCGTCGGCTGCGACCGCGTCGCCGCCAACGGCGACGTCGCGAACAAGGTCGGCACGTACGCCCACGCGCTCGCCGCGCGCGCGGCGGGCATCCCCTTCATCGTCGCCGGGCCGACGTCGACGATCGACGCCGCGATCGGCAGCGGCGACGAGATCGTCATCGAGGAGCGCTCCGCCAACGAGGTCCGCCACGCCGGCGGCGCCCTGCTGACGGGCGCCGACACGCCGTGCCGCAACCCGGCCTTCGACGTCACGCCGGCCGAGCTCGTGACCGCCCTCGTGACCGAGCGCGGGATCGCGGCCCCGCCGACGCGGGCGTCGATCGCGGCGCTGCTGGCGGTGGCGGACCCGCGGTGAGGGTCGCGCGCTCGCTGACCTCGCGCGAGGTCGTCGTCGAAGAGCTGCCGGACCCGGTCGCGGGGCCGGGCGAGGTCGTCTGCCGCGTGCTCGCCTGCGGCGTCTGCGGCTCGGACGTCAGCGAGACGTACGTCTCGCGCAAGGTCCCCGCGGTCCTCGGCCACGAGGTCGTCGGCGAGGTGCTCGAGACCGGCGCGGGCGTGGACGCCGTGCACGTCGGCGACCGCGTGATCGTCCACCACCACGCGCCCTGCGGCACCTGCCGCACCTGCGCGCGCGGCCGCGAGACGCTCTGCGACCAGTTCCGGGCCACGGCGCTCGATCCGGGCGGCTTCGCCGAGCGCGTGCGCCTGAGCGCGCCGCTCGTCGGCGAGCTGCTGGACCTCGGCGCGGTCGATCCCGTCGCCGGGACGTTCGTCGAGCCGCTGGGCTGCGTCCTGCGGGCGCTGGACCGCGCCGGGCTGGGGCCCGGAGACGAGCTGCTCGTCGTCGGCCTCGGCTCCAACGGGCAGCTCGCCGTCGCCGCGGCGCGCGAGCGCGGCATCGACCAGGTCTGGATCCGCGAGCCGCGCGCCGACCGCCGCCGTCACGCCGAGCGCCTCGGCGCGCTGCCGCACGGCAACGAGCCGATCGACGTCGCCTTCGTCACGACCCCGAACGCAGCGGCGATCGCCGGCGCCGCCGCGGCGCTCGGCCCCGGCGGGACGCTCTGCCTCTACGCGACGACCGGGCCCGGCACGCCGGTCGGCCTCGACACCGAGCAGCTCTTCCTGCGCGAGATCACCGTCTGCTCGAGCTGGTCGGCGGGGCCGGCCGACATGCGCGCCGCCTACGAGCTCATCGCGCGCCGGCGCATCGACGTCCTCGAGCTCGTGACGCACCGCCTCCCGCTCGCCGAGACGGCCCGGGCGCTCGACCTCCAGCGCCGCGGCGGAGCGCTGAAGGCGGTCGTGCTGCCGTGAGGGCGGCGATGCTCCACGGACCCGGCGACCTGCGCGTCGAGGAGGTCGCGGAGCCGGCCGGCGAGGTCGTCGTGCACGTCGAGGCCGCGACGACCTGCGCCACGGACGTCAAGTGCCTGTGCCACGGCCACCTCATCCTCGGTCCCTACCCGGCGCGCTTCGGCCACGAGACCGTCGGGCGCCGCGAGGACAGCGGCGAGCGCGTGCTCGTCGGCGACAGCGTCGCGTGCGGGACCTGCCCGCCCTGCGCGGCCGGCCGGGCCCAGCTCTGCGAGCGCATGACCTGGGTGCTCGGCGGCTTCGCCGAGCGCATCGCCGCGCCCGCCGCGGCGCTGCACAGCGTCCCCGACGGCCTCGATCCCGCCGGCGCGGCGATGGCCGAGCCGCTCGCGGCGGCGGTTCACGCGATCGCGCGCTCGGGCGCCGAGCCCGGCGCCGGCACCGCCGTGCTCGGCGGCGGCACGATGGGGCTCATGCTCGCGCGGCTGCTCGTCCTGCGCGGCTGCGACGTCACGCTCGCCGACCGCCACCCCGAGCGCCGCGCGCAGGCCGAGGCCTTCGGCGCGGCCGCCGTCGAGCAGCTCGGCTCGCACGACATCGTCCTGGAGGCCGTCGGGCGCCCCGAGGCCTGGCAGGCGGCGCTCGCGGCGGCCGCGCCGGGAGCGACCGTCGTGTTCGTCGGCGGCTGCCCGGCGGGCAGCGACGTGACGCTGCCGGCCGCCCCGCTGCACTACGCCGAGCTCGACGTCCGCGGCGCCTTCCACCACGATCGCGCCGAGGTCGAGGAGGCCCTGGCGCTGCTCGCCGCGGGCGACGTCGACTGGCGCGCGCTCGCGGGCGAGACGGTCGGCCTCGACGCGTTGCACGGCGCGCTCGTGCGGCCGGCGTCGGGCGAGGCGCGCAAGCTCGTCGTCGACCCGCGCCTGTAGGGTGCCCGCCGACATGGGGGTCGCGGTCGTCACCGACAGCACGCACTATCTGCCGGGGGATGTCACCGCGGCCAACGAGCTGCATCCCGTCTCGCTCTACGTGCGCTTCGGCGGGACGCAGGCGCGCGAGAGCGAGATGCCCGATCTGCAGGACTTCTACGCCCGCCTGCGAGGCGCGGCCGCGGACATGCCGACGACCTCGCAGCCGTCGATCGGCGACTTCCTCGCGTGCTACGAGCCGCTGCTGGAGGCGGGCCACGACATCGTCTCGATCCATCTGTCCGCCGCGCTGTCGGGCACGCACGACGCGGCGCTGCAGGCGCGCGCGGCGCTCGCCGAGCGCGGCTACGACGGGCGCATCGAGGTGCTCGACTCGCGCACGGTCTGCGGCGGGCTCGGCCTCATGCTGCTCGCGGCGGCGTCCAGCGCACGCGCCGGCGCGAGCCGCGCCGAGGTCGCGCAGCATGCGCTCGCGGCCCGCGACGGCCTGCGGATCTGGTTCAGCCTCGACACGCTGGAGTACCTGCGCCGCGGCGGACGGGTCGGCGGCGCGCAGGCCTGGCTCGGCGGCGCGCTGAAGATCAAGCCGATCCTGTCGCTGGAGTCCGAGATCCTGCCGGTCGAGCGCGTGCGCACGAGCGGGCGCGCCTTCGAGCGGATGGTGCAGTACGCCCAGGAGCTGCACGACGGCGGTGCCGACGCCTGGTGCGTCCAGCACATCCAGGCGCCCGGCGAGGCGGCGCGGCTCGTCGAGCAGGCGAGCGCGATCTTCGGCTGCGCGCCGCTGTTCATCGGCGAGGTCGGGCCCGTCATCGGCGTCCACGCCGGCCCCGGCATGCTCGGCATCGGGGCGATGCCGCAGTCGATGCTCAGAACAGCTTGAACGCGCCCGCGGTCGTGAACGTCCCCGTCGCGGCGTTGGCGACGCGGTCCTGGATCGACGTCGCCGATACGTACGGGAGCGCGCCGTTGCCCGCCGCCGTGGCGTCGCCGCTGAGCGCGGTGACGGTGAGCGTGACGGTCGTGCTCGACCCGCTCTCGACGAGCGCGACGGTCCCGCTGAAGTTCGCCGTGCCCGCCGAGCAGACGCCCAGGGCGCACAGCAGCCCGGTGGCGAGGTAGCCGCTGTCGCCGGTGTCGAGCGCGCCGTTGGTGAAGTTCGGGATGTTGAGGAAGACATGCGGCAGCGCGGACAGGAGGCTGCCGGCACGGGTCTCCGTGCCGGTGAACGTCGCGGGGATGGTCCCCGGCGTGAGCTCCTCGCTGTAGGTCAGGACGAGCTGGTCGCCGTTCTCGAGCTTGCCGTTGCCGGCGGCGCCGCCGGACTGCTTGGAGACGATCGCCGTGACCGTCGGGCCCGTGGTGTCCGGGGTGACCGTGAACGTGTTCGTCGCCGTGTTCGCAACGCTGTTCGTCGCCGTGACCGTCTTGGAGCCGGTGGCGCCGACGGCGCCCGACCAGACGTACGTCGTCGCGAACGGCGAGCTCGTGTCGTCGCCGCCGCCGCTCGAGAAGCCCGCCAGGGCCGGGAAGTTGACCTTGTCGATCCCGGAGTCCGCGTCGGTCGTCGTGGCGCCGAGCTGGAAGCTGCCGGACTTGCCGGCCTGGGCGTTGATGAAGACCGTGCTGCCGCTGATGTACGTGTTCGTGCCGGTCGCCCCGGACAGCGTCAGCGAGGGGATGCCCGGCGCCGTCGTGTCGACCGTGACGACGAGCGAGATCGCGGACGTGTTGCCGACCTGATCGGTGCCCGTGAGCGTGTAGCGGTAGCAGGCCGGGCCGCTGACGGACTGCGCCGGCGCGCCCGTCAGCACCGCGGGCGACCCGTAAGAGCCGCACGTGCCGGCCGCGAGCCCGTCCGACGAGCTCAGCGTCGCCGTCTCGCGCGTCAGCGTCGAGGACAGCAGCCCCGAGCCCGCGTCGGTGTAGTCCGTGCGGCTGATCGCGAAGCTCCCCGTCGTGCTCGTGCTCGACGACGCCGAGCCGTTGACGGTCAGGGCGCCGCCCGACGGCGCGGTCGTGTCGGGGGTGACGGTGAACGTCTGCGTGGCGGTGCCCGCGACGTTGTTCGTCGCCGTGACGGTCTTGGACCCGTTCGCGCCGACGGCGCCCGACCAGG
>Ga0310811_10008191_pt1 | contig 13431 bp, 11 predicted proteins | sample YCmetagenome_FD_207642 | JGI IMG/M metagenome (GOLD analysis project Ga0310811, IMG submission 207642) | Soil microbial communities from experimental microcosm in Duke University, North Carolina, United States - YC | ecosystem: Engineered > Artificial ecosystem > Soil microcosm > Unclassified ... | reverse complement strand
CTGCCGGCGCAATCGACCGCCGCTGAAGCCTTGGCCTTGAATCCCGATGGCATCTTCCTCGCCAACGGTCCCGGCGATCCGGCGCCTTGCGATTATGCGATTGCGGCGACCAAGGAAGTCATCGAACGCGGCATCCCGACCTTCGGCATCTGTCTTGGCCACCAGATCATGGCGTTGGCCTCCGGCGCGAAAACCATCAAGATGAAATTCGGCCACCACGGTGCGAACCATCCGGTGCAGGACCTCGACAGCAAGCGCGTGATGATCACGTCACAGAACCACGGCTTTGCGGTGGATCAAGCGACTTTGCCGGCCAACTGCCGCGTCACGCACGTGTCGCTGTTCGATGGTTCGCTGCAGGGTTTCGAGCGCACCGACAAACCGGCCTTCTGTTTCCAGGGCCACCCGGAAGCCTCGCCCGGTCCGCATGACGTCGCCCCTTTGTTTGATCGCTTCGTGGCGATGATGGAGAAACACAAAAATGCCTAAGCGCAGTGATATCAAAAGCATTCTGATTATTGGCGCCGGCCCGATCGTGATCGGTCAGGCCTGCGAATTCGACTATTCCGGCGCACAGGCCTGCAAGGCGCTGCGCGAAGAAGGTTATCGCGTCATTCTGGTCAACAGTAATCCGGCCACGATCATGACCGACCCGGAAATGGCGGACGTCACCTACATCGAGCCGATTACCTGGCAAGCCGTCGAGCGCATCATCGACAAGGAGCGTCCTGACGCGATCCTGCCGACCATGGGCGGCCAGACTGCGCTGAACTGCGCGCTGGATCTGTGGCGCAACGGTGTGCTGGACAAGTACAAGTGCGAACTGATCGGCGCCACGCCGGAAGCGATCGACAAGGCGGAAGACCGTTCCAAGTTCAAGGAAGCGATGACCAAGATCGGTCTCGGCTCCGCGCGCTCGGGCGTTGCGCACACGATGGAAGAATCGTGGGAAGTGCAGAAAGAGATCGGCTTCCCGGTCATCATTCGCCCTTCGTTCACGATGGGCGGCACCGGCGGCGGGATCGCCTACAACGCGGAAGAATTCGAAGCGATCTGCAAGCGCGGCCTGGAAGCATCGCCAACTTCCGAACTGCTGATCGAGGAATCGCTGATCGGCTGGAAAGAATTCGAGATGGAAGTCGTGCGCGACCGCGCCGACAACTGCATCATCGTCTGCTCGATCGAAAACCTGGATCCGATGGGCGTGCATACCGGCGACTCGATCACCGTCGCACCAGCGCAGACGCTGACCGACAAGGAATACCAGATCATGCGTAACGCATCGATCGCGGTGCTGCGTGAGATCGGCGTCGATACCGGCGGCTCCAACGTGCAGTTCTCGATCAATCCGGCCGATGGTCGCATGATCGTCATCGAGATGAATCCGCGCGTGTCGCGTTCGTCCGCACTGGCATCGAAGGCGACCGGCTTCCCGATCGCAAAGATCGCGGCCAAGCTGGCCGTCGGCTTCACGCTGGACGAGTTGCGCAACGAGATCACCGGCGGCGCAACGCCAGCTTCGTTCGAACCGTCGATCGATTACGTCGTCACCAAGATTCCACGCTTCGCCTTCGAGAAATTCCCGCAGGCCGACAGCCACCTGACCACGCAGATGAAATCGGTAGGCGAGGTGATGGCGATTGGCCGCACCTTTCAGGAATCCTTCCAGAAAGCGCTGCGAGGCCTGGAAGTCGGCGTCGACGGCATGAACGAAAAGACGACCGACCGCGAAACGATCGAGGAAGAACTGGGCGAGCCGGGACCGGAACGCATCTGGTACGTCGGCGACGCTTTCGCGCAAGGCTTCTCGCTGGAAGAAGTGCACAACCTGACGCACATCGATCCGTGGTTCCTTGCGCAGATCAAGGAAATCGTCGACATCGAACTGTGGCTGGAAACGCAATCGCTGGCCGCGCTGGACCGCGATACGCTGTTCAAGCTGAAGCAAAAGGGCTTTGCCGATCGTCGTCTGGCCAAGCTGCTGAAGACGAGCGACAAGGAAGTGCGCGAGAAGCGTCGTGCGCTGAATATTCGTCCGGTCTACAAGCGTGTCGATACCTGCGCCGGCGAGTTCGCGACGAACACCGCCTACATGTATTCGACCTACGACGAAGAGTGCGAATCGAATCCGACCGGCAAGAAGAAGATCATGGTGCTCGGTGGCGGCCCGAACCGCATCGGTCAGGGCATCGAGTTCGACTATTGCTGCGTGCACGCGGCGCTGGCGATGCGTGAAGACGGCTATGAAACCATCATGGTCAACTGCAATCCGGAAACCGTGTCGACCGACTATGACACTTCCGATCGCCTGTACTTCGAGCCGCTGACGCTGGAAGACGTGCTGGAAATCGTCGACAAGGAAAAGCCGCACGGCGTGATCGTCCAATACGGCGGTCAGACGCCGCTGAAGCTTGCGCTCGATCTGGAAGCCAACGGCGTGCCGATCGTCGGCACTTCGCCGGACATGATCGATGCTGCTGAAGACCGCGAGCGCTTCCAGAAGATGCTGCACGAGTTGAAGCTGCGCCAGCCGCCGAACCGTACCGCGCGCACTGAAGAAGACGCGCTGCAACTTGCGCAGGAAATCGGTTATCCGCTGGTGGTACGTCCCTCGTATGTTCTTGGCGGCCGCGCGATGGAAATCGTGCACGAGCAGCGCGACCTCGAGCGCTATATGCGCGAGGCGGTGAAAGTCTCCAACGATTCCCCGGTGCTGCTCGATCGCTTCCTGAACGATGCGATCGAAGTCGACGTCGATTGCCTTTCCGATGGCAAGCGCACCTTCATCGGCGGCGTGATGGAACATATCGAACAGGCCGGCGTGCACTCGGGTGACTCCGCATGTTCGCTGCCGCCGTACTCGCTGTCGAAGGAAACGATCGAAGAATTGAAGCGCCAGACTTCGCTGATGGCCAAGGGCCTGAACGTGGTCGGCCTGATGAACGTGCAGTTTGCGATCCAGCAGCAGGAAGTGGACGGCAAGTTGCAGGACATCGTCTATGTGCTGGAAGTGAACCCGCGCGCATCGCGCACCGTGCCGTACGTGTCGAAAGCAACCGGCCTGCAACTGGCCAAGATTGCCGCGCGTTGCATGGTCGGTCAGTCGCTCGACAGTCAGGGCGTCAAGAACGAAGTCGTTCCTGAATACTTCAGCGTGAAGGAAGCCGTATTCCCGTTCGTGAAATTCCCTGGCGTCGACACCATCCTCGGCCCCGAGATGAAATCGACCGGCGAAGTAATGGGTGTGGGCAAGACTTTCGGCGAAGCCTTCGTCAAGTCGCAGCTCGGTGCCGGCATCAAGCTGCCGCGCGAAGGAAAAGTGTTCCTGAGCGTGAAGGCGAGCGACAAGCCGCGCGCAGTGCAGATCGCCAAGGATCTGGTCGAGATCGGCTTCTCCGTGGTTGCGACCAAGGGCACTGCTGCGGCCATCAGTGCGGCGGGCATCGAAGTTCAATCGGTCAACAAAGTGGCCGAAGGTCGTCCGCATATCGTCGATATGATCAAGAACAACGAGATTGCTCTCGTGATCAACACGGTCGAGGAAAAGCGTAGTGCGATTGCGGACTCTCGCACAATTCGTACCTCGGCATTGGCTGCGCGTGTGACGACATACACGACGATTGCCGGCGCGGAAGCGGCAGTGGAAGGCATGGCCCATCTGGACGAGCTGCACGTCTATGATTTACAAGGCCTGCATAAAACTTTACACTAAGCCGTACAGTCCAACATAACCACAGAGGTCACAGAAGGCATCGGACATCCGGTGCCATCTGCGGCCTCTGTGGTTTTCCACTTGTATCGTTAGAAAACATGACTACACCTATTACCGCACACGGTGCGAATCTTCTGAAAGAAGAATTGCACCGACTGAAAACCAAGGACCGTCCCGCTGTGATCAACGCGATCGCCGAAGCGCGTGCGCAAGGCGATTTGTCCGAGAATGCGGAATACGACGCCGCCAAGGAGCGGCAGAGCTTCATCGAAGGCCGCATTGCCGATCTTGAGGGAAAGCTCGGATCGTCGCAGATCATCGATCCAAAGACACTGGACGCGGACGGGCGTATCGTGTTCGCTTCGACCGTCGATCTGGAAGATCTGGAAACGGGCGAGAAGGTGACTTACCAGATCGTCGGCATCGACGAAGCTGACCTGAAGGAAAACAAGGTATCGATCACCTCACCGATCGCACGCGCGATGATCGGCAAATACGCCGGCGATATCGTTGCGGTAGAAGCCCCGGCCGGTCTGCGCGAGTACGAAGTGCTGCAGGTTCGCTACATCTGAACATGCTGACGCGCGCGCGACTGCTGATTGCCACCCTGTGGGTTGGTGCGTTGTGGACGGTTGGCTTCATTGTTGCGCCAACGCTGTTCGCGACGCTGGCTGATCGCGCGCTGGCCGGCACGATTGCAGGCGGCTTGTTTCGTGTAATCGCCTGGCTTTCACTGGTATGTGCCGCGGTATTGTTTGCACTGCTGCTACGCGAGGAAAAGCGCACTACGCGGCCGCTCTTCTATCTAATTGCCGGGATGGTGCTTTGTACCTTGGCAGGCTATTTCGGACTGCAACCCACCATGGCTTCACTGCGCGAAGTGCTGCATGCAGGAGCCGCAGTGAATCCCGAGCAGCTGGCGCAGGCGCGCAAGCATTTCGGGATCCTGCATGGTGTGTCTACCGGATTTTATGTGATCCAGAGTCTGCTCGGCGCGGGACTGGTCCTCAAGATCCGCTGAGCGGACCGATCAGCGTCCCAGACGGGACTTCTTGATGCTGGCCTGACGCGGTTTCGCGCGCTTGATCGAACCGCCTTGCGTGACGCGTTCGTTCCCCTTCACCAAGACCTTTGTAACGGTTGGCTTTTTCGTGCCGCTGGCGCTCGGCTTGACGATGGTCACTTCGCGCAAGCCTTTACCACGCGTTGCGCTACGCTCCTTGACGGCTTCTTTTTTCGGCCGGTAGATCACGAGTAATTTGCCGATGTGCTGTACCGGAGCCGCGTCCAGCTTGGCGCAGATCGTTTCATAGAGTTCGATGCGCGCTTCGCGGTCGTCGCCGAACACGCGTACCTTGATCAGGCCGTGTGCATCGAGGCTGCTGTCGATCTCCTTGAGTACGCTCGGCGTCAGGCCGGCTTCTCCGATGATGACGACAGGATTGAGAGCGTGTGCTTCGGCGCGCAGCGCACTGCGCTCGGCCGGTGTGAGTTTCAACATGATGATCCGAACAGGAAGTCTTGACGGCGAATGTGCGGGAAACCGCGCCTCACCTATTTAAACCAAGTATTCTACGCGAATGGCAAAGAAGAAATTAAACAAAAACTGGCTGCACGATCATATCAACGACCCTTACGTGAAGCTGGCCCAGAAGGAAGGCTATCGTGCGCGTGCCGTCTACAAGCTGAAGGAGATCGACGAAGAGGAGAAGCTGATCAAACCGGGTCAGGTGATCGTCGACCTCGGCGCTACGCCGGGTAGTTGGTCCCAATACGTGCGCGGCAAGCTGGCTGGCGCTACCGGCGGCGGCATCAATGGCACCATTATTGGACTCGACATGCTGCCGATGGAGCCGATCGCGGACGTGCACTTTATTCAGGGCGACTTCCGCGAACAGGACGTGCTGGTTCAGTTGGAAGAAGTGCTGCAGGGGCGCAAGGCAGATCTGGTACTGTCCGACATGGCGCCCAACCTGTCCGGCATAGCGGTGGCGGACGCAGCGCGGGTGCAGGACATTATCGAACTAGCCATAGACTTTGCGCAGCACCACATGAAACCGTCGGGTGCGCTCCTGGTAAAGTGTTTCAATGGTTCCGGCTACCAACAAATCGTCGAAATGTTCCGCCAGGAATTCAAAACGGTGATGCAGAAAAAGCCAAAAGCCAGCCGCGACAAGTCGTCGGAAGTCTTCCTTTTGGGAAAAGGCTTGAAAAATCCGCTATAAAAGCAAAATAAACCCTTGTTTATCGTGGGTTTAGCCCGATATCCGCTACTGCAAGTCCGCGCGATTCCAAGTAGAATCAAAACACTTTCGGTCAAAAGGCACGGTCGTCCGGCCAAGGAGTTTTAGTTGAACAACATGTTTTCCAAGGTCGCCATTTGGGTGGTCATCGGGATGGTCCTTTTCACCGTCTTCAAGCAGTTCGACGGACGTACCGCGGCGGCCTCGGCCACACCGGTTGCCTATTCCGACTTCATTGACGATATCCGTTCCAAGCAGATCCGCGAAGCGACGATCGAGGATCGTTCGATTGTCGCGACAACGGTCGACGGCAAGAAGATCAAGACCGCCATTACTTATCTTGATCGCGGCCTAATCGGCGATCTGATCAACAACGACGTCAAGTTCGACGTCAAGCAACCGGAAGAACAATCCTTCCTGTCGCAGGTCTTCATCTCGTGGTTCCCGATGCTGCTGCTGATCGGCGTGTGGGTGTTTTTCATGCGCCAGATGCAGGGTGGCGGGAAGGGCGGCGCGTTTTCGTTCGGCAAGTCGAAGGCACGCATGCTCGATGAGACGCAAAATGCCGTGACCTTCGCCGACGTCGCTGGTTGCGACGAAGCGAAGGAAGAGGTTGGCGAACTCGTCGAATTCCTGCGCGATCCGACCCGCTTCCAGAAACTGGGCGGACGTATTCCGCGCGGCGTGCTGATGGTTGGCCCTCCGGGTACCGGTAAGACCTTGCTGGCGCGTGCAATTGCCGGTGAAGCGAAAGTACCGTTCTTCACGATTTCCGGTTCGGACTTCGTCGAGATGTTCGTCGGCGTCGGTGCTTCCCGTGTGCGCGACATGTTCGAGAACGCAAAAAAACATTCGCCTTGCATCATCTTCATCGACGAGATCGATGCGGTTGGTCGTCACCGTGGCGCCGGCATGGGCGGCGGTAACGATGAACGCGAACAAACCTTGAACCAGATGCTGGTCGAGATGGACGGTTTCGAGCCGAATTCGGGTGTGATCGTGATCGCCGCGACGAACCGCGCCGACGTGCTGGACAAGGCGCTGCTGCGTCCCGGTCGTTTCGACCGCCAGGTGATCGTCGGCTTGCCGGATATCCGTGGCCGCGAGCAGATCCTGAACGTTCATATGCGCAAGGTCCCGATCAGCTCGGACGTGCAAGCCGATATCCTGGCACGCGGTACGCCCGGCTTCTCGGGCGCCGACCTGGCCAACCTGGTCAACGAAGCTGCACTGTTCGCCGCACGCCGTAACAAGCGCGTGGTCGAGATGCAGGACTTCGAAGATGCGAAAGACAAGATCGTGATGGGCCCGGAACGCAAGTCTGCGGTCATGCGCGAGGAAGAGCGCCGCAATACGGCTTACCACGAGTCCGGCCATGCGGTGGTCGCCAAGTTGCTGCCGAAGGCCGATCCAGTGCACAAGGTCACGATCATGCCGCGCGGCTTCGCGCTTGGCTTGACCTGGCAACTGCCGGAGCACGACCGCGTCAATATGTACAAGGACAAGATGCTGGAAGAAATTTCCATCCTGTTCGGCGGCCGTATCGCGGAAGAGATCTTCATGCATCAGATGTCGACCGGCGCTTCGAACGATTTCGAGCGTGCGACCAAGCTGGCGCGCGCGATGGTTACGCGTTACGGCATGTCCGAGACGCTGGGTACCATGGTGTATGAGGATTCGGAACAGGACGCCTATTTCGGCCGCATGAGTGCGAAGACCGTGTCTGAAGCGACCCAGCAAAAGGTCGATCAGGAAATCCGCACGATCCTCGATACGCAATATGCGCTGTCGCGTAAACTGCTGGAAGAAAACCGCGACAAGGTGGAAGTGATGGCCAAGGCGCTGCTCGATTGGGAAACCATCGATTCCGACCAGATCAACGACATCATGGAAGGCCGCGAACCGCGTCCGCCGAAGACCGGCATTCCGACCAGGCGTTCGCTGCCCGACAGCCCAGGTGACGTCACGCCAAACGCGACAGCGCCGGCCTGATGATCTGACCGTTGCTGCCTGTACAAGGGTGAGGAGCAATCCTCACCCTTTTTGTTTATCTCGTTTCCTGAATGACGATGCAAGCGTACCTGCAATGCGGCCGTTACCGTTTTGACTTGTCATCACGGTCAAGACCTTTGGTCATGGGCATACTGAACGCCACACCGGATTCCTTTTCTGACGGCGGCAAATACCAGTCGCTGGACTTCGCGTTGTCGCACGCCGAGGCAATGATCGAAGCGGGTGTCGATATCATCGACATCGGCGGCGAATCGACACGCCCCGGCGCGCCGCCTTTGCCGTTACAGCAGGAACTGGACCGTGTGATGCCATTGATCTTCGCATTGCGCGACTGCGGCAAAGCGATCTCGGTCGATACGTACAAACCGGAAGTGATGCGCGAAGCGCTGGCTGCCGGTGCTGACATGATCAACGATATCCGCGCCTTCCAGACCGACGGTGCCATTGACGCGGTCCGTGCTGCAGATTGCGCCTTGTGCGCCATGCATATGCAGAACGATCCGCAAACCATGCAGCATGAGCCGGTCTATGAAGACGTAGTACGCGAAGTAAGCGACTTTTTGCGCGAACGTGCGGCGGCCCTGTGCAATGCAGGCATAGAGCCGACACGTTTGTGCGTCGACCCCGGTTTCGGCTTCGGCAAGACGCTTGCACATAACATTGCACTGTTCAAGAATATCGGTCTCATGCAGAACGCGCTCGATTTGCCTTTGCTGGTCGGTGTATCGAGGAAGTCGATGATTGGCACATTGATCGGCAAGCCGGTTGAGCAGCGCATGGCGGGCAGCGTGGCCGCAGCGTTGGCGGCGGCGAAGTACGGTGCGAAGATTGTGCGTGTACACGATGTGACGGAAACCGTCGATGCCTTGACCATCTGGCAGGCAATGGCTGAATAAAGGACAAAGAACAATGACAAGAAAATATTTCGGCACGGACGGCGTGCGCGGCACGGTCGGGATCGCACCGATTACCCCCGATTTCGTGATGCGTCTCGGATATGCCGCCGGCACCGTACTCGCAAATGCCGAAACATCACATGCGAAGCCCGTTGTACTGATCGGCAAGGACACGCGCATTTCCGGCTACATGCTGGAAGCTGCGTTGGAAGCGGGATTTTCCGCAGCCGGTGTCGACGTGATGCTGGCCGGGCCGATGCCGACGCCGGCAATTGCGTATCTGACGCGTGCCTTGCGTCTGTCGGTGGGCGTCGTGATCTCGGCTTCACATAATCCGTATGCGGACAACGGGATCAAATTTTTTTCTGCGTCCGGCAACAAATTGCCCGACGCGGTCGAATTGCAGATCGAAGCGGCACTGGAAGCGCCGATGGGCTGCGTGCCCTCCGAAAAGCTCGGTCGCGCAAAACGGCTCGACGATGCGCGCGGCCGTTATATCGAATTCTGTAAAAGCACCTTCCCGAATGAACTCGATTTGCGCGGCATGCGATTGGTGGTCGATTGCGCGCATGGTGCGGCCTATCACATCGCACCGGATGTGTTCCATGAGTTGGGCGCGGAAGTCATCCCTATTGGCAATCATCCGAATGGCTTGAACATCAATGACGCAGTCGGTGCTACCTCGCCGACGGCGCTGGTAGAAGCCGTCCGCAGTCATCGTGGCGATCTCGGCATTGCGCTGGATGGTGACGCGGATCGTCTGCTTGTGGTCGACGCAAGTGGTCGTATCTACAACGGCGACGAATTGCTGTACGTGATGGTGAAGGATCGTGTCGAGTCGCGGCCGGTAGAGGGCGTGGTCGGCACGCTGATGACGAACATGGCGCTCGAACTCGCTTTCCGCAAAATGGGGATTGCGTTCGAACGTGCGAATGTCGGCGATCGCTACGTGCTGGAATTGTTGCAGGAGCGCGGCTGGGTACTTGGAGGAGAAGGCTCTGGCCATCTGCTATGCCTCGACAAGCATACGACCGGCGACGGCATCATCTCGGCCCTGCAGATCCTGTCGGCGCTGAAGCGCAGTGGTAAAACCTTGGCGCAACTGACTGCCGATATCGCGTTGTTTCCTCAAACGTTGGTTAACGTACGCGTGACTCCGGGCTTTGATTGGAAAACGCATGAAGGTTTGCTGACGGAAAAGGCCGCAGTCGAGCAGGAGCTTGGCGACGAGGGCCGCGTACTGATTCGTGCCTCGGGCACCGAGCCGCTGATACGGGTAATGGTTGAAACAAAAAATGCGGAGCGGGCGCGCAAGCTGGCGCAGCGTATTGCAGACAAACTAAAGAACTAACGAGTTTTACTGGCAATCGTCCGTTGACCGATCTTGCGATATGACATATAATCTTTCTTCTTCGGAGTGTAGCGCAGCCCGGTAGCGCATCTGCTTTGGGAGCAGAGGGTCCTAGGTTCGAATCCTAGTACTCCGACCAGCATGAAGAAAAGGACCTGCAAGCATATGCTTCCAGGTCCTTTTTGTTTTGGTCAATGCTCGCTTGCGGCACGCTTTCGCATTTATTCTTCCTCATTCCTCAGCTTGTCCAGTCTGCTGAATTCAGACTGCGAGTCCACGCTTTTTTCATCTTCGCTGAAGTCGGCCTGCTGATTCTGCTGGCTTTCGCCTTTTGCCAGCGGTTTGTTTTCCTTGCCGGATTGCGGTTTTTGCGACTTCTGGCCGGAGGGCGAGGCTTTCGGGTTGTCCATATCGGTCTCCTTGTTCGGATTGGAGATGTGATGCTAGCCATGCAGAGCTCGCCATGCCATCGGAAAACCTGCCGTCCCCGTGTCGGAAAATCGCATCCTGCGGTCGAATAATTTGCAGTGGAGCAAATCCTCGAAATATCAATGCGCTAGGTCCACAATCCAATCGTTATCCACAGGACTATCCACCAAACGCGGGGATAAGTATTGCGGTGATGTTGCGTAAAGGCAATTTACAGAAATGCGAAGCTCATCGATACTTCGTAAAAACCGATCTTAGCCGAGGCAGGGTATGACGCAAGACGCAATGTTGGCGCAGTTGTCGGACCGCAAATATCCCCGTTATATTTTCAAGCGGCGTGGCGTGATTACCGCCGGAAATGTCGTCGTGCCCATTCGCACGCTGGATGTTTCTTCGCAAGGGCTCGGTATCGTTTGCGCGGAGCCGGTCAACATCGGCAAATCCTGCCAGGTGTCAGTACACAGCGTAATGGGCGACGCCATCACCCGTTTTGATTTTTCCTGTACGACCATTTATTGCATCCTGTCCGGAACCGACGGTTTTCGCGTCGGCCTTTTCATTGACGACAAGGTTGCAGATCACAAACAACAGCTGAAGCGCATCATCGAGAGCTGCGCTGCTCGCGTCATCTAGTCCCCCTGCGGCCTTCGCCGTTTCCTTTTTTCGATAAGCCGTTTCCGTGCTCCGCGGAAACGGCTTTTTCTTTTCGCCAACAAATAAGTTTCTTGCCAGTTTTGAACTATTCCTGATGAGGTTGTTCTATATGCAAGAAAACGCGGCAAAGCATCGTTGCATAGGGAGATCATCTTGGTACGACAATCCGGTCGGCAGCATGTCGAAAACAATTTTTTCTCTTCTGGTTTGCGTCCTCGCGCGTCGTCCGGATTCGCCGCTGTAGGCGGGCCGTTCGCCTATCGTCGTATCGCACTGGCTTGTCTGTTTTTATTGTCGGGAGCAAGCGTGGCGTATGCCGGCGAGGGCGATGTATTCACGCCTTACGTAGGTTATGGCGTCTACCACGACGACAACATTTCTCGCCAGCCGGATGACGGCAATCGGCAAGGCGATACCTGGTACAAGACAACGGCTGGCTTGCGCATCGACAAAACCATCAGTCTTCAGCGCTTGACAGCCGATTTGTCTGTTAACGATACGAAGTTCGATCGTTTCGACCAGTTCGACAACGACGGCCGCAGGCTTGCAGCGAACTGGGCATGGGCCATCGGCAGTCATCTGACCGGCAATCTCGGCGCCAGCGAAACCAGGGATCTGACGCCTTTTGGCCAACGTGACCTGAGTATCACCGATGCCTTGGGACCATTTATCCGTACGCAGAAACGCACTTATATAGATGGAGGCTGGCGTTTCCATCCAGCCTGGCGCGTGCGCGGTTCCTACAATCATTATGACGTCACGTATGACGGCAATGAATTTGCGAACCTGAAGCTCGATATCGGCGAAGTCGGCATCGACTATCTGACGCGTGCGCAAAACAAGATCGGTTTTCTCATTCGCCACACGGACGGCAAATATCCGAACAGCTCGGGCGTTTTTACCGGTGACTACAAGCAGGACGAAGCGAAGCTGAATGTCAGCTGGAAGGTCACCGGCAAGACCGATCTCGAGTTTCTCGGCGGCTGGGCACGGCGCAAGTACGACTCTGATTTCGAAACCCTCCGCGACTTTTCCGGCGCCGACGGCAGGTTGACCGCGAACTGGAAAGCGACCGGCAAGACCACTTTGTCGCTCGCGGTCTACCGTGAACTGGGAAGCGGACTCGGCTCCTTTGCCTCGGACGACTTCTCCAATTACTCGCGCAATAAAGGCGTGAGCCTTGGCGCCAATTGGCAGGCCACCGCAAAGATTCTGGTCGACGCTTCGTTCCAGCGAGAAACGCGCGATTACAACGGCATTGTGGTTTCCACCGCGAACCGTTCGGACACCTACCGTAAAAATACGATAGGTGTAACTTTTTTGCCATTAAGGCAACTTAGCATTAGAGCATCGGTCTATCAGCAGTACCTCGATTCCAACATCGGTACTTCATATAGCACCAAAGGTTTCATGCTCACGACTCGTTATGAATTCTAAGCTCAGCCATATTCAACAGCCGAGCGACATGCCGGCCCGCAACTTATCTGTGCGGCTGCTCGAACCCTGTGTTGCGGTTCTCATGTTGTACGCGGTCGCACTGACGACCGGCAGTGACATTAACGGGAATTACGCCGTTCTCGCCATCATCACGTTCTTCATCAGTTCGACGGTCTTCGGCCTCAGCGATCAGGGGCATCTTTTGCGCGAAGCAAAACTGCGCGAATTTGCGCGGGCCGTCGTGACTGGCTGGGTCATTGTTGCCGCGGTACTGTTGCTGCTCGCGCAGCTGACTGGTTTGTGGTCCGCCTTTCCCAGGCACGCGATCATATTGTGGTTCGTGGCGACACCGTTCGCCTTGTTCGGCAGCCAGGTCGTCGCGCATCGCATTACGCTGAGCATGTACAAAACCGGCGTGGTGCGCTCGGTGCTGATCGTCGGTGTCAACGAGCTTGCATTGAAGCTGGCGGATCGCATCGCCGAGCATCCCGGCCTGCTGATGCATGTGGATGGTTTCTTCGATGATCGCGACTTGTCTCGCCAACCGCCGGGAAAGCAGGTACCGGTGCTGGGCTCGATGGCCGATCTTCCTGCGTATGCACGCAAGCACAACATCAGCACCATCTTCATCAGCCAGCCGATTTCCGCCCAGCCGCGCATTCGCAAGTTGCTGGACGACCTGCAGGACACGACGGC
>Ga0310811_10008190_pt1 | contig 13433 bp, 9 predicted proteins | sample YCmetagenome_FD_207642 | JGI IMG/M metagenome (GOLD analysis project Ga0310811, IMG submission 207642) | Soil microbial communities from experimental microcosm in Duke University, North Carolina, United States - YC | ecosystem: Engineered > Artificial ecosystem > Soil microcosm > Unclassified ... | reverse complement strand
AGCCGTAGGCGTCGACGGGGAGATTCTCCTCGTGGATCCGGCGCAGCAGCTTGTCGTAATCGTCTTCGCGTTGCGAGCCGCCGATGATCTCACCGTAGCCCTCGGGCGCCAGGCAGTCGTCGCACAACACGGTGCGGGGGTCCTCGGGATTCTCCTTCATGTAGAACGCCTTCGCTTCCTTGGGATAGTTCATCACGAACACCGGCCGGTCGAAGTCGGCGACGAGCAGCGTTTCGTCTTCCGCTCCGAGGTCATCGCCCCACGTGACCGCGCTTCCCTTCCGTTGCAGAATCGCGACGGCGTCGCTGTATTCCACGCGATGGAAGGGCGGCTGCACGCGGGCGAGGGGCGCGGTGTCGCGTTCGAGCTCCTGGAGCTCCGCGGCGCGCCGATCCAGACACCGCTGCACGATGTAGGATACAAAATCCTCCTGCAGGCGCATGTTGTCGGCCGAGTCGTTCCACGCCACTTCCGGCTCGACCATCCAGAACTCGGTGAGGTGGCGTCGCGTCTTGGATTTCTCGGCGCGAAAGGTCGGCCCGAAGGTGTAGATCCTGCCGAACGCCGCGGCTGCAGCCTCGCCGTACAGCTGACCGGTCTGCGCGAGGTACGCCTTGCCTTCGTCGAAGTATTCCGTCTCGAACAGTCCGCTGCGTTCGCCGATCGCCGCCGTGAGGATCGGCGTGTCAACGCGCAGAAAGCCGCGCTCGTAAAAGAAATCGTGAATGGCCTGCTCGATCTCGTTTCGAATGGTGAAGATCGCGCGGACACGGTTGCTGCGCAGCCAGAATTGCCGGTGATCGAGCAGGAAATCGATCCCGTGTTCCTTCGGCTGAATCGGGTAGTCGAGCGGGCTGGTGCCGATCACTGTGAGCCCGGTCACACCGAGTTCGTGACCGCCGGGTGCTCTGGGCTCGGCGCGAACTTCGCCGGTCACATGAACCGAGGTTTCGAGAGTAAGTTCTTTGAAGCGCTCCCACACCTCGGGCGGGACGTGTGTCTTCACGAAGACGCACTGTACGGTGCCGGTACCGTCGCGCACGACGGCGAAGGCCACCTTGCCGGAGGATCGGACATGGGTGACCCATCCGCGAATGGTGACGGTCTGTCCAACGTGGGATGAAAGCTCGGCGATACGCGGCGTGGGATCGGGCATGGAAGACAAGCTAAAGGGCATGGCGGGCGGACGAAGGCTATATGGGCGTTGGTCGGGGTGGTACCCCTTGCCGGCGCCCTCGTGAGTTCGGCGTTTTCCTTGCAATGATGATTCATCCACCAGGACTGTTCGCCCATCCTCAATGACCTTACGATCGAGGCTCGCGGTCGGGCTGGTCACCATCGCGATCATTCTGGTCGCGCCGCTGGTCTTTGCCATTCAGTCGCTGAACAACCTGCACGACGACGCGACGCAGTTGCGCGATCATGAGTTCCGTGCGTCGCTGCTGATTGGCCGGCTTCGGGATGGCTTGAACGACCTGCGTCGCGACGAGCTGTCGCTGCTGTTCGCCAAGGACACGGCCGCCGTGACGGCGATGGAGCGAATGAACCAGGGCATCGCGCACGTCGACGCTCTGGTCGACACCCTCCGGACGTACGACCTGCGGGACTACCCCAACCACGTGGCGCGTGCGATGGCCGATGCCGCCGCCGCGGCCAAGGCCGAGTACCACGTCACGCAGCTGGCCAAGCCCGACACGTCCACGGCGGACAGCCTTTCCCAGAAGGTCTTCGCGCCGGCAATCGCACGCGCGGACAGCGCCGCGCACGACGCGGAGAGCTACGTGCTCGGACAAACCACCAAGCGTCTCGAGTCGGAGTCGGAGAACATCACGAACACGAAAGTCTCGTCGATCGTGGCGCTGATCCTCGCCCTCGTCACCGCCGGCATCATCGCGTTCTGGCTCACGCGGACGATCAGCGCACCGATCATCGATTTGCGACACGGAATGCGCGCCGTGGCCGACGGGGATCTCACGTACCGGCTCAAGATCCCCGCCGACCGTGACGACGAGTTCGGACAGCTGGCGAACAGCTTCCAGGAGATGACGCGCCAGCTCTCGGAGCTCGACAAGCTCAAGGCCGAATTCGTGTCGGTCGCCTCGCACGAGCTCAAGACTCCGATCAACGTGATGATCGGGTACCTGCAGCTGCTCGAGGAGGGCGTGTACGGGCCGCTCGATCCGGCAAAGCGCGATGTGCTCAGAACACTCAATGTCCAGGCGCATACGCTGTCCCGGCTCGTACGGCAACTGCTCGACGTGAGCCGCTTCGAGGCCGGCGGCGGCAGGCTCGAACCGCGGACCGTGCCGCTCGAGCAGATGTTGACGGATCTCGAGAATGCGTTCCACGTCCTCGCCGTGCAGCGCGAGATCCGGTTCCGCGTCGAGCGCAGTTCCGGCCTCCCCGAGGAGGTCCACTGGGACGTTGACCGCGTCAACGAGGTCGTCGGCAACCTGCTGTCGAACGCGTTCAAATTCACGCCCCACGGTGGCGTGGTCTCGCTCACCCTGGAGACGGTCGACGATTCCGTGCTCATGAAGGTCTGCGATACGGGCGCGGGAATTCCACCCGAACAGCTCCCGCGTATCTTTGACAAGTTCTACCAGGCCGACAATCAGCGGGCCGCTCGGGCCGCTGGCTCGGGCTTGGGACTTGCCATTGCCAAGCAGATCGTCGAGGCTCACGGAGGCACGATTTCGTGCGAGAGCACGCTTGGGGTCGGCACAACGTTCTCCATTCGGCTTCCGACGCACGTCACGCGACGGCCGACGGTTCAGCGCGTCGTGGCGGCGCCCGTCTGACGAGTCGCCCCGCACCGCGCCTCGGGCGCGCGGCGGGTGGGCTGTTCATGGTGCTGGCATCCTGCACGCGCCTGCACACCTCGCCACCCGGACCACCGTCGGCGGAGCGCGCCTGGCGACCAACGCTCGCCAGCGCCCAGGGGTTTGCCGCGCGAGGCGAGTTCGCGGCGGCCGACAGCACGCTCGCAGCGTTCGCGACCCGCTACCCCGGGAGCTCCCAGGCGCTGGAGACTGACTACTGGCGCTCCGTGTACCGGCTGGATCCAGGAAATCGTGACCTGTCGATCGAGGTGGCGATGGCGTCGCTCGATGGCTACCTCGCCGACACCCGCGTGCACGAGCACACCGCCGAGGCGCGCACGCTTCGGCGCATCGCCGGCGAGCTGGATCGACTCAACCGACTCGCCGGCAACGCGCTCACGCAGCAGAACAAGGACGCGAGCGCGGTCCCGTCGGCGCGCGTCGGCGGCAACGACCCGACCACGCAGCCCGCAAAGCCAAGCGCCGACGCCCAGGCCGCCGCCGATGAGATCAAGCGGCTGAAAGAAGAGTTGGCGAAAGCGAACGCGGAGCTCGAGCGCATCCGGCGCCGACTCGCGCAACCACCCCCGAGCAAGCCCTGACTACCGCGCCCGCTCGCCAGCTCAACCGACGCGGAACAGCTCGAGCGATTTGGAGTAGCGGCCGCCCAGAACGCGCCGGAGTTCGGCGTGCTCCGGCCGATCCAGCGATGGATCGCGCGTGAGCAGCGCTCCCGCCGCGTCGCGCGCGCGATCGTTGAGCGCCTCGTCGCGGAGCGGATCGGCGATGCGGAAGGTCGGCACGCCACTCTGCCGCTCCCCGAACAGATCGCCCATGCCTCGCATGCGCAAATCCTCACGCGCGATCTCGAATCCATCCTCGGTGCGCACGAACACCTGCAGTCGCTCGCCGGCTTCGGGGCTCACGTCACCGAGCAGAATGCAGTACGACTCGGCCGCGCCGCGGCCGACGCGTCCACGCAATTGGTGAAGCTGTGACAAGCCGAATCTCTCCGGGTGTTCGATCAGCATCACCGTGGCATTGGGCACGTCGATCCCGACCTCGATCACGGTCGTGGCGACGAGCACGTCGATTTGCCCGTCGCGGAAACGGCGCATGACCTCGTCCCGCTCGTCGCTCGGCATGCGGCCGTGCATCAGCGCGACGCGCCGCGCCGCGAAGGGGCCCGCGGCGAGCGTGTCGTACATCGTGGTCGCCGCCTTGAGATCGGTCTTCTCCGATTCCTCGATCACGGGATACACGACGTACGCCTGCCGGCCCTGCTCCACCTGCCGGTCGATGAACTGGAGCACGCGCTCGCGCGCCGATTCGCGACGAAGCGCCGTCGCGATCGGGTGGCGGCCGGGGGGCCGCTCGTCGAGCATGCTGAGATCGAGATCGCCGTACAGCGTCAGCGCGAGCGAGCGAGGAATAGGCGTCGCTGACATGAGCAGCACGTCGGGCGCTTCACCCTTGGCGCCGAGCGCCTTGCGCTGCTCGACGCCGAATCGGTGCTGCTCGTCGATCGCGGCGAAGCCGAGTCGTCCAAAAACTGTCGCTTCCTGCACCAGGGCGTGCGTGCCGATGACCAGCGTGGGCTCGTAGCCGGCCAACCGATTGGCGACCTCCTTGCGCTGGCGCGCCGAGAGGCTGCCGGTGAGCAGGATCGGCTCGATGCCGAGCGGAGAGACGAGTCGCGTGATCGTGACGGCGTGCTGCTCGGCGAGCAGTTCGGTGGGCGCCATGATCGCCGACTGGTAGTCGTTCTCGATCGCCAGCAGCGCGGCGAACAGGGCGACGATCGTTTTGCCGCTTCCGACGTCGCCTTGCAGAAGTCGCTGCATGCGGCGGTCGCTGCACATGTCCGCGAAGATCTCGCGGATCGACCGCACTTGCGCCGCCGTGAGCTGGAACGGGAGGGATTCGCGCAGCCGCGTCGTGAGCTCGCGCTTGTTCTCGAAGTGAATCCCGCGACGATGCTCGCGCGCCAGGTCCTTGGCGCGCTGGTGCAACAGCTGGACGAAGAACAGTTCCTCGAACGCCAGCCGCGCTCGGCCTTCCATGGCTTCGGCGATCGACGACGGTCGATGGACCATGCGGAGCGCCGCTCCGATACCCGGTACGCCGGCCACGCGCAGGATCTCGGCCGGGAGATACTCGCTGACGAGCGGCAGGAGCGCGTCGAGGTGGGCGTCGATGATCGAGCGGATTTGCTTGAACGACAGCCCTTCGGTGGCGGGATAGACGGCGAGCACGCGCCCTTGCGCTGTGGCGCCTTCGTCGTCGCCGAGATTGACGAACTCGCGTGGCTGGAGCTGTCGGCCGTGGAAGAACCGGACGTTCCCCGTCACCAGCAGTACGTCACCCTTGTCGATCGACCGGTCGAGGAACGGCTGGCCGGGCCATGAGACTTCTATCATTCCAGTGTCGTCGCGCAGGACCGCCTGGAAGATCCGCAATCCCTTGCGCGTGGGAATCACGCCTTTGGAAATGACGGTGCCGATCACGGTGCCGTGCATTCCCGGCTCCAGCGACCGGATCGGCGTGACGGTGCTCGCGTCTTCGTACCGATGCGGCACGTGGAACAGCAGATCGCCGGCAGTCACGATGCCCAGGCGACGGAGGGCCTCGGCACGGGCCGGTCCAACGCCCTTGAGGTAGGTGACCGGCGTGTCGAGGTAGAGCCGCTGCGGCTGCGCGCGAGCCGTCACCGGTCGGTCACTCGTTGGACAACAGCTCCCGCGCGAACGCTGCCGCGTCGAACGGCTCCAGGTCGTCGACGCCCTCGCCCACGCCGATGAACTTCACCGGGACGTCGATCGCCTCGTGCACGGCGACGACAACGCCACCTCGTGCCGTTCCGTCCAGCTTCGTGACGACCAGCCCGGACACCGGGACCGCTTCCGCAAACGTCTTGGCCTGCTGCACGGCGTTCTGGCCGATGGTCCCATCCAGCACGAGCAGCGTTTCGTGCGGCGCGCCGGGAAGACGCTTGGCCACGACACGTCCGACCTTTCGCAACTCATCCATCAACCCTTCGCTCGTGTGCAGACGGCCGGCGGTATCGACGATCAGCACGTCGACGCCGCGCGCGACGGCCGCATCGATGGCGTCAAAGGCAACCGCCGCTGGATCGGCCGAAGGCTTGGCGCCCACGAACGCGGCAGCCGTTCGATCGGCCCACACCTTCAGCTGATCGATGGCGCCGGCGCGGAACGTATCCCCCGCCGCGATCATGACGCGCTTTTTCTCGCGGCGAAAGCGCTCGCTCAGCTTTCCGATGAACGTGGTCTTTCCGGCACCGTTCACTCCCACGACGAGAATCACCGACGGCGCTGCCGAAGCGAGGTGCAGAGCGGCATCGCTGTTCCCAGCCCGCAGCGCCGATTCGATCCCCTCGGCGAGCGCGGCCCGGAATTCATCCTGTGTCCGGACCAAGCCCCGGCTGGCGCGCCGCTCGACCTCCTCGACCAGCCGGAGTGTGACCGGCACGCCGAAATCCGCCTCGAGAAGAAGCTCCTCGAGCTGCTCGAGCGACCCCGGCGCCACTCCACCACGCGCCAGAACCGTGACGTCCATGACCGCGACGTCCTTGATGCGCTGCCAGAGCGAGCGCTTGGGAACGTCGCCTGATTTACGTAGTAGCCGCATGCTTCTCCACTGCTATCGCATTCCTCGGGTCCGGCGCACGAGCCACTCGGCGCACAGCATCAATATCGCCAACGCGTACGCCCAGCCGAACAGCCGCAGTCGCGGCGTGGCGTCCGCGCTCAGGGCGCCACCCGAGCCCGCCGCCGCGACCCGCGGTGCCCTCGGCAGCCATTCGCGTGACTGATTCACCGGGAGCAGGGCCAGTCCGCCGCGGCTCGACACCTCGTAGACGCCCGCGGCGAGCGGACTGCTCTCCACGATATTGGTGCTGGCCGGGAAACGGAGCGTCAGCGAATCGACGCGCGCCGCACCCCGCTGCCGCAACTCGACGGTGACGACCGAGTCTTGCGCCGATCCGCGCCGCCAGCGCACCGGGTCGCCCGCACGCACCACACGGTCGTCCACGACCGCCGCGCGACGGTCCGCCCGCTCGGCGGCGAGCCAGTCGAAGATGCTACCCCAAAATGCGGTGAACGCGTCCGACGCAACTCCACCGCGGAACTGCCAGCGCCACATGCCTGACGCGGCGACGATGGCCACGCGACGCGGTTCGTCCGTGCCCACCACGATCGGTTTACGTTCCTCGCCGCGTCCCCGTCGTGCCTCCACGCCGATCCAGCTACCGGTCGGAGGCCTGCTGACGACGCCGACGGGTGGAAGGCTGTCCCAAACCAGCCCCGATAACGCCGGAGCGAGTGGGGACGTCGGTGCCGACGATGGATACCATTCGCCCTCGGTGCCGGAGGTGACGATGAGCGCCAGCGGTCCAGGCGCGATCGACCGCGGCGGTCCGAACGCTGCAGTGTCGCCGTGCAGGATTACCACCGGTGCCTCGCGAATCGCCTGGCGCACATCGGCCTCGGGAACGGACGTGAGTGCCCCCTCGACGCGCCATTCGCCGGGCGCTATGTGCAGGAAGCCGCGGGTTGGAATCCCGAGCGAACCACGCAGCACGGCGAGCGCATAGCGCGAGTCGAAATCCGGCGAAGTCGACACGAACACCGCGCTCGCGGCGCGCGACACGTCGACCGCGACGAGAAGCGTGTCGTTCTTCGGCTCGGCATCCTGCGGCGACGCGACCACGCCGCGCAGCAATGCGGGTCCGGCCGCGGCGTCGAATCGCGTCTTGATGGCGATGGCCCGCTCGCCGAAAGGAGGGAGGGACTCCACGGCTGCGCGCGCCAAAGGCTTGTCGCCAATTGCAAGATCGAGCGAACCGCCAAGTGAGCCAGCGCCGCCGGCGGCGATCGTGACATTCACCTGTACGCTGTCGCCGCTGACTACCGCCCGCGGCACGTCGATCGACGATACGGCCAGATCACGCTGCGACTTCCGCCTGACGACGATCACGCGCGAGCCAGCGGGCAACCCGCGCGCCGCGTCCGGGTCGTCCAGCTCACCGTCGGTGACTACGACGAGCGGATGCCCAGCGCCGAGCGCGCGCTCCACGGCCGGCCTGAGTCGCGATGATTCGTCGTGCGGCGCGGCCGCGGAGCGCTCCGGCCGAACTGAGTCCCCGAACACGAACACCGACTCGGCGTGTGCGTGGTCGACCGAATCGCGCGCCGCGCGCCAGATCGCGCTGTCGCCGCGACTCATGCTCAGGGATGCATCGAGCGCCGCCCAGGTGGCCACGGGCTTCGCGCAGCCAGCGGGTGCGTCGAGCAGCAGCGCCACGATGAGCGTGACGGCGCAGATACGGAGGAGCGCGGCGGCCAGGCTCGTTCCGCCAGCGCCGAGCACGCGCACACCGTACTGGACGAGCGCGAGCAGAACCCCCGCGGCAATGGCGAGCAGCCACAGCGACATGGCCGAAACCTAGTTGCTCCGCTATGGCCGAGCGACGCCGTCGCGGCGGGCTCTGATCACCCGAAGGCGATCACTGCAGCGCGAGCTTGACGACGCCGTTCAGTGGAGCGTCGAGCGTCGCGAGAATCCGGTCGCGAAGCTGTGCGAACGCGGCGCGTTCGCCGTTGGGCACCGGCTCGCCGCCCGTCGATTTGAGCGCTTTTCGCGGGTCGCGCTGCTGTCCGTTCACCAGCACCTCGAAGTGTAGATGCGGTCCCGTCGCCAGGCCGGTGCTCCCCACGAACGCCACGAGCTGGCCGATCGAGACGCGCGAGCCCGCATGCAGGCCCGATGCGAACCGGCTCAGGTGGCCGTAGCGCGTGACGAAACCGTTGCGGTGGCGAATCTCGAGCACGTTCCCGTAGCCGTTACCCCATCCTTCGCGAACGATGACGCCATCGCCGATCGCGCGCACCGGCGTCCCGGCCGCCGCCGCGTAGTCAGTACCTTTGTGCTGGCGCCAGCTTCCGAGGATCGGGTGCTCGCGCATGCCGAACACGCTGGAGATGCGTCGGAACTCGAGCGGCGCGCGGAGGAACGCCGCCCGCATGGACTTGCCGAACTGGTCGAAGTAGTCGCCGCGTGCCGACCCGCTGTGAAAGCGCACGGCATTGACCGGCGTTCCCGACAGATTGAACGTTGCAGCGATGATTCTGCCGATCCGGACCGCGCCGTTCGAGGCGACCATCCGTTCGGCTGCGACGCTGAAGTGATCGCCGGCCTGTAGATCGCGGCTCATGTCCACGCGGTACTCGTACACATCGGCCAGTGACCAGGCGAGCTGTTGCCGCGCCCCGACCGGCAGCGCACCGCTCGCGCTCGAGTCCATCGCCTGGTACAAGTTGGACGTGATGGTCCCGCCGACGACGATCGTGTCCGTGGACCACGGCAGCCGCTCGTCGGTTCCTGTCCACGAGTCACGGGTGCGCTGCAGCTTGAGCAGGTGATCGGTGGACAGTTGGAGCGTCACTTCGGACGGCTCGGAGTCGGGCGCCGGGGACGTGATGGTGACCGGCATCCCTGCCGGGACGCGGCGCTCGTCGAGCGCGGTCTTGTACGCGGCGTCCAGGATCTGCTTGATCGCCGAATCCGCGAGCCCTCCTCGTGAAAGGAGGGCGCCGAGCGACTCGCCGCGGCGGAGCGTATCGAACTGCAGGCTGAGCGATGGTTGCGCCGCCTGCGTGACCAGCATGTCGCCGGGTTTACTGTCCGGGTCGGGAAGGCGGGGGGTGAAGCGAAGCGCGCCGGCAAACGCCAGCGCGACGAGAGTGTACGTGCCGATCCTGACGATTCGTGGCGTCAATCCATCTGTCTCCGAATAAACGTCGGGATCTCCATGTCGTTGAGATCCTGCGACCCCTTCTCGGGCGCCGGACGGGCGGGACGCGGCGCTTCCGCTGGACGATTGACGCCGGTGGCGGTGACGCGGGCCGGACGATTCCCGGGGAACGGGATGACCGGAGAGCTCTTGGGCAGCGCCACCGTTGACGGCGCGGTTTCGTGCACGTGCGTGTTGCCCACCTGCAGCGCGCGATCGAATCCAGTGGCGATCACCGTAACGCGGATTTCGCCCTGCATGGCTGGCTCGTGGACGGCGCCAAAGATGATCTCGGCGTCGTCGCCCACCGCGTCGTGGATGATCTCGTTGATCTGATGGACTTCACCCAGCGTCAGATCGGCGCCGCCGGTGATGTTCACCAGAACGCCCATGGCGCCGGAGATACTCACGTTGTCGAGCAGCGGAGAGCTGATCGCCTGCTGGGCGGCTTCCATTGCGCGGTTCTCGCCACGGCCGATCCCGGTGCCCATGAGAGCCGACCCACCAGCCTGCATCACCGTGCGAACGTCGGCGAAATCGACGTTGACGAGCCCCGTCACGCTGATGAGCGAGGAGATGCCCTGCGTGGCATGCAGCAGGACCTCGTCCGCCTTTTTCAACGCGTCCTGGAACGGGATTCCCTTGCCGACCACGGCGAGCAGCCGCTCGTTGGGTACGACGATCATCGTATCCACGTTCTTGCGCATGTCGGCGATTCCCTGCTCCGCCTGGCGCATGCGCTTTCGGCCCTCGAACAGGAAGGGCTTGGTCACGATCCCCACCGTGAGCGCGCCCGCCTCCTTAGCCAACTCGGCGATGATTGGCGCGGCTCCGGTGCCGGTGCCGCCGCCCATGCCGCAGGTGATGAACACCAGATCAGCGCTGGAGAGCGTCCGTCCCACCTCGTCACGGTTCTCCTCGATCGCCTGGCGGCCGATCTCCGGCCGCGCGCCGGCGCCAAGTCCCCGCGTCAGCTTTTTGCCGATTTGGACCTTGATGTCCGATTTGGACGACAGCAGGGCTTGAGCATCCGTATTGACGGAGATGAACTCGACTCCCTCAAGATGCTCATCGATCATTCGGTTGACGGCGTTGCCGCCGCCACCGCCCACGCCCACTACCTTCATTCGGGCGTTTTGGGTCGCGCTCTCTTCGAACTCGAAGATCATTGAGAACGGTCCGTACTTCGGAGTGGTGTGATCGGGCCAGCGAGGAGGGAACCAACGAACCGCGGGGGAGATCGGCTAACGCACCATGCACGGTTCCAAACGCACGGGCAATATAACGCTTTCTGGCGTTCCGACTACCCCTTTTTTGACGATGCGTCGGCGAAATGATCACGACGCAGCATCACAATACTTATCCACAGCACGGCGCTTCGAAAAAGAAATTTGATGCGGTGGGCAAGAACTGCTGATCGAGCGGCCGAGAATCACCATCATCAGGCAAAGGCCTTGCCGTTCGGATTCTTTGCGTTCGCTCGCCGGGTGCAACGCGAATCGCCGAGCCCGGACCGCCGCCGCGATTTATCGATCGCGTATTAACAAACTAGAAAAAGTCCTGCAGCCAGAACTTGACCTTGGCGGCAATCCCTTCCATCCCTTTCCCGATCGGGATCCGCCTCAGCCCGACGACCGTGCCCAGCGCCACGCGGTTCGCGCCGTAGAGGGCGAGTCCTACGGCCGTCGCGAAACGCGGCGATTCCACGGAATCGAGCAGGCCGGACAGGTTTTCCGAGGGCACACCTACGCGCACGCCCGTGCCGAACACGTCGCTGGCCAGCTCCGCGGCGCCGTGCATCGCCGCGGCGCCGCCCGTCAGCACCACGCCGGCACTCAGCTTGCCGACATACCCGGCCGCGGAAACGTCCTGCTGGACGAGATCGAATACTTCGTCCATCCGCTGATGGATGATATGGGCCAGCAGCTCACGTGGAATGTGGCGCTCGCCTTGCGCCTGCGTGCTCGGGAGTTGGATCACCTCACCGGGATCGACGAGCGGTTCGTACGCCGAGCCGTAGCGCTCCTTGAGCCGCTCGGCGTCCGCCTGGGTGACGCCGAGCCCGTGCACGATGTCGCGCGTGACGTTCTTGCCGCCAAACGGGACGGTGCCCAAATGCCGAATCTTGCCCTCGTGAAACACCGCGACGTTGGTCGTGCTCGCGCCCATCTCGACGAGCGCCACGCCGAGCTCCTTCTCGTCCTCGGTCAGCACCGCCAGGGCGCTGGCCAATGGGCCCAAAACGAGCTCGCGGAGCTTGTACCCGGCACGTTCGATCGAGCGCCGGATGTGCACCGGTGGTGAACTGCCGACGGTGACGAGGTACATCTCGGTCTCGAGCCGCGTGCCGCTCATGCCGATAGGGTCGCGAATGCCCGTGTTCCGATCGACCGTGTATTCCTGCGGAATGGCGTGCAGCAGCTCGCGATCGGGCGGAATCGCCTGCGCGCGAGCGACCTCGTTCACGCGATCCACATCGGACTTGTCGATCTCATCGTGGCTCACGGCGACGATGCCCTTGCTCGTCATCGCCTGCGCATGTTCGCCGGCAATGCCGCAGTAGACATCCTCGACCTCGGCGCCCGCCATCCGCTCGGCATCCTGGATCGCCTTCTTGATCGAGCGCGTCGTCTCCTCGATGTCGGCGACGACGCCGAGGTGCAAGCCGGTCGTGCGGGCCTGTCCCACGCCGAGGATCTTGATCGTGGGATGCCGCGGCAGATCGCCTTCGACTTCGGCGATGGTGGCGGTCGTCTTCGCGGACCCGATGTCGAGTCCAGCGACGAGGCGTTCCGTGTTCATTGGAGTCTGGCGATCACCTGGTCACGGTAGCGAAGGTCGATCTCCGCCACGACAAGTTGCTTGCGGTTGAGATCCGCCGCGACGGGTTCGACGTCGGCGAGCCGATCGAGCGTCACGGTCTCCATGGCTCGCACCACGCCGGTCTTGAGCTCGAGTTGGAACTCGTTTCCGTTGACGCGGCGAGCGGCGCTCACTTTAGCATACAGCAATGGCAGCCCCGTGCGCATCTGGGCAAGCAATCGAAATAGCGGCACGTCGCGCTCCGCGGCCACTGGCAGATCGACCGGAACGCGCGAGGGGTCGATCGGAAGTACGACGCCCCGGTCGTCGTAGACTCGGAAGCCGCCGCTCGCCGGGACGAGCGCGACGGGCGTGCGCTCGCTTACCGCGACCACGAGCGTGCCGGGCAACTTGCGATGGACGTCGACATGTTGGATTGCCGGATTGGCGGCGATACGCGCGGCGAGCGGACCGGTGGGGGCCCAGACGGAGGCCGTCGTATCGACGTGCAGCCGGGCCAGGATGTCACTCGGCGCGATCAAGTGAGCACCGAGGATCTCGATGCGCCGCACGCGAAAGAAGGCCAGCCGGCGCATCAGCAGCGGCGCCCATAGTGGTGAGAGGACGACGAGCAGCGCGCCGATACCGAGAAGCGAGAGTCTGGCGCTCCTTCCGATTCCCCGTTTCGGCGATTCGGATGGCGATGCCGAGGCGTCCTCCTTGGCGTCGGTCACGGCTGGCCCACATCGCGAAGGCGCTCGAGGAGCTCGGGACCTGTCTTGGTGATGTCCCCCGCGCCGACCGTGAGGACGACGTCCCCCGGACGCACCGCATCGGCAAGCGCGCCGGCCAAGTCGTCACGCCGGCCTCGCCAGGCGAGGCTGCCGCCGGCGACTTTCAGCGCGTCCGCGATCAGCGTCGCGCTCACACCATCGATGGGCTGCTCGCGGGCGGGGTAGATGTCCGTGAGGAAGACTCGATCGGCGTTGGAC
>Ga0310811_10008188_pt1 | contig 13434 bp, 8 predicted proteins | sample YCmetagenome_FD_207642 | JGI IMG/M metagenome (GOLD analysis project Ga0310811, IMG submission 207642) | Soil microbial communities from experimental microcosm in Duke University, North Carolina, United States - YC | ecosystem: Engineered > Artificial ecosystem > Soil microcosm > Unclassified ... | reverse complement strand
CCTGCTCGCCCTTCAGGAAGCGGTCGAGGTCGGCGACGAGTTCCCCCGCGGTCTGGTAGCGGTGCCGGCGGTCCTTCTGGAGGCACTTCATCGCGATGACCTCGAGGTCGCGCGGCACGTCGACGTTGCCCGCGGTCCCGGCCGCCACCTGCGCCACGCGGCTTCCGACGACGTGGCGGGGCCAGGTCGCCTCGTCGGTGACGATCATCGAGAGGAGCCGGTGGAGGTTCTCGTGCTCGAAGGGCGCCCGACCGGTGAGCATCTCGTAGAGGATCACGCCGATCGCCCAGATGTCCGTGCGTCCGTCCATCTCGCGGCTGCGTCCCTCGGCCTGCTCGGGCGCCATGTACTTCGGGGTGCCTTTCACGAAGCCCGAGACCGAGGTCTGCCCCGCCTTGAGCTCCTTGGCCAGTCCGAAGTCCACGATGTAGGCGCGGCCCGACGAGTCGAGCATCACGTTGGCGGGCTTGAGGTCCCGGTGGATCAGCGGGGGCGTCAGGCCGTGCGCATAGGCCATCGCGGCGGCGATGTCGCGCAGGAGGCCGACGTAGCGCTGCGGGTTGCTGTAGAACTGGCTTTCCTGGCTCCTTCCCTTCGTCCCGTGGATCACCTCGTGGAGCGAAGGACCGTCGATGTAGAACTGGCTCATGTAGTAGCGGTCGCCGATCTGCCCCAGCTCGTAGACGCGGGCGATGTTGGGGTGATTCAGCTTCACCGCGAGGCGCGCCTCCGCCATGAAGGCGTTCACCAGCTCCTGCCGGTCCTCCGCCTCCGAGAGCGCGATCTCATCCGTCTTGATGAACTTGAGCGCGACCCACTGATGGAGCAGCGTGTCCCAGGCCTTGTGCACGACGGCCATGCCGCCGGAGCCGAGGACCTTCACCAGGACGTACTTGCCGAAGCGGTTCCGCTCCGAGCGGCCGGCTTCCTCGGCCTCCGCGGGGACGTCTTCGCCGCCGGGCGCGGGATGGGCCGGCACCGTCGGGGCCTGGCTCGGGGACGGGAACGCGATGGTCCCCGTCGGACCCGTCGGAGCGATCGCCGTCGACGGGAACGCGATGGTGCCGGTGGGGCCGGTCTGCGCGGAAGTCGACTCCGGCGGCAGCGCGATGGTGCCGGTCGGTCCGGTCGCCGTCTCTGACGGAAACGCGTTCGTGATGGACGGAGGCGGCCCGTCGCTCAGCTCCCGCAGGGCTTCCGCGCGGACCCAGCCGCGGCGGACGAGCTCGGCCGCGAGGTCCGGCGCAGCAGAGCGGGACAGGTCCTCGACGAGGGCGTCCAGCTGCTGCGTCGTGATCAGTCCGGCGCCGACGCAGGATCGACCCAGGCGCAGCTGATCGGGCGGTAGGGTGGCCATAAGACCGGCGGATTTTATGCTCGACACGCTGCAATGGACAAGGATTTAGAACGTCGAATGAGGGGATTCCTGACGCCAGGGGGCTGGACGATCAGGGTTTCCCTTAATATACTTTGCGCTTTCCCAGAGTTTTGAACGGACGTTCGGAAGGGACGGAAGTCCGATGAGGATCCCGGGGGCCGCCAAGGCCGCACTTTCTCTGGTGTTGTTATCCGTGGCGCTCCTCTCTCCGGTCCTGAGCCAGAGCCCGCCCGTCCCGAGTGCCGTCGAGTCGACGGGCTTCGCGCCGTTCACGGCGACGTTCCAGCCCAACATCACGAGCGGCTCGCTCTACCAGTGGCAGTTCAACTACGTGGCGGGCGGCGACTTCGTGCCGGATTACAGCAGCGAAGCGCCCACGGATGTGAGCTTCACGTACCAGCGCAAAGGCGACTACGTGGCCCGGGTGCGCATCTACGACACCGACAGCGGATTGCCGGCCGACTACGACGTCCCCATCACCGTTTATCCTCCCCCGGTCCCGCCGAAAGTGAGCATCGTGGGGAGCGACCCGCATTACGCCGGCGTCGGCGTGCCGGCGACGTTCTCCGCGACCGCGATCGTTTCGCCGGGCCTCGTGATCGCGAGCTACCACTGGGAATTCCTCGGGGATGGAACCACCACGGCGACCACCCCTGGAGGCCCGACGTCGTCGGCAAGCTTCACCTACGCCGCCACGGGAACCTACACCGTCAAGGTGACGGCCATCGACAGTTTCGGCCTCGCCGGCTTCGCGACCTTCACCGTCCAGGTGATTCATCCCCCAACGGTCACCGTCACCGGAGGCAGCGCCGGCGGCGGAGGGAAGGAACTATTGGCTTCCATCAAGCGGGGCACGGCCACGACGCCGACCAACGGCGTCGCCTTCCGCGACCTCCCCTTCACCATGACCGCCACGGCGACGGCGGATGCCGGCCGCTCCATCGCCGAGTATCGCTGGGACTTCGACGGCGACGGGGTTATCGATCTCGTCCAACCGAGCAGCGCGGCGACCGATACGCAGTCCTTCACCTATCCCCTCGCCGGAGTCTTCACCGCGCGCGTCACCGTGGTGGACGATGCGGGCATTCCGGGCACGGTCACGTACGGGCTCCGGGTCTTCCTGGTCGAGCTCAGGGTGGATGCCGCGTTCGCGGGGAGCCCCTCCACGTTCACCGCGACGACCTATCAGGACCCTGCCGCGTCGGTGACGGGCTATGACTGGGTCTTCGGAGACGGAACGACGTCCTCGACGGGGCCCGCCGGAAACCCGACGACGCACGTTTTCACCACCTCCTCATGGTTCGTAGCCACCGTCACGGCGCATTTCAGCGACGGCAGTTCGGACACCTCTCCGATCGCCGTCTTCGGGACGCAACGGACCATTCTCGCGGACGACTTCCCGCCGACGATCGCGTCGCTCTCGATCGCCGCCCACGTCAACGCCCCGGCCGACCTGACGACTCGCGTCGGACGGGAACTGACCTTCTCGGCGCTGGCGTATGCGGGATCGGGCCCGAACGGCAACGCCGCCCTCACGCAGGTGGCCTGGGACTTCGACGGCGACGGGATCCGGGATTACATCGAGGACTTCACGGCGGCCAAGCTGCTGCAGGCGACGAGCACCACGACCTATCAATACCAGTACCCCGGCGTCTACACCGTGAAGGTCGTGGCCGGGACCACGTACGGACAGACGGTTTCGGGTGTCTTCCACGTCACCGTGGCGCAGGGGACACCGCCCGTCGAAGCCTGGATGGTGCAGCCCAGGAATGGGAAAGTCGTCGGCGGGAACCACGTCACGCTCAGCGCGCGGGGCTCGCCCGGCAATCAGATCGCGTCGATCACGTTCCAGTATCGGCTCCAGGGAACGACGACCTGGAAGACGATCGCCAAGGTCGTCCCGCCGCCGGCAACCGCGCTGAGCACGCCCTGGAATACCCGCCTGCTGCCGCGCGGGAACTACGACCTCCAGGCGGTGGTCGCCGGGCTGAGCGGATCTACGGCCGCGTCGTGGACCATCCAGCCCGTCACCGTCCGGGTGGATCCGTCGGCGACGGCGGACGAGGATGAAACGGCGGACGACAGCGGGATCCCTCAAGTGCGGATCCATGTGGTGGATCCCAATCGAGGAGACCGCAGCGAAATCTCCCAGGATACCCGCATCGAGTTTCCTCCCCACTCGACCACGGCGACGGGATCCAGTTATGCCCGCTGCCGGATCGAGCGGCTCGCGGCAGATCCTCATCCGGTCGAGACCCGCTTCCAGGGAATCATCTTCGTCCCAGGCCTCTTCCGGAGACTCGACCTGGGATCCGACGCGCTCACCTCGCCGGCCCGGCTCAGCCTGTACGTCCCGCCTGCCAACGTGGACCAGGCGCTGGCCCAGGCGTCGCTCAACCGTGCGTCCGCCAAAGACCTGGACTTGACGATCTTCCGCTTCGACGATGTGACGACTCACTCCTGGGTACCGCTCTTCGCGCACGTGCGCCAGCCCAGCGAGGAACTGGTGCGCGCGTCGACGGTGGCGATGGGCGACCTGGGCGTCGGCTTCAGCGCCGACGCGGTGGCGAGTCGTGAAGCGGCCGGCTCGGGCTCTTGGGCCGGCTGCGGCGCCCTCGGGGTCGACGGGCTCCTGCTGGCCCTGCTCCTCGCGCAGCTCCGACGGCGCGCGAAGGGTTCGGACGTCCGATGAAGACGCGGGCGACGAGGCTCGTGCTCGCTCTCTTGCTGCTGACCCTGGCAATCCTCTCTCCGGCCCTGAGTCAAAGCCCGCCGGTGCCCACGGCGAGTCCGTCGGTCGGTTTCGCCCCGTTCACGGCGAGCTTCCAGCCCAACATCAACAGCGGTTCGCTTTACCAGTGGCAGTTCAACTACGAGGCCGGGGCCGAGTTCGTCCCCGATTACACGAGCGAGACGCCCACCTCAATCAATTTCACTTACCAGCGCAAAGGCGACTATGTGACCCGGGTGCGGATCTTCGACACGGCCAGCGGCCTCCCCACCGACTACGATGTGCCCATCACCGTCTATCCGCCCCCGGTGCCGCCCAAGGTGAGCATCGTCGGGAGCGACCCTCACTATGCCGGGACCGGGGTGCCGGCGACGTTTTCCGCGAAGGCGCTGGCGTCCCCCGGGTTGACAATCGCGAGCTACCACTGGGAGTTCCTGGGCGCGAGCGGGACCGAGATCGCGACGGCAGGCGGGCCCACGTCCTCCGCTACGTTCACCTACGCCGCGACGGGGACCTACACCGTCAAGGTCACCGCCATCGACATCTACGGACTCGCGGGCTTCGCCACGTTCACGACCCAGGTCATCCTGCCCCCGACGGTGGGGGTGTACCCGGGGACCAAGGACCCCAACTACTATGCGGCGCGAGGTCAGCCGTACAGCCTCTGGGCCACCGCGACTGCGGACAGCGGAAGGACCATCGTAGAATACGATTGGGACTTCGACGGCGACGGCGTCATCGACCTGGTCCAGCCAGGCAGCGGCGGCAATTACCAATCATTCACCTTCCCGCTTTCCCAGGTCTACCTCGCGAGAGTGACGGCAATCGACGATGTCGGGATTCCGGGAACGGCCACTCTGGCGGTGCCGGTGTACCTCCTGCTCGAAAGCGCCGGCAGCAGCGATCGGCCCACGCGAACCATTCCGTATCCCCTGGTCGCGACCACCTACTTCCCTCCCGCGCCCGGCCCGACCGTGCTCAGCTACACCTGGGACTTCGGAGACGGAACGACGGCGAACACCGGACCTGCCGGGAATACGATCTCGCATGCCTGGGATGACGCCGGCACCCATTTCCTCCGGGTGACGGCGCATCTCAGCGACGGCTCGGCGATCACGTCCCCGGAGTTCACGGTCCACGTGCTCAACCTTTATCCCTTTGAGACCGTCCCCTTGCCGATCGCCTCCCTCGTGACCCCCGCAAGCGTGGCCCCGCCGGCGGACACGAGCGTCCGCGTCGGACACCCGACGAGTTTCTCGGCGCTCGCCTACGCGGGTTCGGGGCCGAACGGCAACGCGGCGCTCACCCAGGTGGCCTGGGATTTCGACGGCGACGGCATTCGCGACTACATCGAAGACTTCACGGCCGCCAAGCTGCTCCAGGCCACGAGCACGGCGACGTATCAGTACCAGTATCCGGGGGTCTACACCGTAAAAGTCGTCGCGGGCACCACCTACGGCCAGACGTTGTCGGGCGTCTTCAAGGTCACGGTGACCCAAGGCACGCCGCCCGTCGACTGCTGGCTGGTGCAGCCGGCCGACGGAAAAACGGTCGGCGGGAACCACGTCACGTTGAGCGCCCGAGGTTCCCCCGCCAATAACATTTCCTCGCTGACGTTCCAGTACCGCGCAAAGGGAGCGTCCGCGTGGAAGACCATCGCGAAAGTCGTCCCTCCCCCGGCCAGCGCCCTGAGCACCGCGTGGAACGCCAAGGCCCTCCCGAAAGGGACGTACGAACTCCAGGCGGTCGTCGCCGGCGTGGACGGGTCGTCGTCCGCGTCCTGGTCCATCCAGCCCGTGACCGTCAAGATCGACCCCAACGTCGCTTCCGACGACGACGAGACGGCCGACGACAACGGGATCCCGCTGGTCCGGATCCAGACGGTGGACCCCAACCGGGTGGATCGAAGCGAAATCTCCCAGGACACCCGCATCGAGTTCCCCCCGCATTCCACCACCGCGACGGGCAGCAACTATGCCCGCTTCCGCATCGAGCGGATCGGAGCGGACCCGCACCCGGTCGAGACGCGCTTCCAGGGGATCGTGTTCGTGCCGGGCCTGTTCCGGCGGCTCGACCTGGGATCGGACTCGCTGACGTCGTCCGCCCGGGTCTGCTTCTACGTCCCCAATGCCAGCGTGGATCAGGCGCTGGCGGAAGCGTCCATCAACCGCGCGTCGGCGAAGGACCTGGACCTCACGATCTACCGCTTCGACGACGTCGAGACGCATTCCTGGGTCCCGCTCTTCTCCCACGTCCGCCAGCCGAGCGAGGCTCTGGTGCGAGCCTCGATGGTGGCGATGGGCGACTTGGGCGTGGGCTTCCAGCCCTCGGCGCTGCTGGGCCGCGAGGCCGCGAACTCGGGAGGGTCGTGGTCGGGCTGCGGCGCACTTGGCCTCGACGGGCTCCTGCTCGTCCTGCTCCTCTCTCGAGTCCTGAACGCACGTTCGAAAGGGATGGACGTTCGATGAAGATCCCGCCGGCGAGGCTCGCCCTTGCGTTGGTCCTATTGTCCTTGGCGATCCTTTCTCCCGCCCTGAGCCAGAGTCCGCCGGTCCCGAGCGCCGTCGCGCCGACGGGGTTTGCGCCGTTCACGGCCGCCTTCCAGCCCAACATCACGAGCGGGTCGCTGTATCAGTGGCAGTTCAATTACATCGCCGGCGGCGACTTCATCCCGGACTTCACGAGCGAGTCGCCCTCCGACGTGAGCTTCACCTACCAGCGCGAGGGCGACTACGTCGCGCGGGTCCGGATCTTCGCCACGAACACCGGGGCGCCGACCGACTACGACGTGCCCATCACCGTTTACCCGCCCCCCGTCCCTCCGACGGTAAACATCGTCGGGAGCGACCCGCGCAACGTGTGCGTCGGCGTGCCGACGACGTTCTCGGCGACGGCCGTCGCGTCACCCGGACTCGTCATCGTCAGCTATCAGTGGGAGTTCCAGGGAGACGGAGTCGCCGAGGTGACGACCCCCGGGGGTCCGACTTCCAACGCCACCTTCGTCTATCCCGTACGAGGCAACTACGCGGTCAAGGTCACGGCCGTCGACAGTTTCGGCCTGGCCGGCTTCGCGACGTTCCACGTGCAGGCCTTCCTGCCCCCGACGGCAACGGTGGCCCCCCTCATCGAAGGCGACACCTGGCCCATCCGCAATCAGGCGTTTAGCCTGAAGGCAACCGCGACGGCCGACCCGGGAAGAACCATCGTCGCGTATCGCTGGGATTTCAACGGCGACGGGGTCGTGGACAAGGTACAGGCAAGCAACGCCGCGTCGGACACCCAGTCCTTCACCTACCCGCTCGCCGGCCTCTATATGTTGAAGGTCACGGTGGTCGACGACATCGGTTCCACGGGAAGCGCGAGCCTCCCCGTGACGGTCTTTCAGCTCTTGGAGTCCGGGCCAAAGACCGTCCAGCCGGGGATCCCGGCGACGTTTTCCGTAACGCGGTTCTTCCCTGCCGGAATCTTAGCGACCAGCTACCTCTGGGACTGGGGGGACGGAACGACGACAGCGACGGGACCGGCAGGATTGTCGGCCTCCCACGCCTACACCGGTAAGTGGTTTATGGCCAGGGTGACGGCGACCCTGAGCAACGGCACGTCGACATCGTCTCCATATGTCTTGGTCGGTGTCGAGTTCACGGGTTCGGGGCCGGCCTACCCTGCGGGGATCGCCTCTTTTACCCATCCGTCGTCGCTGACAGTTCCTGCCGCAGCGACGGTCCGGGTCGGACACGTGGCGAACTTCTCGGTGTCCGCGTATGCGGGATCGAGCGCGCATGAGAACGCGACGATCACCCAGGTCGCGTGGGACTTTGATGGCGACGGCTTCCGCGACTACGTCGAGGACTTCACGGCGCTCAATCAACTGAGTGCCAACAGCGCCGGCCAATACCAATACCAGTACCCTGGCATCTACACCGTCAAGGTCGCGGCGGGAACCAGCTACGGCGAGACCGTGACGGCGTCCTTCCGAGTCACGGTGACGCAGGGGACGCCCCCCGTGGAAGTCTGGATGGTGCAACCGGCGAACGGACGGGTCGTCGGCGGAAACCACGTGACGCTCAGCGCCCGTGGATCCCCCGCGAACAACATCGCGTCCGTCACCTTCCAGTACCGGCGCTCGGGAACGACGGCCTGGACGACGATTGCCAAGGTGGTTCCGCCGCCGGCGACCGCCCTCAGCACCCCCTGGAACTCCAAGAAGGTCGCGCCGGGCTCCTACGACCTTCAGGCCGTGGTCGTCGGCACCAATGGATCCACGTCGACGTCCTGGCCGATCCAGTCGGTTACCGTGAAGGTGGATCCTCTTCTGGTCTCCGACGACGACGAAACGGCGGATGACGACGGGATTCCCCAGGTGCTGATCCATACGGTCGAGCCCAACCGCCCGGATCGCGCCGAAATCTCCCAGGACACCCGCATTGAGTTCACGGCGCACTCGACCCCGGGCTCGAACTACGCGAGATGCCGCATCGAGCGGCAGGGCGAGGATCCCCATCCGGTCGAGACTCGCTTCCAGGGGATCACGTTCGTGCCGGGCTTCTTCCGGAAGCTCGACCTGGGATCCGACGTGCTGACGTCGCCCGCGAGGCTCTGCCTTTACGTGCCGACCCTCAGCGTCGAGCAGGCTCTGGCGAGCGCCGGCGTCAGTCGCGCGGCGGCGAAGAGCGTCGAGCTGACGATCTTCCGTTTCGACGACGTGGACACGCATTCCTGGGTGCCGCTGATGTCCCACGTCCGCCAGCCCGCCGAGGACCTGGTCCGCGCCTCGACGATGGCGATGGGCGACGTCGGCGTCGGCTTCTTCGCCACGTCGTCGAGCCGTCAGGCGACCGGCTCCGGGAGTTCGTGGTCGGGCTGCGGCGCGCTGGGCCTCGACGGGCTCCTGCTCGTCCTGCTGCTGGCAGGGCTCCGGCCTCGGCGATCCTAGAGCAGTTGCTCGACGGGAGCGAGGAGCCAGGCGATCGCCTCGTCGCGGTTCAGGAACACGCTCACGGGCAACCCCTTGTTCCGGGCGACCACGCTGGCGAACTGATCCCGGCCGATCTGCTCCCAGGTGCCGATCACGGAGACCTTCGCCAGCCCGCTGCTTACGGCCGCCCCCATGCTGCCGATCTTGTAGCGCTCGAGAGTCGTGGGGTAGTACTCCGCGAGCGTGGTGATGTCCACGAGGAGGCGAACGCATTTCCGGTCGATGCAGGCCCGGGCCGAGGCTTTCATCTGCTCGCCGAACTTCTCGATCGAATAGATTCCCAGGAACCTGGTTTCGACGAAGCCGTCGCCGTCCAGGACCTCGATTCGGGAATCGCCCCCCTCGGACATGGGCGCACTATACCGATAGTACAAACCGGTTCCAATGCAGAAACCTCGGCCGGCGGGACGGCGGGATTCTCTTATTTCCCCTTCCGCTTGGCGAGCATCGCCAGGTAGAGCTTCAGGGCATCGCCCTGGTTCAGCGTCGCCACCTGCAGGAACGCCATCGCCATCTCGTCCTCGGTCTGCTCGCCGAAGTGGACGCGCTTGGGCGGGTTCGACGGGTTCCTCGGATTGCTCGAGCTGTTGTCGTAGGTCCAGATCATGTTCAGCTCGGCCCCCTTGGGGAGCCGCACGATCTGCTTGTAGCGGTACTGCTCCTGCCAGTCGAAGTCCCAGTCCTTGATCCAGATCAGCGGGATCTCCTTCCCGTCCGCGGTCTTGGCCCAGACCCGGCACTCCTTCCCGAGGTAATGGGCGTGCGGGATGATCCCGACGAGGTCGACGTCGACGGGCAGGACCACCGAGTCCGTCACCTTGATGTCCTTCGCGCCTGCCGGCAGGTTGATCTTCCAGTCCGAGAGCGGCATCATCGCGACCATCCGTTGCGGACGCTCCTTCGCGAACCAGAGGCCGATCTGCGACTGCTCCTTCTCGGGCTTGCCCGTCGGACTGACGTGGAGCTGCAGCACGATGTCGGCGTTCTTCTTCACTTCCTTCCCCATGCCGTCGGGAAAGGGCTGCGAGACGCCGCCGGGGGCCCAGCCGCCCAGGCTGCCGCCCGACACGGCGCCCAGCCCGAGCCCCTGTCCGCGGAAGCCCGGCGCGGGATCCGCCTCGTCCTTGCGACGCGACTCGCCCGTGATGTCCAGGAAGAGGAGCGCGTGGTGGACGACGCGGGGGTTGCTCGGCCGGTACTGGATCGCGCGGACGTACTTGTCCTCGGTCAGGTTGAGCGGGACCGCGAAGGCGCGGTAGATGTCCCGCCCTTCCGCGGGCACCGTGTAGACCTCGGGCATCGTGACGACCAGGTCGGGCTCCCCGAAGGCCCAGCCTTCCAGGAACTTGGGCAGCGGCGGCAGGTCCTTCGCGTCGCCCTCGACGCAGCCCTGCTCGACCCACTTCTTCAGGGTCGCCACGTCCGCCGCCTTCATGCGCCGCTCGCCGACGAAGTCGCCGTGGCCGATCTCGGGCTTCCAGGGAGGCATCTGCTTCGACGTGATGGCGTCGACGATCTGCTTCCCGCGCTTCTTCACGTCGCCGTAGGCCAGGAGCGGGAACGGCGCCACCTCGCCGGGCCGGTGGCAGGACGAACAGTTGGCGAAGACGATCGGGGCGACGTCCTTGGTGAACGTGAGGGAGCTCTTCGTGTCCTGCGCGTCCGCGCCGAGCGCCAGCGCCAGGATCAGCGCCGCCATCGTCCGCATCGCATCCTCCTCGTCAGTCCGTCAGCGGGCATCCCGCGGCCTTCGTCTCCGCCACCGCGACCGGCCGCCCCTCGAGGACCGCCTCGATCGCGTCCCGCAGCTCGCGGGTCGTGGGCTTCAGGCGGTACTGCCCGGGCGCCAGATAGCGGTCGTCGATGCGCCCGCGGTAGCGCCGCTCGCCCGCCGCGTCGAGCAGCACGGCTTCCGGCGTCACGCGGACGCCGTACTGCCGGGACAGTACGCGTCCCGCATCCAGCCGTACCAGGGAATCGTACCCGTAGTCCGCCGCGTGGCGGGCGGCCGCCTCCAGGGTCTGGTGGAGGTCCGTGTAGACCATCGAAAACGTCACCCCGCGCGGCCGGTAGTCGGCGACGATCCGCTGGATCTCGGGGGCGAAGCCGTTGGCGATCGGGCAGTCCGAGGTGATGAAGAAGAGGACGCTGGCCCCGCCTTTCGGGGCTTCCGCCTTGGGGGTGGAGCAGCCGGCGAGCAGCGCGATCAGGAGGGCCGGCCGAATCATGATACCGGTGTAGACCGGCGAGGGGCGGGAAAGGTTCGCCTACATCTCGACGTCGGGGTTCTCGCGCATCTGGCGGTTGATCTCGCCCATGATCTCGATCTGGATCGACTTGGAGTAGTCGGACTTGGCTCCGCCGCCGTCGCCCTTCGCTTCGCGGGACACGCCGCGGGCCGCGTAAGCCTTCGCGTGGTTGGGGTTGAGCTCGATGGCCTTGCTGAAGTCTTCGATGGCTCCGTCGTGGTCGCCCTGGGACTGCCGGCGCAGGCCACGGTCCAGGAACGCGCCCTCATCCTTCGGACGGGACTTCGTGCCGCCCTCGGACTTCTTCCGCGACTTGGTCTCGCGCTCGGGCTTCGCCGCAATAGGCGCGGGAGGAGGAGGAGGCGGCGGGGGAGGCGGCGGGGCGACCGCCTTGGGGACAGGCTTGGCGCTGGAGACGCGCACGGGCGCGGCGGGGGGCGGTGCTTTCTGAACGATGGGCTTGAAGCCGACCTCGTCGTCCTTCTTCTTGAAGAGCTTGTCCCACAGCGCCATGGCACGCCCCTTTACGCCACCCGTCTCTTCGCCGACCCCGGTTGGCCAAAGTATATCGCGAGCCTTCCGGTTTGGAAGCGGAATTAGGCCGATCCTTATTTCCTCTTCTTCAGGAACTGCTCGAAGAAGGCCCAGGTCTCGTCGGTGGTCCGCTTGGTCTCCGCTTCGTCGTTCCACCAGCCATGGTTCGCGCCCAGAATGAGGTCCACGCGGCCGTAGACGCCTGCCTTCGTCAGTGCGTCCCCCATGGCGGTGGCCTGCGTCCAGGGAACGAGACCATCCTTCGTCCCCTGGATCAGCAGCATCGGAGCGTCGCCCTTGTTGACGTACGTGATCGGCGACGCCTTCTTGTAGAGCTCCAGCTTCTCCTGCCTGGAGCCGCCCAGGAAGTTGAGCAGGATCTTGCCGGTCACCTCGGGCCAGTCGGACGAGGTCAGGTCGGTCGGACCAAAGAAGGCCACGACCGCGTTCGCCTTGCTCGACTGATCGGGATTGCCGCCCTCCCCTTCGAGGCCGTCCTCCTTGTCCATAGTCCCCAGCAGCATCGACAGGTGGGCGCCGGCCGAGAAGCCGACCGCGCCGATGCGATCCTTGTCGATCTGGTACTTCTCGGCGTTCGCACGGAGATACCGGATGGCACACTTCACGTCCTCGATCTGGGCGGGGAAGACGTGCTTCGGGGCGAAGTAGCCGCGCTTGGCGAGTTCGCGGACCTGTGCGTCGTGCTGGTTCTTGTTCCCCTGATACCAGCCCCCGCCGTGGATCACGACAACGCAGGGCGTCGCTCCCGACAGCTCCTTGGGGCGGCCGATGTTGAGCTTCAGCGGCTCCCCGGCGCCCGTCCCGTACACGACGTCCTTCTCGAAGAGGATCTCATCCTGGGGCTCGGGGGCCGCGAAGAGCGGGCCCGCGAGGAGCAGCAGCGCGGCGAATCTCATCAGGTCCTCCCTTGCGGCCGTTCTCCGGCCAGCGTCATCCGGTGGGCAAAGTGCCGCCGGACGCGCAGCCAGTCCAGTCCCGCCCGCCGGGCGAGCGCCTCCATCTCGGCCACCGTGAAGGCCTTCCTCACGGACTGGGGGCCGTCATATTTTACATAGCGGTTCGCCCCGAGCGTGAAGAGTTTGATCCAGAACAGCGCGCGGCGGTTGCGGAGCAGGTCGTTCACGACGATGCCCCGGCGCGCGACCCGGTCGAACTCCCGCAGGACCGCGACGATCTGCTCGTCCGTCAGATGGTGGAAGAAGTGGGTGGTGATGACGTAGTCGACGCTGCGGTCGCGGAAGGGAAAGCGGTGGACGTCGCCTCGGATGCGCGGAAGGCCGCCGGCGAGCGCCAGGCTCCACTCCGAGAGGTCGAACGCGATGCATTTCAGGTGGGGATGCCGGCGCGACAGGTCGCGGGGAATGTCGGCCGCGCCGGCGGCTACGTCGAGGACCGTGACGGTCTCCTGGACATGCCGCAAGTGGTGGTCGATCGCCGCCGTCCCGCCCAGCCAGCGGTTGACGAACGCCAGGTACCCCGCGATCCGCTCCCGCTCTTCGGGCGGCGGCGTCTCCAGGTCCAGCAGCTCCGGCTCCAGCGATCGCGT
>Ga0310811_10008187_pt1 | contig 13434 bp, 10 predicted proteins | sample YCmetagenome_FD_207642 | JGI IMG/M metagenome (GOLD analysis project Ga0310811, IMG submission 207642) | Soil microbial communities from experimental microcosm in Duke University, North Carolina, United States - YC | ecosystem: Engineered > Artificial ecosystem > Soil microcosm > Unclassified ... | reverse complement strand
CGTCGCGACGCACACGCTGGTGCCGCCGCATCCGGGCCCGCTTGGAATCGCCGATGCGCTAGGCATCGACCTCGGCGTGATGATCCTCATGGGCATTCTCGTCGCGCTTCCCGCGGCGGCCGTGGGATATCAATTCGCTCGCTGGACTGACTTCCGGATGCCGATCCCGATGCGGCCGCGGCCAGGGATCGAGGAGGAAGCGCCCGGCGCCGTTCCGTCGCCACCGCTGATCGCAGCACTTCTTCCAGTCGTCCTTCCCGTGCTGCTGATCTCCACCAATACGATCGTCGACGCGCTGCGAACCTGGGATTCGTCGCGCGCCGCGCTGTGGACCACTCTCCGCCCGTTCACGGCGATCGTCGGCAATCCGAATCTCGCGCTGCTCATCTCCGCGGTGATCGCGATGCTGCTCTATGCGAGGCAACGTCGGCCGAACCGCGCCGAGATGTCGGCGATGGTCGAGACGTCGCTCATGGGTGCGGGCGTGGTGATCCTCATCATCGCGGCGGGCGGCGCCTTCGGCGCGATGCTCCAGGCGGCGCAGCTCGGGCCAGCGATCCAGGGCATGTTCGTCGACGGATCGCGAAGTTCCGGCTTCGCATTTCTCTTCCTTGCGTTCATCATCACCGTCGTGCTCAAGGTCGCGCAGGGCTCGAGCACGGTCGCGATGGTCACGGCTGCCGGAATGATGGCCGCGATGATCAAGGGAACCACGCTGCCCTTTCATGTCGTCTACATCGGCACGGCGATCTCCGGCGCTTCGCTCGTGGGATCATGGATGAACGACGCCGGCTTCTGGGTCTTCAGCAAGATCGGCGGTGTCACCGAAGTCGAGACGCTCAAGTCGTGGACGCCGCTCTCGGCGATCGTCGGGACGACATCGATGATCGTCACGGTGATCCTGGCATTCGCATTTCCGCTCAAGTGAGGACGAGGGCAGTACGATGAGCGAGGTACGCAAGCTTCCGCCGATCGAGTCCGTGTTTGGCTCCGCAGAGAGCGTCGGCGCGAGCCGCATCTCCGGCGCGGGGCCGAGTGGACGACTTCCAGTCACCCCGCAGATGCTGCGCGAATCACCGAGCGGTGATCTGTTCGGCCTTACGCAGAATGTGGGAATGGGTTGGACGCCCGATCGTCTCGGCGGCGACCAGTTCGTCATCGTGAGCACGCTCGGCGGACTCCGCGACGCGGATGGAACACCGATCGCGCTCGGCTACCACACCGGGCATTGGGAGATTGGGCTTCTCGTGCGTCGCGCCGCGGAAGTGCTGCGCGCCGAGGGCGCGATTCCCTTCGCCGCGTATTGCAGCGATCCCTGCGATGGTCGTACGCAGGGCACGACGGGCATGTTCGACAGTCTGGCCTATCGCAACGACGCCGCGATCGTGATGCGCCGATTGATTCGATCGCTGCCAACAGCGTCGGGCGTACTCGGCATCGCGAGCTGCGACAAAGGACTTCCGGCAACGATGATGGCGCTCGCCGGCGTGAAGCATCTCGCGGGCGTGATCGTCCCCGGTGGCGTGACGCTGCCCGCCGTCGGCGCCGAGGACGCCGGTCAGATTCAGAGTCTCGGCGCGCGGTTTTCGCGCGACCTGATCAGCCTCGATTACGCCGCGGAGATGGGATGTCGTGCGTGCGGATCGTCGGGTGGGGGATGCCAATTTCTCGGCACGGCGGCGACGTCACAGGTCGTGGCCGAGGCATTGGGACTCGCGTTGCCGCATAGCGCACTCGCGCCGTCTGGCGAACCGGCCTGGCTCGAGCTCGGAGAGCGGTCGGCGATCGCCCTCATGCGACTGCGTGCGTTGGAGTACACTATCGGACACATCGTCACCGATCGTGCGATCGAGAACGCGATGCTCGTCCATGCGGCATTCGGCGGGTCCACGAACCTGCTGCTCCACATTCCCGCGATCGCGCGTGCCGCCGGTTTGCGCGCGCCGACGGTGGACGATTGGAACCGGATCAATCGCGCTACGCCGCGTCTTGTCGACGCGCTGCCGAACGGCCCCAAGGGGCATCCGACGGTTCAGGTCTTCATGGCTGGTGGTGTTCCCGAGGTCATGCTGCATCTCCGCCGCATGGGCCTGCTGAACGGCGACGCCCTCACCGCGACGGGCGATACGCTGAATTCTTCGCTCGACTGGTGGGAGTCGAGCGAGCGACGTGCCGCCTCACGCGAGCGCCTCGGCGCCGGCACGATCTCGCCGGCCGATGTGATCATGAGTCCTGATGCGGCGCGCGCCGCTGGACTCACGAGCACGGTCGTGTTCCCCGTCGGGAGCCTGGCGCCAGAAGGAGCGGTGATCAAGGCGACGGCGATCGATCCGAGCGTCGTCGGCGACGACGGCGTGTACCGTCATCGTGGACCCGCCCGCGTGTTCGTCGACGAGCGCGATGCAATTCGCGCCGTGAAGGGCGGCGACGCGACGACGGCGGCCATCAAAGCGGGCGACGTGATCGTATTGATCGGCAACGGGCCAACCGGAACCGGAATGCAGGAGACAGCGCAGATCACCACCGCGCTCCGGTATCTGCCGTGGGGAAAGCACGTCGCGCTGCTCACCGACGGACGCTTCTCCGGCATCTCGACCGGCGCGTGCATTGGACACATCGGTCCGGAAGCGTTGCAGGACGGTCCGATCGGCCGAGTGCGCGACGGCGACATCATCGAGATCGTGATTGATCGACGCGCGCTGACTGGATCGATCGAGCTCGTCGAAGTGAACGGAAAATCTCTCGACAGCGTTGCTGCATCGCGACTGATCGAGTCACGAGACGTGTCGCCAGCCCTCGCTCCAAATGAAGCGCTGCCCGACGATACACGCCTGTGGGCCGCGCTTCAGCGGGTCAGTGGCGGAACGTGGGGTGGCTGCGTGTACGACGTCGATCGAATCATCGCCGTGCTCGATGCGGGGGCGGCGACACTGGAGCGAAACACAATATGACGATGCGTCTGGTTCGAACGACGAACGGTGTGGTGTTGGATCAGGGCGGCGTGCTCCACTCCCTGACCGACGATTGGGACTCGCTGATCAATCACCCGGATCTGCCGGGGCACCTTCGTGCCGTTGCGTCGCGCTCCGACGGAGACACCCGCATCGCGGGTCGTATCCTCGCCCCGATCGGCAGTCAGGAGGTGTGGGCTGCTGGCGTCACGTACTACCGGAGTCGCACGGCGCGCATCGAGGAATCGAAGAGCGCCGGCGGCGGCAGCTTTTACGATCGGGTCTATGAGGCCGAGCGCCCGGAGCTTTTCTTCAAGGCCGCATCGTGGCGTGTGCGCGGGCCGGATGAAACCGTTCGAATTCGGCGCGATGCCAAATGGAGCGTCCCGGAACCGGAGCTCGCGCTCTGCATCAACGCGCGCGCCGAGATCGTCGGCTACACGATCGGCAACGACATGAGCTCTCGCGACATCGAGGGCGAGAATCCGCTCTATCTGCCGCAGGCGAAGACGTACGATGGATCGTGCGCACTGGGACCGTCGATGCTCGTCGCAGAGGCTCCGCTATCGAGCGACACGACGATCAGCATCGAGATTCGCCGCGACGGCACGATTGCGTTCGAAGGGGCAACGACGATCGCGCAGATGCGGCGAACGCCGACCGAGCTCGTGGGCTTTCTCTATCGCGAGACGAGCTTTCCGACCGGGTGCACGTTGCTCACCGGGACCGGCGTCGTTCCACCGGACGATTTCACGCTCGCGTCGGGCGACAGTGTGCGAATCCAAATCGGTTCGATCGGGGTGCTCGAGAACCCGGTGGAATGACGCGTCAGGCGCGCCCGGGCGTCTCCCACTTTCCCGAATCCGCCGACCGAAAGACCGCGTCGATGACGGCCATGTTGGCGATCGAGTCTTCGAGCGACACGGGTACCTGGCCAACGCCGCGTACTGCGTTGGAGAACTCGTCCGCCTGGAGCGCGTACTGATCGACGACTGGGAATTCGATCGCCTCGGCGTTGGCGCCCGCGAACTTGCTGCCGTCGTCCGTGTAGATGCGCGCCGGAAGATCGCCGGGTGAATTGAACGGAATCTCGACATCGATGCGCGCCGTGGTGCCGAAGATGTTCATCCGCTGGTAGGGCACGAGCTGGCCGGCGCAGGTGAAGGAGGCCTGCCCGTTCGGGAAACGGAGCAGCGCCGACGCGAGCCGATCGACGTGCATGTCCGGGTCGCGTTCGATCTGACCGATCACCGCCTCGGGTTCGGCGCCGAAGAGCCACCGCGACAACGTGATTGGATAGCACCCGATGTCGAGTAGCGCACCGCCACCCCAGTCGACGCGGCTGCGTACGTCGTTCGGATCGCGGCGGTAGTAGCTGAAGTGGCCGACGACGAGCTTCAAGTCGCCGATACGGCCGTCGCCGATGAACTTCTGGACGGCAAGCCATTGCGGGTGCGTCCGCACCATGAATGCTTCGGCGATCTGCACGCCCGCGCGATCGCGAACGTCCCGAAGCTGGCGCGCCTCCGTGGCCGTCAACGCGATCGGCTTTTCGCAGAGCACGTGCTTGCCCGCCTCCGCAGCGCGAATCGACCAGGGCACGTGCAGGTGATTCGGGAGAGGATTGTAGATCGCCTCGACGTCGGGATCGGCGATCAACTCCTCGTACGAACCATATGCGCGTGGTATCGACAGCGCGTTCGCGGCACTGCGAGCCTTCGCCATGTCGCGTGATGCGATGGCCATGACCTGCGATCGCGCGCTGCTCATCATCGCGGGAATGACCTTGTTCACCGCGATGTTTGCCGCGCCCAGGATGCCCCACCGAACGGGGGTGGAGGTGGGGGTGGGGGTGGCTGTTTTACCAGCGGTCATGGACGAGGGGGCGAATGTGGCGGTCGTAGACGTCGCTCGCGCGTGACATGAACGCGTCGGAGAGCGGCGGAAGGTCCGCGCTGCGCGCGTTGCCCGCGGCTTGCTGCGCCGTACGCGCGCCGGGAATGGCGGCCGTGATTTCCGGAAACATCAACGTCCAACGGAGCGCTGCCTGGGCCATCGTCATGCCGGCCGGAACCGCATCGCGCAGCTCCTCGACCGCGCGCAGTCCCGTCTCATAATCGACGCCCGAGAAGGTCTCGCCCACGTCGAACGCCTCACCACGGCGGTTGAAGCTGCGATGGTCGGCGTCGGAGAACTGCGAGTCGGCTCGCAGCTTTCCCGTCAGCAGCCCGCTCGCCAGCGGCACGCGAGCCAGAATTCCGATACGCTTCGCCCGCGCGATCGGGAAGAATTGCTCGGGCTTCGTCCGAAAGATGTTGAAGATGATCTGAATGGACTGCACGTTCGGATATTCGGCGGCGAGCACCGCCTCCTGTGCTCGTTCGACGCTCACCCCATAGTGCCGAATCTTGCCGGCCTCTTGGAGGTCGTCGAGGATGCTGAACACGTCGGGCGTTTCGTACACCGGCGTCGGCGGACAGTGGAGCTGCAGAAGATCCAGCGCCTCGGTGTCGAGATTCCGCAGGCTTCGCTCGACGAAGGCGGTGAGATTCTCGCGATTGTAGCCGCCGGCGACGTGCGGCCGCAGGCGCCGCCCCGCCTTCGTCGCGATGATGATCGGTTCCGACCGTTCACGACGAAAGCGTGCCAGGAGGCGTTCGGAATGGCCGTCGCCATAGACATCCGCCGTGTCCACGAAGTTGACGCCGAGATCCGCCGCGCGGTGCAGCGCCCGGAGCGACTCCTCGTCGTCCGTCGTGCCCCACGCATCGCCGCCGATCGCCCACGCGCCAAAGCTGATCGTCGAAATGCGCCATCCTGTGCGGCCAAGCTCCCGATACTCCACGATCCGACTCCAGTTCTCGACGTCGGAAACGTAGCATCATTGCGGATCTCGGATAGCTTTCGCCCATGTCTTGGGAAGAACGTTGGCATCCACTCCGACGCGAGTGGGTCGTGATTTCGTCGCACCGCAACGATCGGCCGTGGTCGGGCGCGACTGTTGCCGAGGCCGGTCGCACGCTTCCGCAGTACGACCCGAAGTGCTACCTGTGCCCGGGGAATCCCCGCATATCAGGGCGGCGCAATGACGACTATACCGGCGTGTTCGTGTTCGACAACGACCACCCGAGCGTAGGGCCGAACGCCCCGCTCGAATTGGAGGCGCCGGTCGGCATCTATCGGAATCGGCCGGCGAACGGGATTTCACGCGTCGTGTGCTTCACACCCCGCCACGATCTGACCCTCGCCGAGCTTCCGCCGGATCGAATTACGGAGCTGTTACACACGCTCCAGCGCGAGTATCGAGACCTCGCCGCGCGTCCCGAAGTCCGCGGCATTCTGATGTTCGAGAACAAGGGCGAGGTCGTCGGCGTCAGCAATCCGCATCCGCACTGTCAGATCTACGCCACGAACTTCGTCTTCAAGACGATGGAGATCGAAGCCGAGGCGTCGGCGGAACATCTCGCCGAGTACGGACGTCCGCTCTTTCAGGACATCATCGCCGCCGAGGAAGCGGATGGGGAGGGGCGACGCATCGTGGTGTCGGGCGACGAAGCGCTTTCGTTCGTCCCGTACTTTGCGCGCTACCCGTACGAGACGTACGTCGCTCCGCGCGCCACGCATGCCAGCATCGCCGATCTCGACGACGCCGAGCTGTCCGGTTTCTCCGAAGTGCTCGGCGAGACGCTCGTGCGGTTGGAGAATCTGTGGAAGATGCCGCTTCCCTCTGTAATGGTGTTTCACCAGGCACCGACACAAGATCCCGCTCCCGGCTTTCACTTTCACATTCAGATCCTTCCGCCGCTGCGAAAGCCCGGTTTGCTGAAATACCTCGCCGGCCCCGAGGTTGGTGCCGGGAATTTTCTCAACGACACGGCGCCGGAGGCCAAAGCCGCCGAGCTCCGCGCCGTATCGAGCGCGCACTACAAATACGCCGGCGCGCATGTCTGACGTCCGGAAACTCCTCGAACCCATCCGGGCGCTCCACGATCGCATTCGTGATTCGGTCGTCGCCGCGTGTGAGAGCCAGGCTACCGAGGAGCTTGCGACGGTCGACGCCGAGGAGCCGAGCGACACGATCTATCGCGTCGATCGCGTGAGCGAGGAGATTCTCGTCGAGGGCCTCGCGGAAGTCGCACGCAACGAACCACTCTGCCTCGTGGCCGAGGGATTGTCTGAGCAGGTGCTGGTGCTTCCCGACGGCGCATCCGAAGCGGATTGCCGCTGGCGAATCATCGTCGATCCGATCGACGGCACGCGCGAGATCATGTACCAGAAGCGCAGTGCGTGGGTGCTCACCGGCGTCGCGCCGAATCGCGGCGATGCAACGCGCATTCGCGACATCGTGCTCGCCGTCCAGACCGAGATTCCGGTGTTGAAGCAGCACCTCTGCGATCAGGCCTGGGCGATCCGGGGTGACGGTGCGAGCGCTGAGCGGATCAATCGCCTCACGGGCGAACGCGCGCCGCTCACGCTCACACCGTCGCGCGCGCCGACGCTCGCCCACGGCTTCGCCAGCGTCAGTCGATTCTTCCCGGGCGTGCGGGACGTGCTCGCCGCCATCGATGACGAGGTCACTGCAGAAGTGCTCGGGCCACCGGTGGCGAAAAAGGCCGCGTGCTTCGAGGATCAGTATCTGTCGACGGGTGGCCAGTTCTACGAGCTGATGGCGGGACGCGATCGATTCATCGCCGATATTCGCCCACTGCTGCTGCCGATTCATGCGCAACGCGGTCTGCCCGCGCCGCTGACCTGTCACCCGTACGACATCTGCACCGCGCTCATCGCCGAGGAGATGGGCGTGATTTTCACCAACGCCGTTGGCGGTCCGATCGACGCGCCGTTCGATGTCGAATCCGATGTGGCGTGGGCAGGATTCGCGAATCCGGAGATTCGAGCGAGCGTCGAGCCTGCACTGTCGGCAGCACTGCGAAAGCGCGGACTGCTGCCGGTGATTTCGCATCGGGCCTGAGCGATGGGCCAGCATCTGTTCACCGCCGAAGAACCCGTGCTGGTGAGTCGTGCTCCCGGCCGACTCGATGTGATGGGTGGAATCGCCGACTACAGTGGGGCCGTCGTGCTACAGCTTCCGCTGGCGAGGACGACGTCGGTCATTTTGCAAAACCAGTCGCCGCGCCGCTGTGATGTCGCCACGAGACGCGGCGAAGAATGGGAACAGTTCAGCATCGATCTCGACACGATTCTCAACGGCACGCTTGGCCAACCCGCCGTCCTCGCACAGTGGTTTGCAGCGCGCCAAGACGATCGATGGGCGGCGTACGTGATCGGCGTGGTGCAGTACTGTCTGCAGCGCGCGCCGCGCGAGGCGATCCACGGCTTGCGTCTCGTCGTCGAATCGAACGTTCCCGAGGGCAAGGGCGTGAGCTCGTCGGCCGCACTGGAGGTGGCGACGATGGGTGCTGTCGCCGCGAGCTACAACCTTCCGCTCACGCCGCAGGAGCTCGCGACGGCGTGTCAGTGGGTCGAGAACCATGTCGTCGGCGCGCCATGCGGCGTCATGGACCAGATGACGAGCGCCTGTGGTCGGCGCGATCGACTGATGCGTCTCCGTTGCCAACCGGCGACGATAGAAGGCTACGTCGCCATCCCAAGCGGCTATCGCTTTTACGGAATCGATTCGGGCGTACGACACGCCGTGACCGGCGCCGATTACGGGACGGTGCGGACGGGCGCGTTCATGGGCTATCGCATGATCGCCGACGTTGCGGGTCTAGCCGCTCGTGCCCTTGGCGATCGGGTCGAGGTGGACGATCCGATGTGGCGCGGGTATCTCGCCAACATCGCGCCGGAGGAATTCTCGTCGCGCTTCGAGCGCGTGCTTCCGGAGCGAATGCTCGGTGCCGACTTCCTGTCGCGCTATGGCGGCACCACCGACTCCGCCACCCGCGTCGATCCAGCACGCGAGTACCCGGTTCGACAAGCAACCGCACATCCGATTCGCGAGCAGGCCCGGGTCGAGCGGTTCGCCGCTCTGCTCGACGAGCTCGCGCGAACGCCAGCCGTTGCCGGAGAGCTTGGACAGCTCATGCTCGAATCTCACGCGAGCTACAGCGCGTGTGGACTCGGCAGCGACGGCACCGATCGCCTCGTCGAGATGGTGATGCAGGCCGGTCCTTCGTGCGGCTTGTACGGGGCAAAGATCACCGGTGGTGGCAGCGGCGGAACCGTCGCTGTTTTGGGCTCCCTCGACGCCGAGGCTACGGTGCTCGAGATCGCGGCTAGCTACATCCGCGAGACCGGTCGCTCGTCGGAGGTGTTCGCCGAGTCGGGCCCCGGTGCCGCGGAAATCGGTATCGCCCGCCTCGATCGGCCGCCGGCGTAGCTTTCACGCATGCCCACCATTCGCGCGGCAGTCGTCCAGGCCGAAACACCCTCGAGTCTCGCGCAGGGACTCGACCATGCCAGTTCTCTGATTGCCGAGTGCGCTCGACAGGGCGCGACGTTGATTGCATTTCCGGAGACATGGCTTCCCGGTTATCCCATCTGGCTCGACGTCTCCGCCGACGTCGCTCTCTGGGATCATGGCCCGGTGAAGACCGTCTACCGTCGAATGGCCAATGACAGCGTCGTCGTTCCGAGCGCCGCGACCGATCGACTCGCGGTCGCCGCTCGGGAGCATAGCGTGACCGTCGTCATCGGCGTGATCGAGCGGGTGAGCGAAGGGCCGGGGCAGGGAACGCTCTACAATTCCATCCTCACGTTCGGACCTGATGGATCGCTGCTCAATCACCACCGCAAGCTCGTTCCGACCTACACCGAGCGAATGGTCTGGGGCCACGGTGACGCAAGCGGCCTGCGCTCGGCGGCCGCGCCCTTCGGCAAGGTCGGCTCGCTCGTCTGTTGGGAGCACTGGATGCCGCTCGCGCGGCAGGCTATGCACGAGTCGGGTGAAGAGGTGCACGTCGCGCTTTGGCCGACGGTGCACGAGATGCATCAGGTAGCGAGTCGGCAGTACGCGTTCGAGGGGCGCTGTTTCGTTCTCGCGGCCGGGAGCGTGATGCGCGCATCAGCGCTGCCGCCGGAGTTGCCACCTCACTCGGCGAAGGTGGCGAGCCCCGATCAGTGGATCATGCGCGGTGGCAGCGCGATCATCGGTCCCGACGGCGCGTATCTCGCCGGCCCGGTGTTCGACGAGCCGACGATTCTGTACGCCGATCTCGACCTGGATCGCGTGCGTGAGGAGAGGATGACGCTCGACGTCACCGGCCATTACCACCGGCCAGACGTCTTCGACTTCTCCGTGAGTCGGTCGAGGCGTCGTTAGGAAGCGTCGCGCTGCCCACGCGATTCCGCTACTTCGCCGAGCCGTCAGCCGCAGCCGAAAGCCGCAGCCTTCAACCGTCAGCCGTCAGCTGAGTCTTTCCTACACCTCGAGCCGTTTCGCGAACTTCGCGATGTTCTCGCCGGCGCGAAACGCGAGCGCCTGGATGGTCATCGTCGGTTGACCGCGACCGCCCGTCACCAGACTTGACCCGTCGACGACGAACAGGTTCTTCACGTCGTGCGATCGGTTGTACTTGTCGACGACCGACGTTCTCGGATCATTGCCCATGCGGCACGTGCCGAGCAGGTGCACGGAGAAATCCGTGTTCTCGACGGGTGCCTGCCACGTCTGCTGCGCACCCGAAGCCTTCAGTAGCTCCTCGGCGCGATCGGCGAAGTATTTGTAGAGCTTGAGGTCCTGCGGGTGTTCCTGGAACGTCATTCGGATCGCCGGCACGCCCCACGCGTCCTTCACCGTCGGATCCAGCGAGATGCTGTTGGTGGCGACAGGCAGCGACGACGTGTGCCCGGACGCGTACACTGTCCGGTTGTAGTTGTGAGCGACGAGCCGTTTGAACTCCTTGCCCCACTTTGGTGAATTTCTCGGAAGCCCTCCGAAGGCAAACCGCATCGGCGTCGAGTCGAAGCGGAAGTCGAAACCGCCGCCTCCGATGAACCCGAGCTTTGGATCCACTTCGTAGAGATCCCACACCACCCGCGTCGCGACGATTCCCTTGAATCCGTTGATCTCGTGCTCGAATACTCCGGAGGCCCAACCCGAGCCGTTGAACATGAGATACTTGCCCACCAACCCGCTCGAATTGGACAGCCCCTGCGGAAAGAGATTCGACTTGGAGTTGAGGAGCAGCCGCGGTGTCTCGGCGCCGTTGGCGCACACGACCACGGCTTTCGCGCGCTGGAAGAATTCCCTTTTGTCGCCGTCGAAATATTTCACGCCGGTCGCGCGACCGCGTGCGTCCGTCTCGATCTTGCGCACGTACGAGTTTGGGCGAATCTCGCAGCGCTTCGTCGCCACGGCGACTGGAATCACCGTCACCAGCGAGCTCGATTTCGCACGCACCTCGCAGCCAAAAGCGAAGCACTGACCGCACTGTGCGCACTGTGAACGGCCGGAGTACTGCTTCGAGGCAATCGCCACGGGTGCGGGAAACGGCTTGTAGCCGAGCTTCTTCGCCCCGATTTCCATCAGGACACCCGTCGACTTTGGCGGGTGCGGCGGCATCGGATAAGGACGCGACCTCGGCGGATCGTACGGCCCCGGTGCGCCTGCGACGCCGATCTCCCAATCGACCTTGGTGTAGTACGGCTCGAGATCCTGATACGTGATCGGCCAATCGGTGAAACCGGTGCCGGCGATTGGACCGCGTACGCTCGCTTCCTTGAAGTCTATTTCCCGAAAGCGCCAGTAGTTCGCCGAGAAGTGGACGCTCGTTCCACCCACGCCGCGCCCGTACAGGACTGACGGCTTCACCTTCGCCGTCTCCTGTTCCGTTTTGCGAAACGTGTTCGGCGAAACATCCCAGTGATTCGTCAGCAGATTTTCCTGAAAGATCGACACCTCGTCGTGCGTGAAGTCCTTCTCCGTCCGCCACGGCCCCTGTTCGAGCACGACGACGCGGAAACCGGCCGTCGACAGCTCCTTCGCCACGACCCCGCCGGCGGCGCCCGATCCGACGATCACGAAGTCGACTTCATCATCGGGACGATATCGGACCGTGGATTGTTGAAGCGGTGCAAGCGGTGGGTGCGGATGATCAGACATCGCGGTCATACCAGCCAAAGGGAGGGCCCCACGAATACCGATCATCGAAGCCGATCCACTTCCAACCGGTCTTCTGGTAGTTGCCACCGCGCTCCGGGGCAGCCAGCATGCCTGCGACCGTCGCCCCACACAGCTCAGCGAAGAACTGGTTTTTCTCGTTTTCGAGTGTTTGCAGAACTTTGATCTGCAGCGCCTCCGGCAAAGCCGCAAATGACTTCGCCCCCGGCTGAATCTTTGCGGCGCGTGCACGCAGATCTTTCGCGCCGGCCTCGTACATCGCCTTGTCGCTCTTCCCGAAGGTTGCGAGTACGCGATCGACGAAATGGATCACACGGGCCTCACGAGCTCCGGGCGTCTCGTCGGTCGGGACGATGTGCGCCATCGCCGCCTCCAGATCCGCGGCGTCGGCGGAGGTGAGCGCCTCCCACCGCTCCGCGGTCGCTGCGTGCTCGGCGGCGGCGAGAATCTCGCTGGCATCGGCAATCAACCAGATCGACGCGGCCGCGGCGCCCGTCAGGGCAACGAACTGCCGGCGTGAGAATTCAGGCATAGGTGGCCCCAATTGTAGTGGTGAGCCACGATGGAAGGCAACAAAAGCTTTGTCGCCTCAGGGTTGGCGCGGAGTCACCGGCGCAAAGAACGAAATGCCGCGAGTATTCTCATCGATCGCCAACGGCGTTCGAATCGACGGGAATGCTCGCGCGGTACAATCGGAACGCTCGCACAACCGGCAGGTGATCCCGATCGGCACGGCTGCGGCGAGCGTCTCGAGATTGATCGCATCAGCGTACACGAGGCGCGGTGCATCGGCGGCCGAGCAGCCAACGCCCACCGAGTAGAGCACTTCCGGGCTGTGATAGGAGCCGACGTCGCGTCGAACCGTGCGCGCGACGGCAAGCACCGTCTGACCATCGGGAAGCTGGGATAGCTGCACGCGCACTCTGCCGGGCTGCGCGAACGCGCCATGCACGTTCCATAATGTACACAGACCGCTGAACCGCGGAAACCGAACCCCCGCGGCGCTGAACCGCTTCGAGATGTTCCCTGCCTGGTCGACGCGCAGGAGATAGAACGACACGCCCTCTGCACCGGGACGCCGCAGCGTGGTCAGGCGATGACACGTCTGCTCCCAACCGACGCGAAACCGATGGCCGAGCAGCTCGATGTCGTAGCGTTCTCGTTCGGCGGCCGCGAGGAACTTCGCGTAGGGCATGAGCACCGCGCCCGCGAAATAGCTCGCCAGCGCCACCCGCCCGAGAGAGCGCGCCGAGTCGGACGTCAATGCCGGATCGCGCGTGAGCTGGTCGAGTGTTTCGGCGCAGTCGAGCAGACCAGTCTGCACCGCGAGCTGAAAGTTGCGCGATCCACGACGGAGTATCTCCGAGAGGTGGAGCTCGCGCCTGTCGGCGTCGTAGC
>Ga0310811_10008186_pt1 | contig 13435 bp, 9 predicted proteins | sample YCmetagenome_FD_207642 | JGI IMG/M metagenome (GOLD analysis project Ga0310811, IMG submission 207642) | Soil microbial communities from experimental microcosm in Duke University, North Carolina, United States - YC | ecosystem: Engineered > Artificial ecosystem > Soil microcosm > Unclassified ... | reverse complement strand
GGGGACCCCTCAAGAAATCCCCGTGGCTGGGAAATCACGCCGATCGTGGTCAACAGTGTGATGTACTTTCCAACCGCCGGTGGCAAGATTATCGCACTGGATGCGGTGACGGGCAAAGAGCTCTGGTCTTTCGACGAGAAGAGCGTCGGTATCAAGGGTGTTGGGTCGCGCTGGGCGGTTTCCTTTTGGCCGGGAGAGGGCAAGCGTCCTGCGCGCGTCGTGGTGGCGACCAACGACGGACATTTGCTGCAGCTTGATGCCAAGACCGGGCAGCTGAACACGAAGTTTGGCAAAGACGGTCTGCTCGATATGGGCGCCGGCGTCATGGACAAATTTGGGGACGCCTATCGTCCGGGGCAGACACCCGCCATCTATAAAAATATCGCAATCATCACGGCGCTATCCGGCGAGAACGGACGCTACGGCGTTCCGGGAGATCCGCGAGCCTTCGACCTGATCACAGGTCGGGAGTTATGGCGGTTTCACACAGTGCCGCGGCCAGGGGAAGCGAATTTCGGTGATTGGGGGCTGAACGGCTGGCAAGACCGCCGTGGCCCTGGCAGTTGGGTACCCATCACGGTTGATGAAGGCACTGGGACGATCTTCATTGCACTGGGTCAGCCGACCGACCAGGACTATGGCCTGGCGCGGCCAGGCAACAACAGCTACTCCAGCAGTCTGATTGCGCTCGATGCCGTTTCGGGAAAACTGAAATGGTCATACCAATTCACGCATCACGACTTGTTCGACTACGACACCAATGCCGCGCCGACCCTGATCGACGTGCGCAAGGACGGTAGAACAATCCCGGCCGTGGCGCAGACGACAAAGGCCGGGTTTCTCTGGATTCTGGATCGGACGACCGGTAAACCGGTTTTCGGCGCTGAAGAACGACCTGTTCCCGTCCCGGACGCGCCTGGCGAGCCTGGTTCACCCACGCAACCATTCCCGCTTAAGCCTGTGCCGATCGCGCGCCTGAGCATGACGCGCGAGGAGGTATCGCGGATTACGCCGGAGGCAACAAAAGACTGCCAGGCCCAGTATGATACGGCGACCCAGGAGGGACCATATACGCCCCACTTGATGGTGCCGTCCCTCTTATTTCCCAGCAACGAGGGCGGTGGCAGTTGGGGTGGGGCGACGTTTGACCCCAGCTTACGCTACATCTTCGTGAACACGCGCAGTCTGGGCACCAAGGCCATTTTACAGCCCTATATCTCTTCCAATCGCCTCAATTCCTATGCAAAGCGGCTGACGACGTTCAATGATCCACAGGGCTATCCTTGTTCGGCGCCACCGTGGGGAGAAATCATGGCCATCAATGCGGATACCGCTGATGTGGTTTGGCGCGTGCCGCTTGGCGAGTACAAGGAATTAACTGCCCGCGGTGTCCCCAAAACAGGTGCTCCCAACGCTGGCGGCTCCATCGCCACGGCCGGCGGCGTGCTGTTTGTCGGTGCCACCACCGATCGCACATTCCGCGCATTCGATTCCCGTACGGGTAAGGAGCTCTGGTCCGTCGAACTGCCCAATAACTCAATTGCTACGCCGATGACATACCGTGGCAAAAACGGAAAACAGTATGTGGCAACTGAGTTTTCCGCCGGACTCAACATATTCAATCATCCCCGTCCAGCGGCCCCTGGCACCAATCAAATCGTGGTTTTTGCTCTGCCGTGAAATGCAGGAATCCGGAAGCCGGGCGCACGTCTTCGGCATACCCAACACGCATTTGTTAATGGGAAATCACGTCGCGGTGCGGGGGGGCGTTTCCCGCCGATCCCAGGGCAGTGCCGGCCTGCAATCGACCCTATCTGATTCAAAAATTGTCGCGGTGCAGCATCCGCGCGCGACAGCTGCGTGACAGGTTGCTGCCGTACCCTCCGACCGATCAGGCGAAAGCGTCGGCTACAGGCGCATCGGGGAAAGACATGGATGTCCGGCAAATACGAGATTTTGTATCGGTCGTAAAATGCTCCAGCTTTGCTGCAGCAAGCAGGAATTTGCGTGTATCCCAGCCGGGTTTGGGATACCAGGTCAAGCAGCTCGAAGATGAGCTTGGAGTGAAGCTGCTTCAGCGACACGCCCGTGGCGTGTCCCTCACCAATGCGGGCAGAACCTTTATGGATCATGCCGAGACCATTCTTGGCGCCGTCAATGACGCCAAGATTGCCATGGCTGCTCTGGCTCACGACCGGCGGCCTGAGGTGACTATCGGCCTCTCGCCATCACCGGAGCATGTCCTTGGTCCTCTTTTGCTGAGCACTACTTTGCCCCACAACGTCAAGATCAGGCTTAAGGAGGGAAACTCGGCGGACCTGCAAGAGGCGGTTACGAAAGGCAAAATCGATCTGGCAGTTTGTCTGGATCCGGCACCGACACCGTTGCAGTCCATTTGCCTCTACAGCGAGCCGCTTTGCCTGATCGGATCCATTTCCGACAGCGAGTTCGCAAAGCCAGCCATTACCTTGGCCGCCCTGGCGGCTTATCCGCTGGTAGTAGGACAGCGCACTCAAACACCAAGGCGCGTGTTGGAAGACGCCGCTGCTCGCGCGAATGTGACGCTTTCCATCGATCAAGAACTAGCCGCGGCTTCATTGCGCCGTTCGCTGATCTTGCGTAACGGCGCCTATACGGTCGCTCCTTACAGCATGTTCGCGGAAGAGATCGAAAGAGGGGTGCTTGGGGCCAGGCGCATTGTGGCGCCCGATTTGACGATTTCTATGCATTTGGTTCATGCTGAAAGTGTAAGTCCCGCCCTAAGACAGGTTATTTTCTCGGTGGTCGACAATGTTGTGGCCCGCACACCATGTGCCTCTGCGGCCGTTACCAGCATTGCGATGGCGGCTGAATAGCTGACACGGTCGGGATTGCGGTGGGGGGCGGACAATAAGCCCAACCGGGGAGGGCATTTTGCGCGGTCATGGTGCGCTTGCGCTGCTTTTGGCAGCTGTTCTCAGCGTCGGAAGCGCAAGCAGCTACGATGACGCCGGCGATGTTGTCGCAGCCGCGAAGCAAGAAAAGAAACTCGTCATTTACAGCGTCGTACATGCCGACGTCGCCGTGAGAGACCTGCTTTCTGCCTTCCACCACAAATATCCGTTCATCCAGATCATCAACTCCGACGGTGACGGAGCGCTGACCTATAAACGGTTTAAGCGAGAGATCGCCGCGGGCAAAGATAGCGCCGACTTTATCTGGAGTTCGGCAATGGACCTCCAGGAAAAGCTCATAAATGATGGGTTATCGCTTCCGTATGCCAGTCCCGAAATGCCATATCTTCCCAGCTGGGCGCACTGGCAAGATCTTGGCTATGGTGTCACGCTCGAACCGATCGCGATCGTCTACAATCGCCGCTTCCTCTCTCCTAAGGAAATGCCCCAATCGCATGCGGGACTGAAGGATCTCCTGATCCGAGAGTCTGGGCGCCTGGAACATCGGGTGGCCCTATACAACCCTGAGAGTTCGGAGGTTGGTATGCTGCTTCTGTCCCAGGATATTCGCGTGACGCGTGATTCCTGGGACCTGTTCGACGCGCTTGGGAAGGTCAAGGCGGAGCTCTACAACACGAGCCGGGATACGTTGCTGAACATTATCGAGGGCAATCAGTGGATCGGCTATGATGTCATCGCCTCTTACGCCCTGGAAATGCAAAAGACCCATCCCGAGCTTCAAGTCATATTTCCGAGCGACTATACGCTGGTCCTGTCTCGGGTCGCCTTCGTTACCGCCACGGCGAAGCACCCCAACACCGGAAAACTCTTTTTGGACTTTCTCCTCTCTACCCAAGGCCAAGCCATCTTACGCCGTCATGGCATGGGCCCGGTCCGCAGCGATACTACCATTTCCGGCCCACAGTCTGAGATCAACCCGGTTCGGACGCAGGCCATCCGCATCGGGCCGGGACTTCTCTCGGATCTCGATACGCTCGTCAGGGCGCAATTTCTTCGTCGCTGGCGGCAATCGCGGTCATGACAGGCTGAGCTATCACCCCTTCTGGTACCACAAACTGGACTATTACCCTTAGGCCGCGGCCTTGCTCGGGCGTTTCGAGTCGCACGGTGGCATTCATGCGCCGACCCAGGGCCTGCACAATGGAAAGCCCCAGTCCGCTTCCCTCGCGATCACTGTGATGAGGCAAGCGATAAAACCGTTCAAACACTCTCTCTCGATCCCCTTCCGGGATGCCGGGGCCGTCATCCTCGATCTCCAGGATGCCGAGCCTGTCAGAAATGCGGACAACAATGTGACCGCCGGCCGATCCATAGCGGATCGCATTGTCGAGCAAGTTGGCGATCATCTCGCCCGCAAAAAACGGGCTGCCGAGCACGCAGACGTTATCGTAAGGGGTCTCAAAGCTCAGCTCCATGCGCGCACTTAACGCCTTGGTGGCATAGGTGCGCGCTACTGCCGCCGCGGCCTCTACAAGATCGAACTGAACCGTTTCCTCGGCTTCATATTTCGGCCGCTCCGCCTTGGCCAGTGATATCAGCTGGACGAAGAGACGCTGGAGTGTCTTGACCGCATCCTGAATGTCTCTCACGGTGCTACGCATCTCGGGCGATTGCTCCGCTTGGCGGCCAAGCAACTCTGCATGCGTCCTCACTACCGCAAGCGGTGCGCGCAATTGGTGCGAGGCGTCCGATGTAAAACGGCGCAGAGTGTGGAATGACGTCTCGACACGGCCGAGGAGAGAGTTGAACGCAGAGACAAGAGGCGCCGCCTCCTGCGGTACGATCGCCAGCGGCAAGGGCGCAAAATCCATTTCTTCGGCTCGATCGCGCGCTTCCACTTCTTTGCGCAAGACGACTAGAGGCCTGAGCCCCCAACCAACCCCGAAATATACCAGGCCGGCGATCACTGCGAGCAGGAACAGTTCGCTCGCGGCCAGGGCGAGCTGCATGCGGCGAGCAAGGCTGACCCGGTTTTTTGTGGTTTCGGCAACCTGCACAATTACCGGATCGTCAAGCTGCGGAACAAGCTTGGCTTCAGTGGCGACTCGAATGGGAATGCCGTGAAAGCTGCTGTCGCTGAATCGCACGTCGTGCAGGCGCAAATTTACGTCCTGAGCGGATAACTCGGGGTAGCCGGTGATCAGCTTTCCGCGATAGCGAACACTGTAATAAACATTGTCTCGGTCGGAATTCTCCAGCATTCCGAGAGCGGACGGTGGCAGGTCGAGCGTGAGAAAACCTTCCTGCATGGATAGCGTCTCACTGATCGCCTGCAACGACCCGCTCAACACGCGATCACTGACGCCTTGGACCACGCGTGCTACCAGCCATGCGCCTGACAACCCCAAGGCCAGCATGATGCAGCCCAATGGCAGAAGTAGTGTCAGTAATAGGCGCCGCTTGAGTGAGGCCGGTCGAAACAGCCCGATTTTCATACGACCTGGCGCAGCAGATATCCGAGACCACGAACGGTTATGATTTCCACGCCGCTATTCTCTAGTTTTCGTCGTAGCCGGCCAATATATACCTCCAGTGCGTTCGGCGCGACACTGTCGTCGTAATCGAAAACGTCGGCCGTGAGCCGTGACTTTGGCACGACGGTACCCACGCGCACCAGCAAGGTTTCCAGCACGGCCCGCTCCCTTCGCGTAAGATCGAGCAGGTTTCCTGCGACATAAACGGCCCCCGACGCCCTATCGAGACTTATCTGACCAAGAGCTAGGGTTGGTTCTGGGCTGCCTTGGCCGCGCCGGATCAGCGCGCGAACTCTGGCTTCCAGCTCTTCGATGGCAAATGGCTTTGCCAGATAGTCGTCAGCTCCGTTATCCAGGCCATTAACGCGATCGACGGTAGCGTCCCGAGCGGTCAGAATGAGAATCGGGACGGTGATGCGCGCCTTACGGATCTGACGAAGAACATTCATGCCATCCATGTCCGGAAGTCCTAAATCGAGAATAACCGCGCTGTAGGGCTCCATTTCGATGATATCCAGTGCGTCCTGACCTCGCGAAACATGATCGACCGCTAACCCATCAGTACGGAAAACCTTAAGAACGCCCCGCGCGAGAGCGGCATCATCTTCGACAATTAGAACACGCATCAAACAACGACCTTTTATCATGCGCATCCTGACAAAGTTCGTGATCGAATGACATCGGATTTTGGTTGCAACCTGTAAAATCACCACTGGGTTCATGCCGCGCAGCTATAAGAGAGTTTGATACCCCATGAAGAAGTTTTCGCTATTCCCAATTCCCATCTTAGGGAAGACGCTTTTAGCGATCGAAGAGGCCCAGTGGCGCACGGCATTGAAGGCGATGCGGGCAGGTTCACAGCCCCGGCGGGCGGGAAGAGACAGATGCGCAATAGAAGGGCTTTTGGCACAGGTCTCGCCACCACAATCGTGGGAGCTTCGGCCCGGGCGACCGCGGCAGGAACGGACCCGCGTGCAGATGAGCAGTACAGAGTATTTCCGGATCTTCCCGTTCGACGCAATGACAAGATACGGACCGGCGGGGACTATCATGAGATAGTCGGCACGCAGGGATTCACCTCCAGAGAAAGTCTTAACTACTTTCGCCGGTTCAATGCGCGCTATCTCACTGCAGCCGCCCGGAACACCGGACTGGTGAAGGACCCGAAGCAAGCCGGAGGGGGCGCGGAAATGACGTCGGAGGGCCCTTGGGACCTCGACCTGATGAAGCGTATGCAGGACGAATGCCAGGACGCCGGCATGGTGCTCGAATGCATCCGCATGAGCTCGGCCTACATAGCGATGAAGCCTGGCCCGGAACGGCAGCGCTTCCTGGATGTTCTGCGGGACAACATTCGAAAAGTAAGCTTGGCGGGTTGCAGTCTTATCAGCCACCACTGGACGATGATTCCAATCATGCGGAACTACTATGCACCGGGCAGAGGTGGTTCAACCTATGTCGGGTTCAAGCTGGAGCCCAATTGGAAATCGCTGCCCGTTTTTCCGCTGTCTGGCCGCGTTTCGTCCGACGATTATTGGGAACGGATAGATACCTTCCTCAAGGGGGTAATTCCGACTTGCAGGGAGTACAAGGTTAAGCTTGCCTGCCATCCATATGACCCCGGTGGAATGCCGCTTGGCTATATGGGCGTGGACAACTGGGATGCCCTGGATTATGCGGCCGCGCTGAAGAAATACGTCATGCTTTACGACGACCCCGCCAACGGACTTACGTATGACTGCGGTGTTGCGGCGGAGTCGCTGGCGGATCCATCAAGCGAAATCACGATCATGCGTTGGCTGGCCGAGCGCGGAAAGATAAATCAGGTGCACTTCCGCAATGTTCGCGGTCATCTGCACAATTTTATTGAGGTGTATGAGGACGAGGGGGATGCCCCAATGTTCAATTGCCTGAAAGTGCTCCGCGATACCGGATGGGAAGGTACGTTGTTGCCAGATCATAATCCCACCAATCCTGATGACCCGAACAAGTTACAGGCCTACGCCTTTTCCTATGGCTATATCGAAGGGTTGCTCCGAGCAGCGAAGGAGGAGGCCATTCGCGCGACGAGCTAATGTCCCCAAGCGGGGTGACAACATCGATAGCGCAGACGAAGAATGTGCATCGGGCGAACGCCCTCGCGCGTCGCGCCCGCCAATTCGGTAAAGCGGACAACGGCATCGCCCTATAGAAAACTTCTATACTAGCCAATTATCTTTTTCATATTGCCGCTTAGCGACCGCGCAGCCAGTGTATCTGCAGCAATGGGTTGGTGTCGCGGTTTAACATGGTGAAGCAGGTACCACTTTGGCGCAAATTGTACGTCCAGGTGTTTGTGGCCATTTTTGTCGGCATTTTTGTGGGTGCGGTCTGGCCCAAGACCGGCGCCGCAATGAGGCCGCTGGGGGACGGGTTCATCGCCCTGATCCGCATGATGATCGGCCCGGTGATCTTTTGCACGATCGTCCATGGCATCGGCTCGATGCACGACATGACCAAGGTCGGGCGGATAGGACTGAAGGCGATTATCTGGTTTGAAGCGACGTCCACATTCGCCCTGCTGCTGGGCATAGCGGCTGCGCATCTGGTGCATCCGGGGGCCGGCGTGTCATTTTCGTCTTCGGCCAGTAATGCGGCGGTTTCCGACTATGTACACCGGGCATCAAGCGATGGGTTAGTCGCCCACATCATGGCGATCATTCCAGCCACTTTCATTGATGCATTCACGAAAGGCGACCTGTTGCAGGTCTTGCTGGTTTCTGTGTTGTTTGGCGTTGCGCTGAGCCAGATGGGGGAGGCAGGTCAGGGAATTACCCGCGGTATCGAACATGTGGGCCGGGTTTTTTTCCGCATGATCGGCATTATCGTCTATCTGGCGCCCGTAGGGACATTTGGCGCCATGGCATACACGATTGGAGCTTTTGGCGTTAAGTCGCTGGTCAATTTGGGGGAGCTGGTGGCAGTCTTCTATGTCACGTCCGTCTTGTTTGTGTTGGTCGTCATGGGGGCACTGTCCAGTTACTTGGGATTTTCCATTTTCAAGTTTCTTGGTTACATCCGGGAAGAATTGTTGATCGTAATTGGTACCGCGTCTTCAGAAACAGTGCTTCCAAACTTGATGCGAAAGCTTGAGGCGCTGGGCGCACCGGAATCGGTGGTCGGCCTTGTCGTGCCGATGGGCTATAGCTTCAACCTTTGCGGTACAAACATCTACATGACACTGGGCATCCTATTTCTAGCCCAGGCTACCAATACTCATCTGACCTGGGGACAGGAAGCGATGATCCTCGCCATCTCGATGCTCACATCGAAGGGAGCAGCCGGGGTCACGGGAGCCGGGTTTGTGACCTTGGCGGCCACGCTCATCATCGTGCCCGAGATTCCCATTGCAGCGCTGGGCCTTTTGCTCGGCGTGGACCGGTTCATGAGCCAATGCCGGGCGGCCACGAACTTCGTCGCCAACGGAGTGGTTGCATTAGCCGTCGCCCGCTGGGAAAAAGAGTTGAACACGCGCAAGCTAGGAACTGTATTCGCGTTGCATCCCCAACCGGAAGCAATCGTCTAAATTTAACGACTGGGAGGCTATGGCTATGGATAGAAGAAGTTTCGGAATGTCCCTGGTGGGTGCTGCGGCCGGCGGCGGCGCAGGATTGGTCGCCGCTGGCGATGGTGCCCGGGCTGCTGATCCCAAAGGCGGCTCCGCGCGGGACGCGGCCTACCGCGTTTTCCCGGATCTGCCGGTTCGCCGCAACGACAAGATTCGCTCCGGCGGTGACTACCATGTCACCGCCGGAAAAATGGTGACCGATCCCGTCAGCCTCAACTATTTCCGGCGTTTCAACGCCCGCTATCTCACCGTGATGGCCCACAATACGGCCAGTCGTGAGCAGCTCGCCGACTTTCCCCATTTCGGCGGCTTCCTGAACGCGGACGGCCCGTGGGACCTGGATCAGCTGAAGCGGATGCAGGAGGACTGCCACAATGCCGATATGGTTTTGGAAGCGGTCCGAATGGACTCGGCCTACATCATCATGAAGGAAGGGCCCACGCGGGACCGGTACCTCGACATCATTCGCGAGAATATCCGCCGCGCCGGCCAGGCCGGCGCCACGTTGGTCACGATGCATTGGACGATGATTCCGATCTATCGAAACTTCAATGCTCCTGGCCGGGGTGGATCCACCTACAATGGCTTTAAGCTTGAACCGAATTGGAAGGACCTCCCACCGTTCGGTCCCCCCGGCCATGTCTCACTGGATGATTATTGGGGCCGTATCGAATACTTCCTCAAGGGTGTTCTGCCCGTCTGCCATGAAGCGAAGGTGAAGCTGGGCGTCCACCCATATGACCCTGGCGGGTTGCCGCTCGGGTTTCGCGGCGTGGATAACTGGGACGCGGTGGACTATGCGGCGGCGCTGAAGAAATATGCCCTGCTCGTCGATGATCCGTACAACTGCTTCACGTACGAGTGCGGCGTCGCGGGCGAGTCGCTGCCGGATCCCAACACCGAGATCAACATCATGCGTTGGCTTGCCGAACGCGGAAAGATCGCACAGGTACATTTCCGCAACGTGCGAGGGCACCAGAACAACTTCATTGAGGTCTATGAGGATGAAGGGGACTGCCCCATGTTCAACTGTCTGAAGGTGCTGCGGGACACGGGTTGGGAAGGGACGCTGCTTCCGGACCATAACCCGGTCCATCCTGACGATCCGGGCAAGCTGCAGGCTTATGCCTTCTCTTATGGCTATATCGAAGGCCTGCTGAGGGCTGCGAAGGAAGAAGCCATTCGTGCAACGCGTGCGTGATGGGGCGCCCCGCCGGCAATCGGGGCGCGCCTGCAAGCCAAAGGAGAATTTCATGAAACTCGTGATCATAGTTGCCGGAATACTGGCCTTGGCGCCGGGACTGGCTCTCGCACAGCAGTCATCCGAGCCTCGGCCGACAGTCGGAATGGGCAGCAAGACGATGGACTCCTGCACAGCCGACACGCGGAAGTTTTGCGCCACCTCCTCGGACTACATGCGAAAGGAGTGCCTGGTGAAGAATTGGGATCACATCACCAGCGATTGCCAGGACGCTCTTGGCAAGCCTTTCGACGGCCTCCATCGGGGCGGTTGATCGCCGATCTGTCCGTTCGTCTGATCCTCTCGCTGGCCGACTTGCATATTGGCAAGCCGTCCAGCTCGCTCTGCAGCCGGGCGTCCCCCTGGTGCCCGGCTGCGGGGCGATTTTCCGTTTTTAGGCCTCGCCTGCCCCATCGGCCACACCATGCATCGCTCGACGGCCATCATTTCAGCAGCAACGATATTCTGTCTTTCCGCGCCGGCATGGGCTCAGCCCGCCATCCTGCCCCCGGGTCCGGAACAGGGTTTGGTGACGAAGCGCTGCACGGTCTGCCATGACGCGAGCATGGTCGCGGGACAGCGCCAGACGGCGGCCCAATGGTCGGACACTGTTCGACAGATGATTGCCAATGGCGCGCAGGTAGCGCCGGCCGAGTTCGCACGCATCGTTGCTTATCTTGCGCGCAACTTTGGCAGTCCCGGCGCCGCTCCCGCTCCCGCCGCAGCACGAAACAAGAATGATCCGCCGGCTTATGCAGCGATCACTTGGCAGCGCGTGGAAGGAAAGCCAATCGACACGCGCTATCCGGAAAAGCAGGATGATGCGCCGGACTTTCCCGGTCAGACGCGTGCTCCTTATCACGCCAGCGTGTCCTATAAGACGACGGTGATTACGGACAAATTGGTCCGTCCATGGGCCCTGCAATTTCTGGCCGATGGCAAAATGCTGGTGACCGAGCGCATGGGACAAATGGTCATTGTCGATGGCGCGGGAAAAATCACCCAACTGTCGGGAGTCCCCGATGTCGCCTGGCAGGGCGGGCAGGGCGGACTGCTGGACGTTGCCTTGGCTCCTGATTTCCGGAACGGTCATCAGATATTCTTCAGCTACAATGAACCTGCCGGACCGCAAACGAATGTCGGCCGGGACGGAGCACAATCCCGGATCGTCGTGGCCCGGGCAACCCTGGACGAAGCCGGCAGCGCGCTGCAGAATCTCAAGGTCATCTTCCGCAGCCGGCCCGCGGTGTCCGTCAATCTTTATCCCACCAAACAAGGCAGCCGCATTGCGTTTGATCGCGATGGCACGATGTTCGTGACTATTGGCGACCGCGACAGCACCAAGCTGCAGCCGCCAGCCTGGAATGTGTCCCAGGAGCTCTCAACCCACCTTGGAAAGATCATCCACATCACACAAGACGGCGCGCCCGCGCCGAACAATCCCTTCATCGGCGTGCCCGACGCGTTGCCCGAGATCTGGGTGACAGGTACGCGGAGCCAGGAAGGCCTGGCTTTTGATGACCAGGGACGGTTGTGGGAAGTGGAAGATGGGCCGCGGGGCGGCGATGAGCTCAACATTATCGAGCGAGGCAAGAACTACGGATGGCCCGTGGTGACGCATGGGATCGACTATCCCGGCTGGGTCGTGAACATGGGCGCCACCCACCACAGCGGTATGGAAGATCCACGCTACTATTGGGATCCCACGATCGCACCCTCTGGGCTTACCTTTTATTACGCCGACCTTTTTCCGGCATGGAAGGGCAGCCTATTCGTCGGTGGCCTGCACGGCGGCCTTCTCGATAGGCTCCGGCTTTCCACCGACGGTAAGGTGATAGAGGAAGAGCCGCTGCTCACAGAGATCAAGAGCCGCATTCGCGATGTTCGCGTGGGGCCTGAAGGCGCGCTGTATGTCCTGACCGACACCAACTCGCTGCTGAAGCTAACGCCAGAATAGCTCTCGAAACCTTGCGGCCGGCACAGCAGAGACACGCGCACGTTCGGACCCACTAGCACTGCTATAGAAGTTTTCTATATCAGCCAAATATCTTTTCCGTATTGTCGCAGAACAAAACGCGCGTCCATTCTCGACCTCATAGAGGGCGGGCTAACCGGCCCCTGGCCCGAATCCATAGCTCTTGGGGGAAAAATGATGCGCATTGCCACTTCACGGAAAAGCTGCATTACCTCGCTGAGATCCCGCGCGCTTGTGACGGGCGGGGTGGCGGCGCTGCTAAGCGTCCTCAGTACCGGGATGGCAGACGCGCAGAGCGCGGGCGTCGAACAGGTCATTGTCACGTCAACCCGTGTCACCCGCGGCGGCTTTGATGCGCCAACCCCTACCACGGTGGTGGGCGCCGATCAGATACAATCGAATGCCGAGCCCAATGTCTTCACAACAGTCAATCAGTTGCCGACCCTGGCGGGCAGTGCTGCGCCGACCACCGGAACGACCAGCAGCAGTGCCGGCACCGACGGTCGTTCGACGCTTAACCTGCGCAATCTCGGCAGCAATCGAACCTTGGTGCTGATCGACGGCCAGCGCGTGGTAGGCGTCGACACGACGGGCGGCACCGATGTCAGTGAATTTCCGCAGGGCCTGATCCAGCGCGTCGATGTAGTGACAGGCGGTGCTTCTGCTTCCTGGGGCTCGGATGCCGTGGCTGGCGTGGTGAACTTCGTGCTCGATAAGAACTTCACCGGCATCAAAGGCAACGTTCAGGGCGGCATCACCACTTATGGTGACGGCGAGCAGGGTTCTGCCTCGCTTTCCGCCGGCACAGGCTTTGCCCATGGTCGGGGCCACATCGAGTTCAGTGGCGAATACATGGCCGATGCGGGCGTCGGCCAACCGCGGCCTGGCACCCGTTCAGCCAGGCCTTGGTATCAGGGCTGGAAGCTGCTGCAAAACAGCGCGGCGCTGACTTCCGGGGGCGCGCCGCAATATATCGCATCACCCCACGTGGCTGATTCGCTGATGTCACCGGGCGGCTTGATCACGGGCCAAGGCACCTCGCTGTCTTCGTCTGTGGTGGGAACCATGTTTGGTCCAAATGGGGCGCCATCGCAGTTCAATTATGGTTCGCCGAACTTCAGTCCCTGGATGATCGGCGGCGACCAACGATCGGATGAAGGCTGGGGCGCGGATCTGGAGAGCAAA
>Ga0310811_10008185_pt1 | contig 13435 bp, 7 predicted proteins | sample YCmetagenome_FD_207642 | JGI IMG/M metagenome (GOLD analysis project Ga0310811, IMG submission 207642) | Soil microbial communities from experimental microcosm in Duke University, North Carolina, United States - YC | ecosystem: Engineered > Artificial ecosystem > Soil microcosm > Unclassified ... | reverse complement strand
TTGTTTTGCTGTTCCACAAAGTTGGAAGGAAGATTGTACTCGAGAATTCTTCCGATAAATCCTGCTTTCTGGAAAGGAGTCTCGTACGAGAGAGCGTCTCGTTGACCAAGGGCGTTTTTCATGAATTTCAGCTCTTCTTCCGACACGCCGGATTTGGAATAGTTTTTCAATTCTTTCATCACTTCCGCCAGGGCGCTATCTGTGGCATTCGCACGGATACCTGAACTGAATGAAAATGTGCCTGAATATTTGTCGCCCGCAAAACCTGAGCGAGCACCATAGGTCCAGCCTTTGTCTTCGCGTAAGTTCATGTTCAATCGGCTGTTGAATGCGCCCCCCAAAGGATAGTTGGTAAGGGTTGCGAGGTAGTATTCACCTGTCGCATCGTACTTCAAGCCGGTAACACCACCCACTCTGAATTCCGTTTGCGCAGCCTTAGGCACATCCACCAAATATATTCGCGTCTTGTCGACGGATGGAACCGACGGTACGCTGGGGAGGGCGATGTCTTTAGCGGGAAGTTTTTTCAAGAAAGCCAGCTTGTCCAAAATTTCCTTTTCACTGATGTCACCAACCACCACCAACTTCGAAGCTTTAGAAGTCATATTGTTATTGTAATAGCCCTCCACATCTTTTAGTGTCAGGTTTTTTATGGTGTATTCGGTTCCTGCTTCACTCAATCCTCCAATCGTTGCACCGTAGTTCATTTTGGCAAATACATCCGAGGCGACCAACGCAGGTTGCGATTTCATTTGCTTGAATCCTTCTACCGCCTGCTTTTGAATTCGATTAAATGCGTCTTGTGTGAATTTTGGATTCAGCATTCTTTCTTCGAGGAGCGCTAACGTCTTGTCGATATTTTTTTTCAACGTCTGCACACGGAAGACAATGCCGTCGAAACTACTGCTGATGTTAATCGAGCTGCCCAATTTTTGAAGCTCCGCCTGCATCTTTTCGGCAGTGTAGTTCTTGGTGTCTTCGTTCATCATCGTAGCGAAGGTTCTGGCTAACCCAATCTTAGATGTGTCGTTGGCTTGAAGTACGTGGCCTCCAGGGATAGTGAAGGAGAATGTCACGAGAGGCAACTCCGTCGTTTGCGTACCGATCGCTTTTACGCCGTTGTCTAGGTCTTTTTTCCAAAAGGCAGGTACATTGATAACGGGGTTCGGGCCGTTACCTGGCATTTTGCTCCGGTCAAAGCTGTCAGTTGGCTTCGAATAGGCAAGGCCATTGTAGCCGTAGTTCGGTGCTTTGTAATTCGACTGGTCTACTTTGTAATTTTCGGCGGCCACAATATTCCCTTCCTGCCCTTTGGTGGCTACACTTAAGATAACCGCTGGTTTTCCTTTGATGTATTTTTCGTAAACGCGCATGACGTCTTGTTTAGTCACCTTTGAATAGCGCGCCAGGTCAACTCCGATCTGATTCGGATTGCCAGTGAATGTTTGATAGGCCGCAAGCTGAGAGACTTTCCCTGCGACGCTCTGTAATCCATTGATATATTGCGATTCGAACGATCCTTTGAATTTCTCGATGTCTTCGTCGGTGACACCGCGCGCTTCAAATGCTTTCAAAGCATCTTCCACCAGTTTCTTGGCATCGGCCAGTTGACCCTTGGGAAGTGGTGTAATACTGAGGCGAAACGCACCGGACAATTCCGAATTAGTGGAGAAGGCGGAAGCATTAAGCGCCTTTTGTGTCTTCACGATTTCTTGATAGAGGATTGAATTTTTTCCTTGACCGATCACTTCGGCTAGACAATCAAGGGCCGGCTCGTCTGCATCGTAAGCGGGCACTGTCGGGAATGTAATGCTCAGTTGCGGCACTCTGGCGTAATTGTCAACCAGGGTCACAAAGCGATCGCCTTCCAAACCGAAAGCGGTGGGCTTCATATTCTGCACGTCTGGACCTTTCGGAATGTTGCCAAAATATTTTTCTACCATCTTGACCACATCGGAAGTCTTTACGTCACCACCGATCGTAAGCGTAGCATTGTTTGGTCCATACCAGCGAAGGAAGAAATTTTTAAGATCGTTTACGTTGACGCGATTCAGGTCTTCGATGTATCCGATGGTCAGCCAAGAGTAGGGATGGCCGTAAGGAAAAAGATTTTTGTTTGTGACCTCGCCCACTAAACCATAGGGACGGTTGTCATAATTTTGCCCGCGTTCGTTTTTTACCGTTTCGCGCTGTATTTCAAATTTCTTTTGTGTAACGGCGTCGAGCAAAAAGCCCATCCGGTCGGCTTCAAGCCAAATCATCTTTTCGAGTTGATTGCTGGGAACTGTTTCGTAATAATTAGTGCGGTCGGTGTTGGTTGATCCGTTCAACGTACCTCCGGATTCGGTCACGATCTTAAAATGTTGATCATCGCCGACATGGTCACTGCCTTGAAACATCATGTGTTCGAAGAAGTGAGCAAAACCAGACTTGCCAATTTCTTCACGCGCCGAGCCCACATGATAAGTGACATCCACATGCACTACTGGATCACTGTGATCTTCGTGGACGACCAGTGTGAGGCCATTGGCCAAGACATACTTTTCATAAGGGATAACGATTTCATCGCCCTTCTTGGTGATTTTTTCAACCAGCTTCGTTTGCGCCTGGACAGCTCCCGCTAAAGCCAACAAAAAAATGAGGTGAATAACTTTCTTCATAGATAAAGATTTGATTTACAATTTGTTTGGTTTGGTGAACGGTAAGATAAACTTATTTGAGCACAGAACAATTGAGTACTTGATGAGAGGATCAACCCATAACTACGGGATCCGTTTCCACTTCTTCGATCATTTTATAATGTGCGAGTTTTCTGAAAATTTCAGCACTTGGCCTTGGCCTTCGCTCTTTGGTTTCGAGATCACATTCGTATAGGCCGAATTTTTTACTGGGCCCTAAATGCCATTCAAAGTTGTCCCACGTGCTCCACCAAAAGTAGCCGCGGATATCTATCCCGTCTTGCAGCGCTTGATGTAAAATCCTTGCATAATCAAGGATGGCTTGCCGACGCAAGGCATCACTTTCATCGCAGACGCCGTTCTCGGTAATTATAATTGGCTTTTTGTACTTTTTCCAATAGCGGTCTATGCAGGTGCGGAGACCCTCGGGGTGGTACTCCCACATATCATCGTGTGGCCGCCCCATTTGTTTCAGCTTTTCGGGTGTGCCTAGGTAGGTGATAGGCATTGGATCGTGGGGTACGCGGGCGTAATAGCTCATCCCAAAAAAATCCACCTTCTCGAAATGACTTGGGATCCAATCCATAAACCATTTGTCACTCAGCTTCGCTGGAAACCAGCCCAGTATGTTTTCAGAGGAGAACACGATCGAATTGTGAGAGATGCCCACAGGTTGGTCAGGAAATTTTGATTTGATGTAATCGTAAACGATATCGTGCGCCTTACCCATGTTCTTCACCGCCATACCTGCTTTCACCGGGTTGGTTTTGAACGGAGGGAAAAAACCGGTGATCCAGCCATTGCTGGCATAAACATTCGGCTCGTTGAAAGTATTCCAGAGACTGACATACTCACCAAATTCATCCACGGCCTTTTTTGCGAAGTCAACCCACAGGTGGATGTTCTCCTCTTTCTCCCAGCTGTCTAATGCGGCAAACCATTTTGGATTCGTGAAATGGTGTAGCACCATCATGATCTTTACTCCGCGTTTTCGAAGATCGCGCAAAAACGAAATGTACTCGGCAACAGTAGGTCGATCCAAGTCACTCCATGGGCTGCGTTGAAGTTTGCTCCACATCGGCCCCATCCTATAATAAGGAGCCAAGGAAGCGATCAACTCGGCATCTTGTTCAAATCTCAGTTCGTGGTCGGTGGTTCGATCGAACACAAAGCCATCCTTGGACGTAACTCCCTGCCAGTCATGATCAAAAGCCGTTTCAATTTGAGCCGCTGCCGTGCTCGTGCCGAAGATGAAATCGTTGGGGAAAAGGTATTGCATGGTATCGCGCTGCAATGATAACCAAACTACGGTTTTGCAGGATGTCTTTTTTCCTTGGCGAAGCAGAGTTTACATTTGCATAACATGAGCCGACCCAAAAAAATATTCGTCATCCTAGCCGTGGTATTTTTGATTTTGCTTTTCTATGCGAGCTACGATATCAGCAGGCGCACCACGTTCCCTGGGTCTAAATCCCAGCTCAAGGAACGGATCAAAAAGAGACTTTTCAAGGCAGATTCAAGCCATTTGGACTCGTCTAAGGCAGTTTATCGGTAAAAATCGACGGTTCGTCAGGAAATATTTCGCTCCGTCGCTTCAGGTATTGCCCAAAAAATGCGCTGCCATTACCTTAGTGTCAGATTAAAGCCAACTATAGACAAGATTATCCCCTGAGGTCAAGGACTTCGGGGGATTTTCTTTTTAAGCCCACCCTGTCTATTTTAGGGTCAAAAACCTGTTCTTATGAGAATCTGCTTATTGTTTGTTGTGGGTATTGTGTTTAGCGTAGATGCAGTAGCTCAAAAATTTACGGCTGAGAAAACATATGTTAAATTCTTTTCGGACGCGGCCATAGAGGACATTACCGCGGAAAACACGAAGGCCAGCAGCATTTATAACGAGGCTACCGGCGACGTCGTATTCTCTGTGCCGATCAAGGAATTTGAATTCGAAAAATCCTTGATGAAAGAGCATTTCAACGAAAAATACATGGAGAGCGAGCAGTACCCCAAGGCTACGTTTCAAGGAAAAATTTCCGGATATCAGTCTGCCACGTCGGGCGAGCAAAAGGCGACGGCCACCGGCAAGATGACCATTCATGGGGTAGATCAAAATGTGACCCTCAACGGTTCAATGGAAAATGTAAAGGGAGCACCAAAAATGAAAGCCAAGTTCATGATTAAGCTTGCCGACTATAAAATCAAAATACCTCAACTGCTTTGGAAGAATATTGCCGAAGAAGTGGAAGTGACTGTAGAATTTAATTTCAAACCCTTATGAACAAATTTTTTACCCTTGCTTTTTTATTGCTTGCAACGATCGGAGCAAATGCTCAGGATGACTTAATGAAAGAACTGGAGAAAAATCAAAAACCTGAGACCAACTATGTTTCTCAAACTTTCCGCGGGACTCGAATTATCAACGGCCAGTCGGTAGAAACCAAGGGTAAAGGTGAGCTCGAATTTATATTCTCCCATCGCTTCGGACGCATTAATACCGGCGCTTATAACCTGTTTGGGCTCGACGGCAACGATGGGATCAACGTTCGTCTGGGATTGGAGTATGGAATCAGTGATCGTTTGAGCGTAGCGATAGGACGATCGTCTGTTTTCAAGGACTACGATGCTTATTTTCGTTATAAATTGGTCAATCAAAGTTCTGGAACGAAGAATTTTCCAGTTACCATCACAGCGATTGCAACTGTTGTTTATCGCGGATTCCCTAACGCCGCCGATGCGTCACAAGCCAGTATTCCTCTTCCCTCTACAGGAGATCGCATGGGATATGTAGTCGAAGTGCCGATCGCCCGAAAGTTCTCTTCAAAGTTTTCCGCACAAGTCACACCTGTATTTGTCCACAGAAACGCAGTTGACAAGAATTATGAGAACAACGATGACTATGCCGTAGGAGTGGCAGCTCGATACAAAGTGACCAGAAGTTTGTCGCTGATTGGTGAATATTATTCGAGAATGAACGCCCATGCAAATACCCCTTACTACAATTCAGCAGGGTTAGGTTTCGACATCGAGACGGGAGGTCACGTGTTTCAAGTGGTGTTCACAAACAGCTTGGGTTTGAATTCAAGGACCGTCATCACCGAGACGGGTGGCGACCTCAACAAAGGCGATGTTCGTTTTGGATTCAATATCACACGCACTTTTCAGTTGACGAAGAGAAAACAATAGTTGGATTTAGCAAACAGGCAGTTCATTGCTCCTTGTTTCCATCATTCTTTACTTGGCACTTACCATCGCGGTGGGCTACTGGGCCTCGCGTAGGGTAAAGAGTACGGACGATTTCATGCTGGCAGGGCGGAGTTTGCCCCTGGGGTTGAGTTCAGCAGCCCTTTTTGCCATTTGGTTTGGTTCTGAAACCGTGTTCGGAGCATCCGCTGAATTCTTAAAAGGCGGACTTTATTCTGTGATTGAAGATCCTTTTGGTGGCGCCCTTTGCTTACTTCTTTTCGGAATGTTTTTCGCGCGCAAGCTGTACAACATGAACTTGCTTACATTGGGCGATTTCTTTGAAGTTCGATACAGCCGACGCACGGAATTGGTCGCCAGTTTTTTTCTTGCACCGCCGTATGCAGGATATATAGCCGCGCAATTGGTAGCGCTGGGTTTGATATTGAATATCATCACCGGCCTTCCGGTCTGGCAGGGAGTAATCCTTGCGGCCAGTGTTGTCACGTTCTATACCTTCATCGGTGGCATGTGGGCAATTTCTGTCACCGACTTCTTTCAAAGCATAGTTATTATTATCGGGCTTGTTGTACTGGCAGTAACGCTTGGCACAAAAGCAGGAGGGTTCACGAATTTAATCAATGAAACGCCCGAAGGCACCTTTCGATTCTTGCCAAAGCCGGAGTTTAAAGAAGTAATGCTTTACGTGAGCGCATGGTCGGTGCTTGGCCTTGGCTCGTTGCCGTCACAAGATGTTTTTCAACGGGTAATGTCATCAGGTTCGGTAAAAGTGGCCGTGCGATCTTGCTTCATCGGTGCCGCACTTTATTTGATGATTGCGATGCTTCCACTTTTTATCAGCCTTTGTGTAAAACACCTGTACCCTGAATTCTCCCAAACGGGAGACACGCAGCTTGCACTACCTCGAATGGTATTGGCTCACACAGGAATTTTTGTTCAGGTTTTATTTTTCGGGTCTCTTCTTTCTGGGATCATGAGCACCACGAGTTCGGCGATCCTTGCCCCAGCTTCCATTTTTTCTGAAAATCTTATCCGCCCGCTGGCAGGTGATAAGTTGACTGACAAACAGTTGTTAATGGTGGCGCGGCTATGCGTCCTTGGCTTTAGTACGGTGGCCACGGTGATGGCATGTATGCGATCAAACATCTATCACTTGGTCGGTGAGTCATCCATCTTGAGCCTGGTAACGTTGTTTGCGCCTCTGGTCATGGGATTGTACTGGAAAAAAGCCAATGCGATGGGCGCCCTTTGCTCTATGATTTTTGGAATGGCCACTTGGATTTTTTTCGAAACGTATGATACCGACTGGCCGAGTTTGTTGCCTGCAACTTTCGTTAGTTTTCTTGCGTTGATTTGTGGAAGTTTATGGCCTCAAAAAAAAAGAAATGATCAAGATTGAACTCTCGCGCGTAGATGGCGACTTTAATATGGAAGCAGTGAACGACACGGGCAACAAAATTTTGCTCGATGGATCGCCGAATGACGGGGGACATAATCGCGGCATGCGCCCGATGCAAACCCTGTTGGCGGCCATGGGAGGCTGCAGCGCAATCGATGTAATCAGTATTTTAAGGAAGCAACGTGAGGATTTGAAAGACATCAAAATCACGGTGACGGGAGAAAGAGAGAAAGATGCAGTGCCTTCACTGTACACCGAAGTGCATGCGCATTTTAGGTTGTACGGCAATATCAATAAGGACAAAGCTGAAAAGGCAGTAAGCCTTTCTATCGAAAAATATTGCTCGGTAGCGAAGACATTGGAGAAGAACGCAAAGATCACTCATAGTTTTGAGGTGATCAGCCAGTAACATTTAACAAACGATTAACGAATTCCGGTCGTGGAGAAAAGAAATTTTGAAACTGACGCCATCCGTACGCAAAGTGAGCGATCGGATTTTAGGGAGCACTCGGCTCCCTTGTATTTAACCTCGAGCTTCGTATTTGATGATGCCGAGCAGGCGCGTGCGCTTTTTGCTGATGAGATTCAAGGCAACATTTATACCCGTTTTTCCAATCCCAACAACACAGAGCTGATTGAAAAGCTGTGCTTGCTTGAAGGGACCGAAGACGGAATTGCGACGGCCTCCGGAATGGCGGCGATGTTCATCAGTATGGCCGCATTGTTAAAATCAGGCGACCACGTGCTCGCCTCAAGGTCCGTCTTTGGGTCAACGCATCAGATCCTTAATACGATTTTTCCAAAATGGAATATTGGATTTACTTACGCTGACTTGAACGACACAGCGTCATGGGAAAGCAAAATCCAGCCAAATACGAAAATGATTTTTGTGGAGACCCCTTCCAATCCGGCACTCGATCTGATCGACCTGGAATGGCTGGGGAAACTGGCGAAGAAGCATAAACTCATTTTGAATGTGGACAATTGTTTTGCCACACCTTATTTGCAAACTCCCACAACGTGGGGCGCCGATATTGTCACTCATTCCGCCACAAAATTTATGGATGGCCAAGGCCGTGTGATTGCCGGAGCTGTATTGGGGAGAAAAGAATTGATCAAGGAGATTCGTTTTTTTGCCCGGCACACGGGGCCGTCATTGTCCCCATTCAATGCATGGGTTCTTTCGAAAAGCCTTGAGACGCTCGCGGTGCGTATGGAAAAGCATTGCGCAAACGCACTGTTGGTGGCGCAGTGGCTGGAGAAAAATAAAAATGTAGAATACGTCAAATATCCGTTCTTGCCTTCGCACCCTCAACACGCCCTTGCAAAAAAACAGATGCGGTTGGGTGGGGGTGTAGTCACCTTCGAAATCAAGGGAGGCATAGAGCGCGGAAGGAAGTTTCTGGATGCACTGAAGATGATTTCACATTCTTCAAACCTGGGCGATACACGCACTATCGCCACACATCCTGCATCTACGACACATTCCAAATTATCGGAGGACGAACGATCGGCAGTAGGTATTACTTCTGGCCTCATCCGTATTTCGGTAGGCTTGGAAAACGTCGAGGATATCTATAATGATGTCCAGCAGGCGATGGAAGCAAGTCTATAGACTATCCCGTATTCTTAGCTGCCACAGGTTGGTGTAATTATCACACGATCTTGATTCGGAGCCGTTAGGTGCTCTGCGCATTGTTTAGATTTAGTTAACTAAACAAAACGCGTATGATAAAACGTATACCGATTTTTCTATGGTTGCTTTTGCTCAGCACAAGCATGTTAGCGCAAAGCCGGGTGATCTCCGGCAAAGTAATCTCAATTGAAGATGGACAACCGATTGCCGGTGTCAATGTGGTGATTAAGGGAACGGCCGTCGGAACGACTACCGACGTTGATGGAAAATACTCGCTGACTGCGAATTTAGGCGCGGTCATTTCATTTACGTTCATAGGGCGAAGTACAAAAGAGATAACCGTCGGAGAGCAGGCGATTGTTGACGTCTCGATGGATGTCGATGCCAAGCAATTAGGTGAAGTGGTTGTGGTCGGTTATGGCACGATGGAAAAAAGAGATCTTACGGGAAACGTCGCTCAAATCTCAAGCGCCGCCTTGAACGGAATTCCGGTCACGAGCATCGAACAGAGCATGCAAGGAAAAGCCGCTGGTGTGTTTATCGAATCGCAAAACGGTAAACTCGGTCAGGGAATTAAAGTCAGAATTCGTGGCGCTTCATCTCTGTCTGCAAGTAATCAGCCGTTGTACGTGATCGATGGGATTCCCGTGACAAGCCAAAGTCAATCCAGCAATGGAGCTGAAACCAATCCGTTGGCAGATTTGAACTTTAATGATGTTGCGTCCGTGGAGATATTAAAGGACGCTTCGGCGGCTGCCATTTATGGATCTCGAGCAGCCAATGGTGTCGTATTGATCACAACCAAAAGGGGCAAGTCAGGAAAGACCAACTTCAGCATCAACTATTTCACTGGTGTAAGCAAAGAAACCGGGCGTAGGCAGTTCTTGAACGCGCAGCAGTATGTAGATGTAGAAAGCCAAGCGGCAACAAATGCCGCCGCACTCGATCCATCGTTTCCTTACGTTGCATTCAACAACAGCCGGCTTCAACGATATGCCGCGGGGAACACGAATTACACTACGTACAACACCGATTGGCAAAATCAAGTGTTTCGCGCTGCGCCAATGAACCAGATTGATGTTAGCGCGTCCGGGGGAAATGATAAGACTAGATTCTTTGTAAGTGGTCAGTACAGTGATCAAAATGGGATATTGATCGGAAACAGCTTTAAGAGACTCACCGCTCGGATGAACCTCGATCACAAAGCTACCGACAAGTTCAATTTTGGAATCAACTTCAATTTTGCACGAACCGAAAATCATCGACTTTCGAACGACAATTTCTTTTCTACTCCACTTCAAATTGTGGCACTGTCTCCGATTACTCCTACCGTCGATCCCCGCACGTCACTTCTTAGCGGAGAGTTGGATAATAGCACGGGTTTGCCAAATACAAATTTTCCCGTGTATTATAACCCGATGATCAGCGTGAACAATGCGCATTACGTCGCGACGGTGTACAGGAATTGGAGCAATGCCTATGCGACATACACGTTCTTACCGGGCTTGACTTTTAGGAGTGAAGTGGGTGCGGACATTTTGTTCCAAACGGAAGATCAATACCTCGGCTCTTTGACTGTGCGGGATACGGGGACACCCAACGGACAAGGGTTCAACACCACTACATTGGTCGTTAATTATACCACCAACAATTATCTCAAATTTGAAAAGACCATGGGCCTCCATACGTTCGACCTCACGGGAGGAATGAGTTTTCAGCGATCCAGAAATGATGGTACAAGCATCACGGCACAGCAATTTCCGAGCGATGCCTATAAGAATATCAGCGGCGCGGCACTGATCGTGGCGGCTTCAGCGGCACCTACCAATTTTTCGTTCCTCTCTTACTTCGCGCGAGGAAACTACAAGTTCAAAGACAGATATCTTTTGTCGTTGAGTGGCCGAGTAGACGGTTCATCACGATTTGGTGATGACAACCGCTATGGATTCTTCCCCGCTGCATCTGCGGGATGGATAGTATCCGAAGAGTCATTCATGCAGAACTTCAATTATGTGAGCAACTTGAAACTGCGCGCAAGCTATGGGCTAACAGGAAACGCAGAGATCAGCAACTTCGCGTCGCGTGGCCTTTATAGCCCGGCACCCTACGTGGGCGCTGGTGGCCAAGCTCCCTCACAACTGAAGAACCCAAATTTGAAATGGGAGACGACAGCGCAGATGGACATCGGCTTGGATTTCAGTATTCTCAACAGCAGGATTTCTTTTGAGATTGATTATTATCAAAAGAAAACGTCAGATCTCTTACTCGCTAGAAACGTGAAAGGCACGTCGGGTTTTCAAACCTACATTCAAAACGTAGGAAACCTCGAAAACAAAGGCGTTGAGTTTGTGGTAAGTAGCCAAAACTACGTAGGTGAATTCAAATGGGCCACGAGTTTCAACTTAGCGCACAATGAAAATAAAATCACCAACCTGGCGGGCCAATTGCTGGGCACAAATGATCTTAACCGGGCCATCGAAGGACAGCCCATTGGTGTTTTTTATGGACGCGAATTCGCAGGGGCAGATAAAAATAACGGCGACGCCCTGTATGTGTTAAACACAAAAAATCCCGACGGCTCTATCAATCGTGGCACTACCAATGATTTTAATGCGGCCCAGCAGGTAGTCCTAGGCAATCCCAATCCGAAATGGGTAGGTGGAATCACGAACAATTTTTCTTACAAGGGTATTGACTTGAGCATTGTGTTCCAGGGCGTGCAAGGCAACAAGATTTACAATGCCGGCGGGCAGTACATGTCGTCGAGTGCCAGCAACGGCTACGACAACCAAACAACCGACCAACTGCGTGCCTGGAAGAATCCCGGCGATGTAACCGATGTTCCGCAATTGAGGTTGTTTTTTGCAAATGGAGTTAACCCATCAAGTCGCTACATCACAGACGGGTCTTACCTGAGATTAAAGACGCTTACACTCGGGTATAACTTGCCCAAGGCGGTGATTAGCCGGCTGAAGATGGAAAAAATGAGAATTTACTTTTCGGCACAGAACCTACTCACCTTCACGGCTTATAAAGGTTGGGATCCAGAAGTCAATGCGGATGCATTTGCAAGCAACATCAATCAAGGCCAGGATTTTTATTCTGCACCACAGCCGAAGACATACACGATGGGAATAAACATAGGTTTTTAATTTTCTAAAGACGAATTGTATGAAAATAAGCAATATTCTAAAATCACTGATGGTTGGCATCGTATTGACTTCCTGCAACAATCAGTTGGATATACAACCCTCGACATCCGTGGACGCGAGTCAAGCATTATTGACCTCGAAAGACGTGAAAGGAACCCTGGTCGGAGCCTATGCAAATATGGGGTCAACCAATTTGTATGGCGGCGGCATTTATGTGTATTCCGACTTACTTGCGAGTACCGGTACAGACATCAATTTTTTCGGGACATTTCAGGGTCTCACGCAGATCTCCAACAAGGAGATTCCAATCAACAACACATTTGTTTCTGGTGTTTGGTTGAATGCTTATACTACCATCAACAACGTGAATGAGGTTTTGGCAGCGTTAAGTGTGGTGAACAGTGTCGATCGTAATCAAGTGGAAGGGGAAGCGAAGTTTATTCGAGCCTCCATGTATTTCGAATTGGTTAAGCTATTTGCAAAGGCATGGAACGATGGCGATCCAAACTCAAACTTGGGTGTACCTATCGTGTTGAACCCCACTCATTCCCTTGATGACGCGAATGTCGCACCAGCCAGGAATACAGTGAAACAAGTGTACGATCAAATTATCAGTGATTTGACGGCTGCCGAAACCAAGCTCCCGCCACCTGATAATGAGACTTATTACTATGCTACAACGGGCGCGGCGGCGGCACAACTCGCCCGCGTCTATCTGACTCAAGGTGCCTATGATCTGGCGCGAGATGCTGCTCATCGGGTGATTAGTTCAGGCTACTATCGACTCGAAACGAACTACTCCGACGAGTTTCCTTACATAGGTCGTGCCGTGCGGATTTACAACAAGCCGGAAGATATTTTTGCCCTTCAAATTTCCGAACAGCAAGGCACCAATAATATGAACAACTATTATGCACAATCAAACCTAGGAGGGAGAGGAGATATAGAAATTGCCAGTGACTTCTTGAATACTTTTCCAGGCGGAGACTCCAGGCTAAGTATGTTCACCGATGATGGAAGTGGCTCGCTCTTCTACTCAGATAAGTTTGACAATCTGTATGGCAATGTGAAGATATTGCGGCTGGCGGAGATGTATTTGATAAGGGCAGAAGGGAACCTCAGGATGGGTACTACCGTGGGCAACGCACCTCTGAGCGATGTCAACATCGTTCGCAACCGGGCGGGAGTTACCCCCCTCGCATCGGTATCTATTCAAAATATACTCGATGAGAGACGTTGGGAGCTGGCCTTTGAAGGACAATGGTTATCTGATTACAAGCGTAGCGCAACCGATGTTGCTACAGTACCCGCTACACCCTGGAATTCGCCCTCGTTGGTATTCCCGATCCCGCAGCGAGAGATCATTGTG
>Ga0310811_10008184_pt1 | contig 13435 bp, 13 predicted proteins | sample YCmetagenome_FD_207642 | JGI IMG/M metagenome (GOLD analysis project Ga0310811, IMG submission 207642) | Soil microbial communities from experimental microcosm in Duke University, North Carolina, United States - YC | ecosystem: Engineered > Artificial ecosystem > Soil microcosm > Unclassified ... | reverse complement strand
CATGGTGCCGGCTGGGTTCCGCGCTGGTTTGGCGTACTCCATCAGCAAGAACTTCGTGACTTGGTACAGCGCATCTCAAGCGGCCCGATTCGGCAGCCGCGGCGCCCGCATCGTCTCGGTGTCTCCCGGGAGCATAGACACCGAGATGGGCAGGTTGGAGGAGCGAGCGGGCTCCGGAGCGATTCTGAGATTCGCGGCGTTGAAGCGCTTTGGGAAGCCCAAGGAAATCGCCGAACTGCTGGCATTCTGTGCTTCGGCGAAGGCCGGTTATCTCACCGGTGTCGACATCGCCTGCGACGGTGGCGTTTTGGCGGCATTCAAACTCAGGAGCATGCTGACGGTAGCACGCCACACGTAGCAGCGTATTCAGCGAAGGAGAATGACATCGCGATGGCGGACATCGACACGCGTGCCGCACGCACACGCACACGTCGAGCGCTCGGGCTGGTAACCAGCGCAATCGGCGTGGCGCACTTCCTCGTCCCGCGGTTCTTCGAGCCCTTCAATCGCCTCGGTTTCCCAAATCATGCACGCACGTTCACGTACCTCAACGGCGCGGTCGAAACAACGATCGGACTCCTTCTACTGCGAACGCACACGCGTCGACCATCGACCGTCGTATCCGCCTGCTACATCACCCATCTGGCAATCAGCATCTTTCGCACGCAGCTGCGCGCGCGGCGCGGCGATGGTCACCCATCAGAGCGATCCGGTTAGGAACCAAGGTGTCGATCGCCGAAGCCGCCCAGAATGCAGCCGAAACCCTCAGACCAGTCGGTAGCGCCATGCGGATGAATGTCGCCGCCGCCATCCGGACCCGCCGACGCGGCTACGACGGTTGGACCGGCGCAGTCAACACCGACTACGACCCGCAGAACCCGGCCACCGCCGCGGATCCTTTCGACGCGTATCGCGCCCTACACCGAAGTGGCCGGGTGCACTACAACCCTAGGCGCGCCACCTTCATCGTCAGCCGCCTCGACGACGTGCGTACGGCGTTGCGCGACACCGACCAGGTCACCAGCACCCAGGGGGTGACCCGACTGAGGTTTTCGGCCCCACTGGCGGTGCTCACCGACGGCGAAGAACACACTCGGCTACGCAAGCAAGTCCAGCCGGGATTCAGCAAGGGCGCCATGAAGGCCTGGCGGGAGATGACCGAGAAGCTAGCCATCGAACTGGTCTCCGAGGTGTTGAGCAATCCCGGATGTGATGTCGTACAGCGTTTGGCCATACCGATGCCAATACGCCTGATCGCCCAGATCCTCGGAGTGCCCGACGCTGACGTCGGTGATTTCCGTCGTTGGTCGGAGCGCGCCGTCGGAGTCATGGAGCTGACGCCCACGCTCTCCGGCGTCGTCGACGCGGCCAGGTCGATGTCGGCCATGGCGGCGTTACAGCGTTACTTCACAGGCCAATTCGCTGCGGGCGGACTCAAAGGATCCGACACCGTGCTCGGGCGGCTCATCGAGCACAATACCGACGGCAGCCTCAACGACCGTCAACTTCTGCTTATCGCAATCCACCTGCTGATCGCCGGCAATGAGACCACGACCAACCTCCTGGGGGGAATGTTCGACACGCTGGCCCGCCGGCCCGACCAGTACGACCTGATTCGCGCCCACCCCGACCTCATCGCCGTCGCCGTAGAGGAACAGCTACGCATCACGAGTCCCATCCAGAACCTCTACCGCTATACCCGAGCCGATTACCAAATCGGCGCGGTCACCATCCCCACCGGATCACGCGTGCTGCTGTCCTTCGGCGCGGCCAACCGTGACCCCACCGTTTTCGATGATCCTGATGATTACCGCGCCGACCGCGACCCGCGATCGCACGTCGCCTTCGGCCACGGCGCACACATGTGCCTGGGAGCACCGCTGGCCCGCATGGAAGCCCAAGCAGTGCTGCGGCAACTCGTCAACCGGGTCGCCCGAATCACTCCAGCTGGTCCGACGCAGTGGTCGAGCCACAGCTCGCTCCGCGGACCGACGAGCTTGCCGATTCACCTCACCCCCGCCTAACGTGTTGGCTGCGCGGTCCGAGGCGTGAACACCAGCGCGAAGGCAGCCGCTAGCGCTCACCCGCCGTCGGCCGACAGATGCTCCTGCGTGGTTGCCACCGCGAATAGGTCGAGCTGGTCGGTGATGGTCTGGACTGTGAGCATGTCGCGGAAGTAGCGCAGTATCCGAGAACTGCTGACGGAATGGCGCGAACCGGCCGAGTGCGTCATACTCGTCAATGGCCGGGGCGTCGGATCTTTCGGGGTCGGTGCATTGGCAGCACGTCGCCGAATTCCCGTCGCGGAGAGCTTGATTGATCGCTTTGTCGGACCCTCGCGAGATCAGCTTGCACACCACACCAAAGGCGAAAAGCGCGCCGTCGGTGTAATGCGAGGCTGCGCCCCCGTTACAGCAGTATTTCGCGATCTTCGTGAGGCGCGACTCGGCGATTCACGATGACAGTAGATGGGCCCGTTCGCGCGGTGTCAGCGCTCCCCAAACTCCGTACGCTTCGGGCGCACGCAACGCGTAATCCCTACAGGAGGCGATGACCGGGCATGTCTTGCAGATGCGTTTGGCCTCGCCTTCTCGAGTCCGAAGGCGTTGTCCGCGTTCGTCAGGAAAGAAGACCTCGAGTGGATAGCCTCGGCAGTTGCCGCGCTGTTGCCAACTCCATTCGTCCATGAGTGGACGCGGCATGCCCCGCGGACGGGAGGTGGCATACAACACTCCCCAGTCGCCACCGCGAATCACCATTGACGGTTCCAGGCTTGACATTTCAATCACTATCCGGCGTCTGCGGGAAATGCGAGAGCAGTAGGCGCTCGGCGGCGAGTTTGTCAGTCTTGCCGATCCGCACTAGCCCTCCGTGCCAATCGTGATCGGTCATTCCCGGGTTGTGCGTCGACGACCCATCGGGCCAGAAAATCTGCGGACTGCCCTGTATGGCGATTTTCTCGCTGGCAACGAAGTCATCGGCGACATCGGCACGTGTATTGGATCTCGTCCAGGTCTCCATGACGAGACCGGCATCGATATCGGAATTGAACCTCATGGCTATCGAAAGTGCCTGGTGCAGGCCGGCTTCGATGCTTACATCGACCGAATCGCGGAAGAACGCCATCCGAAGCGCATAGTCGACGTCCTCCGCGGCGCGCATACCGCAGACTCGCCGGGCGGCTGCGACGAGTTCGAACGCGGGAAGAAACGTCGACGGCCACGAATCGTTCGCATATGCGTTGAACAACTCCGGTTCGTAACTGGCAAGCGCCGCAGTCTCGGTCACCACGATGCCATGGGGCGTGCCGCGCCCATTGACCCACTCCAACGGCCAGGCCCGCGGCACGAACATCACGTCCAGTCGATACTTGTCTCGCGCAGCGCGTAGTCGGTGGATAGCCACAAATGCCCACGGACAGTGGATATCCGACCAGACATCGACGGTAGCGTTAGGCATTCGCCCTGGTTGCACTGAGCACCTCGGCGAAGTGAGCCAGGCGACGGCCCTGGTGGCGTGCGCACTCCAACGTCGTCTCATCGGGCATCGAGGAAGGGAATCCGGCGGGCCATGATGTGCCGTAAGGGTTTCCACCAGCTGCGAAGACAATATCGTCGGTGTAGCCAAGAGGGACGATGATGCAGCCCCAGTGATAGAAGACGTTGTTGAGCGAGAGAATCGTCGCTTCTTGTCCGCCGTGACGCTCGGCCGAGGACACGAAGGTGGTTACCGGCTTGTCGGCGAGTTTGCCGTCCTGCCAGAGACCTCCGGCGGTATCGAGGAACTGCTTGAGCTGTGAGGCCGGTGCGCCAAAACGCGTCGGCGTGCCGAACGCATACCCGTCCGCCCATTCGAGATCATCGAGGCTGACTTCCTCCACGGTGGCATCGGTTTCTTGCTTGTGCTTCGCCCACTCCTCGTCTGCCGCAATGACTTCCGGTGGCGCAAGCTCCGCCACACGACGCAGCCTGACCTCGGCGCCCGCCGCCTCTGCGCCAGCCCGGACCGCTTCAGCGAGCCGGTGAACCGAACCTGTCGCGCTGTAGTAAGTGATGAGTACCCGTGCCATAAGAGAGATCCTTTCGATGGAGGTGTCGTCCTTAAAGGACGACGGTGATCGTCTTTTCTTCGGTGTAAGCGTCGATTCCGGCGCGTCCAAGCTCGCGGCCGAGGCCACTGAGTTTTGAGCCGCCCCATGACAGCCGGGGGTCGAGCGGGGACCATCCGTTCACGGCGATCGCGCCGCCGTGCACGCGTCGGGCCAGGGTGTGTGCCCTCGTTAGATCGGTTGTCCACAGTGTCGCCGCTAGCGCATACGGATTGTCGTTGGCGATCGCGACGGCCTGCTCGTCATCGTCGAAGGCAATGATGGCGCCGACTGGACCGAAGATTTCCTCGCGCGCGATGCGCATCGAATTCGACACATCGGCGAAGAGCGTTGGTTCGATGAAGTATCCGCTGCGGTCCGGCCGATTCCCACCACTGACAAGGCGTGCACCCTCATCACGGCCGATCTGGATGTACCGCGTAACCCGTTCCAGCTGTTGGGAATTGATGACGGCACCCATGGTCGTGCCCTCGTCGAACGGATCACCGACAACGACCTTCGACGCACGAGTGGCCAACCGGTCAACGAACTCGTCGTAAACCGGGCGCGCCACCAGGATTCTGCTTCCCGCCGCACATACTTCACCCTGGTTGGCGAAAATGCCCAACGCGACACCATCGGCGGCCGCCTCCAGATCCGCGTCGGCGAACACGATTTGGGGACTCTTACCACCGAGTTCCAGCGTCGTCGGACGAAAACCTGTGGCAGCGGCCACCGCAACTTTGTGGCCCGTTTCCGGGCTTCCGGTGAATGAGATCTTATCGACACCGGGGTGCTCGACGAGCGCCTTACCGGTGCGCTCACCCCGACCCGTCAGCACGCTGAGCGCACCGGCAGGCAAACCGACCTGCTCAGCCAATTGCGCCAGCAGTAGCGATGTCAACGGTGCGTCCTCGGGCGGTTTGAGGATGACGGCGCATCCAGCGGCCAGCGCGGGCGCGATTTTCCAGGTGCCGATCATCGTCGGCGAATTCCACGGCGTGATCGCGGCGACCACCCCGACCGGCTGGCGGATTGTGTAGTTCAGGGTGGGACGGCCCATGTAACCGGGCGTCGGGACCGCGCGGCCTTCGAGTTTGTCGGCCCATCCGGCGTAGTGGCGGAACGTGGCGACCGTCTGGGGCAGGTCAATCACGCGTGGTTCGATACCGGGTTTTCCGATGTCAAGCGACTCAAGATCAGCGAAATCCTCGGCACGGTCCTCAATGGCCTGCGCGAGGCTATTCAGAAGTTGGCCGCGTGCGGCCCCGTCCATTCGGCCCCATTCGCCTTCGTCGAGCGCCGATCGCCCGGCGGTGACGGCATCGTCCACTGTCGCCACGTCAGCCTCGCTGACCGACAACAGTGCGCACTCCGTCACCGGGTCGATGACCTCGAAGCTCTCGGCGCCCGAGTCCGAACGCCAACTGCCCGCGACGTAGGGGCCGGGTGGCAGGCTGCGCATGAGGGATTCTGCGGCTAAACGCTTAGACATGTTCGATTACCGTCTCCTTTGTCCTAAAATCGGACAGTAGCGGATGCACGCGCGGTCAGTCAATCGACGACGAGAGTGTCTGCAACCTTGTGACTGAGATGATGGGCATCATTAGGCATCGGGCGAAAGGGCTGAGATGGCTGAGCGGTTGGCACGGCGTGACAAGGACACGGCGAATGCGGCCGGCGGTGAGACTTCCCAGACGCTCGATCGCGGACTGACGGTGTTGTCGTTGGTCGCGCTGCACTCGGACGGTCTGACCGCCGCGGAACTCGCCGACGAGCTGTCCACGGCACGTGCGGTCGTGTACCGGCTGCTGCGGACCCTCGAATCACATCGCCTCATCGGACGAATCGACAACCGCTACGTGCTCGGCATCGGCGTTGCGGAACTCGCGAGCCGACTGCAGCCACGCCTTCAGGCAACCGTGTTGCCGATTCTGCGGCGGCTCACCCACGAGACGAACTCGACGGCGCTGCTGAGCATCGCCGATGGCGACGAGGCCCTGATCCTGCTCACTGAAGAGCCGCGGGACACCACCTTCCACATCGCGGTCCGCCAGGGGGCCAAGCACGCACTCGATCGCGGTGCCGACGGAATTGCGATCCTCGCCGGCCGACCGGCCGCCAGCACGGATACCAAGGACGTCGCACGCGCACGCCGCCGCGGTTATGCGATCAGCATCGGCGCATTGCAACCGGGCGCGCTCGGCATCGCCGCACCTATCGTCACGTCTGACTGGTCCACTGCAAGCATCGGCATCGTTCAACTGGGCGACAAGGAAGCCGACGTTCCCGCCGATTCTGCTGCGGCAGTGATGCGAGCGGCCGCCGACGCGGCCAGGCGGTTGGTCGGCGACTACCCCACCGAGGCCGCCGCCGAGGCGTAACTCCCGCCCGCACTACCCCCACGACAGTCGGCCGCGTTCGCCTGCCGCCAATTGCACGCGTCATCGCTTCGTCACTCCCCTGGAGCGACGTCCGAACCCACGCCGGGACTTTCGCAACCTCCGACCATCCGCTACTCTTTTCGATAACCGTTCACTACGTTCGTTTATCGTTCATTATCCGGGAGGTTACCGTGTCTGCCGAGGCCATCACCGGCGCCGACGCCCTCGTGCTCGCCGCCGTGCGCGCCGGCGTACAAGTGTGCTTCGCCAATCCAGGCACCACCGAAATGCCGCTGGTGAGCGCACTCGACCGCGTGCCTGGCATGCGGGCAGTGCTCGGACTACAAGAGAACGTGTGCACCGGCGCGGCCGACGGTTACGCCCGGATCGCCGGCAACTCAGCGATGACACTTCTGCACCTCGGGCCTGGCCTCGCCAACGGTCTGGCCAATCTGCACAATGCCCGCCGCGCTCACACACCGATCGTCAACGTCGTCGGCGACCACACCAGTTGGCATCTGCAGTACGACGCGCCACTGACCTCAGACATCGCCGCACTAGCAGCGACCGTCGGCGCCGTGCATACGATCACTGACCGAAACAGCATCGGCCAGGTCATGCGCTCCGCCGTCGACGACGCCCACCGCTCGCCAGGCATTTCGACGGTCATCGTCCCCGCCGACTATCAGCAGCACGAAGCAGCGGAAGCCATCCCGCAAGTCGGGCCCCGGCCGAGCCGCGAAACTGTCGATGGCGACCGTATTGCCAAGGTAGCCAAGCGCCTTCGCGACACGGGACAGGCTGCGGTGGTCCTCCTAGGCGGCAACGGGCTGACCCGGGCAGCGCAAGAAGCAGCATGGCGCATCTCGTCGGCGACAGGCGCCGTGCTTTTCTGCGAGACGTTTCCTGCATGCGCCGAACGCGGCGGCGGACTACCCAACATCGACCGGCTCCCCTACTTCCCCGAACGCGCGATCGCAGCATTGAAGGATGCAGCCGCCGTCGTCGTCGCAGGCGCAGATGAGCCCGTCGCCTACTTCGGCTATGAGGGCGTTCCCAGCGTGCTCTCGCCGCCGGACGCAGTCGTATCCCTGGCACGGCCACAGGAGGACGCCGAAAGTGCGTTGCTCGAGCTTGCCGAGATCCTCGGTGGTGCAACGCCATCCGCTAACCAACCGTTGATCGAGCAACCCGACGATGCTGCGTCTTTGACCGGATCTACAGTCGGCCACACGGTCGCCGCGAACCTGCCGGAGAACGCGATCGTCTCGGTCGAGGGCGGAACCAGTGGCTATCCGTTCTATACCGCATCGGCCGCCGCCCGCGCTCACACCGTGCTGACCAACACCGGCGGTGCGATCGGCCAAGGACTTCCGTGTGCGCTGGGCGCCGCGATCGCAGCACCCGACCGGCCGGTGATCGCACTGCAATCCGACGGAAGCGGCCTCTACACCGCCCAGGCACTGTGGAGCATGGGCCGGGAGCGCGCCAACGTGGTCGTGCTCATCGCGGCCAATCATTCCTACAACGTGCTGCGCACCGAGCTTGGGCGGCATGGCAATTCAGAGTTCGGCCCACAAGCTCGCGCGTTGACCAGCCTTGCTGACCCCTGCATCGACTGGGTAGCCCTCGCCAATGGGTTCGGTGTCGCAGCCAACCGGGCGACAACCGTCGGCGAGCTCCGGAAATCATTGAATGATGCGGTCGTCGCCGGCGGGCCTCACCTGATCGAGATGGTGCTATGACCGCCGTCGCGCACCCCTCGATTCCGGCGGCGACACCGTCCGATGTCGTCTCATTCCTGACCCGCGAGCACGGGCTGTTCATTGGCGGACGGTGGCGGCCCAGCGATTCCGGCGACCGCATCGTCTCGGTCAACCCCGCAACCGGGAAGCCTTTGGCGACGCTCGCGCGTGGCACCAGATCCGACGTCGACGCCGCCGTGTCGGCAGCGCGTGCGGCGCTCGTCGATCCAGCATGGCGAGACATCACACCATTGGCGCGAGGCGAACTACTGCACAACCTCGCAGAGCTGGTCGACGCACACGCCGACGAGCTGGCCCTCATCGAGTCACTCGACAATGGCAAGCCCGTGACGGTGGCGCGCGCCGTCGACGCCGGTACCACCGCCAAGTTGTTCCGCTACTTCGCAGGCTGGCCAAGCAAATTCGAGGGTGCGACCATCCCGCTGTCGCCGCGTAATGGGCTGCGCATCCTCAACTACACCGTGCACGAACCGGTCGGCGTGGTTGGCGCGATCGTGCCGTGGAACTTTCCGATGTCGATGGCCTCGTGGAAGCTGGCTCCCGCGCTGGCGATGGGAAACACCGTTGTGCTCAAGCCTGCAGAGGAGACGTCGCTGTCGACGCTGCGCCTTGCCGAACTCATCGAGGAGGCCGGCTTTCCGCCCGGAGTGGTGAACGTCGTCACCGGTGAAGGCGGCGTGGTCGGCTCGGCCATCGCCGAGCATTCCGATGTGGACAAGGTGGCGTTCACCGGTTCCACCGAGGTGGGCAGACTGGTCACCCAGGCGGCGCTTGGCAACATGAAGAAGGTGTCGCTCGAATTGGGCGGTAAGTCACCGCATATCGCGTTGGGAGATGCGGACCCGAGTGCGGTTGCCGCCGCGGCGGCGGACGGCATCTTCTTCAATCAGGGCCAGACATGCACGGCCGGATCCCGGCTCTATGTGCACGCCGACATCTACGACGATGTCATGTCCGCCCTGATCGATCGGGCCCGAAGCCTCGCGGTTGGCCCGGGGCACGATCCCACGACGCAGATGGGACCGCTTGTGTCCGCGAAGCAGCTGAAAAGCGTGACGTCCTACGTGGATTCAGGTATACGGCAAGGCGCAGAGCTCGCCACCGGTGGCTCGCGACCGAGTGGCCTCGACGGCGACTACCGCGACGGATACTTCTTGGAGCCGACGGTGCTCGCCGAAACCAGCCACTCCATGCGGGTAGTTCAAGAAGAGATCTTCGGTCCGGTATTGGTCGTGATGCGGTGGACCGATGTCGACGATCTCATCGAGAAGGCCAACGACTCGCCGTACGGATTGGCGGCTGGGTTGTGGACAAACGACCTCACAGCAGCGCATCGCGTCGCGGCGGCCATCAGGGCCGGAACCGTATGGATCAATTGTTACAACCTCACCGACCCGGCATCCCCCTTTGGCGGTTACAAGCAGTCCGGTTGGGGCCGTGAAATGGGCCGCGCGGTGCTCGAGCAGTACACCGAAACCAAGAGCGTATGGGTGAACATCACATGAGTACAACAGAACTCAGCGGGCAGGTCGCAATCGTTACCGGCGGCGGGCTCGGCATTGGAAAAGCTGTTACCCGAGCGTTGGTACGGCGCGGCGCCAGCGTTGTGATCGCCGCGCGGCGGTTGCCGATTCTGAAGGACGCCGCCGAAGAGATCATGGATGAACTCGGTGGCAACGTGGTTCCGGTCGCCGCCGACACGACCGACACGGAGTCCGTGCAGGCTCTGGCACGCGCCGCCGCAGACGTCGGCAAGGTCAGCATCCTGGTCAACGGTGCGGCGGCACCAGCGGGACTGGTACGCAACGACATAGCAGCTGCCGACCCTGATGCGCTGCTCACCGACCTGAACACTAAGGTCGTCGGCTACTTCCGCTGCATCAAGGCGGTTGCGCCGTTCATGCGCGAAAACCACTACGGACGAGTCGTCAACATCGGCGGGCTGACGGGCCGTTCCAGCCACGCGCTGTCCGGCATGCGCAACCTTGCGATCGTGCACATGACCAAGGTGCTGTCCGATCAGCTCGGCCCCCAAGGAATTACCATCAACACACTGCATCCCGGCGTCGTCGAGACCGAGCATATTCACGAGCTGTACGCGAAAAATGCGGCCGCCGAGGGCATCACACCCGAGCAGGTGGAGCAGAACTTCATCAATCGGACACCCATCCGACGCGTGCTCAGCGCCGACGAGGTGGCCGACGCAGTGTGCTTCTTCGCTGGACCCGCCGCCGGCGGCATCACCGGAGAATCGCTCGGGATAGACGGTGGTCTGACCCGCGGAATCTTCCTCTGAACCCCGTACCACCTTCCGTTTCACAGAAAGGAGTGCCCATGCAGGGAACCATCCTTGTCAGCACCGCCGGACAGGGCGTGCTGCGCAGCAACGACGATGGTGCGACCTGGAGCCGCATCCCCCTCGACCAGGGACTGGAGTTCGATGCGGTGGTGCGCGCCCTGGCAGTGCACCCCACCCGACCCGAGGTGATCTTCGCCGGCGCAGATGCCGGCCTGGGTCGCAGTGATGATGCCGGAACGCGTTGGATCCGGGTCGATTCGCCGTTCAACGACAAACAGGTGTGGTCGATCGCGATTGATCCGCACGACCCGGACAGCATGCTCGTCGGCACCGGAGCGCCGTCGCGCGCGGCGGTGTATCGCACCGACGACGGTGGAATCACCTGGGAGCAATCCTCACCCGAGCTGCCCGAGCGCTGCGCCGGTGTCAGCAAGCCTCGCATCCTCACGACGACCTACGACCATGTCGATGGTAGGTCGGCCTGGTTCGGAGTCGAAGAGGGCGGTCTGTGGCAGAGCACCAACCGCGGGGACACCTGGGACAGAATCGACGATGCCGACCTACCCGACGGCGTGACGGTGTCCGATGTGCATTGCGTCGCCGTACTCGATGGCCCACCGAAAACCATTGTGTGCGTGGTCGTCAACGCCATCTTCGTCAGCCAGGACGATGGTAAGACGTGGACGCGTACGGGCACCAAGTCCACGTGGGGCATCTATTACACAAGGTTGGTCGCGCGGATTCCGGACTCCAACGCTCTGCTGTTGGGCATCGGCGACGGCACACCTGGAACACTCACGCGCATCTTCCGCTCTGACGATCTGGCCCAGACCTGGACGGAGGCCAAACTCGACGTACCGGCCACCTCGACAGTGTGGGCGCTCGGCACCCACCACAGCGACCCGGATCTCGTCTTCGCCGGGACCAAGTACGGAAATCTCTTTCGATCCATCGACGGCGGTCACAGCTTCACCAAGGAGTGGCGCGACTTCCCGGAGATCACCGACGTGGCATGGACACCTGCTGTGGCCGCAGAAGCGCCCACGGTCCACCACTGACGACCCAAAGGACCACTCATGACAACTACACCCGTCATCGTCCGCACCCACTTGTCACTGTTCGTGCGCGATCCTGAGCATTCGGCGCAATGGTTCGCCGACGTGCTCGGCATGAAAATCACCGCGCGCGGCCCGCAATGGGTGTTCCTTTCGTTCGGTCAGAAGCATCACGACCTGGCACTCATCCGAGCGGAAGAGGGTGCGCAGCAAGGAGGTCTTGGCCTGCAGCATTACGGCCTGGAGATCAAGGGTGACATCGACGACCTACGCCGCCTATACGGAATGCTGCTGTCGAAAGGCGTCGCGGTAGTCAAGACCACCGACCACAAAGTTGGAGTGGGACTGTATTTCGAAGATCCCGATGGCAACCGCTTCGAGTTCTTCGCCGAGACGATCACCGATGACGAAGAGGGCCAACGCGTCCTCGGTGAACACCACGCCCCTAGCGAGCCCATTGTGCTCGAACCGCTGTACTGACAACAGATTTCGAGGACCTCACAATGCCTGATCCCAACTTCGGCCCCTACCATGTGCGCAAGTGGTTCACCCATGTCGAGGAAGTGCTCGCCAATGAGACCGGACAGCTCGCCGACGGGCAACCGGTCCGGCGGATCGTCATCGCCGCGGCGATCTACAACCCGTACGCCGGCCGGTACAGCTATGAATTGACCGACATCGTGACCGAATCCGACCAGCTCGGCCACGAAATCGGTCGGCGCGCCGCTGAAGCCGCTGGCGATGCACCTATCCAGAGCTACGGCAAGGCCTGTGTCGTAGGCACATTGGGCGAGTACGAGCACGGAAACGCTTTCCTGACACAGGTGTTCGCCGATCCGGTGCGAGAGGCCGTGGGAGGCGGTAAGGCGTGGGTGCCCTCCACCGGCAAGGTCGGGGCCGCCGGCGCTATCATCGACATCCCGCTGGCCCACAAGGACGCACTGTACGTTCGATCCAATTACGACACCATCTCGATTAGCTTCGGGGATGCGCCGCGCCCGGACGAGGTCGTGATCGCCTTCGCCTTCGCCTCACGCGGGCGCCTGCACGCGCGACTCGGCGGCATCGCCGCATCTGAGATTGTCGGCGACGACGGGCTGCGCTGACGCCATGGGTGGACCGTCGAGCGGGTTCGCAGACATCAACGGGTTGACCTACCACTATCTGCAGTGGGGTGACGAAGAAGCGCCGGCGGTGTTGATGCTGCACGGGCTACGTAGCTACGCCCACACCTGGGCAGACATCGCCGAGCAGGTGGCACTCACCCATCGCGTCGTTGCGCCGGACTTCCGCGGTCGCGGCGAAAGCTCCTGGGACCCACAGCGTGATTACTTCACAAATGCATACGTCAGCGACATCGAAAAGCTCGTCGCCCACCTCGGCTTGAATGACTTCAGCATCGTGGGTCACTCGATGGGAGGCTCCGTCGGCTACGCCTACGCTGCACGACACCCCGACCAAGCGCAACGATTGCTGATAGAGGATATCGGCCCCGGATCGTCGACCAAGACCGCGGGCGCGGACCGCATCTTGCGGGAAATAGCCGGTACGCCAGACGATTTCGAGTCGATCGACGCCGTACACGCGTATTGGCGCAGCATCCGCCCCGACATCACCGACGAAGCCCTGGCGTCGCGCATCGAGCACACCGTCCGGCCGGTCGCCGACGGCCGATGGGAATGGAAGCTCGACATGGCAGGTATCGCGACCGCGAGGCAGAGTGGCGATCCGGCAGGACCGGTCGACCTGTGGGCCTGTGTTGAATCGCTTCGCTGCCCGACGTTGGTTGTGCGGGGCGCACAGTCGGACTTCCTACCGGTGGAGACCTGCGCCGAGATGGCTAA